>Ga0209383_1000639_pt1 | contig 23904 bp, 20 predicted proteins | sample CoawatmetaG02DNA_FD_187510 | JGI IMG/M metagenome (GOLD analysis project Ga0209383, IMG submission 187510) | Marine microbial communities from the West Antarctic Peninsula - Coastal water metaG029-DNA (SPAdes) (version 2) | ecosystem: Environmental > Aquatic > Marine > Coastal ... | reverse complement strand
CAGCAATTCTTTCTGTTCCATTTGTGTGTACATTCTTGGTTAAAACAACTTCTATCTTATTCTCAACACACAAATCACATATCTTATGACTATCCGTACAAACTACCACTCTATCTAAAGTTTTAGACATCTTGGCCCTTTTTACAACATGAAGAATCATTGGAATTCCAGAGATTTCCAGAATAGCCTTATTTGGAAGTCTCGAGCTCTCCAATCTGACAGGAATTAATCCAATAATATTCATAATTAAAACCAAAAATAAAAATTTCCCTTTAATCTAACTAGCATGCAACTTACTCTTTATTTTTAATAAAACCTATATTTTCTCCAATAAATTGAAAAAATTCTGAAGGATATCGTGTTTTTTTTGTTAAAAATAATGCTCTCGATAGATAATAATTTTTCAAAATCGGTATAGTATTAAATATTATTTTTTTATAGTTATGGAGAGGGAAGTCAAAAACCGTTATTCCATTACTGTACGTTGGAAATGAATCGTAACGATTAACAGTGTAAAAATATTTAGCAGTCTTAAATGCAATAGAGTTTGAATATACATCAAACCATTTTTTTGACATTTCTGATAATGACACAAAGTTTGTCACAACATCGATTGCATCAGTATCTAACTTCTCATACATTGTAGTTGATATTAAAATAAAATCATACTCCCTTACAAACTTCTCATCAATAATAATTGCATCATTAACAGTTATCATACTTGCAATTTTTGCACCTGGAAATTCTTTGGCAAGATAGTAATGGGCTAAAATTAATTGCCCAGGCAAATCCACCAATATATTGTGAGAGCGTGGCATTTCTTTTTTTACAAACATTTGGAACAGCCCATAACTTGATCCTATATCAAGCACTATAGAGTCTTCCTTCAATAAACTACGCAAGTGTGTATTGAAAATTGAGTAAAAATATATATGTCGCAAATAACGATTTGTAAAAGTAAAGCCAGCGTGTCTTATTTTAAATGGCTGTCCAACATTTGACATTGGATATTTTTCTAATAAAGGCAACATATTTTTCTTTTTTATTTCATTAAATGTATCCATTACCTCATTTATTCCACCCCGTTTAGCCCCTGTAAGAATCATCAGAATTCTTAATAAGAACTTGAAAAATTTATTATTATAAGTAACACCTTTAATTAAAGATGATGGCTGATCTGCTACAAAAATCCCTTCCCAAATAAAATTTTCAAGTTTACTTTCTATAAGCTTACCATCTGAATCAATAAGTCTATCTAACTCCGAAAAAGCACGACCTTCCCAGTCTCCATATCCACCCTTCTTTCTTCCTTTACTCTCACTTTTACTAATTAACTCTAAAGATTGTGTAAGTTCTTTAATTAATTCTTTATTCATATAAAGTTCTCAGCATGATTAATAACATTTAAGGACTTATGTATTGAGCCTTAATAATAGTTTGAAGTAAAAATTTAATAAAAATATATACTTTAAATTTTTATTTAAGAGCTAAAAAACCCTCAAAGGATAAATATTTTTGAACAGATACAATATCAATAAAACCTGCTCTTTTTAATAAGTCAATATTTCCTTGAGTTGAAAAAGGCTCTAATATACCTTTTAGACTCATCATTTTGCTAATGATATTTTCTTCACTATAGCCTTGCTCTAATTTATAATTTAAATAAAGTGTATTAATAATATCTTGGAACCTGGCATCTGGCGCCCTAACCTTTTCAAACATTATTAACGCCCCACCCCAATTCAGCGATTGGTACAATTTATCTATTACTTGTTGTCTATCAGCAGGTGGTATGAATTGAATAGTATAGTAGCAAACGATTAAATCAGATTTTTCCAATTCTGTTGAAATAATATTTGCATGTTCAAAACTAATATTATCATTAGTTTTTGTTAGAAGTTGATTGGCATGATCTACCATATCTTTTTCAATATCTAGTCCAATAAAACGTGCATTAACTTTAGCTTGATTTGACTCAGATAATTTAGTTAATAAAACACCAGTTGAGGATCCTATTTCATAGACAATAGAATTATCTTTAACAAAAAATTTACTTAAACCACATGCTATTTGATGTCCTTCTAAGTATAGAGGTACAGACTTTTTAACGTGCTCATCAAAATTATCTACAGTTTCGCCAGAAAACTTCCAATTACTATCTTCTGTATTTATATTATCACCAGCTGATACTTTACTTTTCATGGTCTACATACCCTTTAAATTGTTCAGTTAATTCTTGATGATGAACCTTTTCAACAAACAACTTGTGCAATATCTCCATTGCTATAAATGAGAACTTACTTCTATCTGAGTGCACATCATAAGAATTAAATAATGCATATTTAATTTTATCTTGCTTGATACTAAGCAACTCAGATACACCTGATAAGTCAATATTCTTTAGTATTTTATCATGCGAAAATTTAGTTTTGAGTGGTGTTCCCATTTTTTTTCTTTTTATTATAGACCGTGGAACATTATTTATTTTTGCAACCTCTCTCAATATATGTTTTTGATCATATAACCCTAAAAAGTTTCTTTTAATTTTATATTTAATTGGCATATTTACTGCAAATTTTACAAGTGGTTTGTATAAAAATGGATTTCTGAGTTCTACTGAATTCATCATACCAAACCTATCACCACGAATTAAAAACCGCTCCAATCTATAGCCCATTTCATCTAAAAGATAAGCATTAATCGATCTTTCAGTAGGATTAGATATAAAGCTGTAAGAATCTAACTTATTATGCCATTCTATTAATCTGTCTCCAGAATGATAAATCATATTATGTGGAATTTCATCTAAAGTTTTAAATGGTGGCGCAGTGTTATAGTCTGTGCCTAATGGATTATACGAAGGCGTATTAAAGATACTACCTGGAAAAAAATGTTTTAAACCTTTTGTTAATTTTCTGTTAGTAAGGGAATTATAAGCTCTATTCTTTCCATAGAAATCTAAATGATGGTGATACCCACCGAACATTTCATCTGCAGAGTCGCCTGTCAACAAGACTTTATTCCCATCTTTCTGAGCTTTTTCACACAAAAGAGATAATGCTATGCCTTCTGATTTATTTGGCATTTCGTAATGGAACATCATTTTTATAAAATCACCATCATAATCCATTGTCTTCTCTTGAACTTGGTGAATATTTAAATCAAAATTACGTCTAAAATTATTTAGATGGATAGAAGTATCATCCATTTCACCTTGAAAATTATACAAATCAATATCTTTGTATTTAGCAGCAATTACTGATATCAATGTCGAGTCTAATCCAAGACTAAAAAGAGACGCTAATGGTGCATCACTATTAATATGAAGTTTTACAGATTCATGTAATAAATCATTGTATTGATGAATGACATCTTTAGGTTTAGAATTTTTTAATGAATTATAAACACCTTCATCAACTAATGACTCCACATCAAAATAAGAGCGAGCTTGATACCTGCTGTCATCTAAGCTATATGTAATTAACTCACCTGGATTGAGTGAAAAGATATTTTGAAAGCATGTCTTTGATCTAGGTGGAAGTCCAGTAGTGAAAAGAGAGTTATAAGAATTTAGCCTATCAAATCTCGCTTCACCAACATACTTTACAATTGATTTTATTTCTGATGAAAAGATAAAGCCCTTAGAAGTTGGAGAATAAAATAATGGCTTCTGCCCAAAATGATCTCTGGCAAAAAAAACTTTATTTTCTTTTTTATCATAAATTGAAAAGGCAAACATACCCTCTATTAACTCAAGTGTTTTATCAATACCATACAAATCAAAAATCGCTAAAACAACCTCAACATCACTATTAGACTTAATATTAATACCTTTATCACTAGCAAGTTTTTTTAAATATCGATAATTATATATTTCACCGTTAAGTGTAATTATATTCCCAGTCCTACTGCTTTTCATAGGCTGGTCTCCAAGAGGACTAAGTTCCATAATAGCAAGTCGAACAAATCCAAGGCAGATTTTTGGATAAGTAATTACAATTTGATTATCTGGTCCCCTATGATTTAATAACCCCAATGAAGAATTAAACAAGGTTTTGTCTAATGACTTATGATTTAGAATGCCGAAAATACCACACATAACTATTTAATTATAGGAAATATCAAAACTAAGAGACATATTACTTAAATATCTGGATATTTGATACTTTTTAAAATATAGTGGCATAGACTTTTTGAAATAACCATAAAGATTACTTACACCCTCAGAATAAAATCAATAGGTAGTAATTTTTTTTTATATTTTTATGATCGGGGTGTTTATTTTTCATGTTTTATATACTTTTTTATATTTTTTCAGTAACTTTTAGCAAGCTATCTTTTGAAAAATCCTTAAAAAAATAACCAGAAAAAAACTATTATAATTAAAACTTACTTCTTGCATTAAGTTATTATTAAAAAAATTAGAGATAACTAAAATTTATTTTTTATATAAATTAATCTTTTAATTTCAGATAATGAGAAAAAAGACAATATATGACCTAATTTTATATATATTAAAATAATCAATACCTTTATCATTAAAGACACCTCTAAATTCAATGGAAAAGAATAATCAATGATAGAAAATATTGTCGCTACTAAAAAGATACCATATATTGAAAAAACTGGTTTCCATTGCCACAAAATTCTTACGTGTCTCTGCGCAGTAAGATAAAATGCTATTGTCACAATAACTCCAGAAATACTTGTAGCCCAGGCCGCACCAACAATACCCCATCTCATAATAAATGGAATGTTTAATAAAACATTAATTGTTATCCCTACAAACATTAGTAAAGTAATAACATGAGTTTTTTTAGCATAAATAAGCTGTATGCCTGTTATTTTTTGGAAAAATAATGATGCATAATATATCGATAAAATAATAATAACAGGGGTCGCTTCTTGATACTCATTAGAAAGAAATAATGAGATAAACTCCCTGGAAAAAATGACCACTATTAAAGCCACAAAAATTGAAATATAAAAAAATGGTAAGATAAAATTATTAATTTCATTTGGATTTTTAATATGACTATTTGCAAAAAGCTTACGATAAACTGTAGGCTGAAAAACTTTATCTAATCCAGTCATAAATTGAAAGATTATCATAGCAAAATTTTGCCCCATATAATAAATACCAACTAAGCTACTAGAGCCTATAAAGCCCAATAAAATTTTATCAAGTTGAGTGTTCATAAAGCCGAAAAAAACTCTTGGAGTTAGAGGTAAAGAAATTTTTAACATTTCTTTTAACATTCCTGAATCAAAACTTGCAGACAACTTCCTTCCAAGCGTTAGAAACAATAATATAAATAATATTGAGTTAGAAACAACCCAAGCGTAGGCTAATGACATTGATCCAAAATTTGATTGCGTTATAAATATTATGGCGACAGTAAAATTGATTACAGAATTGGTAATCATATACCTAACATAACTCTTGGCTAATCCAGAATTTTTTAGAAAGGTCAAATAGTATTGTGATAAAGATGAGGCAATTGTGCCAATAAGCACAATGATTAGCATATTATTATGTGCACTTGACGAAAGTATTAAATCACTAATATCTGATTGAAATAAATACACCACTACCAGTAATACAGTCAGATTAAAGGTCACAAAAATAACAGCAGAAGAAATTAATTTTGCAGAATTTTTACTTGATTTTTCAAAAATAAAAAAATTGCGTTCATAGCTTATTAACATTCCAAAATTAGCAACACCAACTGCAATAGCTGTATAAACCTGAGCCAAAATAAACTGACCAAACTCACTTGATGGTAAGTTTTGAGAGATTATTGGCAGCATTATCAACATCAAAATACCACTAATGGCAATTTGAAGAAGATATAGTGAAGTATTTTTTATAGTTTTATGAATTAGCATTTAGATTTAGACGTAAATCCATTAAAGCTTTTTTACTAGGATCACCTATTAAATTAATATAATCAGCGTTATTCTCAAAATTTAATAAATAATTATCTTGTTGTGCAATATTGATTTGCTTTACTAGAGACTTATAGCCACTCACAACTAACTCAGGTATTTTGTTATAAACAGAAAAAGATACATTTGTTGTTGATTGGTACCAAAATGCAGGCACATCTGCTAACAATGCATCTACTGTTGGGGATGAAAAGCAATTAGTGAAGACAATATCACTAATACTAATCAGATCTACAACGTCAATAGTATCATCAAGCATTACTGTATTAGGTAGTTTGTTAAATTCGTGCCGAAGACTAACAATATCAAGCCCTTTTTGATCAAACCAATAATTTCTATTCATATCCATAAGAAGACTATTGGAATAAGATGGTTTAAACAAAAATGTACTCTTAGGCATCAGTTTAGCTAACTGAATAGAATCCCTCAAGAAATTTATAGCCTCATCAAAATTTGAGTAAATATCTTCAATAGCTACATAAGTAGTATCAAAAATACTAATAACTTGTTCGGGTTTATTAATATTGAACTGGTTGCGCATTTCTTCTATTAAAGATGAGTTATTCTTAATTTCTAAAATTTTTTCTGAAAAAATATTACCAATAACCTTATGCTTTACTAACTTCTGACAATGTAACGCCATTGAATCGGCCATAGCTTGACTATTTAAGTAGTAGTAATCAGGGTTTATAAAAGACCAGTGGACGTTACGCTTATCAAAAATGCTATCATTTCCAGATACTATATATGGCCCTCCAATAAATTGAGAATAAGTATGTGTTTTAATCTGCTGCTGTTTCAGAAAAATATTTGTTGAAATTTGTGATACCCCTTCTTTGTTAAAGTAAATATAGTTCTTAAATGAGGTTTGAGCGATAACTATAGACCAGCTTAGTCTATAAAAAAGTAAGACGGTTAGTGCTTCATAAATAAAAAAATCTTCTTTATAAGTGACTAATAATTTTATAATTTTAAGAAAATCTTGACGAAATTTTAAGGTGCTTTTTCTAAATAAGTAGCTCATTCCTTTAATATTGAGTGCTTCTTTTAAAGTATAACCAGCACTGGAATATTTCTGATAAAACTCTTTATTTTCTGGATATTCAACCAAAAATACCGTCTCATCTTTTTTAATAATTTTGTCATCAACTAAGAAGGTAAATTCCCTAGAACCTTTAAATTTTGTAACCCAAGAGGAATGGATAGATATTCCAAATTTATAAATTTTTTTTTGCTGGTTAGTTTTGTAAGCCAATTGAATCAATAAATGTATTAAGTAACTCATAGCCACTATTATCCAATTTAACCATAATTTAACATTCCCCCAAGGATAGGAATAACTTACAGTAATTGATGAATCAATAATGTTTGTATTTTCTTGTAAAATTTTAGAATACTTACCACTAATAAGTAAATTAGGGTTTCTAATTTCTTTATTTCTACAAATATATTGATTAATGCTAGTTAGTAAAGACAAGTGCTGTGTCAAAATTCTTTTAAAAACCAAGCCCACTTCTTCACTTCTACATAGTTTTTGAACTAATTCAAGGGGTATATCATTAACTTTACTATTAGATATTTTATCTGCCAGTTTAATAGCATTACTATGTGACTGACCAAATGCAAGAGAATTATGCTCTATAACTCTAATAATCCACCTAAAATTATGCATTTTCCTTAGTAGCGCAGATTGAGAAGGATTTTTTCCAGAATCAAAAACATAAATACGCCAATTAAAGAAATTTACTAGAAGTAAAAACCACAACAGTCTTAATGATACATCTACAAAGAATAGTTCCTTACTAGAGGATCTAATACTTACCATACCACCCTACATAGCACAACATAATAATTGGCACCATTTTAGTTACATTGGCTACAGTCATATCAGTTGGAGAACTAATATATTCATCTATTAAGCCATCAATATAATCTAAATCAAAATAATCTTTAGATAAGATTTGATGATAAGGCTTATGTCTCACGCTATTTTGAAAATCTTCGACTAGCGCTGAATAACAATAAACCTCTTGAGCATGGCTAAATGAATGATCAACATCATAAGTGTATGAATGGTTGCCATCCTGATAATCATAAGGATAATCAATTCTTCCACCTTTCAACATTTGCTTAAGAGGGTATTTTGTAGGATTTAGATCTAACCCACGACCCCAATATTCTGGCATTTTTGATAAAAAATCTTGTAAATCACTACTCCAGAATGGCATGTCTGAATTTAAAGCATAATAATCTGACATTGTTTGAACAGAAAGAACAGAGCTACCTTGCCAATGAAAGCTATTATATAAATATAAGTAATTAGCATAAATATTATCAATATTCATATTTTTAGCAATATCTATTAAATACTTTTCTTGCATTTCTTGAGTGTAATATTTTCTACCTTTTGCAGTGAAGATTGCCTCATTGTCTAGAGACCATAGTGGTAATCTTGCATTCCTTAAAAACATACTAGTTAATAGTTGTAGTTTAATTTCATTAGGAGTTTTAGCAACTTCGTCAAAATCAACAGCACCAATTCTATCTTTAAATAACTTATAAACAGGATCTTTAATATAATCTCCATTCAACAATAAAGATAAAAAGGTTGGGCCAAATAAATAACTCGCCATTTTATCGCTATACTCCCTGAAACCAGATGATGGATGAAATATAGTTGTATACTGACTAAAGCCCATATTATGGACTCCATCACTAATTTCACCTGCAAAAATTGTTTCATTTTTTTTCGCTAGATCTGATGCCTTGATTGCTAATTTATCATGCGTATACCCTGTTAATGCATACAATTGATACTTACGCATCCTATCTTTCAAAGATTCAAAATAACTTTCGTCCTTAGTAGTTAAATCCCAATCAATTACCTCTAATTTAATATCATAATAATCTGCAAATTTTTTAGCTTTATCTATTTCAATTTGATTGCAACAACCACTCCTCTTTGAAAATTTCATTTTCCCAATAATTCCAGTAATTTTTTCATTACCAAATAGATGGATTAAACCAGCAAGAATTGAAGTAGAGTCCCAACCTGATGATAGATAAATTATATTCCCATCTTCTGATCCAACCTCCTTCAAGTGATCTAAGAAAATATCTGCATATTCATCATGACTAGTATCAGTATAGTTTTGAGTTTTCTGAGCTACGAAAACTCTCTTTTTCAGCGTTAATTTGTCACCGTTCATAATATAAGCACACTCATCAACACCTAGTCTTTTTACTGAGTTATATAATGTTTCTTTTTTAGATGGTCGATAACCATAGTAAGTCAGCATATGCGCTAATGCAACTTGGTTAAAACCATCTGCAGCAAGATCCTCTGGTAACAACTCTAAATTTGATGCTAATGTAATCGCACTCTTACTATGCTGATAATAAATATCTAATTTTCCAAACTGGTCTGATCCAATACAAAGACTATCATTGCCTACAAAAATTAGTATAAATCTACCCTCTAATTTGCTAATAATATGCTGAAATGACAAATTATCTACCTTATCAAAATGCGTACTAACTAATTCAGAATTATCTCTACTTGAGACTGAGCCTAAGCAAAAAAGAGTTCCAGTTAAATTTTCATGAATTATTATTTTTTGATAGTCAGACTCAATTTGAATTCCATCGACACAATGTACAACCGTACCTAAGGGTATAAGATTCATTGCATTATTTGTACAAACTCTAAAATTCATATTATTTCTCTTCTCAATTATTTAGTTCGAAAAATTAACCTTATTATTCGTAAATAAATCTTACTAAACAGGTTTTGCCGTTATGGGTAAATTAACACCATTAATATAGCTTGAGTTTTCAGAGCATAAATGTAATACTTGATTAGCTATATCAGAAGTTGTGACTAACCTTCTTGTAGGATTTTTAAAAGCCTCTACTTCTTTTATTCTAGCTGGAACATCAGTAGTTAGATCTGTAACAGTTAGACTAGGGGAAACCATATTAACAGTAATACCATTGTGTGCTATTTCATTTGAAAGCGCTTTAGTATAGCCCCATAAAGCCTCTTTAGCGCAAACATAGGCCGCCATGCCACTTGGAGGAGTAGCATATAAATAAGAAGTGCCAAGAAAAACAAAACGTCCAAATTGATTAATTTTCATATTAGGTAAAAATAGATTAACTAATAGTATTGCGCCTTTTAAATAAACATCTAAATAAGCACTAATATCCTCATAGCTTGTTTCTTCAGCCTTAATTGATTTTATAGATGGCGTTGCTCCATGAATGATCAAATCGCATCGACCCCATTTTTTTAATATAGTTTTTGCCATCAAATTGACCTCATCCTCAATTGAGATATCAGCACAAATTGATACGGCAGTTCCACCTAGCGAAATGATCGAACTTACAGTTTTATTAGCTAATTCTTTATTTTTTTTATAATTAACAATAACTATATAATTTTCACTAGCTAATTTATAAGCTATTTCCTCTCCAATACCTCGACTAGCTCCAGTCACTAAAGCTACTTTTTTATTTGATAACTGTTTTTTTGATAGTGAATTTACCTTACTATTAATGGCATTTATTTTGTTTAATTTTTGAGGGTTTGTAGATAGAGCAATAGTCATCTTGACTTGAGCTAGACCTATCATAACTTTTTGTTTATTTTGGTTAAAGACCTCTGTTGTTAATGTCAAAATATTAGTACTAGTAGAGTATTCTTTAATAGTTAAAACAAAATTAATTTCATCATCAACAAAAACAGGCTTTAACCAACTAACTGTTTGATTTAACCATATAGCCCCTGCACCTGGAAAGTCCATACCAATTATCTTTGATAAATATGATAATTGAATAACACCATGAGACACTTTATGCGCATATCCATGATTTTTTGCAAAATTACTATCCGTATGCATTGGATTATAATCTTGCGAGAATTTAGCAAATTTGTCCACTACTTCTGAAGAAATAATAAACTTTTCTTGGTATTCGTCCCCTATATTAAATTCCATTATGATATTTTTTGCTCTAGAATTATTTTAATTAACTTGACTGATAGCATATCCGTCATGTCTTCTGGTGATAACTTAACTTCAAATTCTGCTTCTATAGCCATAACTAGTTTGATATGAGACAATGAATCCCATTGCTCAATATTATCAGGACTACTGTCTTCATTAATATTATCTAAGCTCACCTCCAATATGTCAGACATAATTCGCTTTAGCTGATTAAAATTTATCATATTAACTTTTTACCTCTGTTTTGATATAGTGTATTTTTTCAGGTATTTTTTGCATATTGTATTCCCAAATATTATTATTTTTATCTGATAAGACAAAATGATGTTCTTTATAAAAGTTTGCTGTTAAGTGATTTTTTTTGCTTTCAATATATTGGCCATACAACTTCACTGCATTTTTATTTTTTACAATATTAATAATCTCAGCCAAAAAAACACTTTCAATTCTTTTGCCAATAATTCTACAACTTAATAAAAAAGTATCAATCACCCATTCATTTTCATTCCTCTGCTTAATAATTGAAACACCTGATATACCATGGTTACCAAAACAATCTTCCACAGAAAGATATAAAACGATGGATCCAGATTCGATCAAATCAGCAACTTCTACAACAGAGTATCTTTTAGTTGTAAGATTAAATTGATTGGTTTTATTAATTAACTGTGAAACCCTTTCAAGGGTTTTATTATTAGCAAAACTTATACTAACAATCATGTTAAGACTTGCTAAAAAACTATTTAAATCTTTTGAATTATCTCTCAATTCCTCTCTATTTTGGCTTTCTTGAATCATCTTAGTTCTATTTTTATCTTCATTAGTTACTGTTAAAAAATTAAAGTAATTACAACTAGCTAGCGATTGACTATACAACATTGGATCTTTTGGCACATTAATAACTTTAACCTGTGGTAGTTTTCTAGAAACCCATAGCCTTTCTTCTGGGTTATCATCAAAAAATACAATAGAATCAAGTCCAATATTTAATTTTTTAGCAATTTTTTCAATATTTAGCGCCTTATCTACCCAATTAATTTGGATAGCTGCAAAATCTGATTCTTTTATTATGCAATCAGGATGTTTTTGTATAACTTCTATTGCATCATTAAAATTGTTTTTGCTGGCAATCGCTAGCATAACTCCCTGATTGCGTAAATTTAATATACTACGTTGAAAATTTTTGAAAACATTTCCTGGGTAATATTCACTAAGTTGTATGCCGCTCATTCCATCTTCGCCAATTACCCCTCCCCACAAAGTATTATCTAAATCTAGTACTAAACATTTACAAGCTTGATTTTTAATAGTACCAATAGTTTTTGCTATCATCTTGCTAAATTCTATTTGACCTTTTACTGCAAAAGGAATTCTAGCCATAAAATATAATTTTCTGTCTATCCAATTTTGCAACCCTATGTTCAATACTATATTCATATAATCAATTGAGTAACAACCATTTATCTTATTACACAATAAAAGTAATTCTTGATTAATGTTGTGGATATATTGATCTTGTCGTTGTTTAGTTGGAGAATAAACAGAATCTAACATATCAATATTAATCATAGAAAAGTTAATCACAATAATACTGGCTTTTGAATTACTTCGTAAAGATTTCAATATAACTCTAAACCTATCTATAACTTGATTCGTAATTAAATCTAATTCCTCATCATCATATTTAGTAAAGTTACTGGCTAAGTTGGGGTACATATCCTCTATCATATTATGAATAATCACAATATTAGGTTTTTGAAGATATAAATCACTATTATCATTAAGTATTTCTTGCTCAAATTGATTGAATGGTGCAAAATAAATATCAGAAAAATAGTTTTTCTTTGCTAATTCAACAGATATATATGGCTTTAGTATCTCTGAAGTATAACTAGACAAAATAGCAATATTAATAGGCGTAAATTGATGCTTGATAAGTTTAATTTCTTTAAAGATTTTTGCATAATCAGCAGGTGTATTTATTGACTTATTTTTCAAAAATTCTAACATGATAATAATCTATTTTTTTCACTAGTGATTCGCCATTGATGCATTGGAGTGTCGTTAATATATCTCAGACGTTCTCTTACAAAGCCTAATTTCTTAAAAGTAAAAATAATACCAATATTTGTATCATAACAAGTACCAGTTACACTATCTTTTTCTAAAGTATTAAACGCAAAATTTAAAACAAATTTAAATGCACTATCTGATGCTAACTTTCCCCAATAATTAGTGTCACCAATCATTAATCCTATTTCAGCACTGTTTTCAGTTTTGTTAAAAAATGACAAGGTTGTTGTGCCTACCATTTTATCTTTATGATAAATTCCCCATATGTATTTTTCTTCTAGGCCATCAAATGACTGAATGAAATCACTTACTGTTTTTTTTGTTTGTATTTTATTTTTAACTTGTAAAAATTCATTAATAATAGGATTATTAAGCCAAGATATATAATCTTCAGTAATATGATCAGTAGTCAACTTTTTAAAATTGTAGTAGATCTTTGTGTGGTTGATAGACACTTGGCTTACTTTCTTTTTAATAATAAATGGACTTCAGAAGAGGCATTTTTTTTGTCTAATTCCAGCTGTATAGAATCAATTAAGGGTATAAACATATTTTGAAATGAATTCATTAGTTTCTTTGAACACTGACTCTTTTTTTGGATATCTATAAAAATCTTGCGATAAAGATCAACTGCATCAGTGCCGAACCACCATTCTGAAATAATATTAAATCCAAATTCATCTGCAAGATATTGTAATGATTTCTCTGTATAAAGATGCGTGTGTCCACCACTTAATTGGCGATGAAATACATCTTTAGAAATCATTTCTAAAAACACTGAAAGACTAAAAAGTGGAACTGAGATGTAAATATACTTTATTTTATTATTCTTTTTTATACTCTCCATCGCACCACGTGGATCTTGTAAATGCTCCAATACTCCAATTAAAGAGATGACATCAACGTTAGCATCTTTAAGTAAGCTATTAGTATCCTCTATTTCATGAATAGATAGATAGTCTAAACCTATCATCTTATTACCAAACTCTACCTGAGATTTTGAAACCTCTGATCCACTAACATTCTTTAAACCAATTTTATTTAATGCACCAACAAAATGCCCTGAACCTGCACCAACATCTAAATACTTCATTTTGGTAGGGGTTTTGTCATCATTCACTAATGATGAGAACAAAAACTCAGCTTTAGGAATATAAATACTATTTAGTCGGTAATTGAACTCTTCAATGTCACTTGCTTTATAGTTTTGAGCATAGTCCTTACCCTCATCTCCTGTATAAACAACACTACAAAACTCACTAGTATCTTCATACTTACCATTTAAATGCGAACACACATCACAAATCTTATACTCAACACCATCTTTAGTGAAGTCATATTTAATATCTAAAGGCTTGTCACAATTTTTGCAACATACTCGAACTGGCTGTTTTTTATAAATATTTGATATCTTTCTTTGTATCTCAATATGCTTATCATTATGAGTAAAAAATGATTGCTTCTGGTTGATCAATGGTCCACTAGGTTTACCGTATTTTATAATTTTCAATATTAGGCCTTTTTTAAATTTAATTTTTTAATTTTTTTATTATTCTTTCATTATAAAATATTATGCCCATACTTCTTGTACGCTAACCAAAGTGAACGCAAAATAATTATATTTGAAAAAATCCTATTCCCAAAACGTGATTTATCTTTTCGTAGGTTAACCATAACATGTTGTTGTGCAATTTTTATATTCTGATTCGCTGCAAATATTACGAGCTCAGTACCAATTGATTGGTAAGAGTCAAATACACCTAGCTGGTTAAAAACATCAACATGGAAAGCTTTCATTCCACACATCGGATCTTTTATTCCCCACTTTCGAACTGCAACCCATGAAAAAATATATTCAGAAACTCTTTGAAGTTTATTTCTTATGCCTATAATAACAAAAAATCCTTGTTCTAGTAAAACGATATAATCATTTATAAACTTAGGATTATGCTGCCCGTCGCCATCAAAGGTAATAATGACATCACAATTTAGCTCCACTGCTTTTACAAAACCACTATTTAGTGCCCCATCATAGCCTTTGTTTTCGTCATGGTTAACTAATATAGCACCAGCAGCTAATGCTTCTTGTTTAGTATTATCATTAGAAGCATCATTTACTACAATAACTACTCCATATTCTTTGACTGATTGAACCACATTTGAGATTGTAGTTCCTTCATTAAATGCTGGAATAACAATTGCTATTTTATACTTGTGCATTTTATATGCTCACCAGGTTTTATATTTTCAATTAACTCCATACCAAGTATCCTCTCTAATTCATAAGGTGGTAATGCATCTATAGGGCAAGGTCTAAGAAGCTCCAGATCATCCTCTTTGAGGACATTGCCAGCTACTAAATATTTTTTAGCACGGATAGACCTTCTTTGTAAAATAACAGTTTCAACCTCATTATCTTCTATTTTTTTTATATCTAAACCTAACGAATTTTCTAATTCTCTAGTTCTGTCAACCATATCTTTCCAAGCATTAAAATCCATTGAAAATTTATGATCTGGGCCATTGAGACTCACATCATCCGTAAAGTGTTTTTCTATAACACGAGCACCTAGTGATACTGCTCCTAATACAGATGCATGTCCAGGAGTATGATCAGAAAGCCCCAGAATAATCCCAGGATATTCTCTCCCATATTTTTTAAGTACGTTTAGATTAACATATTTAAAGTTCTCAAATGATGCCGTATAGTTTGTATTACATTGCATTAAAATTATATCTTTAGTATGCTTCAATAATGTAGACATAGCCCTATCAACTTCTTCAAAATTTGAGGCACCTGTTGCTAGAAATACTGGTTTATTTTTGGAGGCTATATGATTAATAATACCTAACCAAGTGATATCACCAGAACCAATCTTATACGCACTTAAAAACTCATCAACTTGATCTACAATTTCATAAGAATAAGGTGAAGTTAGAAAGGTAATACCAGCTTTATTACAAGTATCCTTTAGCACAGGGGTCCAATCTTGATTTATTGATGCATCTTGATATACATCAAAAACGCTTTTTTTCCATTTAGTCTGGTGTGATTGTTGTCCACCTAGTGACTTAAAACCTTGATCACTTATGATAGTACTTGCAGTGAAATGTTGAAATTTAGCTGCATCAGCCCCTGCTTCTGCACAAAGGTAAATCAAGTCCTTTGCTCTTTCTAGATCTCCATCATGATTAGCGGCAACGTCTGCAATAAAGTAGGAAGGATCATTCAAGCTTATGGTTTTATTTTCTATCTGTATTGTTTTCATATTAGTTGCTACTGTGCTGATGTTGAATTGATTTTATTGACTCTAAAGAATTTGGGAATCTATATTTTAAAGCAAGGCTAATTTTTTTTATGTCTAAAGCCATATTTTTTGATCTATTGGCCTTGAAGTCCATATCATCAATACTAACCCTCTTAATCATTGAAACTGGTAACTGAAAAAAATCAGCCATTTCTATACCAAAATGATATTTTGAAATACTGTCACTACTTGCACAGTGATATAAACCAAAAATAGGGTTGTTAATTATATTTTCAATGATCATAGATAAATCATAAACGCTTAAAGGAGAGAATTTGACATCATAAAATAAATTTAATACCAAATTTTCTTTCAATCCCTTAAGGATCCATTCAGAAAATGAAAGGCGCACACCGCGTGAAGATCCAACTATATTTGTTCTTAACACTAACCCTTTATTCATTGATAGAACAGGGGTCTCTCCTAAAAGTTTAGTTTTTGCATAAACATTTAGTGGATTAGTAGAATCAGACTCTTTGTAGGGGCGACTTTTACTCCCATCAAACACAGAATCAGTAGAAATATAGATTAGCTTACCATCAGTAGAATCCAAATATTTTGAAATTATCTCCGTTGTATTTATGTGAAGCTTAGTTGCTAACGTGGGGTTATCCTCACAAAAATCTATATTAACTATGGCTGCACAGTGAATTATTACATCAGGTTTAATCTTGACTAGCCAATTGTTGAGTGTCTTAGCATTAGTTAAATCAAAACAATTCCACGTAACATTTTTGCCTTCAATACCCTTGCTTCTTGACGTGGCAAATACTTTATGCAGCTTTGACAAATGAGCTACGATTGCAGTACCTAGCATTCCACTTGCGCCTGTGACTCCTATTCTCATTAATTTAACCTTTTAAATCCACTATGGCAAACAGGTCCATCTAATAAGGAATCTATTAATATATCATTACTTTCACATGCTGATATTACTGTTAAGATTGACTCTAATACTTCAAAATAATTGTCAATTTCTTGCTGCCCATGCTCCGTACAAACATATATGACATTTGAAGCAAGAATATTATTTTTAAGCATCTCTTGGGTTATGTATGTTTTGTACTTTAACCAGTCATTAGATTGAATAACAAAACCAATCATAGATGGCAATCCACTAACCTTGAGAGGGAGTTGGTATTTTTTCCCTAGAGCTTTCCATTGATCACTAATACCATTTCCAATATTTGTTATCAATTCCCATGACTTTGTTTTTTCCATAACCTCTAATGTCTTTAGTGCTGCAGAAGGACCAATTCTTTCAGTCCAAAAAGTAGAGCTAATAAAAGTGCTTTGTGCAATATTCATTATTTCTCTTGTTCCAATTATGGCAGTAATAGCATAACCATTCCCTAAAGCTTTACCAAAAATAGCCATATCTGGTTCAACGCCATATATTTTATGAAGCCCACCATTACTCTGTCTAAAGCCAGACGTGCACTCATCGAAAATCAAGAAAATATTATTCTCATTTGCAAGCTTTCTTACCTTGAGTAGGAAGGCATCTTGAGGTTCTTCATTGCGAGATACTTCCATTTTTATAACGCCAATGTCTTGATTTTTAACAATAGCCTCCAATTCGTCGATACGGTTATAGTTAAATGGGACTACACTACCTTTAAGGTCCTGAGGAACTCCCCTAGGACTCAAGCCCGGCAAAAGGTGTTCAGAAAGATTATTGTCGTCCACTAAGTTTGCTGATAAATACCAATCATGCCAGCCATGATAACCACAAATAGCAACTTTATCCTTACCAGAGGCAGCTCTTGCTATTCTAATGGCCATTGCATTAGCCTCACCTCCAGTTCTAGCGAGTCTTACCATATCAGCCCAAGGATGCAGCTCGATAAGTTTTTCTGCTAAATATACTTCTTCAGGGCAATTTAAAGTGGACATATTTCCTTTTTTAACAGTATTTAATACCGCCTCATCGACTTCATCATTTCCATATCCTAATATGTTGGTACCAATTCCCATAATTGACATATCAGTATACTCTGCTCCATCTAAGTCCCAAACTTTACAGCCCTTGGCTTTTTCAAAATATGATGGCCATTGGTTTGGCAAAAACATCTCACTTCGTTTTGATAAAAGCATATTACCGCCTGGAATGATGCGTTTAGCTTTTATCCATAATTTTTGCCCATTGCTCATATTATTCTAGAGATACATTGATGAATAACCTTGCTCAGTAAATGGCTCAGTAAGTTTAATTAATTCCGGGTTTTGATCAAGATAGTTAACAATATTAGCGATAGGGATCATTGGAGCTAAATCCTTAAATTTCATATACACCTTTCTACAAAGAACTAGGTCTTCAGGGTTATCTACAGTAAGTCTCAAATCAGGTCGTAATAAATTCCTAGGAGGATGAATCCTTTTAATCTTAAACTTACCAGGGTTTTCCCTTATATACAAGGTGCACATTTCTGACTTGTGTTTTGCTTCCCCTTTCATATGTGATATTTGTAATGCGTCCAATTTAATAATTTCAAAACCACAACCATCAATAATATCATCTAAAAAAGTTGCATCATTATTAGATTCTTGATGTTTATTCCATACCTCTAAATCAGCCTCAAAATATCTAAAAGGAGACTCAGATGTAACTCTAAAGATATCAGTAGCATTGCACACTTCTCCACACATAATCAAACGAGAAAGAACGTCATTTTCATTGCCAACTACATATTGTAAATTATTGGAGACCGCATATTCTATAAAAATTTCATTCTCAATTCCTTCAGAAATACCTAAAACAACTTCATCAATACATGGTGATACTTTTAAACTTTCAACGATATTATCAAGAATACATATTTGTGCATTTACATCTAAATTTTGTAATGGCTTCCCATACAATCTTGAGCCTGCATTTCGACACGCTAATGCTGCAACTAGTTTTGTTTTCTTATCCCTCATAATTATCAGTCCAAATCAAACTCACTAAAAGATTGATTTTTTTTAAAATCTTTTAATAATTTTTTTCCTAATACTTGTTTAATATTTGTAATAGCAGAACCATTAGAACTTCTTCCTAGCTTAATATCAACTTTCGAGATAACACTCCCTTTTTTAAGATCTTTAATTGCAATAATATGCCTTTTTACGAATTTACGGTATTTTTTTTCTGATGAACTCATGCCAAAATCTTCAGTATTTTCGGTAACTCCATGAGCTTTAACGCACTCTTTTAACTCATAGCAATAGTCAAAAAACTGGTCAGGATTGATGGCAGATTCATAATCTTCTAGCTTCATAACTTGTGATAATGTTAAGTGCTTTTCAAATATCCTAGCACCAGCTGAATATGCCATAGCTGAAAAAGAGGTCAATAATCTACTATCTGGCAAGGAATGATCTGCAAATCCAATAACAACATTTTCATATTTTTCAGCGGCCCACGATGATACATACTTAATTCTAGAAATTTGATTGTGTTCGTCTGGAGTTGGATATCCTTGAAAACCCAACATGACGCAAACTTTTTTATTAGTAAGAAGATTTAATGCAGCCTCTATTTCAGATAAATAAGCACCGCCAGCTCCCAAAATAACACGGCTTATTGAGCACTTAGAAACTTTTTTAATTAATTCCAGATTAGTGATGTCCGTCGCATGAAGCATCACTTTATTGCTGCCCAACTTCTCAGCTAACGCTAAACTTTTTACTCCAAAGATATCAAAGACTACCTCAATAGATAGATCTTTAGCAATCTTTATTAACTCTACCCATACTTGACTATCCATTTCCAAGTCTTTAAAAAGATCGTAATCCTTATAATCTGGAGTAGCGAGTTCGTCTGCATAAACTAGTTGAAATTTGGCAACATCAGCCCCTGAAGCTGCTGCCGCTCTTAGTAATTGAAATGTTTGTTCTGGCTTACCTTCGAATCCTTGTGCAAGTTCAGCAATTATCTCTATATTTTCTTTCATCTTTAATAGCTCCATAAACTTGGATTTAATAAATCAACATCATTAATACTAAAAGCCTTTAAATTAGAATCCTTATTAGAAGAATTAATAATGTCAATTAGTTGATTGGTATTATTAACTCCCACTAAGATCTTATCTAACTCGTCAGTATTTAAGGCAAAATTTAGTGCATACTCTAATAGCGAAAAACCACTATTTTCAACCACTTTTAGATATTTCTTAAATTGAGCCCTCCAAGTTGAAAAGTAAGGTGGTAAATTATTTAAATCTAATAGTAAACCTTGCAAAAATACACTTCTAGCATGAATCTCTATATTTTTATTTTTAAGTGCTTGTAATTGTCCACCTTCAATCAAACGAACATCAAAAACATTGAATGGAACTTGAATTAAATCAAAGTCAAAATTATCCAATAGAAAATCTACTTGATTAGGTGTATACGTAGAAAATCCAATTTTGTTAATCAGCCCGTCCTGCTTTAAATTATTAAGCTCTTCATATAGAAGGTCGAACTCTTTATCTTGAATATCTTCTATATTATGAATCAATAGCCCATCAACACTTTCTATCTGCAAACTGTTAAGAGATTGTTCAAATGTTTGCATAACATTATCAATACCTAACTTAATAGATACAGTTTTAGTTACCACCTTGAAGTTATTGATACCTATTTCACCAAGAGTTTCCTCACTATTTCCATATCCAGAAGCAGTATCTAGTAAAGTAATATTATTATCCTTAGCGACGCTTAAAATGTTTTTAACTTCACTAGAATGAACTTGTCCATCAGTGTTTGAAAATCCATAATCTAGTCCAAATTGTGCGGTTCCTAGTGCAATCTTAGACTGGATAGTATCCAAATCTAACATGGAGAATTAAAAATTATCAAATTAACTATGATATTGTTTAATCCAATCTTGTAATTGAGAAATCTTCATCCATTCTTTGTTATTATCAGAACAATACGTAAAATTTGGATCCACTTTAACTCCATTACCAATTCTTTCAGGATCTTTTGCCCATTCATAAATAGAAGGTAATATTTTGTAATAATCTGAATATTCATAAGTATAAAAAGCATCTTCTTCGCCAATCATTTGCTCATGCAATTTTTCACCTGGACGAATACCAATAACTTCTTGCTTAGCATTTTTATCAACCGCTAATGCCACATCAGTAATTTTCATAGAGGGAATTTTCTTCACATAAATTTCTCCACCCTTCATATCATTGAAAGTAAGCCATACCAACTCCACCGCTTCTTCCAAGGAAATCATAAAGCGAGTCATTCTATTATCTGTAATTGGAAGAAGACCATCTTTAGAAATTGACATAAAAAACGGAATAACAGAGCCACGAGAGCCCATTACATTTCCATATCTTACAACTGAGAAGGTTGTATCAAATGATCCAGAAGTAAAGCTGCTATATGAATTTCCTGAAATAAATAATCTATCAGATGTTAGCTTTGTAGCTCCATAAAGATTAGTAGGACTACTAGCTTTATCAGTAGAAAGTGCCACAACACGCTTAACACCCTTATCAATACAGGCATCAATCAAATTCATTGCGCCAAAAATGTTAGTTTTAACACATTCAAATGTATCATATTCAGCAGTAGGAACAATTTTAGTCGCTGCCGCATGCACCACATAGTCAATATTATCAAGTGCCCGATTTAATCTGTCTTTATCACGAACATCTCCAATTAAAAAGCGAACCCTAGGATCATTTTTATAAAGCTTTGCCATCTCCCATTGCTTCATTTCATCTCGAGAAAATACAACAATTTTCTTTGGGTTGTATTTTTTAAGTGTCATTGGAATAAATGCATGCCCAAAAGAACCCGTTCCACCAGTTATTAGTATTGTTTTATTTGTTAAAATTCTGGTTCTCCTTATTGTTTAAAAAGATATTATATAGATTTAAATTCTGAGCTATAAACTGCGCGTTTTATACTCATGTTTTTTTACTCCAAATTATTGGGGCACTATATTCCTAGGTCTTTCAGGACCTCTGAAGTTTTTTTTAGGTTCTATTAGTTTAATTCAATTATTTTTACTCTCAAGCTTTCTTACTATATCTTTAGCCGAATCATTAGAGTAACTGTTAATTATAATCATTTCCCAATTTTCATAAGTTTGGTTTATCACACTTTCTAAGACTTCCTCTATATAAGTTTAGAATTATACAATGAAGTAATAACTGCAACCAAAGACTTATCCTTTCCAAATATTTTTTTCAAACTCCTCTATATTATTTTATTAAAACTAAGTTTAGTTTTCACTTGATACACAATAAACATACAGGCAAAAATGACTAAATAACTTGGTATTCGTAAACGAACTGCCGTACCTAAATTATCATTTGCTAATACCCAAACAGAAGTATAAATAACAAAAAATACCAGCAAGAAACTACAAAACCTAGTCATAAATCTTATATTTTTAAATAAATAGATAAATGCTACAATAAATGGCACTGACTCAAGAAAAAAAACTAGCAACGCACTAATATTAACCAGAAATAAACCGAACAGCTGCCCAAAAAAACTATATAGGTAATAAACAAGAAATGTAACTGGATCTTTATTGAGCAAATCAATACCCAATGTAGTCCCTCCTTCATCAAATCCACTAGACCCTCTGTATATAAACAATGGATCGAGCACCCCGGTGACTTTAGCCAAAATTAATGCCGCAAAATACAAAATTATCCACGATTTAATATACTTTTTAGTTTTCGAAAATATCAAATAAACAAATGGGGTTAAACCTAAGGTGACACCCAAATAAGGTCGAAGCAAAAATAAAAAGAAAGTCAGACTCAAGAAAATAAGGAAATAAATATTTCCTCTTAGCCAATTAACCTCAAGGATTTTTTTGTAAAGCAGCAAGGATAACAATAAAATAGTAAACATAAAAACTTCACGATACACATCTAGTGTAAAGTAAAAAAGAGTCGGATAATAAATAATCAAAAGAACTGATCCGGCTTTAACAGGATTAATTTTATTGTCTTGAAGTTTTACTAGCTTGTAGTAGATATAAGGTAATAAGGTAAAGGAGTTTACAAATAAAATTAGGGTAACTATATCTCGATTATATAAGCCAACTTCATTCAATGATCGTAAGATTTTCGGCCAAGCATTTGTTGCTCCCCAACCATATTGACCAAAAGCATAGTCGTTGTAGTAATCAGCATCACTTCCTCCACCAAACATAGCCCCCAAATCAAATAGATTAAAATACATAAAGAATAAACTTTTTAGCATGATAATAACGATAACTAATAACCAAAAAGTGTTTGTTGTTTTGCTTAGTCGCATTAAATATTACCTTTTAGAATTTATCAACTGCCAGTACCATGCATTTTTTTTAAGATCTAACACAGCTTACCAATCCGGATTGCCACTAGTCAAGAAGAAGTTATTCATTTATTCAAAACCTGCCTGTATAAATCAACATAACTCTTAGTCATTTTTTCTAAGCTAAAGTTTTGGGAATGTTGATAAGATTCCTGAGAAATATAAACCAGATCCTTTTCTAAAGCGTTAATGCATGATTTAATTGTATTAACCCATTCGCCAATATCGTTTGAATTTTTGACTAAAAAACATGAATCAATAGAATT
>Ga0209383_1000636_pt1 | contig 24005 bp, 26 predicted proteins | sample CoawatmetaG02DNA_FD_187510 | JGI IMG/M metagenome (GOLD analysis project Ga0209383, IMG submission 187510) | Marine microbial communities from the West Antarctic Peninsula - Coastal water metaG029-DNA (SPAdes) (version 2) | ecosystem: Environmental > Aquatic > Marine > Coastal ... | reverse complement strand
CATAAGTGACCAGGCAGAAAACCAGATATTAGAAAAAGAGTTAGAGCTTCCAAACAGAAGAGCTTATGGAGCTTACTTTAGGGTTGTTCGTTCAGGAAAAGAGGAGCCGCTTACCACACACGCAGATCGGTTTTCGTCCAGTCGCAACTATGGAGTGTCTGCTTACAGCAAGGGTTCTGTGTTTTTGTCTCAACTGGGTTATGTTGTCGGAGACGACGTCTTGACGGAAATTTTAAAAGAGTATTACAACAAATATGTCTTCACGCATCCAGACCCGGAAAAGTTTATTCGTATTGCTGAAAAAGTTAGCGGCCAAGAACTAGATTGGTACTTAATGGATTGGGCTCAAACCACAAAAACAATAGATTATGCCGTTGTTGGCTCAGAGGTTCTTTTGTCTCAAAAAACACTGTATTGCGACTCTCTTATAGCAAGTGGGCAGGAGCACGAACACTCTGTTGTTTCTTTAAAAAGAGAAGGCGAAATGGCGCTTCCTTCAGATGTTTTAATAGAAACGGTAAATGGGCTGGTTAAAAACTATCACGCCCCTTTATTAATGAGTCGGGGACACAAACCTGTTGGCGCTGGTGTTCGTCTTTTAGAGCCTTGGAGTTGGGCGAAAAAACACTATTCTTTTGATGTTTGTATCACAAAAGAGTCTATCGCTAAAATCGTTATAGATCCGCTTAATAAAAGCGCTGATACAGACAAAAAGAACAACTCTATTTAGTAATTTTATTTATACCTTTACGGGGTAAAAAAAGATGGTTTTATGTTAGCTGTAGAGAGATTAAAGTCTAAAAAAGAAATAAGCTTTGTTTTTGACAAAGGGCTTTCTGTTTCTTCTTTTCCTATTAAGCTTTTTTATATAAAAAATAAGGAGGCCGTCAAATCCAGCGTTGCTTTTACTGTTGGTAAAAAAAGAATAGGGCTGGCGGTTGACAGGAATTTAGTTAAAAGAAGAATGAGAGAGGCTTTTAGGCTAAACTGTTTAGGTGATGATTTGTTTGTTGGGCACTCTTTAGTGTTTGTTTATCTAGACGCTAAAATTAACTCGCTTGATCAAATAGTTAAAGGGTTTAATGTGGTAATGGAGAGGTTTAACTCTAAAAAAAAATAGTCTTTTGAGAACTTTTTGTCTTTTTGTCTTTTTGTCTTTTTTGGGCTTTTCTCAAGAGAAAAAACATACCGTTTATTTTGAAACAGATTTTTCGGCTGTCTCAGACATTGAACAGAACAGGCTTTTGTCTTTTTTATTATCTATTAGTGAGGAAAACATTTCTGCTGTAGAGGTTTATGGTTTTTGTGATGACCGCGGAGCAAGTTCCTATAACTTAATTTTGTCACAACAAAGGGCTGAAGGAATTAAAAAAATTCTATTATCAAACGATGTCGACCAAAAAAAAATAACTAATGTAGACGGAAAAGGAGAGCTTCTTTTTAGAACCATAAAGGCTGTAAGCGCGAAAAGGCTTAGAGCGTTAAATCGTAAGGTTGAGCTTGTTGTTTCTTTAGATAAAGTGGAGCAAGAAAAAAAAGAGGTTATTAAAAAAGGAAGTTCTTTACTGATTGAAAACCTTCTTTTTTTAACTGGTTACTCTTATTTAACTCCTAGCTCTAAAAAAAGTCTTGACGTGGCTTTTAATAAAATAAAAGACCTTCCTTTTTCTTTTATTATTCAAGGGCATGTTTGTTGTACCTCTGGTCAAAAAGACGCTATTGACAGGGCTACAAAAAAAAGAAACCTTTCTTTGGTTAGGGCAATGTTTGTTTATGATTATTTTATCGAGAAGGGGATTGATCCAAAAAGAATGTCTTATGAAGGGATGGGCCACCGTTTTCCATTAGGCGGAAGGCCTGAAAAAGACAGAAGGGTTGAAATCTTGATAGGGTCAGGTCTTTAATACCATTTTTATATGAGGAATGTTATCTTCTAAATATTCTTCTCCAATTTTTTTAAACCCTAGGTCGTCGTAAAATTTTATTAAATATTTCTGTGCTGATATTTCTATATTTTCTTCGTTGTGTTCGTTTTTTAACTCCTCTATAGACTTCTGCATTATTATTTTTCCGTAGTCTTTTTTTCTACTTTCTTTTTTTACTATTACCCTGCCTATGCTAGCGTTTTCGAAGTAATCACCTTTTTTAAACAGCCTCGTGTATGCTATTACTTTTCCTTCTTCTTCGCCAACAAGGTGTATTGCTTTTTGGTCCTTATTATCTAAGTCTTGGTAGATACAGTTTTGCTCAAGAACAAAAACCTCTAACCTAAGCCTTATTATTTGATAAAGCTTCTCTTTGCTTAACTGCTGGTATGTGTATGTTGTTATTTTCAATCTTTATTGTTTATTTTTTCCACTCTCCTTTGGTGCCTGCCTCCTTCAAAAGGTGTGTTTATAAAAACATCTACCATCTCTATAGCTTCTTCAACCGTCACATATCTAGCAGGAACACTTAGTATGTTAGCATTATTATGTTCTCTTGATAGTTTGCATATTTCTTTATTCCAACAAAGAGCCGACCTAACCCCTTGATGTTTGTTAGCGCTCATAGAGGCTCCGTTTCCGCTGCCACAAATAATTATCCCAATTTCTGAGGTGTTGTTTTTTATGTCTTTAGACACTGGATGAATAAAATCAGGGTAGTCTACACTTTCTTCAGAATCAGTTCCGTGATTTGTTACTTTAAAACCCTTTTTACTTAAGTGTTCAATTATTTGAAATTTGTATTTTGTTCCTGCGTGATCATTACCAATTGAAACGTTCATAAGCTGTGGTTTTGTTGTTAATATCTAAATATAATTATTAATAACTAATAACGTTTTGTAAAGCTGTTTTTTATCTTAACAAATTAGTTTGTAAAAGCAATTTTACTTGTTGTTTTTTGTTTACATATTCTTAACTAAAAACGACGAGTTATTAACTGCTTTTTAGTTTTTATTTATTAAACTTCTTCTTCTTTTTATAAAAAACAATTTTGTTAATTATTTGTTTATTCTACTAATTATTAGTCTTTTACTTATTTACAACTTGTTTATATCCTATTAACTAAATCTTAATAAAACAATATCAAATTTATTTTAAAAAAGTTTTAGTAGGTATTAACAGTCTATAATAACAATCATTTATTATTTAATTAATTTAAAAAAAATAGTATTATGTATATAAATGTTTATAAGTTAGATTATTGGTTTTTTAAAAGAATAAATTAAGGACTAAATTAAAAACAAAGCGTAATAATAATCTAAAAAGTTATATCATAAAAGAACAACCTTTTATATTTAAGAAATTTAAGATTTTTCAAGCAAATACCGCTATGAAGGTTGGTACTGACGGTGTTCTATTAGGAGCCTGGTGTCCATTAAAAAGTAAACCAAATAAAATTTTAGATATAGGTAGTGGTACAGGTCTTATTTCTCTTATGTTAGCTCAACGTTCAAATGCTACAATTATAGATTCAATTGAAATAGAAGAAAAATCCTTTGAACAAACAGTAACTAATTTTGAAAATTCAGATTGGCACGATAGATTATATTGTTATCATTCTTCATTTGAAGATTTTTCTGTTGAAATTTTAGAAGAAAAAGAAAACTATGATTTGATTATATCTAACCCACCATTTTATACAGATACTTTTGAATCTAAAAAAAAAGAAAGAAACTACGCAAGATTTACTTCTTCTCTAAGTTTTGAAGATCTGCTTTATGGAGTATCAAAAATATTATCAAAAAAAGGAATATTTACAACGATAATTCCTTTTAAAGAGGAAGTAAACTTTATAAATTTAGCTAAACAAAACAAATTATATGTTAGAGAAATTTGTAGAGTTAAAGGAAACGAGAAATCTAAAATAATAAGAACCTTATTAGTTTTTTCTTTTTTCAGAAAGGAAATTATAGAAAGTTCTCTAATATTAGAGAAGTCACGTCATCAATATACAGAAGAGTATATTAAACTCACAAAAAATTTTTATATTAATATGTAATAAAGCTATTTTATATTTAATTGTTTATAAGTTAGAGTTTTATATAACAAGATATTTAATAGATACTTTACTTTTGATTTTTTAATAACAACATTTTGAGCAGAAGAAGAAATAACAATAAAGAAAACAACACCACAACAAAAAACAAATTTGTAGGAATATTAGAAGTTTCTACAAGAGGAGCAGCTGTCGTTATATGTGAAAACATAGAAGAAAAAATACACATAGAAAATATTGGACAATATCTTCACAGTGACGTTGTTGAAGTGTATGTTTTTACAAGAAAAAAGAACGGAAAGTACCTTGGAGACATTACAAATCTTATAAAAAGAGATAAATCTGAATATGTTGGGAAAATACAAATAAGTGAGAAATTTGCATTTGTATTAATAGATAACAAAAGGATACATGTAGATGTATTTATTCCAAAAGACAAAATTAATAAAGCAAATAACAACGACAAAGTTTTAGTTAAAATAACAGAGTGGAGAAAAAACAGCCAATCTCCAAACGGTATAATAAAAAGCGTTCTAGGAATAGAGGGAGAACACAATACAGAAATACACTCTATATTAGCGGAATATGGGCTTCCTTATGATTTTGAAAATGAAATAAAAGAGTTTGCAAACAACATAGACACTTCTATAAATAAAGAAGAAATTTCTAAAAGAAGAGATTTTAGAAAAGAATTAACCTTCACGATAGACCCGGTTGACGCGAAAGATTTTGATGATGCAATATCTTTTAAAAAACTAGACGACAATAGTTACGAAATAGGAATACATATTGCAGATGTTTCTCATTATTTACAACCAAAAACTATTTTAGACAACGAAGCTTTTAGTAGAGCAACATCTGTTTATTTAGTAGATAGAGTTGTTCCAATGCTTCCGGAAATTCTTTCAAACAAAGCGTGTTCTTTAAGACCTAAAGAAGAAAAGTTTACTTTTTCAGCAGTCTTTATTATTAAAAACAATTCTGTTATAAACCAATGGTTTGGAAAAACAGTTATTAATAGCGATCATAGATTTAGTTACGAAGAAGCGCAAGAGGTAATAGAAACAAAAGATGTTATTATAAATAAAGATGTTTCTCTAACAAACAAAGAGTATAAAATACCAAATAGCGTTAAAACAGCAATATTAAAGTTAAATGAAATTGCTGTAGAAATGAGAAAACTAAGAATGAAACAAGGGGCAATTTCATTTGACAAAAAAGAAGTGAGGTTTACGATAAATAAAGACAAAGAACCAACAGGCGTTTATGTTAAAGAGTCTAAAGAAGCAAACAAACTAGTAGAAGAGTTTATGCTTTTAGCTAATAAAAAAGTGTCAGAACACGTGGGTAAAATAATAAAAAAAACCCCTTTTATTTACAGAGTCCATGACCTTCCTGACGAAAGCAAAATAAAAGCCCTACAAGAAGTTGCTAAAGCTTTAGGTTATAAACTAGACATTTCTTCTAAAAACAAAATGTCCGAATCTTTAAACGTTCTTCTAAAGTCGGTTAAAGGAAAAAAAGAACAAAGCCTTATAGAATCTTTAGCCATTAGATCTATGAGTAAGGCAGAGTATACAACGAACAATATTGGCCACTACGGGCTTTCTTTTGAATACTATAGTCATTTCACATCTCCAATTAGAAGATACCCTGACGTTATGGTACACAGACTTTTAGAAAAGTACCTAAACCAAGAAAAAGCAACGAATGTAGATTTTTATAGTTCCGCGTGCGATCACTGTACCCAAAGAGAAATACTAGCCACTAGAGCAGAAAGAGACTCTATCAAGTTTATGCAGATAAAATACATGCAGGACAAAATGAACACAAAATTTAATGGGGTAATATCAGGTATTACAGACTGGGGAATATTCGTTGAAATTGTAGAAAACAAGTGTGAAGGAATGATACCTGTTAGAGATTTAAAAGGAGACTTTTTTGTCTACGACAAAGACAGCCACAGCCTGACCGGAAAAAAAACAAAGGTTAAATACCAGCTCGGTGATGCGGTTCGAGTTCAAGTAAAACACGCAGATTTGATTAAAAAACAACTAGACTTTATCTTAGCAGAGTAAAACGTACAATATGAAGCATACATTTCTTTTAACCACTCTTTTAATTACTTTCTTTTCTTTTTCTCAAAATCAGACAAACAGGGATCCTGGAGATTTTCATAAGCTTCAAACTTATGACCTACTAAAGGTGAATCTAATAAAGTCAAACGAAAACAAGGCTGTTATTAGCGGTAAACACACAGGAAACGTAGTTATAAAAAACAAAAACGGAGAGCTTAAAGTTCGTATGGGGGTTGAGAAAAGACTTTCAGGATCAGAAACCAAAGTAGACTTATATTATAAAAACATCTACAGAATTGAAGCAAAAGAAGGGTCGTTTGTTTTTTCAAAAGACACAATTATAGAGCCTTCTCTTTTTATCAAATCAGAGAGTGGGGCTAGAGTTTCTTTAAAGGTTAATACTTCTGACCTAGTTTCTAGGGCATTATCGGGAGGAAAAATCACACTTACAGGGGCGGCTAGACACAATAAAATTGACGCCTACACAGGCGGGTGGGTTAACGTAAAAAACCTAACAACCCAAACAACAAAGGTGTTTATAAAAGCAGGAGGAGTTGTTGATGTTTATGCAACAGCACTACTAGAGCTTGACCTAAAGGCTGGAGGAGAGGCGAACGTTTACCACAAAACCAGCAAAATAGTAGAAAAAATCACCCTGGGCGGAGTGGTTAATTATTTATATAAAGAGTAATGATAACAGACTTTTTTACCGCAATATCAATTGGTTTTTTTTTAAGCTTTGTTTTAGGGCCGGTTTTTTTTGTTCTTATAGAGACAAGTATTACCAAAGGATTTAAAGCTGCAATCTCTTTGGATTTAGGGGTTATCTTGGCAGATGTTTTTTTTATTACCTTCTGTTATTATACCAGTAAGCAGCTAGTTGACAACATCAACAATCAACCAGGCCTTTTCGTTTTAGGCGGCGCAATACTTTTTATTTACGGAGCTTATATTTTCACACAAAGAAGAAAAGAAGATGACAGAATTCAACTAGAGGAATCTTCCACCAACTATACAGGGCTTTTCATTAAAGGGTTTGCGTTAAACATCATAAACATTGCCGTTCTTTTGTTTTGGGCAGGTGTTATTTTAGTTGTAGTGCCTAACCTTAATAAAAACAGCTCGCTAGGGGTTTTATCTTTTTTTGCCACAATTTTAGCAACATATTTTTTAACCGATGTAATAAAAATATTTATAGCAAAAAAGCTTACGTCAAAAATTAACACAAAAAACACTGCGGCGATAAAAACAATATTAAGTTTAATCTTGGTCGTTTCAGGCGCTGTTTTAATTTTAAAAGGAGCGCTTTAACTAAGACCCTATTAGTTTTTTATATTCTTTAATAATCGGTTCAGCTAGGCTCAAGTGTTTTTTAAGCACAAAAAGTTCGTCTATGTTGTAAGAAATCTCATAACCAGGAATCGTGTCAGAAACAACCCTTACAGATATGTTTTTTTCTTCTAAAAGCGACCTTAAGCGGCTTATTATAGTTCGACTTTCTTTAAGCGCTAAAACATACCCCTCTTTCATCTGTCTTTTTTGTTAAGTCGTAGAAAAAACTTTGGAGTGTCTTGAACATGTTTTTTATATTCGTCTAAATGTCCCCACTTCTTTTCTCCACTTTCTTCTAGCATTCTTACTCCAGAAATATACATAAGCAGCACATACACAAACAGCGGAGAAATTAAGGTTAAATATTGTAAGCCCTCTAAGGACGCAATCGACATCACTGCAATTCCTATCCACAAAACCAATTCTCCAAGATAGTTTGGGTGTCTCGATCTTCCCCAAAGCCCACTGGTTATAAACTTGTCCTTGTTAGACAAGAGTTTTCTAAAATTAGATTTTTGTATATCCGCAACTACCTCAAGAGTAAAGCCAACCACAAACAAGAAAAGCCCAAGCCAAAACGTAAAACCAGAACCAACCCCTGTATTAGATGAAATCGCGGTTAATACACACAACAAACACATCGAAACCCAAGTGCCTTGCAGCGTCCAGGTCATAAAAAACCTGGTGAAAGAGGGTTTAATAGACCGAAACCTTTTGTCCTCACCGTCTTTTTTAATTCTCAAAAAAAGAAAGCTTCCAAGTCGAATAGCCCAAACAACGACACAGGCCACTACAACAAGGCTTTCTATCGGTTTTACAGCAGAGCTGTACAGAGTAAAAAGAACTACAGACAAATAGGTTATACTCCCAATTAAATCATAAAATTTTTCGGTTTGAAAGACATAGGCAGGGATAAAGAAAGTCCATTGAACGAAAAAAGCCAAAAGAACAGCTAAAACAACATTTTCCACACCGGTTAGAAGAGCAATCACAAAAGGTAAAGAAAAAGCTATAACAGACCCCAATAAGTTAAAGAAAGAGTTTTTCATAGTTTATTTCTGTTTTGTATTTGCATTAACCTCACTTATTCGCTCCTTTTCGCTAAGGTTGTAGACCTTTAGAATTAACAAGCCAAACAACACGCTTGAAATTACTAGAGAAATATTTGTTAAGCCTGTTGCCCCAAACGAAAGCCTTATTAAAATTGTTGAGATAATAAAGCCGGTATTTCTAACGATTTGACTATACCTTTCTGTGTACTGAAAGGACAGAAGCAATATAAGAACGTCCGCAAGAATTAGAACGGAGAAAAACTCATTATAAAAAATCCCGTTTATGTCGCCAGTCGCATTGTTATAAATAAGGCCGCTAACCCATCCAAAAGCACTATCAAATGATATAGCAATCAGAATAGTCAACAGAACTAAGCTTACAGCCTTTTTTGAGTTTACAAAACGGCTTATAGCCGGTGTTAAAGGTTTTTTTCCCGCCTCTCTTCTTGCCTTATTGAAAAGATGAATTAGGTAATACATTATTAAAACGCCTAATACATTATAAATCAACTCTAGGTTGGCGCTTGTGCTAAACCAGTTTGCGTTTAGGTCGACTTTTGGAATGTCTGCAAAAATACGCCTAATTAAAATCAGAGAAATTATTTCAAATTGCTTAGAGACAGAGGTTGTAAAAGAGCGTGGCAGATTTAACACCAATAAGTAGATCTCATAGATCAAAATTATTGTAAACGGAGTATATATTGCCGAGATTGGACTCTCTAGCAGCTCAGTGTCAAATGAAAACCGAATGAGGTCAAACTTTTTTGCGTAGATTAATAAAAGGTGTGCTACAAACCCGAATATTGAAAGCCAAAGCGTTGTTTTTTCAAAGCTTGCTTTGTTTTTTTCTGAAAAAACCCAGCCGTAGAGTTTTTCAACTTTTGATTCTAAAACACCTGTCATTGTTTTTTGTTTAATGGTTCTTCTTGCAATTTATAAAAACCAAACCAAACAATTAAAGATTTCCCAAACAACCTTTCTTTCTACCTAATGGGTCAATGATTTTCTGTTTAGAACAATCTACCTAAGCCTTTCTATTTCTTTAGCCAACAAATCAGCTTCATAAGTTTTTCTGTCACTTTCTTTTCTGTTAGTGCTAGAAAGAGTGTACGCCTCCTTTAAAAGCTTCTCATATCTTTGTTGTAGTTTTTCTTTTTTTGATTTAAATAGTCCGAACATTTTTGTTTTTTTAAAGCCCGTAAGAACCTTTGTTAACTTAGAAAAAAAGCAAAACCCCCGAAAAATAATTTCGAAGGTTTTTGAGGCGCCTGGCGGATTCGAACCGCCGTAGAAGGTTTTGCAGACCTCTGCCTAGCCACTCGGCCAAGGCGCCATTATTTTAAGACTGCAAATTTAGTGTAATTTTTTATTTTTACTGCTCTATTTTACTTCGCTTTTTTTTAACACTTACAGAAACAGACTCCGCATCTGCGTTTATTGGCGGGTTTAATTTAGACACGGTAACTTTTATTTTTGTTATTTTTTTACACCCATTAAAACAAGCTGTGATAATTCTGTCCACAACATTTTCTAGAAGGTTTGCTCTAATTTTCATTTGAGCTACAGCAACATCAGACAGCAAGACGTAGTCGATAGCGTCCTCAAGCGAGTCGCTTTTTGCAGACCCCTTTGTCTTTCCCCAAGCCTTAATGTTTATGACATATTCACTGCCTATAATAGCCTCTTCGGCTAAACATCCGTGATAAGCGTAGACAATTAAATTATTTACTTTTACAACACCCATGTTTTATTTGCTTATTTTTCATATTAATTAAGTCATTTTGATAACTTTGTAAACATATTAAAAACTATTGAAGTTGGAAACAAAACCGTTAAATTTTATAGAGCAGATTGTAAATACAGACGTTGCTGAAGGGTTTTTAGAGTCCAACTTAAGGTTCAGGTTTCCGCCAGAACCAAACGGTTACCTGCACATTGGACATATTAAAGCCTTAGCTATTAATTTTGGCCTAGGATTAAAATATAGCGCACCTGTTAATTTAAGGTTTGACGACACTAACCCCTCGAAAGAAGACCAGCGTTTTGTTGACGCCATCAAAAGAGACATCAAGTGGATGGGCTATAGTTGGGCCAGAGAAACGTATTCTTCAGACTGTTTCGAGCAGCTTTATCTGTGGAGCATTTCCCTTATCAAAAGTGGGCACGCGTATATCGACTCCCAAACAAGCGCTGATATTGCTGCCCAAAAAGGAACACCAACAACAACTGGATCAAACAGCCCCTTCAGGTCAAGGCCCGTAAAAGAGTCACTGGATTTGTTTGAAAAAATGAAAAACGGCAAATGTAATGAGGGTGAACACGTTTTAAGAGCAATGATTAATATGTCAAGCCCCAATATGTTGCTAAGAGACCCTGTTGTTTACCGGGTAATTAATAAAAGTCATCAACGAACTGGTGACAAGTGGAGCATCTATCCAATGTACGACTGGGCACACGGACAGTGTGATTATATAGAGCAGGTGTCACACTCTCTTTGCTCTTTAGAGTTTAAGCCACACAGAGACTTGTACCAGTGGTTTTTAGCATTTGTTAATACCCAAGCGTCAAACACCCCTTTGGTCACTACGCCAAAACAACGTGAGTTTGCTCGTCTCAACCTAAGCTATACAATAATGAGCAAAAGAAAGCTCTCGACTTTGGTAGAAAACAACCATGTGTCCGGCTGGGACGACCCAAGAATGCCCACAATATCAGGGCTTAGAAGAAGAGGGTATACCCCAAGTTCTATAAAAAACTTTATATCTAAAGTTGGAGTTGCAAAAAGAGAGAACAATATAGATGTTTCTCTTTTAGAGTTTTGTATAAGAGAAGACTTAAACAAAACCTCTAAGCGCGCCATGGCTGTAGTAAACCCAGTATTATTACAAATTGTTAATTACCCTGCCGGCAAAGAGGAGTCGTTTAGTTTTATTAACAACCCAGAAGAAGAAAACCCCACAACAAGAATGGTTTCTTTTAGCCCAGAGCTATATATTGAACGAGAAGACTTCTCCCTTTCCCCCTCGTCAGACTTCAAGCGCTTGTCGATAGGAAACGAAGTTCGTTTAAAAAGCGGGTATATTGTAAAAGCTACGCTAGTTGAAACAACATCCAACGGCGAGGTTACTAAAATACTTTGTGAATATGACCCCAAGTCTTTAAGCGGAAGCGGCACGTTAGAAAGCCAAAGAAAAGTTAACGCCACAATTCACTGGGTTGATAAAAAAACAGCTATTAAAGCAGAGGTTAGGGAGTATGACAGGCTCTTTACCTCCCCGTCTCCAGACGCAAGCCCCCAAACCCCATTTGAAAACTTTATTAACAAGGATTCTCTAAAAGTTAGGCTTGCTTTTGTAGAGCCGTCTCTTGTGAAAGCCTTGCCGGGAGACAAGTTTCAGTTCCAAAGACTTGGTTATTTTAACACCGACGATGACTCTACAGACAAGATGTTGGTTTTTAACAAAACCGTTAGCCTTAGAGAGGTTAAAATAAAAGCACCTAAGCAACAACAGGCTTTCCCGCAGCCAAACAATCAAAAACCACCAATTGAGGCTATTAAAAAGTTTGGAAAAAAATACATGAATCTTAGCGAAGAAAAGCAGGCAGACGCAAAAAGAGCGATTATCGAGCTGAGCAAAGAGATCAACTACACAGATGTAGCGCCACTTTTTTTAACCGCAGTAAAAAAGAGAGGCACTAGAGCGGTAGCTCTTATTTGTCTTTCTCAATTAAAAAACAGCAAAAACCCTTTTCCTGCAGAAGCAAAATTGTTTATACAACAAGCTCATGAAGACGAAAACCAGACTCTTCAGTATTTGGCAGGCGAAGCAGCTTCTGAATAAATAGTATAAAATAAAACTTGAAAAACAAAACAATTTTTGATGTAATTATAGTTGGCGGCGGGCTAGCAGGACTAACAAGCGCCATTCACTTATCTAAATTTAAGCAACGAGTGTTGCTTATTGAAAAAAACACATATCCAAAACATAAAGTATGCGGAGAGTATATTTCTAATGAAGCGCTTCCATATTTAAATTCTTTAGGAATTAACCCGATAAAAGAAGGGGCTAAAAAGATTACTAAAGTTCACGTAAGCACTATAAAAGGCAGCCTAATAAAGGGAGACCTGCCGCTAGGCGGCTTTGGCATGAGCCGTTATTTTTTAGATGAATTATTAGCCAACAAAGCACTTTCCAACGGCGTGATTATTTTACACGAAAGCGTTGAGTCTGTTAATTTTAATGACAATCTTTTTTGTGTTCAAACAAAAACCTTAGAGGTGTTTCAAAGCAAAATCACTATCGGAGCTTTTGGAAAAAGATCAGCATTAGACCTAAAGATGAATAGAAAATTTATTAAAAAAAAATCACCGTATTTGGCAGTTAAGCTTCATGTCAAGGGAGACTTCCCAGAAAACCTCGTAGCCCTACATAATTTTAAAGGTGGTTATTGCGGCGTTTCTAAAGTAGAAAACAACTCGATAAACCTTTGTTACATTACAAAATACGATTCGTTTAAAAAACACAAAAACATCACCACTTTTCAAGAACAGGTTGTGTTTAAGAACAAACACCTAAGAAAAATATTTACAGAGTCAAAGCCGGTTTTTGAAAAACCATTAACCATTAGTCAAATCTCTTTTGAAGCTAAACGCCCAGTAGAAGACCACATAATTATGTGTGGAGACACCGCCGGAATGATCCACCCTTTATGTGGCAACGGGATGGGAATGGCTATCGCAAGTGCACGACTGGCCAGTACGCTTATATTGAAATTTCTAAATGGAGAAATACCAACAAGAGAGGTTTTAGAAAAACAGTATATTAGAGAATGGAATAAAGAATTTAAAACACGATTAAAGGCTGGTCATTTTATTGCTAGGCTTTTTAGAAATCAAACCGTTTCTCAAATTGCCTACTCAATTTTAAATACAGCCACTTTTTTGTTGCCTAAAATGATCCAATTCACACACGGAAAACAGATAAAACCAATATGAGTTTTTTAGTAGAAACATCAGAGCGATCTTTGGAAACGGAAATGATGGACGATTTCACCCTGGAAGGAGAGATGTTTAGGGACACTTTAGACAAACTAGAAACCATTAATAGGCTTTTGGGGGGTAACAGCGTAACCATTAAGGGGTTAAAACACCTACTTAAAGATCAACCAAAAAACAAGACCATTACAATTGTCGACCTAGGCTGTGGCCATGCAGACATCTTGCGTGACGTTGCTGTGTTTGGTAGAAAGCACGACTACAACTTCAAGCTTATAGGAATTGATGCAAACCCCGACGCGATAGAGTATGCAAAGGAATTGTCAAAAGATTATTCAGAGCTCAGTTTTGAATCAATGGACATTTTCTCAGAAGGTTTTAAAAATCAATCTTATGACGTTGTTTTGTGTACTTTGTTTTTACATCATTTTAAAAAAGAGCAACTTATATCATTTTTACAACCAACCATTCAGAAAGCAAAATTAGGGATGGTTGTTAATGACTTACATAGACACAAACTGGCCTACTATCTTTTTAAGATAATAGGTCTTTTCATAAAAAACAAAATGGTCAGAGAAGACGGATTGATTTCTGTTTTAAGGGCCTTTAAAAGAAAAGAGTTAGAAGTAATTTCAAGACAAATAAAAGCGCAATATTCTGTTCAGTGGAAATGGGCTTTTCGTTATTTATGGATTCTAAAAAAAGAACCAATTAATTAAAAAAAACCTTACTTTTATAGGAACTAGTATGAGCGTAAAAATTATATCTGTAGCAAAACAACTACCCAACTACACAAGAGAAACTAAAGACATCATTCCTTTTGTTAAGCTTTGGATGCGAAGCCAAGACGCAAGATTTCAAAGAAAGGTTTTAAAGCTTTTTGAAGGAGCCGGCGTAGACAGGCGATACTCTATTATGGATCCAAAAGAGGTTTTCCTCAACTCCTCTTTTGAAGAAAAAAACAACATTTATGTTCGAGAGGTAAAAAAAATTGCAGAACAAGCACTACAAAAATCTTTAGAAAAAGCTAATTTAAATCCAACGGACATTGATTATATTATTACTGTTAGTTGTACGGGAATTATGATTCCCTCTGTGGATGCGTATTTAATAAACAGCTTGCAAATGAGGCAAGACATTGTTAGGCTTCCTGTTACAGAAATGGGGTGTGCGGCAGGAGTTTCGGGGATTATCTATGCAAAAAATTTTTTAAAAGCAAACCCAAACAAAAGAGCCGCTGTTATTGCTGTTGAAGCTCCGGCCGCAACGTTTCAATTAGAAGACTTTTCTATGGCAAACATAGTAAGCGCTGCGATTTTTGGAGACGGTGCTGCTAGTGTTGTTTTATCTTCTTATAAAGAAGACAAAGGCCCTAAAATTATAGACGAAGCAATGTATCACTTTTATGACTCTACACATATGATGGGCTTTAAGTTGGTAAACACGGGGTTACAAATGATTTTAGATAAGACTGTTCCAGAGACCATTTCAAATCATTTCCCAAGAATAGTCCACCCTTTTTTAGAGCGCAATAATTTAACTATCGAAGACGTAAATCATTTGATTTTTCATCCAGGAGGAAAGAAAATTGTACAAACGGTAGAAGATTTATTTGGCTCGTTAGGAAAAAACATAGAAGACACAAAAGAGGTTTTAAGGCTTTACGGAAACATGTCTAGCGCTACCGTATTATATGTTTTAGAACGGTTTATGGACGGAGATAGGCAGCGTGGGGAAAAAGGCTTAATGCTTAGTTTTGGGCCTGGCTTTTCTGCACAAAGAATTTTATTAGAATGGTAAAAGAATTTGAACATAAAAACGAATGGGCCCTAATCTTAGGAGGCTCTAGTGGGCTAGGCCTGGCAACAGCAAAAAAGTTAGCCAAGCACGGCATGAACGTTTGTGTTGTTCACCGAAGCTCGAGGTCGCAATTAATTCAAATAGAGAAAGAGTTTAATGTGATTAAGCAAGAAGGGGTAGATTTTATCAGTTATAATTCGGACGCTACTCGCCCAGAAAATAGAGCTAAGCTGATAAAAGATTTAAAAAAAGAAATACAAGCTGGTAAAATAAAAACACTTGTACATAGCGTCGCTAAAGGAAATTTAAAACCAATGGTTTCTGACCTAAGCCCCGCGCTACAGGCAGAGGATTTTCAAATAACAATTCAAGCCATGGGGGTTAGCCTGTATGATTGGGTCAAGGTTGTTTTTGAAGCAAAGTTATTTTCAGACGACGCACGAGTTGTTAGTTTTACTAGCGAAGGCAACAGCAAGGCTTGGAAAAATTATGCAGCCGTTTCAGCGGCAAAGGTAACTTTAGAGGCTATTACAAGAAACATTGCACTAGAATTTGCGCGCTTTGGAATTCGAGCCAACTGTATTCAGGCAGGGGTTACAGACACAGCATCTTTACGAATGATACCTGGCAGTGATGAAATAAAAAAGCATTCTCTACTTCGAAACCCGTATGGTAGATTAACATTGCCAGAAGATGTCGCTAACGTTGTATATTTATTATCTAAAGATGAAGCTGCTTGGATTAACGGAACTATAATTCCGGTAGACGGGGGAGAGCACATTAGCTAATACCAAAATCAAAAAAAACAGATTTTAATCAATTGAAGACACAAGCCATCATAGACCTTTTACCATACCAAGCCCCTTTTCTTTTTGTAGAGGAGTTAACTTTAGTTTCGGATAATGGAACAGAGGGCTACTACACCTTTAAAGAAGATGAGTATTTTTATAGGGGTCACTTTAAAGATAGCCCAATAACCCCAGGCGTTATTTTAACGGAGGTTATGGCTCAAATAGGAGTAGTTTGTTTAGGGGTTTTCCTGTTAAAAGAACAGGTTTCAGAAATAGAAAAACCGCAAATTGCACTTACATCTAACCAAGTAGACTTTTTTTTACCTGTTCGACCAAAAGAACGCGTTAGAGTGGTTTCAGAGAAAATATATTTTAGGTTCAACAAACTAAAATGTAAGGTTCAGCTCTTTAATGATAAAAATGAGCTTGTCTGTAGAGGAACCATTTCAGGAATGATAAAACCAATTAGTGATGAAGCATAGGGTAGTTATTACAGGAATGGGGGTTGTAGCTCCAAACGCCATTGGGCTAGACAACTTCCTAGACGCCATTCAAAAAGGAAAGTCTGGAGTTAAGTTTCATCAAAAATTACAAGATTTAAAGTTTTCTTGCTGTATTGGCGGAATCCCATTAGTTTCTGAAGAAATGAAAAACAATTATTTAACCCCACTACAATTACGAGGGTTTGATAGCGCAGGAATTCTGTATGGATGCATCGCAGGAATTGATGCCTGGAAAGATGCGGGCTTTGAGGTTGATAAAAACTCAGCGACTGATTATGATTCAGGAACGGTCTTTGGCGCAGGAACATCGGGGATAGAAAAACTTAGGGAGGCAATTTATAAGATAGATAACCAAAAAGTTAAACGTCTTGGAAGTACCGTTGTGGCCCAGACTATGGCAAGTGGAATTAGCGCTTATTTGGGAGGGGTTTTAGGGCTTGGAAATCAAGTTACCACAAACTCATCCGCATGTACAACAGGAACAGAGTCATTGCTAATGGGGTTTGACCGAGTTCAGTCTGGAAAAGCATTAAGAATGTTGGTTGGAAGCTGTAGTGATGATAGTGCTTATATTTGGGGAGGGTTTGACGCGATAAGGGTTACAACATATAAGCACAACGAAACGCCTGAACAAGGCTCAAGACCAATGAGCGCAAAAGCATCAGGCTTTGTGCCCGGCAGTGGCGCTGGAGCGATGGTTTTAGAGTCTTTAGAAAGCGCACTAGAGAGAAAAGCTACTATATATGCAGAGGTTTTGGGCGGAAACATCAACTCTGGCGGACAAAGAAACGGAGGAACAATGACTGCTCCAAATTCAGAAGCCGTCCAAAAATGCATTGTAGATGCTATGAAACACGCGAACATAAAAAGCACGGAAATTGATGCGATTAATGGACATTTAACAGCGACAATTAAAGACCCGCTAGAAATAGAAAACTGGACTAAAGCACTGAACAGAAAAGGACAAGATTTCCCAACTATAAACTCATTAAAATCAATGGTTGGCCACTGTCTTGCCGCAGCAGGAGCTATAGAAAATGTAGCAACAGTTTTGCAGCTAAAACACCAGTTTGTTTTTCCAAACATAAACTGCGAAGAGGTACATCCAGATATTTTAAGGCTGATACCAAAAGAAAAAATCCCAACTAAAATGACTCCAAAAAAACTGAATATTATTGCCAAAGCAAGTTTTGGGTTTGGTGACGTAAATGGATGTGTTGTTTTTAAGAAATATTAAAAAAGTATCTTTAGTTTTCATACTGAAGACACAAGAAGCCAGACCAAAAAATAAAATTATTAAAATCAATAAACATGACAAGAGAAGAACTTATAGCCTCCTTAAAAAAAATTGTAAAACCTTACGCTCAAGACTTAGAGGCTTTTAAAAACCTTTCTGAAGAGACAGACTTCATTAAAGACTTAAAGATTAACTCAGCTAATTTAGTTGATGTGATTTTAGACGTAGAAGATGAGTTTGACATTGAGATTGACAACGATTCTATGGAAAAAATGCTCTCAGTAAAAGCCGCAATGGAAATTATTGAATCCAAATTATTAGACGCTTGATTGGTAATGACATCATAGACCTTTCCTTTGCTAAAAGAGAGAGCAATTGGCAGCGAAGAGGGTTTTTAGAAAAGCAATTTACAAACAATGAACAGCAACTTATATTAGCGTCAAATAATCCATTCGTCTTGGTTTGGAAGTTATGGAGCATGAAAGAAGCTGCCTATAAAATTCACACGCAACAAAACGAAAGACGTTTTTTTTGCCCTAGAAAATTTGAATGCACATTGCTCTCAGAAAAGAAAGGGTTAGTTGTTTTTCAAAATCAATTTTTTTACACCTCGTCTACTGTAACGGAGTCTTATATTTTCACTATCGCCAGTCTGGATAATGAAACAAAGGCTTTTTCTAAACTTGTTACCCCTAAAGCAATTGATAAGATGATTAAAAATAAACTTGAAGATGTAACGAAATTGCCATCTTTCGAAATTGAACAAAAAAAATCAAAAAACGGAGCGCCAGGCTATTATCACAATAACCTTTTGCTCACAAGGTCTTGTTCAATTTCACATCACGGCAATTATGGGCTCTTTTCATTATTATATGCCTAATGTATAATTAATAGAAACGCACTGATGTTAATTTAGTAAACTGCTTTTTGTATTTCTCCCCAAGTAACTAATTTTATTTTATTTCTTTTTAGCGCCTCTCTAAAAAGATCACTTGATACAATATCGTAATCTAGATTTCTCCATTTTGACCCAAAGTTTGGATGGTCTACGCAAATCGCCCTCATCTCTTTGTCGTCATAGCCCAAGTGAACTACTAGTTGATTTAAACCGGGCATAACATTGTCTAGGACGTTTAAGTAAAAACTTTCCCACTTCTCATGCTTCAAGCCGCTTTCGGCCATAAAAAAATTTTCAATAACAACAAGATTTTTTGGTTTTGGAAAGCTTTTATCAAAATGTATTGCAACAGCCTTTGGCACAAATACCGGTAGCTTGTTCTGCTCACCGACCTCTAAATAAACCTTAAACAAACCCTCATTAAAAAACAACGCACCTTCATGGCTGTCAATATGCGTAGGGTTTAGCCCCATCGACCTAGATAGGTCTATTTGTGCTTGTAACTCCTTTTTTAGGTCATGCGTTTCTGCATTTAAAACAAACTGTTTTGGGGTTTTTGGAAATACCCCCTTTTTATTTATCAATGATGGAGTTTTTATAGGACTTAACACGCCGCTCCACTTATAGTCTCTCCACTCGCTAGTAACCGTTAGGTGAAGTCCCAAATCAATTTTTGGATTTTCATTAGCAAACTCACGTACTTCAGAAACATAATCACACGGCATCATTATGCTTCCAGAGTTCACATAGCCTTTTTTCAAAGCGCCAAAACTTGCTTTGTTTACAGACTTAGATAACCCCAAATCATCAGCGTGAATAATCAAGAGTTTGTCACCCTTTGAATACCCCATTTTTTCTATAATTCCTTCGTAGTTTGTGTAATTCGATTTGCCGGCAATAAATTTAGCCGCGGTTTTTAAGTTATAAATCGGAAGCTGTTTATATTCAAAATACCCAAAGACCAGCGTAACCAATATGCCTAACAAAACAACCCCGCCCATTAAAAAGGCCAACAACAATTTCATTTTTTTCTAAGTTTTTTTATTTATTGTTAGTTTGGACGCTTACTGTTTCTTTTCGTTTGCAGCTTTTTTCATAGCCTCTCCTATTTGATTGCTTGCGCTAAAGCTTGCTACCATATTATTTAGCATTTCACTTCCTGCTTGAGGAGAGTTTGGTAAGAGAATTAAGTTAGAGTTTGTTTCGCTTCCAATTGACTGCAACGTGTCATAATGTTGTGTAACAACGATCAGCGCTGAGGCTTCTTGGGAGTTTATCCCAACCTTGTTCAAAACCTCTACGGACTCTTCTAAACCGCGCGCAATCTCTCTTCTTTGATCTGCAATTCCTTGACCCTGTAGTCGTTTGCTTTCCGCTTCAGCTTTTGCTTTCTCTACTATAAGAATCCTTGCAGCATCCCCTTCAAACTGTGCTGCAACTTTTTCTCTTTCAGAAGCGTTAATTCTATTCATAGCTTCTTTTACCTGTGCGTCTGGGTCAATATCGGTCACCAGCGTTTTGATTATGTCATAACCATACTCCATCATCGCGACGTTTAGTTCTGATTTAACCGCGATAGCGACATCGTCTTTCCTTAAAAACACGTCATCTAAAATCATTTTTGGAACTTCAGCCCTAACCACATCAAAAACATAGCTTGTTATTTGGTCATGAGGATAGTCTAGCTTGTAAAACGCGTCATAAACTTTTTCTTTTATTACTTTGTACTGTACAGAAACCTTTAGTTTCACAAAAACATCATCTTTTGTTTTGGTTTCTACAATAACGTCTAGTTGTTGAATTTTTAGACTCAGCTTGCCCGCCAGCCTGTCAACAATAGGTATTTTTAGTTGTAAGCCTGACTGCCTAACACTGTGAAATTTTCCAAACCTTTCAATTATTCCTGCTCTTTGTTGTTTTACAATGAAGAAAATCCCAAAAAGAACAAAAATTAAGGGTAGTATTAGTAAATAAGTTAATAATAGTTGCATAGTTTTTTATTTTTAATGTTATAATTAAAGTTAATCTTTTTGTTTCCTTTTTCTTTTAATTAAACGTTAAATTATTTTAATTAATAGAATTATTTAACAATTTATGAAATTGCATATTTAACAAATTTAGTCAGCTTCATTAGGTTGGGTTTTAGACCTAAACAGTATTGCTTCTTTTGATTTTCTCAGCCAATTCTTTAAACCTGTTTACAGTCTCTTCTCTTCCTATAAACTCTATCATAATAAACAAATCAACTCCTTTTAATTCACCAACCAGTGCTAGTCTTGCGGGTTGCATTACACTTCCAAAGTTATACTCGTTTTTATTTATCCAGACCTTGACAGATTCTGATAGAGAGCTTTCTTTAAAAGGCTCTATCTCGTTAATTTCAGCACAAAGCTCTTCAAGAATTTTTATAGTTAAAGTGGATGATATTTTTTTAAGGCTTTTTTCATTGTACTCATTGGGCCTTACAAACAAATAGCTACATAGTGGCCAAACTTCAGTCAGGGTGTTAGCCCTTTCTTTTGTTAGTTCTACCGCCTTTTCGACTACTAATGGCTCTGTGTTTTTTAGTTCTGCAGTTTTTTCAATCAGATACTCTGCGATGCTATTGTTTTCTTTTAGCTGTAAGTATTTGTGGTTAAACCACTTAAGTTTTTCTACATCAAACTTCGCGCCTGAGCTATTTACTTTTTCTAAGTCAAAAACAGATATCAGCCTTTCTAAAGAAAAAACCTCCTCTTCATTGCCGGGGCTCCATCCTAAAAACGCCATAAAATTTGTTAGAGCTTCTGGTAAATACCCCTCTTCTCTAAATCCTTTTACCGTCGTCTTTTCACTTTTCCACTCCAGAGGAAAAACAGGCACCCCCAATTTGTCTCCGTCACGTTTGCTTAGTTTCCCTTTTCCATTTGGGTTTAGTATAAGTGGCAGGTGTGCAAAACTGGGTTTTTCCCAATCAAAGGCGTCATATAGCATTACGTGCAAAGGCATTGAAGGAAGCCACTCCTCTCCTCTTATTACATGGGAAATGTTCATCAGATGGTCGTCTACGACATTAGCTAAATGATAAGTTGGCATTCCGTCTGATTTATAAAGAATCTTGTCATCTAACAGCCTAGAATCAACAGAAACTATCCCTCTAATAAGATCGTTGCAGTTAATTGTGTTTTCTTCAGAACACTTAAACCTTACTACATACTTCTCTCCGTTTGATAGTTTTTCCTCAACAGCGCTTTTTTCCATTGCTAATGAATTAGAAAGCTTCAATCTATTGTGCCAGTTGTATATAAATGTCTTCCCTTTCGCCTCGTGATCCTTTCTGTGAGAGTTTAATGTTTCTGCATCGTCAAAGGCATAGTAGGCCATGTCTTTGTCTATCAGTATTTGGACGTGTTTTTTGTATATTTCTTTTCTTTCACTCTGCCTGTAAGGCCCTTCGCTAAAGTTTATGCCAGCCCAACCTAATGCGTCTTTTATATATTGCTCCGCCCCCTCTACAAACCTGTTTTTATCTGTGTCTTCAATGCGCAGTATAAACTCACCGTTATTTTGTTTTGCAAACAGATAGTTAAACAGTGCTGTTCGTAAACCCCCTATATGTAGCGGCCCAGTTGGGCTTGGTGCAAATCGAACTCTTACATTACTCTTCATTCCTTTGGTTTTTGCAAAGATAAAACATTAATTGTTCAATCTTTATTGTAATTTTGATTCTAAATCCACTAAATGTTTAAGTTTTCTTCCACCACTTCTTTTAATCTTACCCCCCAAGAAAGAGTTTCTTTGTGGTTACTTGATGTTATCAATAAAGAAGAAAAGGCTATAAAGGAAGTCTCTTTTAGCTTTTGTAATGACAAGGAGCTTTTAAAGGTTAATCAAGAGTTTTTAAGCCATGACAATCTAACCGATATTATTACATTTGATTATTCAGATTCTAGCGGTATTATTGGTGAGATTTTAATTTCAACAGAAAGGGTTAAAGATAATGCGCTAGATTTTGATCAGCCTTTTGATGTAGAGCTTAGAAGGGTTATGGTGCACGGCATTCTTCATTTGTGTGGGTACAAAGACAAATCAGATGACGAAAAAATTCTTATGACTAAAAAAGAAGACTTTTACTTGTCAAGATATGTCTAGACCTTTTTGCTTTGCTATTTTGATTGTATATTTGCCGTTTTAGTTTATGTTCCACGTGAAACCTATAATAAATGTTTAAAGAAACTTATGATGTGATCGTTGTTGGAGGAGGCCACGCCGGAAGCGAGGCAGCCGCTGCTGCAGCCAACATGGGCTCTTCTACTCTTTTGATTACAATGAGCCTACAAAACATTGCTCAAATGTCATGCAACCCAGCAATGGGTGGTATCGCAAAGGGTCAAATTGTTAGAGAGATAGATGCTCTTGGTGGATATAGCGGCATCGTTAGCGATAATTCTGCTATTCAATTCAAAATGCTCAATAAGTCTAAGGGCCCCGCAATGTGGAGCCCCAGAGTCCAAAGTGATAGAATGAGGTTTGCTGAGGAGTGGAGAAACATGCTTGAAAAAACCCCAAACCTTGATTTTTATCAAGAGATGGTTACGGGTCTTATTGTTGAAAAGAACATTGTTAAAGGGGTGAAGACAACCCTTGGCCTTTCTATTAAAGCAAAGACAGTTATTCTTACTAATGGCACATTTTTAAATGGCTTAATTCATATTGGAGACAAAAATTATGGTGGCGGTAGAGCTGGAGAAAAGTCTTCAACAGGACTTACTGAGCAGCTTGTTTCTCTGGGCTTTGATTCAGGCCGTATGAAAACAGGAACCCCGCCAAGAGTTGATGGAAGATCTCTGGATTATTCAAAAATGGTAGAGCAGCCTGGGGATGAAACACCCGAAAAATTTTCTTATTTAGACACAACCACCCCTCTAGCTAATCAACGCTCCTGCCACATGACCTACACAAGCCCAGAGGTCCATGAGATATTAAAAGACGGATTCGACAGGTCCCCTATGTTTAACGGGAGTATTAAAAGTGTTGGACCTAGGTATTGTCCATCTATTGAGGATAAAATCAATAGATTTTCTGAAAAGGAAAGACACCAGCTGTTTGTTGAACCTGAGGGCTGGAACACAGTGGAGGTTTATGTTAACGGTTTCTCTACTTCTCTTCCTGAAGATATTCAGTTCAACGCCTTAAGATCAGTAAAAGGTTTTGAAAAAGTTAAGTTTTTCAGACCGGGCTATGCTATTGAATACGACTACTTCGCGCCTACGCAACTACAGTATTCTTTAGAAACCAAACTTATTCAAAATTTGTTTTTTGCTGGGCAGATCAATGGAACAACAGGATATGAAGAGG
>Ga0209383_1000627_pt1 | contig 24310 bp, 26 predicted proteins | sample CoawatmetaG02DNA_FD_187510 | JGI IMG/M metagenome (GOLD analysis project Ga0209383, IMG submission 187510) | Marine microbial communities from the West Antarctic Peninsula - Coastal water metaG029-DNA (SPAdes) (version 2) | ecosystem: Environmental > Aquatic > Marine > Coastal ... | reverse complement strand
CGTGGTAGACCACCACGTTGATAGGCTGGATGTGGAAGCGCAGTAATGCGTGTAGCTGACCAGTACTAATAGCTCAATTGGCTTGATTTATGCACTGAAAAAGATTTTTAAGTAGTTTTAAAGATATTATTATTTTATTTCAAAACCCCAGTTTAAACAGCTGGGGTTTTTTTTATTTAACGGAAAACTATTATTTTTTTTGCAAATTTATAAATTGCTTCAGAGATTTTTTTAAATTAAAAATGATAAATGGAAAAAGCTAAAGTTGCATTTTTATTAGATAAAAACAATAAATGGATATTAAGCCGTTTAAAAAAAACAAAATATAAAAATATTATAAGTGCTAAAATTTTTTGGGATTTAAAAAAAATAAATAATTATGACATAGTGTTTATAATTAATTATACAAAAATAATTACTAAAAAAAATCTTAAAAAAAATCAATTTAATTTAGTTGTTCATGGAAGTAATCTTCCCAAAGGAAAAGGCTTTGCACCTTTGCAGTGGCAAGTATTAGAAAATAAGAAAAAAATTACTTTTAGCATGATTAATATTGATGAAAAAGTTGACAATGGTGATGTTGTTTTAAAAGATGAACTGATATTGAATGGTCTAGAACTTTATGAAGAACTTAGAGACTTGCAAGCAAATAAAATTTTTCAGATGATAAATTACGTTATAAATATGTTTCCAAATATTAGACAAAACAAACAAAAAGGAAAAAGCACTTTCTACAGAAAAAGAACTATATTAGATTCTGAAATAGATATAAATAAAAGTATTAAATCACAATTTAATAAATTAAGAGTAGTAAATAATGAACAATGGCCTGCTTTTTTTTATTATAAAAAAAAAAAATTTGTAATAAAGATATTTAAAGATGAATAAGATCTTAATACCCAAAAAAAAACCTATCTTCATAGGAGAGGTTTCTTGTAACCACAATGGTAAAATTGAAAATGCAAAAAAAATAATTGATATTGCAAAAAAATATGGTGTCGATTTAGTAAAATTTCAAACTTATTCAGCTTCGTCTTTAACTATAGACTCAAAAAAAAATGATTTTTTAATTAAAAAAGGTTTATGGAAAGGAAAAAAACTTTGGGATCTTTACAAACAAGCTCAAACGCCATTTAGTTGGCAGAAAGAACTATTTCAATATGCAAAAAAAAAGAAAATAGAATGTTTCAGCTCACCATTCGATGTAGAGGCAGTTGATTTACTTGAGACACTTAATTGTCCGGTTTATAAAGTTGCCTCATTTGAAATTAATCATTTGCCATTAATAAAAAGAATTGCAGAGACAAAAAAGCCAATAATCATTTCAACTGGAACATCACAATTAAAAGAAATAGATTTAGCATACAATTTTGCAAAGAAAAATGGATGTAAAAATATCATTTTATTATATTGCGTAAGCAATTATCCATCAAAAATTAAAGATTTTAATTTAAAAAATATAAACTTAATGAAAAAAAGATATAATTGTAGAGTAGGGTTCTCCGATCATTCAATAGATAACAGAGTGGCATCAGCAGCTATTCTAGCTGGTGCTGATTATGTAGAAAAACATATTGCATTAGAAGGTCAAAATAAAGGTTTAGATATAAAATTTTCAATCAAAGGTAAGGAAATACTAAAATTTAGAGAAGATATTGATGTCGCCTGGAAGTTAAGAGGTAAAGATTATTTTTTTAGAAATAGCTCTGAAAAGGTAAGTAAGATATTTAAAAGGTCAATTTATCCAATCAGAATTATAACGAAAGGTGAGAAATTCACTAAGGATAATGTTTCTGTAATTAGACCTGGCTTTAGTTTAGATCCAAGTTATTATTACAAATTATTAAAAAAAAGAGCAAGAAAAAATTTTAAACCTGGGCAAAGAATTTTATTAAATGAAATATAAAAAATGAAAAAAAAACAAGATTATCTAAAAATAATAAATCAGATAGAAAAAATAAGATCTAAAAATAATGTTAGCTGGATGAATATTTTAAGGTTAGCATTTAAATTGGACTCTAAAAGTGCATCAAAAATTATGAGGAAGATTAATTATGATGATAAGAAAATTTCTAATTTATTAAAAAAGTTAGGCTAATAAATATAATCATAATTAAGAAAGTGTTTTGTAGATTTGTCCTTTAAATTTATAGACCGTTTCAATAATACTTGAAAAAAATAAAGTTGAAATAATACTATAAGTGAAAAATGGAATAGCTAATGTGTAGCAATTTAAAAAGCCATCAATAGTGTAGCCATAAGATCCCATACTCCAGACACCAAAATTTGTAATTATAAAAAAGACACAGGCTCCAACTAAAGACCCTGAAATTCTAGTCATCATACTACTAATGAAATACTTACTCATTAAACCAATTACAATCACACTTCCCCACGTAAATAGACTAACACCATGAAAACCAATAATAAGATCAGTTAGCACAAAGCTAATTATAAGAGATGGTAAATATCTAATTCCAAATAAGGCTGGCACATAAAAACTCAAAGCTAATAAGCTTGTAAAATTTGGTGGATGAGGAATTAATCTACTTGCTGCTAAAGCAATAAATATACCTGCTGAAATTTTTAAATAGTTCATTGTTTGAAATTATAGTGAAATTATTTTATTATACAAGTATAGATCAAGAATAATAGCCCCACATTATACTAATATAAAACTATTTTTTATTTATCTTATTTTCTAAACTTAAAACTATTTTTTTTCTCTCTGAATCACTTAGATTAATCCAATTAGATATTTCCTTCATAGTTCTACCGCACCCCATGCATATATTAGTCTTTGGGTCTATCTCACATATATTTATGCATGGTGATGCTGTCATATAAGAATTAATATTTTCTAACAACTCCGATTCTTAATTGTCTACCGTCTTGGCTGTATGTTGCTGGTTTTTCATATCTTTCATTAAGTAAATTAGAGATATTTAAATTCCAAGTACTGCCATATAAATTCTTAGAAGCTGACATATCAATAAGGTTTGTACTTTTAACTTTTCCACTTGTATCTGTATGTTTTCCTGTAAATTTATAATTTAGGTTCATATTAAAAGGACCAATTGGTGAATTTACAAACTTTTTGAAATAATTTGATCCATAAGTTATGTCAGGTCTTCGTAGTTGAGAGCTTCCACTTGTTTTTTTACTTTTTGAAAAATTAGTAAAAATAGAAATTACCTCATTTTCTCTATTAAAAGTTAACTCTGATTCTAAACCTTCCTGATTTAAATCAATTTGTGTATTTTCATGTGCTGTGTATCCAGAGTTGCTTTTAATACGATCAAGTATTGTTGCTCTGTAAGCAGTAGAAGTAAATTTTAATTTATCAGAAAAAATATATTCACCAAAAAGTTCATTAGTTCTACTCTTCTCTGGTGCAAGATTTATATTGCCACCAATTCCATAATTATCAGACCCATAGAGCTCATATAAAGATGGATTTCTCAATCCTGTTGAATGAGATCCACCAAATTTAAATTGACCTAAAACTTGTGTGTAATTTAACTTATATGTCTCATTTCTACCTGCTGTATTATGATCATCACTTCTAGCATAAAAAGATAGTGTCTGGTTTTCAGTAATTTTGTACCCTGCGTTTGTAAACAAAGCCAGATCTTTTACATGACCTTTTGTTGATGCAGTATAACTACCTCTTTTTTCAAAATTACCCCAGTCATATTTATACTCACTACCATATCCAAATGAAAAATTTTCGTTTGAATCAATTTTTCTTTCACCCTTGACAGTTAAAGAACTACTATAGTATTCGTCTAAAAAACCACTATTTTTATATTCTCTATCATAATTGTGATAGTGAAAAATTAGATTATCTTCTTTGTTTTGATAAATTTTATTTATACCTGTTTGTAATGCTATCATTTTATTATCTGCTACATATCCAGTTTCATCAGTTGCACTACCATCATATTTAGCTCTAGTTTGTCTTGTATAAACTGTGGATTTTATTTTTGTATTATCATTAATCCATTTTTCTGCATTTAAGTTTATTTGAAAATTAGTTGCATCGTCATTTTCATTTCCATCTGCTTTAGCACTACCAGTGTCACTTTGATTTGCTGCTCCTCTAATATTTAAGTGCCATCCGTTATCAGTGATACTTGTAAAGTTTCCATCCGAAGATGAATTTCTTCCATCAAAACCACTTATTGAATATTGATTAGTATAATCAATTGCTGTAATGAAATTTATGGCTCCTGCAATAGCACTTGGACCAAATTGGGCACCTGATGACCCTTTGTAGATTTCAATTTGCTGTATAGTTTGAATAAAATCTTGACCAAAATCAAAAAGACCATTTGTTGCTGATTGATCATTTATTGCCACTCCATTTAATAAAACCATAGTGTGGTTGGATTCTGATCCCCTTGTAAAAATTGAAGTTTGTTGTCCAGCAGGTCCTGACTGATAAATATCTAAACCAGATACAGTCTTTAAGATATCAATTACACTATTTGCTCCAGAATTGATTATATCTTGTTTGTTTATAACAGTTTTAAAAACACCAGCTTCTGAAATTTTTGAAGTATTGTTAGTCTTGGTTATATTTACACAGGGGGTTCCACTTCTATTATCCCATTTACAATTAGGTAAACTTTCTGCTTTTACAGAAAAAACATTTAAAATAAAAATTAGACATACGAAAATTATTCTCATTAGCAACCTCACATTATTTATAGGATTAAGAACTTTAATTCTAATCCAGTTAATTTTATGCCGTTGCCAATTTTCATTTGCAGAACTAGACTTTTCCTGGCCCTCGTTCAACAGCGGACTTAACCGGGTGGAGCTCCGACTTTACGGTTGCAGGTACAGCCAATGAATTTAACACTGATTTCCCACCATGCTTTTCGGTATGAAAGGTTAATATAAGGAAATTTAAAATTTATCAACGATAAAATTTTTTAATTTAGCAAATATTTTTAAAATTGTACCTGAGATTTTTATTGGCTAAATTTTAATGCTTTAGAAAATATACTATGATTTAACTTATTTTTTCAACTAAATCACTTCTTTTGTTAAAAAAACATATGCAGAATCAATCATTAACTTCTAAAACGAAATAACCCAATAATTGCTTAAAATTTTTTATCAGTGCATGCATTTAGTCATTAACACTAGTCAACTACCCACATTAATATGAAACTACTCACTCAGTAGCTTTAATCAAATTATGATTTTTAAGTTCATTTACAATGTCATATAAATCCCAAATTGGTACATCTAGTCTTTCCGCAATTTCAAGTAATGAATTCTCTCCATCACAAAAACTAATAAAATCAAGAATTAACTTAAATTTTTTAAATTTTTTTTTTTGAAAAGAATTTGAGTAAATCCCTCTCCTGTTCAGCTGAGGCTCACACAAAACAGTAACTTTATATTTCTTATTTTTTTCGATTGCTTCTATTGCTTTTCTAAGTATCCAATAGCCTCCGTTGAGACCTTGGGGAGTGACAACGTTTTCTAAATCGTCTAGTGATGTGTGGTACTCTGGATATTCTGCATATTTTGATCTCATTATTGATGCTATTGGTAAATCTATTCCAGGAGCACAATACTGTCTTTCATCACTACCTTTGTTTAACCAACTATATTCTATAAAATTTGGATCAGTACACTTGAGCACATGCTTTGCTATCAAATCACTTATTGTTTTTCCATTTCTTGATGGAACATATGAGTAAGCCCTATTATCACCTACACAAGACACATTAAAACCTGCAAAAATTTTACTCTTCATGTCTTTATAATTGCGACTTAGATATGTAATTGAACCAATTGTTTCAGGAATAAAAATTATTCGATAGCTATAATCTGTTTCTTTAAGTTCTTGAAGCCATTTTGCCAGAAATGTAACGACCGTAGGTCCTGATAGTTCGTTATTAGCCATTGAAGGATGACAGATATACGTGCTTAAAAATATTTCTTTATCACTTTTACCTTTAATAAATAGTTCTCCATAATTTAGTTCACCATTAAACAAGGTGGAGTTTATTACGATCTTGTAAATCCCATTTTCTAAAGTATTAAATTGCTCTTGAGTAAGGCAAAATCCCCATGTTTCATTATAATAACTGGTTATATAAGGTATCGCTTTTGGTTTATCTGGTAAAGTATAAAGATGTTTCTTTAATTCATCAAGACTAAGACTACCCTCAAATGGGACACTGTATCCAACTAAATGAAGATTATTTTCCGAAAAATCACATATTTTTTTACCATTAGGAGCAATAATGTAAGCATTTTTTACATTCCACTCCCTTGGAACTGTCCAATCAAAAACCTGTGTACCCGAAGGTACTGATTTAATTTCTAGTTTTGTTAGATGTTTAGATATTCTTCTTAGTGTTTCTCTCAAGCCTTCGCCAGTTATACTTCTATTGATAGGCCAAAGCTCTCTGGCAAAATTATGAATTTCATTTCCTATCATCTTAAGAACTTTTTATAGAAATTTTAGATTAAATACATCTTTTTTATTCAATTAGACATAAATTTTACACATCTTTAATTATTTCGTATACTCCTGATGAATTAGGCAGGTTCATGCTTTCTATAGTTGAAAAATCATTAGAAATAAAATTAATAGATGCTCCTTTTGCATAAGGAACTTCGTCTCGAATAAAATTATTTTGCCTTCGAATTTCACTACAACCCACAAAATATCCAGACGGTACTCGACAAAGTCCTCGAGTATAGCCATATAACTTTGCTTTGACCCTTGTGCCTACTAAGAAAGTTCTTTCTTGTGACTCACATATTGCAGTTTGAGAAGGATCTATCAAAACTGAATGTGGTTGTCGAAGTCCTGTCGAAATCAACTCCATATCAGTCATTGAATTTGAGTCTAGGGAGATACGCCCAATACAACCATCATTCCATATACCTAATCGCCAAATACCCTTAAAACTAAAAGCAGAAAAATATAGATATCCATTATGAACACATAGAGAGTTAATATGGTGTAGATCACGTCCAACCTTACTTAATTTTAATCTTTTCTTTTCACTGAAATCTTTACCACTTAGAAATACGATTGAGTCAGAGTACGTTTCAGCTAGAATGAACTGATCGATATCTTTAACATATACCATACTGTGAAGATTTTTATTTTCTATACTTTTAATTAATTCAAAACCATTTGGCCCGATGAAACCTAGACCTAAATTTTCGTCAACTCCGTATAAATCGTTTCCTTTAAAAGCTATACCTCTTATTTGACCACTACAAAGACGATCTAATCTTTTGTTATCTTGATCCCATGTTAACCTAAATGCACCTCCACTCTCATCATCTCCAATACAAGACGTAATTAAACGGCATGAGATTGTCTCATCATGCACTGAAATAGTATCAGAAATTTTTATATTCAAGGATGAATTAGGTTTAAGTTTTTCCAAATACTCTCGAATCTCTTTATAGCCTGATGAGCAAATTATTATCTGTCCTTTGGTTAATAAATCAATATTTTCAGGAGGATTTAGAACTGTAAAATCATGGTTTTCAATTTTTATTTTCTTACCATAATCAAATTTATCAAAGAGAAGATCACCTTTTCTTGGAAAACCATGCTTTGCTATATGGGTTTGAAATGTTGGCCCAACTCCATAATAAATATTAAATGACATATTGTTTTTTATCTCATCTACTTTGAGAATTCTAGGAAAAAATTTTTAAACTTAATAAAAAAGTTTTAATTTTAATAAAATATATGGAGTTTACTTATAAGTTTAAATAAAGTATTTAGCTGTCTAATTAATAACTGTCCTACATCATTATTTGTTACTAAATTAATTAAAAAGATAATATTTTTAAAATCAGTATTACTTTTTGTATATGATAATTCTATATATTAAAATATGTTTTTATTTATTAGATAAATGAAATTTTTCTAATGCTTTCTTTGATTTCGCTGTAACTATAGTAATTGGAATTTCCTTTAATTTTAATATCTGTGCTATTGAAAGTCTATGATGACCACGATTATTAAAATATAATTGATCACTTTTAGTTAAAACAACAGAAATATTATCATTGTCTTTTTTTTTCTTTTTGGAGGTGTCATTAGGATAGATACCTTTTTTTATTATTGAATCAAACAAATCATCTATTTGTCTTTCTCTTGTTAATAAATAATCTTTATAATCAGTAAAACCTCTTACGCTATTATTAGATTTGATATAATTAACATTTCTTTTTGCGAATTTAGATTTTTTCCAATTATTTTTCCCAGTGTAATGATCTTCTAAAGCTATAAACTCCAAGAGTTTCATAAACATAATACCAGGCTTCTTATCCCAATCAGTTGCATTAATTTTTACATAGCCATTAGGGTTTTCATCAAAAACCCCTCTATTAACACCAGCATGTGGGTGTATTCTTGATAATTCAAATTGATTATAATCACAGAATTTTGTGGGATAAATACAATACTTAACCCTTTTGGGGGAAACATATAAAATCCTACTTTTAATTTTTTTCAATATTTTACTCAAAAAAGGACTCTTTTTGCGATCTATCTAAATTTTTGCCTGCTAATTTTCTATTATAATTTTTTTTCCATTTCATTCTAATATTTTTTTTATTTTTCTTAATTATACTTTTTTTTTTAAAATATAATTTAAAAATATAGTTTTTTATCTGTAAAATCTTTTGATTAATATTTTTAGATGATATTATCAATTCAACTTCATCAAATTCTTTTATTAAACTTAAATAATTTTTTCTTTTACTCGTCATTTCTTGAATAGTGTGGTTATCTTCCTTTTTTCGACTGAGCGACTCCTTAGCTAAAACATCTAAATAAACCATTCCATCTGGAAATGGAAAAAACTGTTCTAAAGGCAGCAGTTTACTGTCTGTATTAGGAAATTCCCCTCTAACTCTATCAGTTGGATATCGTTCAAAAATTGTTAATCCATAACCAGCATCTGCCCATGCCATACCAATTTTGTATTTAACATATCTATCAAATAAATCTAATAATTCTCCCAAAAACAATAAAGTTACTTTTAAAAAATAAATCTTTTTAACAAAGACAAATGATGTAATTTTTTTAAGTATATTTCTAAATTTAAAAACTAAAGAAAAAAAAGGTTTATTTCCCTTCATATCAATAATTAAAGGGTCCATTTTGCTAAAATTTTTTCTAATATAATCAACTATTGTAGTTTTGCCACTTCCATCGTTACCAATTATTGCAATTGCAGGCATTGGGTTGTGGTTATTTTTCCATTTAGCTTTTGAACCAAAAAACATTGCATAAAAAAAGTTTTTAGAAAAAAAAATATTTTTAAAATTCAAATTTCCAGCAAATATTTTTCTTTTTTTGTGTCTATTTAATTTTAAGTTTAAAAAAAATTTATTTACACTTTTATCTTTACAAAATCTTTTAAAATCCCAAAGTAAAAATTTTTTTATTATTTTTATTTTATTGGGTGCAACTTTTTCAATTGAATTAATTATTAAAGAAAGATCTTGTTTATCTAATTTTTTGATTTCTTTTTTTAGCCTCAGTAATTGATTGTATGAACTAATTGTAATGAAAAAGTATTTATATAATTTATAAAAAATTATACTTTTATTATCTAAATGATTTAGTTTTGTATGCTTACATAATTTTCTTTTGTTAAAATTTGCGTTAAAAACATGCCTAAAATTTTTTGGCATTGCTGAGAGCCCCTCAATATCTAAGCTTAAAAAATTTATATTTTTTGGGTGATTTATATATAACCTTAAATTGTTATATTCTCTATTTACAGTAATTGTATTGCTATAATTAGGGCTTATCTTTTTTTTTATGTAAAGAGCATCAATATCACTACCAGTAAAGTTTTTAATACTAGCGCACTTTTGAATCAAATAGCCATCATAATCATTGATAATTTTATAAATTTCTTTTTTTAGATTGTTAAGTAACTTACTATCCATATTATTTAATTAATATTTTTTATTAATAATGTAAAAGTTTTTAATTGTTATTATTTTAGTATATATAATTATTTAATTTATCTAATATTCTAATAAATTTAAAATTAAAACTAAATTTATAAAAAGAATGTTTTTAAGTTAAATCAATTTTTAAAATATTTATATTTTATGAAAAAATTAATAAATAATGAATATATTTGCATAATCCTTGCTAGAAAAGGTTCTAAACGTATTAAAAATAAAAATTTAGTAAAAATAAATGGCAAACCTCTCATAGAATATACATTAAATTCTATAATACCAATAATGCCCCCAAGCAACATTTACATTTCGACTAATGATGAAAATGTTATGCGAATTACAAAAAAATATAATATTAATTTTATCAAAAGACCTGAAAAATTATGTGGTGATAAGAGCTCTTCCGAAGATGGTATCATCCATGCAATAGATAAGATAAAAAAAGAAAAAAATTTTAAACATTTGATTTTTCTTCAAGTTACTAGCCCCCTAAGAGACAGCACTGATATTATTAATTGTTTAAAAAAATATCAAAAAAAAAAATTAGATAGTATTTTTTCAGCTTATTTAGCAAAACCTTTTATATGGGTTAAAACTAAAAAATTACAGTCACTAACATTCAATTATAAAAAAAGAGAAAGGTCACAAAATATTAAAAATTTAATCATAGAAAATGGAGCTATATTTATTTTTAACGTTAAAAAATTTTTAAAATCTAAAAATAGAATGTTTGGTAAGTTTGATTATAGTGAAATGGAGGAATTTAAATCTTTTGATATTGATAACTTTCAAGATTTAAAAATAGTAAGAAAACTATTAAAATAACTTATGAATATTCTTATTATAGGTGGAAATGGAGGATTAGGCAGAAATTTTATTAAAAATTTATATCCTATTGCATCAAATTTAATTATTACATCTACTAATAAAAAAAATATTAAACTAAAAAAAAAAAATATCTTTAAGTATACTCTTAACTTTAAAAGTGAAGTTCAAATCAAAAAACTAGTACAAAAATTATCTAAAAAATTTTCCCATATTGATGTAATTATCATTACAACAGGAGTTTTTTCCTATGATAAAAATCTAATGAAATATAAGGATATAATAAATTTTTATAAAATAAATGTATTTGGACATGTGATACTTATTAATGAATTTTATAGATTAAAGAAAAATGATAAAAATACATATATTTTTTCAGTTGGATCATCAAGTGCAATAAAAAATTTTCCAAATACCTCCTTATATTGCTCATCTAAGCACGCCATGGATTCGTTTATTAAATGTTTGAATTTTAAAACACGTAAAAAAAAAATATTTAATACTTTAATTCACACAGGTTCATTAAAAACAAAAATGGGAAAAAAAATTAGGAATCAAGATTATAATGATTTTATTGATCCCAATTTAATTTCTAATAAAGTGAAAAAAAATTTGCAGAAAGGCGTTTATGAGGAAGAAATTAGATTTTTACGAAAAAATATTAGATTTATTTATGATTCTTAAAATAAGGGAAAACCTTATATCACCAAGTAAGTATATTATAGGTTCAGATATAATAATTGTTGGCGGTTGGCTTTCAAAAAGGTTATAAACATTTAATGTCTAAAAATTTAATAAAAAATTATTTTAATGAAACTTCTAGTGTAATTTCAAACTTGCATGAATTTGATGAAAAAATTATTTCATTTGCAGATTCAATTCATAAAAGAAAAGGTAAAAATAAAATTTTAGTAGTAGGGAATGGTGGGTCTTCAGCTGATGCAGACCATTTTGTTGGGGAGCTAATTTGTACTTATAATTCTAGATCACGAGAAGCTCACTCTGCAATATCATTAAGTTCATCATCTCCAGGATTAACAGCTTGGGGTAATGATTTTGGATTTGAAACATTTTTTGAGAGACAAGTTAAAGCGCACGGTAGAAAAGGTGATTTATTGGTATGTATTTCAACTGGTGGAGGTGATGTTAAATCTAAAGCTTCGATGAATATTGTGTATGCGGCGATTGAAGCAAAAAAATTAGGAATTGAAATAATTTCCTTAATTGGAAAAGAGGGAGGAGAATTAAAAAAGTTATCAGATTTGAGCATTCATATTCCATCAAACAAAACTTCCTTTATTCAAGAGGCCCATATGTCAATTTTACATTGTGTTTGTGAAATAATCGATAAAATAGAGGTATAATTTATGAAACTATATGCGGATGGTCCAACTTTTGAAGAAATTGAAACTTTAGATGCTGATGTTGATGGATACACTTTTAATCCTTCATTGTTTAGAAAATTAGGAGCGCATGATTACTTAGAATTCTCAAAAAAAATCTCAAAAAAAATACAATTAAAACCAATATCAATTGAAGTAATTGGCGACACTCATGAAGAGTGTCTTAGACAAGCCAAAATAATTAATAAAATTTCTGATAACATTTTTGTTAAAATTCCTATCTCTTTTACAAATGGTAGTACCACTAAAGATTTAGTTAAAAATTTGATAGAAGAGGGAATTAAACTTAATATTACTGCTATTTTTACAATTAATCAAATTAAGGAAATCACAAGTATAGTTAAAGATTCTAATTGCATACTTTCAATTTTTTCTGGAAGAATTTATGACATAGGGCATGATGCGAAATTAAAATTTACTGAAATGTCAGAATATATTCATGATAACTCTAATTGTAAATCTTTGTGGGCAAGCTGCAGAATGACATATGATTATTTTACAGCTAAAGACTCTAAAGCAGATATCATCACAATGTCACCTTCATTAATAAAAAAAATGAAACTTTTTAACAAGGATCCAATCGAATATTCAAAAGAGACTGTTATTAGTTTTTATGATGATGCTAAAAAAGCGGGATATAAGATTTAATGTCTCTGAGTTTTAATGGCCAAAATATACTTATTTTTGGTGGTTCAAATGGAGTTGGATTACATTTAGCTCATCGTCTAGTAGAGTCAGGTGCAAAAGTAATTATTGTATGTAAATCATCAAAAAACATTAAAAAAGTTGAGTCATTATTAAAAAAAAATACTTATAAGGTTGTAATAAATAATTGCTATAAATTTAATAATATTAAAATACATAAAGTTTGTAAAAGTTTTTTTAATTCAAAATTAGATCATTTAATCTCTTTTTTAGGAACTGGAAAAGTTAATTTTGAAATGCCTAAAAAATTAAATGAATGGAAAGATGTTTTTGACAAAAACTTTTTTGTAAATGTAAATTTAGTTAATGAATTTTCAGATTATATTATTAAGAAAAATTTTTCATCAAGTATAATTTTAACAGCAGCAATAGCAGGAATTGAACGTGTAAGAGCTCCAATGACATATTCAATCGCCAAAACTTCATTAATAGCATACACAAATCATTTATCTGAGCATATGTTGAAAAAAAAAATTAGAGTATTTTCAGTAAGTCCTGGAAATATTTTTTTTAAAGGGGGTAGATGGGAAGAAATACAAAAAGGAAACAAGAAAAATATAGATAAATTTATAAAAAACAATGTTGGTCTTAAAAGGTTTGGTACCCCAGAAGAAATTTCAACTGTATATCTTAATCTTATGCATCAAAGTAATAGTTTTATGACAGGAAATAATTTAATAGTAGATGGGCTTCAGTCTAAAAAAATATTGTGATAAAATATAAATTATCCTTTGTTCAAGGTAGACTTTCACCTCAAATTGGATCAATATATCAGTATTTTCCAATAGATAATTGGCAAAAAGAGTTGGTAGAAGCAAAGAAAATAGGCTTGGGTAATATTGAGTGGATTGTATCCGATTTATCAAATCCTATATTTAACTCAGGTTTTTTAAAAATAATTTTAATTCACTTAAAGAAATATAGAATTAGCATCTCCTCTATAAGCTTGGACTATTTGATGAAAGAACCATTATATTCTCAAAAAAAAGAAGATCTAGACTGGCTAATTAAAAAATTAAACATTATGTCAATAAAATTTGAAAAAATTCGTTTAAATATACCGATTGAGGAAATTTCAGGAATTTTTAATTCATATCAAGTAAATAAAGTTAAAAAAAATCTTAGTATTTTAAAAAAAAAGTTGTCAAAAAAATTTATAATTTCTTTAGAGACCGATATGTCACCAAAAAACTTATATATTTTACTTAATAAAAAAGAATTACGAGGAATAGGTGTAAACATTGACATAGGAAACATAGATGCTAATGGATATGATATTAAAGAATATTTTCTATGGCTTAAAAACTTAATTTATGGTGTTCACATTAAAAACAGAGGATTATTATTTTCAAAATCAAAAATGCTTGAAAGCAACAAAAGCTTAAATTATGTGATAAATAATTTAGATAAATTAAATAATATCAATGATTTAACTTTACAAACTTATAAAGATAATAAAAATTATAAAAGACAGCTCATTCAAAACTATAAATTAATAAAAAAAAAATTGAATATTAGTGAGAGAATATAGCATTATAACTGGAGCCTCGGGCTTATTAGGGCAACAACATGCTTTAGCCTTAGCAGAGGCAGGATTTAACTTAATACTTACTGATATTGATTATATAAATCTAAATAAAGTTCAAAAAAAAATACAAAAAAAATTCAAAACACAAAAGATCATAACTTATTCAATAGATATAACTATCGAACAAGAAATTATTAAAATGAAAAATTTTTTAAAAAACAAAAAAATTAAAATATCAGTACTTGTAAATAATGCAGCGATGAATCCAAAAATGAAAGAAATGAATAAAAATGCTAAAACTGGAGATATAGAAAACTATTCGTTAAACTTGCTTCGTAAAGAACTTGACGTAAATTTAATTTCTGCGTTTTCAATGATTAAACATTTTGGTCCAGAAATGGCAAAAAGTAAAAAAGGTTCAATAATCAATATTGGTTCAGATTTATCCATCAATGCACCAGATCAATCAGTTTATTCTAAAGATGATAATATTGAAAAAGTAAAAAATTTTAAACCAATAGGATATTCAATATCAAAATTTGGCATAGTTGGTTTAACTAAATATGTTGCAACTTATTGGGCCCATAGAAATGTAAGATGTAATGCTCTCATACCAGGGGCAGTTGATAACAATCAGTCTAATTATTTAAAAAAAAATGTTTCTAAAAGAATCCCCTTAGGTAGGTGGGCAAAAAAAGATGAATATAAAAAAGGGTTGGTTTTTTTAGCCAAAGATGATAGTTCATACATGACTGGACAACTTTTAATAATGGATGGAGGAAGATCAACATGGTAAAATCTTTTAAAAATGATCATTTAAGTAAAAAAAAAGAACCTTATTTTGTTGCAGAGATAGGTATAAATCATAGTGGTTACCTTCCTCTTTGTCTTAGAATGATAAAATATTCTAAATTATCAGGAGCGCACGCAGTAAAATTTCAGAAAAGGGATGCTGAAGATTTATTAAATTTTGGTGAAAATGTCAAAACACCTAATGGATATTTAAGCAAAAATGAAAATGATATCCCGAAAAAAAAACCAGGGTTTGGTGCTTGGGCTTACCCAGATATAAGACTGGAATTTAACGAAAACGATTACAAAAAAATTATTTCTTTTTGCAAAAAAATTAAGATAGATTTAATAATTACACCATGGGATGAAAAAAGTGTTGATCTATTGAAAAAATTAAGAATAAAAGTTTTTAAAATAGCCAGTATTGACGCAAATAACTTCCATTTTTGTGACTATGTTGCAAGAAAAAAAACTCCAACAATTATAAGTACTGGAACTTGTACTTATAAAGAATTAGAGATTACAAAAAAAATATTTTCTAAACATAAATGTCCATTTATGTTTATGCACTGTACATCTTCCTATCCTTCAGTTGAAAAAGACAAAAATTTAAATTGTATACCTGAATTAAAAAAAAGATTTAATGTTGATATAGGTTTTTCAGGCCATGGTTTAGGCTTAGCTGGCTCTGTAGGTGCAATTGCGTTAGGGTCTTCTGTAATAGAAAAACATGTTACAATTAATAGAAAAATGTCAGGACCCGATCATGAGGCGTCTCTTAATTTTGAGACATTTAAGGATTTGACTGATTTAGGACATAAAGTATTTATTTCTCTTGGAAATAATAAGAAAGGTCTTAAAAAAAGTGAAAAAATTCTTCATAGTATCCTAGCAAGAAGAATTGTTGCAAGAACAGATATAAAGAAAAATGAAAAATTAAATTTTGGTAATGTCAAACCAGTTATAACTAAAAATAGTAGAGCAATTTTAGCAAATCAAATTTATTCTGTAATAAATAAAAAAGCAAAAAAGAATATAAAAAAAGGTAATCCAATCAATCTATCTATAATTTAGAATAGACTATGATTATTGTAAGATCGCCATTTAGAATACCACTAGCTGGTGGTGGAACAGACTTAGATTTTTACTATAGGAAAAGAGGTGGTGATTTAATCTCTGCAACTATTGACCAATATATTTATATTTTGATCTCAAAAAGACCTTTAGATAAAAAAATTTTAATACAGAATACAGAAATACAATTTTCAGATAATATTAAAAAAGTAAAAAATAATTTATTTAGAGAAGTTTTAAGTCATTTGGGATTTAAAAATAGTATTCAAATTGCAAATATTTCTACATTGCCTACTCAAACTGGTCTCGGTTCTTCAAGTACCTTGACAGTTGGTTTAATCAAGGGTTTATTAAAAATGAAGAATTACAACATAAATAAAAATAAATTAGCAAAAATGGCCTATTTAATAGAAAGACAAAAATTAAAATTTGATGGAGGTTGGCAGGATCAAATTATAGCCTCTTATGGTGGTATTCAGAGAATTAAAATTAATAAAAAAGGTAAATTTAAATCAAATGGAATAAAGATAAAAAATAACAATTTACTAAAGTTAGAGAGTCATTTTATTCTAGTTTATACAGAAGAAACGAGAAATTCAGAAAAAATCATAACTGAACAGAGGAAAAATGATAAAAAAATAATCCATAATTATGATAAAATTAAAGCAAAGGTAAAAATAATGGAAAAATTTTTAATTGAAGGTAATGTAGCTCAAATTGGGAATATTTTTCACGATCATTGGATAGAAAAAAAAAAATTAACTAAAAACATATCAAATAAAAAGCTAGATAAAATGTATAAAGACATGATGCATAGTAAATTATTTTATGGTGGTAAAATAATAGGTGCTGGTGGAGGTGGTTTTTTTCTTATGGTTACAAAAAATCAAAATAAATCAATTGAATTTTTAAAAAAAATTAAATTTCGATTTACAAAAATTAAATTTGATCACTTAGGTGCTACAATACTTTGATTTTGTGTTCTAGTTTAGATGTGTTATTGAATTTCAGTTAAGTATGTCTATGATGTTTGAAACGTAGGATTTCCGATTAGGAGGTTCTGGGCTCGACACTTGCAGGTAAGCCAAAATAGTATTGAGTCTTCTATTATTAATTGTCATTTCAAAAAAAATGGTATCATGTCACAATATAAAAATTCATAAGCATTTATCAAAACTAGAAATTAAATCAGCACTTACTATTATATAGGTTTTTAACAGGTCTATTCTAGAGAATATAATATGAAAGATGCGCAACTTTTAAAAAAAATGTACTAATTTAGTTGAATAAATCACTTAAATTATAGTATATTTTTTAAAATCACTAAATATATAATAATGAAACCTTTTCTAGATGTTGAAAAAAATAGAGTTAGTTATCATAAGTCAATTAAGACAAATACTGTTCATAGGAGCTCTTTAATTGTACCGAGATTCGATCAGGCAGTTTCTAATATTTCATTTTTAAACCATTTTCTTTTAAAAAGAAATAATAGAGACGTGGTATTAAAAATAACAGCCATAAATAATAATGGTGTTATGGAAGATTCTGTGTCAATTGAAATTAATGAGCCTATAGTTTATTCTCTTAATTTAGAAAATTTTTTTGAAGAAGCATCAAAGATTAAAGAATATTTGGTTGAATTTTATTCTGATAAAAATCTTTTTATTCCATTCCCTGCTGTTATGGTTAATCACATTGGCACTGAGTTTGTTAACAGTGTTCATTCATTCAATAGAGTATTGAATGATGTTTTTGAAGATGATAAAGTTAATCTTCACCAGGTGTTCGAATCATCTATTGATGTCTCAATGGATAAAGATTATGATACTTTTTTTAATTTTGCTACTGGCCCATTCAAAGTTAAAAGTAATTTACAATTATCACTAATTCAAAAAGACAAAAAATCCTATATAATTCCAATTGAAATGGAGAGACTTAGTAATAAAAATATTTTTCTTTCTAATTTTTATAAGAATAACATTAAAAGTGAATCAATATTAAAAATCTTGCAACCTGAGCAAACTCTTTTTTATGGTCGTTTACTTACTGGCAGGATTAATAAAAAAACAAAAGCATTCTCTGCTAATCACTCGTATTATGACAGCTCTTTAACCAAAGAATATTTTAATAACTCTGCTAGCATGCGAACGTATCCCTTCTTTAATAATTGTCTCAATAAAATAATAATGTATCCAATTATGAGCCCATCTTCACTGGAAGTTTTTATTGAAATTTATGGTGATCAAGAAACTTATAAAAGTGATACTCAAATAATAGAATCACCCTCAAATAGTCCAATTTTATTTGATATTAATGAGTTGGTAAAAAAATCAGGTCTTACTGATGTTAATTTATTTAAAGTTATAGCTCAGTCCTCTACTGGAAAAATTCCCACAAGAGTTAATCATCAATTAATTTATGGAGAGAAAGACTCTCTTTCAAAGCTTTATAGCTCAATTAATTTAAGTCTCTTAAATGAGAGTATTTATACCCCACCATTAAAAACAGGAATAACTTGGGGACAAGTATTGGTTAATAAATCATACGAAAGTAGGCTAGGAATATGTTTTATGAATAATTCTGGAGCTTCAGATGAAGTTTCGGTGGATTTTTATTGTAAGTCAGGTTTGTTTAAATCAATAAAACATAACCTAAATCCAAATAACTCATTAATATTTGACAGTAAATTTTTCAAAAAGATTAAAGCACCAAATGAATTTATATGGTATTTAGCAAAATCAAAAAGAGCAGACTTACAAGCAGATTCGTTCCATTACCATATATCAAGTGGGAATGCCTCTGGTGAGCATTCTTTTTAATCTCATGAACATTGGATCACAATATAACAAGCAGCATTCCTTACAGATTAAATATATAAAGACATAATCTAAATATTCTTATAAAAACTTAACATCTATATTAGCCGAGCATTTAAAAAATACTTGATATTAAAAACAATATATAATAAAAAAAATTTGAAACTTTGTTCACAATAGTAAATTATTTTTAGTTTAGTCAAACTTTAGCTGGTAAAATTATGTCTGATTTATGTAAAATAAAAAAAGAAGAGGTAAAACTAAAACTAACAAGTTTAATTAAAGAAAATACTAAAGTTATTGTAATAAAAAAATATTCTAGTGTTAAAGAATGTAAACAATTAATTGATTATTGTCATAATAATTCCGTTCCTTATAAGCATCGATTTTTAGATAAAAAGAAAGATTTTTGGTCTTCTATTGATATTTATCCATTACTTGCAAGAACAAGAAGAATTTTCAGAGCTTTTGAATTTGGTAAAACGACCCAGAGGAAATTCAAAGTTTTAGACGATATAACCAAGTTTCAATATGAGTATCTTTACAAAAATGTTTTAAAAAAAAAAAAACACTCAAGATACGTAGCGTATCAATACCCCCAAGGTGGAGGTTTTTTTAGCAAACATCGCCATCCAAGATGGCCAACAAATTATGGTATTATTCTAAATTTATCTAAAAATGAAAAAGATTTCAAAAAGGGTGGAATTACAAATTTTTATTATAAAAAAAAAAAGATCTCAATAAGTAAAAAAGATATAGATCAAGGAGACTTGACACTTTTTAGATATGATTTATTTCATGAGGTTCCACCTGTTGATCCACAGAAAGTTTTAAAATTTGATAAAACTGGAAGGTGGACAGTAACCTTTCCTATATTATACGTAAATCCCTGGTTATATAAAAAACAAAGACCAAGATAGTTATCTAATATTTTTCCATTATTAATATTTTATCTTTTTTCCAAAATGGTGAAAAATTATTATCATTTTGACACTCTATGAAATAAATTTTGCAAAATTCATTTTTTAAACTTTTTAAATGGTGGTAAAATTTAAATTCAACATTATCATCGTAGCTTTCTATATCTTCAAGGACAAATATTCCCCCTTTTTTTAAATACATATGAGCATTTAATATTAATCTAATTTGGTCATTTTCATCATGTGTACTATCTTCTATAATTATATCAAATTTAACATTTGTTTTTTTAAAGCTACTTCTTATCGATTTAGATGATCTAATATTAATGTAATCATAAAATGTTCCTGGTAGCTTTAGTTTTTTTCCATCACTAATGAATTTTTCATGAAAATCAAAACCATAAATTAAAGCTTTTTTAAAATAACTTCTCCACATTTTAATAGATTTGCTTCTTGCAATTCCTATTTCAGCTAATTTAATTTCTTTATTTTTAAATTTCTGAAAAATAATATCATATATAGGTGTGAAAGATTTTCTATGTCCGATTTTATTTAAAGGTGACTTATCTGTTCCGCACTTACCTCCAAGTATACATAATTCTGAAGTATTATTTGTAGAATTTAAAGTGAATGAATCGAATCGATTTTTGTATATTTTAAAATTTGGGTTTTTTAATCTATTATAGATATTCTCAATTAAGTATAAAATACCTAATTTATATAAAACTCTTCTAAATCTTCTTGTGTAGATCATTTGATTGCTAAAAATTTTTCTAAATAATAAACATTTAATAATGAAGTATAATTCATATTTCTTACTTTATGTCTTCGTTGAATATTCTATGTTTTTGATTACATCATTATATTTTTTTTTTATAAACTCATTAGTAATTTTATAGCCTCTCGAATTACCAAAAAAATTATTAATACTGTCAACTGAAGTATTTTTTTGCATTCTATTTTTTTTAAACATTAATCTTAAAGAAATTCTACCATCTGTGGATATATTGGATCTTGTACCATGCAGCATGCAACTATGCCAAATCCAACTTTCTCCTGGTGAACCAACAAGTTTGTGTTCTTTTGTATAAATTGTTTTATTTTTTCGTGTTTTGTAAAGAATTCTATCATTTTTTTTTTCTATATAATGTGGAAATAGATCTGGTCCTAATTTATGACTTTTTGGTAATATTATTAAAGGAGATTTAGTTTTTGTAACCTTATCTAAATAAACATATAATGTAACGACATTACATTTAGTAGAAGAGTAATCCATTTGGTCTTGATGAAAATCAATACCATTAAAATACCTTACAATTCTATATTTTTTTTTTATAAAATGGCCAAGATTGATACTTCTTATATTTTCTTTTTTTGTAAGATGTTTGGGTAGATATTTTGCAGGAATACCGTAAATAACTCTTTTCGATACCAATTTATAATTTTTTCCAATAACAGATTCTAAAGTTTTTTTTATATTGCTATTATTTAATACAAAATCAATATTAACTTTTGATAAAATATCTCCAGTTTTAATATGTTTTTTATTTTTTAAATAACTTTGTTTTGTAAGAAAAATTTTTGAACTTACAATTAAATTTTTTTTTATAAGTTTATTTAAATCTGAACACTGATTTACAAACGTTTTATTATTTTTTATATGTAAAAAACCATTATTTATAAATTTTTTAGAATACATAATTATTTGATTAGTATTTACTCAAACACTTAAAATAATGCAAGCTTTTTAAGTCTTTTGTACCTTCTAACTTCACTACAAGGGCATTAATGAATTTTGAGAGTGTTTATTCTAATATCTATAATTGAACAAGAATAATAAGTAAATTTTATTAATAGTTTGAATTCTAAATTTTTAATAATAAAATTTTATGCTTTTAATGAAACTAAGTTAATGAAATAATTTAAAAATAGTACTATTGGGTATTTTTATTTATTGAGTAAATTAAACTATTTTAATTTTAATATTTTAGCTATAGAAATAGTGTTCAAGTATTTGGGGTTAGCGAAAGTGAATAAAAATTGTAAGAGCCCTGAATCATAACTCAAAGCTATTAATTTTAGATGAGGCAACTTTTTCACTGGATAGTCTGGCAGAAAAAGCTGCAATGCAAGATATGCATAATCTGGGAAATGAGATAACAATCATCTTGATCACCAATCGTTTGAGTACTGTAAAAAAGTGTGATATGATTTTTTTAATAGATTAAATGCCAACTTAAAAATCATGGAAAATTTAAAAAACTAATTGAAACTAATGAAAAATTTAAAAAGACAGCTAAAGATCTATAAATAATATATTAATGTTAAAAAATTCATCTATATTAATCACTGGAGGCACTGGATCTTTTGGTCATGCTTTTGCTAGACTCACACTTAAAAAATATAATCCTAAACGTCTAGTTATTTTTTCAAGAGATGAAATGAAACAGTGGGAGATGGCAAAATTATTTAAAGATCATTCAAAAGTACGTTTTTTTATAGGAGATGTGCGTGACAAGGATAGACTTCATCGTGCTTTGAGTGGTATAGATTTTGTTGTGCATGCTGCGGCAACCAAGATTGTACCAACAGCAGAATATAATCCTTTTGAATGTATTAAAACTAATATTAATGGTGCAATGAATGTAATTGATACATGCATTGATCAAGAGGTGAAAGGTGTGGTAGCTCTTTCAACAGACAAAGCAAGTAGCCCAGTTAATCTTTATGGAGCAACCAAGTTAGCATCTGATAAACTATTTACAGCAAGTAACTCATCTTATGCAGGTGGCCACAAAACTTGTTTTTCTGTTGTAAGATATGGTAATGTTATGGGTTCACGTGGTTCAGTGATACCATTTTTTAATTCCTTAAAAGATCAAAAACAATTACCCATCACCGATGAACGTATGACTCGTTTCATGATCACACTCGAACAGGGAGTTGAACTAGTATGGCATGCATTTAGGGATATGGTAGGAGGTGAAATTTATGTAAAAAAAATTCCTTCTATAAAAGTTGTAGATATTGCTAAAGTAATTTCCCCACAAGCAAAGCATAAAATTATAGGTATTCGCCCCGGCGAGAAATTACATGAGCAAATGATTAGCAGTGATGATAGTTATTCAGCTTATGAGTATTCTGATTACTATAAAATTTTACCACAGATTAATGAATGGGGGAAAGATAACTTACGTATAAAAGATGGAAAAAAAGTATCAGAGGGATTTGTTTATAGTAGTGATAACAATAAAGAATGGATGACAAAATCCCATCTAAAGAAATGGATTGATAGTAACTTAAATATTAAATTAAAATATTAATCGACATTTAAAAATTTATATAAGTATCCAAAATGATTGCTGACTATTTACAAAAAACTGAAAATTATCATGATAAAAAATATCAAAAATTGGGAGCCCTTTTTCAAAGAAAACACGCAAATGAAGATGTTATAAGATTTTTTTACAAACATAATCTCAAAGGTAAAAAGATATTAGATGTAGGATGTGGAAGTGGAAGAAATAGTGTTTTTTTTTTAAATTATTATTGTAGTGTTGTTGCAGTTGATTTTTCTAGAGAGGGTATTAAAGTTTTTCAAAAAAAAATCAAAAATAACAAAATAAAAAAATTAAAACTAAAAGTGGACTCAATGCCATATCTTAAATCTGTAAAAGGTAAATTTGATTCCATCATTGATTGCTTTTCTTCATATTGTCTAATAAAAAGTGACTTTAAAATATATATAGAAAATATAAGAAAAAGATTAAAAAAAGATGGAATTTACCATTTACAAATACTATCTAAAAAATGTGATATTTATAAAAATTTTAAACCAGCAAAAAAAATTGGAAATTCAATTCTTTCACAGAAGCGCAAATCCTCTCCTTTTTTTGGAGATGAATATCTTTTTTCTTTTTATTCAAAGAGGGAGCTAGTTAAATTATTAAAGAAATTTTTTAATATTAATTCTTTTGAGATACATGCCAGAACTTACAGAAACACGTCTGAATACTTTGAATACTTTATAATTGAATGTAAAAAAAATTAAAAATGAACATAGTTTTCTCAAAAAATTTAAGTAAAAAAAAACATGAGCTTTTCCTTGAAAAAATAGGTAATTATCAAATCTACCATACAGAAAAGTTATTAAACTATTACTTTAATACTTCAAAAATAATTGATAAGTCATTTTTTATTTTTGATGAAGATAAACCACTTGTTTTTGCTCCTTTAGGAATTACAAATGAAGATGATTTT
>Ga0209383_1000626_pt1 | contig 24314 bp, 28 predicted proteins | sample CoawatmetaG02DNA_FD_187510 | JGI IMG/M metagenome (GOLD analysis project Ga0209383, IMG submission 187510) | Marine microbial communities from the West Antarctic Peninsula - Coastal water metaG029-DNA (SPAdes) (version 2) | ecosystem: Environmental > Aquatic > Marine > Coastal ... | reverse complement strand
TTAGACCATAAGAAATTTTACCATCTCTTACCTGCTTGTCTATAAAAGGGGAAATCATTGCTTCTTCGAGTGCAAGTTTTCTTATCGATTTATCGGAAAGTACTGACATTATTTACTTTTCTTCTTTTTTTTTTTTGAAAAATTTTTCTTTTTTTAAGATTTTTTCTAAGTGCTAAACTTAATTTTTCATTTTTTTCTTTATCATTCATTACTTGTCTGGATTAGTTAAAAAATCTAAAGTAATAGGTTTTGATGCATCAAGAGTTTTATCTGGCTCCTCTTCTATCCTTGGACCTTCTTTGGCCTCTCGCTTTGCTCTTTTTTCTGCAAGCTTCTTTTCTCTCTTAGCTTGCTTCTCCATCAGCTTGTTGCCTTTAGTAGATTTATAATCGTAATGAATTCCCATAAAAATTTCCTCCGCTAGATATAAATCATTATATGAAAAAAATTAAGGCAATATTTTGAAAAAAATGACTTATTATAGGAATACTTCAATAAATACCAAAATAGCCCCTATAGTTAAATGGTATAACATGTCCATGGTAAGGATAAATTTAAAGTTCGATTCTTTGTGGGGGCACCAAGCTACTACTTATAGAGTATTTTTTTACCTATAATCGTAATTATTATTAAGACTACAAACGCAAACATTGGAATGTAAATGTCTGGCGAATATATCAAATCTAAGATTCTTGGAGCTTCTAAGTTTTGTTGTATAATCTTTTCAAGTCCACTTCCTATTGAAACGACTAAAAATAATTGTGGTGTTAACCCTATTAGCGTTGCCCAAAAAAAATTACTTATTCTAACATTAAATATACACGGCAATACATTTGATAGCGCAAAAGGAATTCCTCCTATAAACCTATAAACTAAGAGATAGATAAATTCTGATTTCTTAAATTTTGCCTCTAAATTTTTGAACCTATTTAAAAACTTTTCTTTAATTAATTCTTTAAAAAAATAATTACCAAACATGTATAAAATCGTTGCGCCAATAGTCATTCCAATTATTAAAATAAATATTCCAAGCCACTTACCAAAAATAAACCCCGCTAGGAGTGCGACTGGTAAACCAAATCCAGCCATAACAACCCAAACGATTGTAAAAAGTATAAAAATTGAAGATAACAAAAATAAATTAGCTTGTCTTAATCCAAAAAAATAATCTCTGTTATTTTTAATGAACTCATAGCTAGTTAACTCTTCCAGGGTGAATTTTGATAAAAAAAAGTATAAAAATGACGAAACAACTAGAAGATAAAATAAACCTAAAATTATCTTAACTTTTTTTGATTTTTCCATAATTCACTGATGCTATTATAAAATCTTCTATTTGCTATTTATACATATAATTACTATAAAGATCGAAATTTAATAAACTTAAATAAATCCTATGAAAAGAACATATCAGCCCAAAGTTGGAAAACGTCTTAAGAAACATGGTTTCAGATCAAAGATGGCAACTAAAGGTGGAAAAAAACTTCTTAAGAGAAGACGTGATAAAGGGCGTAAGGATCTTACCGTGTCATCTACTCAAAAAAAGCCAAAAGGTAAATAAGCTAGACTAAATGAAAAGCAAAATCGTTGCTCTTTCTAAAAACGAAGATTTCAAAAATTTACTTAAAAAGAAAAAAGTCTCAAACAAATATATCACTATTTTTTTTGGTTCTCTTGAGGGTAAAAATAATAAGAAACTAAATATCAGCTTTGTAGCTAAAAAAAAACTGATCCGTGGTGCTGTAAAAAGAAATAAAGTTAAACGAAGATTAAGAAATATTATAAACGAAGCTGTAAAAAGCATATCTATAAACTTCAACTATTCTTACCTCGTGATTGCGAAAATAACTATGCTAAACAATGAATATGCGATAATAAAAGATACTTTATTTCAAGACATAGAAAAAATTAAGTAATGAATATTATATCAAAAATTTTAATTGGACTGATCAAATTTTATAAAATGGTTATTAGCCCTTACATAGCTCCTTCATGTAGATATCTTCCAACATGTTCTGAATATACGATTGAATGTTTAAAAACATATGGTCTTGTTAAAGGGGTCTCAAAAAGTACAAAAAGAATTTTCTCATGCCACCCCATAAAAATATTAGGTGGTGGTGAAGGATTTGATCCAGTAAATAAAGAATTAAAGGCTAAAAAATAATGGATACTAGAAACGTAATAGCAGCAATATCACTATCAGCAGCAGTTATTATTCTATACTCTCTTTTTTTTCAGCCTGATCCTGCAGTTATCAAGCAAAATTTAGCTGAACAAAAAAAAATAGAAAACAATACTGATACTCCTAGTCTAGATAAAAATGAAAACTTCACAAAACTTTCAAGAGCAAATGCTTTAAAAGAAAATGATAGAATTCAATTTGAAAATAGTAGTGTTGTTGGATCTATTTCTTTAGAAGGTGCAGCAATAGATGATTTAACTTTCAAAGAATATAATGTTGAGCTTAATGGAAATGATAAAATAACTCTATTAAGCCCGAGAAATGTTGAGGATGGGTACTTGATTGAAAGTGGCTTTGTAAGTACCAACAAAAACATAGATGTACCTGATGCTTCTACTGTTTGGAAAGTTTCTGGAAATAAAAGACTAACTAATAATAGTCCTGTAAAATTAATATGGAGTAACTCTCAAGGCATTACATTCGAAAAATATATAAGTTTAGATGATCAATTTTTATTTACTGTAAAAGAAAAAATAATTAATTCATCAGACAAATCTTATAATTTTTATTCATACGGGCAAATAATTAGAAATGAATTACCCGAAATATCTGGTTTTTATATATTACATGAGGGGTTTCTATCCGTGCTTGATGATCAGTTAATTGAAGAAGATTACGATGATATACAGGAAAAGAAGTTTACTCAAACTGCACAAGAGGGATTTGTTGCTATTTCAGATAAGTTTTGGGTCACGTCAATTATACCTCCTAAAGGAAAAGAATTTAAAACAACTTTTGACTATAAAAATAAATTCAGAGCTAACTACATATCTACAAAAGGTATTGAAGTTAAAGCAAACAGCTCTATTGAAGAAAAAATTCAAATTATAGTTGCAGCTAAAAGAGTAAATGTAATTGATGGTTATGCTGAAAGTCTAAATATCAATAAATTTGATCTAGCAATTGATTGGGGCTTTATGTATTTTATAACAAAACCTTTATTTTTTGTATTGGACTACTTCTTTAAATTGCTTGGTAATTATGGTTTAGCGATTATAGCTGTTACAGTTTGTATTAGATTGGCTTTTTTCCCTCTTGCCAACTTTAGCTTTAAATCTATGGGAAAGATGAAGTTATTAGCTCCAGAGATGGCTAGATTAAAAGAAATTCATAAAGATGATAAAATGAAATTACAACAATCAATGATGGCCCTTTATAAAAAAGAAAAAGTTAACCCTATGAGTGGCTGTCTACCTATACTGGTTCAAATTCCAGTTTTCTTTGCTTTGTATAAAGTTTTATTTGTAACTATTGAAATGAGACATATGCCATTTTTTGGATGGATACATGACTTAAGTGATAGAGATCCAACGTCATTATTTAATGTTTTTGGCTTAATTCCTTGGGATCCACCTTCTTTCTTATTAATAGGTGCGTGGCCTATTATTATGGGTATTACTATGTTCATACAACAAAAGCTTAATCCAACCCCACCAGATCCTATACAGGCTAAAATTTTTATGTTCTTTCCGGTGTTTCTAACTGTAATTCTTGCACCGTTTCCCGCAGGTCTTGTTATTTACTGGAGCTTCAACAATATCTTCACAATGATTCAACAGTATATTGTTCAAAGAAAAATGACTATTAAAACAACTTAAATGTCATTGTTAAAAGAAGAAGAATTAATAAATATTTTACCCGAAAACGGTCCAACAGTTGAAGAGGTAAAAAAATATTTAGAAAAATATAACGATGAATTTATTGTTATTAAATGTGGTGGTAGTGTTTTAGTTGATCCAAAATTATTTAAAAATTTTATTGAAGATGTTGCTGTTTTAAAAAAACTTGGCTTTAATCCTATAGTTATTCACGGTGGTGGGAAAAGAATAAATAACAAGTTAGGTGAGCTTAATATTAAAAGTGATTTTATTAATGGACTAAGAGTTACAGATAAAAACACTATTAATATAGTTGAAGATGTGTTGATTGAATTTAATAAGGAAATTGTCAATGCTTTAAAAGATCAATCTTGTAAAACAAGAAGAATTACTTCAAAAGAATATAATATAATAACTGTAAAACCTGAAAGTGATAAATTAGGTTTTGTAGGTGCTCCCACTCATATTAAAACTGATATTTTAAAAGAAATTATTAAAGTCAATGAAGTGCCTGTTGTTGCGCCACTAGGGTTGGATGAAAACAATCAAACTTTTAATATCAATGCAGATACAGTTGCTGGTGCGATAGCTAAAGAATTAAAAGCTAGAAGATTAATGATTATCAGCGATGTAGAGGGTGTATTAGATAATGAAAAAAAACTGATACCTGAAATTAATTCTCAAAAAGCTAAAGAATTAATTGATCAAGAGATTATATCTGGTGGCATGATACCTAAAATTAATAACTGTCTAGATGTTGCAAGTAACGGTGTTAAGGGAGTGGTAATTATTGATGGAAGAAAAAATCACTCACTTCTTTTTGAGTTATTATCTGATAAAGGTTCAGGAACTTTGATTAGAGAATGAAAAATTTAATAGACATAAAATACTGGTTATTTGACCTTGATAATACTCTTTATAGCGGTCAAACAAAGGTTTTCTCAGAAGTTGATAAAAAGATGTCTTCTTTTATTTCAAAGAAATTTAACGTGGATTTGATTAAAGCAAGAGAAATTCAAAAAGAATATTTCTATGAATATGGGACAACATTATCGGGATTAATGAATCATGATAAAATTGACCCACATGAGTTTCTTGAATTTGTTCATGATATAGACATCAGTTGGCTTCCAAAAGACAAGTTATTACGAGAAGAGTTAATTAAGATTAAGGAAAAAAAATATATTTTCACAAATGGCTCTCATGCACATGTTGAAAATGTAACCAAACAACTGGGTATAGACGGTCTATTTGATGGAGCATTTGATATTGTTGATGCTAGTTTTATCCCAAAACCAAAAATTGAACCTTATAAAAAGATAGTAGAAAAATTTGATTTAGATCCAAAAAAATCAATATTGATTGAAGATATCGCTCATAATTTAGAGCAAGCTAAAAATCTAGGTATGAAAACTTGTTGGCTTGAAAATGATGAGACATTTGCAAAAAAAGATGCTCATAAACCATATATTGATTATAAGATTAAGAGCTTGCCTTCTTTTCTTCAAGAAATTAATATATTAAAAGTATCTTAAAACTAACCTACAAACTATAAATTAATACTATGAAAGAATTTGAAAATATTATCAATACAGCTTGGGACAATAAAGATTCAGTTAATGGCCAATCTGACCAATCAATATTAGATACAATTAAAGAAACAATTGAGCTTGTTGATAAAGGTGTCTTAAGAGTTGCTGAAAAAAAAGATAATGAGTGGGTAGTTCATCAGTGGATAAAAAAAGCAATCCTTTTAAGCTTTAAAACTAACGAAATGCAAACTCTTGCAGGTCCTTATGCTACATGGTGGGATAAAGTTAGGGGAAAAACTGCAGGTTGGGGAAGAGAAGAACATAAAAAAGCCGGTTTTAGAATGGTACCTAATGGAGTGGTTAGACATGGATCTTTCATTGGGAAAAATGTTGTCTTGATGCCTTCATTTGTAAATATTGGAGCCTATGTGGATGAAGGAACTATGGTGGATACTTGGGCCTCTGTTGGGTCTTGTGCTCAAATAGGAAAGAACTGTCATATATCTGGTGGTGCTGGAATTGGTGGTGTATTAGAGCCAATGCAAGCTAATCCAACGATTGTTGAGGATAACTGTTTTGTAGGAGCTCGTTCTGAGATAGTTGAAGGCGTAATCGTGGGTGAAGGGTCAGTTTTATCAATGGGTGTTTTTATTGGTCAATCTACAAAGATTGTTTACAGGGAAACTGGAGAAGTAATCTACGGAAAAATTCCACCTTACTCAGTAATAGTTCCAGGTAGCTTACCAAGTAAAGATAGTAAGGGCCCCGCTTTATATTGTGCAGTGATAATTAAACAGGTTGATGAAAAAACTAGATCAAAAACTTCTATTAACGATCTATTGAGAGATTAAATGCCAACTTATAATGAAATTACATTAGCAAAAGAGCTAATAAGATTTCCAAGCATTACACCTATTGATGCAGGTGCAATGAAATTCTTAGCAAATAAACTGACAGCTATTGGATTTAAATGTAAAATTTTAGAGTTTAAAGATAAAAAATCTAAACCTGTTAAAAATCTCTATGCACGGTTGGGTAATTCACAACCAAACTTTATGTTTGCTGGCCACTTAGATGTGGTACCTCCAGGAAATTTGAAAGATTGGACTGTAAAACCATTTAGTCCTGCTATTAGAAAGAACCATCTAATTGGAAGAGGTTCAAATGACATGAAAAGTGCAATAGCAAGTTGGGTTGTTGCAGTAAACAATTTTGTATCGAGTAATAAAAAATTTAAAGGTTCTATTAGTTTATTAATTACAGGTGATGAAGAGGGTGTTGCTATTAATGGTACTAAAAAAGTGGTTGATTATTTAAAAAAGAAAAAAGAAAAAATAGATTTTTGCTTAGTAGGAGAGCCTACCAATCCAAATAAACTTGGTGAGATGATTAAAATTGGTAGAAGAGGAAGTATTAATGCAGAGTTAACTATAATTGGAACTCAAGGCCACGTTGCATACCCTCATCGTGCTAACAATCCATCAACTTCAATGATTAAAATATTAGATGAAATAAAAAAAATAAAATTTGATAGAGGGACAAAAGATTTTCAACCAACAAATTTAGAAGTAACTAAAATCAATATCGATAATACTGCTGATAACGTTATACCGGGTATTGCAAGAGCCACCTTTAATATAAGATTTAATAATAAACACTCATCTTCTAGCCTAAAAAATAGATTAAATAAAATTTTTAAAAATATTACTAAAAAAAATAAGTCTAATTTTAAAATAGAATATCGTGTATCAGGTGAAGCTTTTCTGACTAAGCCTAATAAAACTACTTATATGATTCAAGATGTTATAAAAAAAATTACAAAAATTAAACCTCAACTATCCACAACAGGTGGGACTTCAGATGCAAGATTTATTAGAAAAATTTCCCCATGCTTGGAATTTGGCCTTGTAGGCAAAACAATGCACAAAGTAGATGAGGCAGTATCTATTTTGGATTTAAAAAAATTGACTAAAATATATACTGAGATTCTTAAAAATTATTTTTAATGATTTGCATTAAATCGGGTATTCCCAAAGAACTAAATAGTATTGATGATAAATTAAAAGCCACTTATCATTCTAAAAATACAGTTTGTTTTTTTACTTTTGAAAATAGGGAGCATCAAAATGAATTTATAGAAAAAAATAAAGGAATGACAAAAGTAGAACGAGAAACTATTTATCAAGAGTATCAATCTTAAATGAAAACTGGCTTAATAACCTCTGATACTTATCAAAATCATAATACAGGTGATGGACATCCAGAAAAAATTGATAGAGTTACAGTAGTTATCGATAACCTTAAAAAGTTAGATAATAAGAATTTAATTTGGAAAAAGCCTTCAAAATTTAATAAGTTACTTTTAAAGATAACTCACAATTCTGATTATATAAATTTTGTAGAAACATCTTTTCCAAAGAAGGGATTGTCTTTTTTAGATGGAGATACAATTGTGTCTCCAGGAAGCAAGGAGGCTACCTCAGATGCTGTAGGATCAGTCATTACAGCTATTGATGGTGTTCAAAATAATGAATTTAAAAATGCTTTTTGTGCTGTCAGACCTCCAGGACACCATGCAGAAAAAAATAAAGCTATGGGTTTTTGTATTTACAACAATGTAGCTGTTGGAGCTAATTACCTAATTGATAAATATAAACTTAATAAAATTGCAATCATTGATTTTGATGTTCATCATGGAAATGGAACTCAAGACATTTTTTATGATAATAAGAAAGTTTTATATATTTCAACTCATCAATATCCCTTCTACCCTGGGTCGGGTACAGAGCAGGAAAAAGGTAAATATAATAATATATTCAATATTCCACTTCCAGCAGGCACTACCTCTGAAGAATACTTAAATGCGTATGAATATGTGCTCAAGAAAATAAATGAATTTAAACCAGAATTTATATTGATCTCTGCAGGTTTTGATGCCCATAAAGACGACCCACTGGCTCAATTTCGGCTGGAGAGTAAGGACTTTTACGAAATCACCAAAAGAACTTTAGAATTATCTAAATTATATTGTGATGGAAAAGTGGTCTCCATCCTAGAGGGTGGCTATGATCTATTAGCACTCCAAGAAAGCACTGAGATGCACGTTAAAGCCTTACTAGAATTTGATTGATAATTTCTCAATAGACATTAAAGAACTCACAATGAAACTTTATAAGATTCAAAAATCTGATATCGATAAAAAAGGACGTGGCCTTTATGCTGTAAAGGATATTAAAGAAGGTACTAGAATTATTGATTATGTTGGAAAAATTATTACTAAAAAACAAACAGAAGCAACTGAAAGGTTTGATAACGCAAAACCTATTTATTTATTTAACTTAAATAAAAAATATGACATGGATGGAGATGTATCGTGGAACCCTGCACGTTTAATAAATCACTCTTGTTCTAATAATTGTGACTATAATGGAACTGGCTTAAAATTATGGCTTATTGCTATAAAAGATATTAAAAAGGGTGAAGAGATAACTGCTGATTATGGGTTTGGTTATGATGAAGACTATAAACAATTTCCATGTAAATGCCGTTCTAAAAATTGTTGTGGTTATATTGTTAGAGCTGAATCAAGGTGGAGAGTTAATAAAAAATTCAGTATTGGGCGACAAAAATCTAATAAATAACTTTTTCTAAAAATAGCCCTTCAGCTGGTGCAGGTGGAGCACAAAGTATTCTTTTTTTTGACTTTAGGACAAAATCAAACTTTTTTAAATTCCACTTTTTTGAAGCTAGATATTTTAAGCAACCAACCATTGACCTAACTTGTTGTTGTAAAAATGATTGAGATTTAAATTGTATTTCAATTTTTCCTTTGATCAATTTTATTTTAATTGATTTAATAGTTCTAATTGGACTTTTAGCATTACAGCTTGAAGATCTAAACGTTGAAAAATCTTTAGTACCTAAAAGTTTTTTTGCACCCTTTTTCATTAATGAAACATCTAACGCTTTAATTATGTGCCACCCTCTTTCTTTATCTATAGAAGGTCTACTTAATCGATTAAAAATTACATATTTGTACACTCTTTGTTTTGCAGAAAACCTTGCATGAAAATTTATACTTCTCTTTTTAATATTTATAATTGATATATTTATATCATTTACAAAGTGATTTACTGATTTTAGAAATTTATCTAAGTTTTGTATTTCTTTTTTGCATTCAAAATGTGCTGATTGTTCAATTGCATGAACCCCTGCGTCTGTTCTACCAGACCCAACTAATAATATTTTTTCTTTTAAAAGTTTAGATAGTTTTGTTTGAATTGATTTTTGGATTGATTTTCCTTTAGACTGTATTTGCCAACCAATAAAATTGGTTCCTACATATTCAATTAGAATTTGATATCTATGCATTACTCAAGTTTGAACCTTTTTTAATCTGTGATCCAAGCATAAATTCACTAATGTTTTGAGGTCTTTTTCCTTGTCTTTGAATTTCTAAAACTTTAATTGATTTTTTATTACCACAACTAATCTCCAAATAGTTGTCTAATACCTCTCCAATTTCACCACCACCAAGAGATAAACTTGCCTTTAAAATTTTGTATCTTTCTCCATTGTGTATAAAAAAAGCACCGGGACTTGGATATAATCCATTTATTTTACCAATTATATTTTCTGCAGTTTCACCCCATTCTATTTGGCCTTCTGTTTTTTCAATTTTGGTTGCATAGCTTGCTTTGTTATGATTTTGTTCTTTAAATTCTATTTTGTCGTCTAAGATTTCATCAATGTTATCTAATATTTTTTCTGCTGCTAACGTAGAAAGTTTTTCAGCTATCGTTTCTGAATTATCGTCAGGCATAATCTCTATCTTATAAGAATTACAAACAGGTCCTGTATCTAATTTTTCTCTTATTCTCATAATACTAACACCCGTTTCTTTTTCTAAATTCATAAGTGATCTTTGAATGGGTGCCGCTCCTCTCCATTTAGGAAGAAGTGAAGCATGAATATTTATAAAACCTTTTTTAACTAAACTTAAATATTCTTTAGGAATAATCTGTCCATAAGCAACAACAATTGCTATATCTGCATCTAGCTCCTTTAAGTAATCATATTCTTCCTTATTATTTTTTAATGAACTTGGCGTTCTGTATTCTATTTTTAAGGTTTCTGAAATTCCTTGTATAGGTGATTTATTGATTTTTTGTCCTCTTTGTGATTTTTGAGGCGGTTGTGTGTATACTACTGATACCGGGTACCCATTTTGATATAGTGAAGTTAATATAGGTACTGCAAAAAATGGAGTTCCCATAAAGACAATTTTTTTTAACATTGTCTAAAAGATTTCTCTATTAACTTTATTTTTAGAAAGTTTTTTTATAATCATCGATCTTTTTAATTTTGATAAATAGTCAATAAACAAAATTCCTTCTAGATGATCCATTTCATGTTGAATACAAGTTGCCAATAAACCATCTGCTTTTAGTAGTTGTTTTTTTCCATCATAGTCCAAATATTCAACCTCACATGCATTAGGTCTTTCTATTTCTGCAAATTGATCTGGTACAGATAAGCATCCTTCTTCATATTTTACTTTTTCTTTATTTTTATTTTTAATAACAGGGTTAACAAAATATCTAGGTTCTTTTTTGTTTTCGTCTCTGCTAATATCCATAACTATTATTCTTTTAGGAACTCCAATCTGGATAGCTGCAAGACCAATTCCAGGAGCCTCATACATTGTTTCAAGCATGTCGTCCATTAACACTCTCTCTTCATCACCAACTTTTTCAACTGGCTTTGATATTTGACGTAATAACTTGTTTGGTTCTATTAAAATTTTTTTAGCTGACATTATTGTTAATTATTTTATTATAAATTTTAAACTTTTAAAGGAAGAACTTTAAGAAGAATTTTATTTCGTAGTGAGTCAGTATTTAGCTGATTAAGTGTGCTAATTATAAAGTATAGTGTATCTTCATCTATATCTATTATCTGATCTTGCCCAATAACCTCAACAATTCTAAGCATGGCAGCTGCCATATCACCACTATTAATAAAAATTTGAATATCAGCTGGTATTTCTGACTCTCTTATCTCATATAGATCTTTAAATTTATCTGAGACCTTAATTCCATCTGATTTAAAAGTTTCGACTAAAATGATATCTTTTTTTGAAAAAAAATATTTTTTATTTTTTTTTATTTTTTTTAATGAATCGTTTAATTCTTTAGTAATATTTTTTGAAGATCTCTCATTTTTAAAATAGTTGATCAATTTTGATTGATGCAATACTTTATTGTTAATTTTGATATTAGTTAATTTAGTTTTTCCCTCTTCTGTGTAATTATTATAAAATGAAGTAAAATTTGCAGGAACCTCTTCTTTGTCAATTTTTCTTAAAAAAACTCCCAGCTCTATATCAAATGCATTTTCAATACCATCATTTATGAATGAGTTTTTTAGAGCATTTATTAATAAAAGTTTATTTTCAATTTCAGTAGTAATTAAAATTCCTTGGTAAATTAAAGCTCTTGACTCTATGGCTGACAATACTTTTGTTGATTCTTTAATATTTAGCAATTGGTTAATATTAAATTTAAATCTTTTATAAAGCTCAAACAGTTCTTTTTCTGCGTAATGTTTTTCGTGTGTAGCTTTTTCAATACTATTAATTTTATCTATATCAGTAAGCTCTATGTCTTTAATACTATCTAGTAGATTAGATGTTGATAAATATTTCCATATTTGTTTGGATGTAGTGTCTTTGGGTTCAAATTTAAATTGAGGATTAGTTCTATGTGATAAATGAAAATCTAAAATTGTTTTTTCTGATATATCTTCATCAGGCTGATTAGTATATCCCATTAAAAAGTTGATCTTATTTTCATAAAATTTCTCTTCAAAACCAAGTTCTTTTTTTAAATCTAGCAGCAACTGAGCTTCTTCTTTTTTATTATTATTTATTAAACAATAAATATTAAATTTAGATAGATAATTATCTTCAATTGATTCTTTAATTTTAGAAAAAAATTCACATACTTTTTTAGTTTCTGATTTAGAAAGATAATCATCCACTAATAATTTAGTAAGTTTTGGATGTTCATTTGTTATTTGATTTTTTATCAAATAGTTTTCAATTAATTCAAGGTTAGAATTTTTAATAAGCCAACTTGACTTTATTTCCAAAAATTGATTTTTAGAAATATTTATTTCAGGATAATGAGCATTAGTTAAAAGTAAAATTTCTAAAATTTCTGAAGCATCTTTTGAAAGATTCATTTTATTAATTCTTTTGAATATATTTAAAATTTGATCTCCATTTGATTTAGACCACATATTAATGTCTAGTCCATTTTCTGCGGGGTCATACAATCCCACAATCTTAATTTTTTTTGAAACTAACTTTTGATCTTCTTCAATTTTTGGCTTATCATTTTTTTGAGATTGCATTTCATAAATACTATTCTGTGAAATATTCTCTTCTTCGTTGTTATCTATTGTATCAGTGTTTTCAATGGGTTTTTTTTTCTCAATATTCCATATATCAATTGGTTCTTGAGATTGAACGGGAAATCCACAAAGTAAATAAAATAAAATTGCTGATAAATACTTTTTATTTAACAATTTTAAGTTTTTCATTTGGTATAATTTTTTCAATTTCTTTATTAGGAGATGGAAAATCAATCTTATTCAACAATATCACTATGGTAATAATGGCAATCAATGTAAATATTATCTTTATTAAAAAAATCTTACTTGTGCCTCTACTTGTATTTTTTGATAATTGCATATAATCTGTAATAATTTCAAATTAAGACATATTTGTGTTTTTTCAATAAAGAAAGTTTATGAATTCATATAAAAACATAGTTTTTTTGGGCATGATGGGGTCTGGAAAATCTTCTATTGGTATTTTAGTTTCAAAAAAATTAAACCTTCCCTTTACTGATATAGATAACCTAATTGTAGAAAATACTGGAATGAGTATTTTGGAGATATTTGAAAAAAAAGGTGAAAATTATTTTAGGAAACTTGAAGAAAAAATAACCCTTAAATGTTTAAAAAAAAATAAGAATGTTATTTCTCTTGGTGGTGGTGGATTTATAAATATTAAAATTAGAAAAGAAATTCTTACTAATCATATTTCATTTTGGTTGAATTGGGATGAATCAATTTTACTTAAAAGAATTAAAGGTAGTAAAAAAAGACCTCTTGTATCTAAATCAACAGAACAAGAAATAAGAACAATAATCAGAAACAGATCAAAAATATATACAAATGCACAATATAAAATAAACTGTAATAAACTTACAAAAACTGAGATAGTTAAAAAAATTTTAAAAATTTATGAGCTTAATTAAACTACAGGTAAAAACACGAACCCATAAATATCCAATTTTTATAGGTAATAATATTTTGAATAAACTTAAGATAATTTTAAAAGAAAATTTAATTAATTTTAATCAATGCCTAGTTGTTGCTGATAAAAAAGTTCCTAAAAAACTAATATATAAAGTATTAAATTCTTTGCCTGGAAAAAAAAAATCTCTTTATTATTTTAGCTCTAGTGAGAAAAATAAAAATCAAAAAAGTATTGATAATATTTTATCTATCCTGCTAAGCAAAAATTTTAACAGGAATGATTGTGTAATCTCTATAGGAGGTGGTATAACTGGAGATGTGTCTGGTTTTGCAGCCAGCATATTTAAACGAGGATTAAAATTTGTTAATATACCCACCACTTTACTATCGCAGGTAGATTCTTCAATTGGAGGAAAAACAGGAATAAATAGTAAATATGGTAAAAATTTGATTGGTACATTTTATCAACCTAATTTGGTTATTTCTGATATTATTTTTTTGAAGTCATTACCTAAGAGAGAAATTATATGTGGCTACGGAGAAATCTTGAAACATGCCATAATTGCAGATAAAAAGTTTTTTACCTTTTTAGAAAAGAATGGTTCTCAAATTTTAAAACTTGAAAGCCCTTTAATAGAAAAAGCAATTTTCAAAAGCTGTTTTATTAAAAAAAAAATTGTTGAAACTGATGAAAAAGAAATGGGTATAAGAAAAATTTTAAATTTTGGACATACATTTGCTCATGCTTATGAAGCAACATTAGGATATTCAAAGAAACTTAACCATGGAGAGGCAGTTATACTTGGTATTAAAACAGCCGCACAATTTAGTTTTTTAAATAAATTTTTAAACATTAAAGAATTTAAATTGATCGAAAATCATTTAAATAAATTAAGTCTTCCGAAAGATATCAATAAGTTCTTTTCAGTAAAAAATTTAAATAAACTTTTATCTTTTATGAAAAAAGATAAAAAAAATAATACAGATAAAATTAATTTGGTCCTACTGAAAAAAATAGGTTCACCAATACATAAACTGCAATTTGATGAAAAAAAAATACATCTATTTTTAAGAAAAGAGCTAATTAAATAATATTTGAATTGAGTGAATGTGCTCTTTTAACTCTAGGTCTAAAATGTTATAGATTATTTTAGTTGATGCTATTTTACTTCTTTGTGCAAGTTCATCTGAGGTTATTACTAGTTTTAAATGAAACTTTCCTTCTTGATGACCCTTATGATTTTTATGCAAAAAACTTTTATCCTCAATTTTAAGTTCCTCAATAACAATTTTTGTTTCAAGTTTATTTTTAACAATTGCAATTAATTCATTTATATTCATAAGTATTATTTTATAATATATATCATGAAAAATATTTGTGACTGGAATAATTGTTTTGAAATAGGTGAATATAAAGCACCAATTGAAAAAGATAATAGCAAAAGCTACAGGCTGCTTTGTTTAATCCATGTTAAAGAATTTAATAAAAATTGGAATTATTTTAAAGGAATGGATGATGAGCAGGTATTTGATTTTTTAAAGTCTGATATGACTTGGCACAAACCTACTCAAAGCTTTAGTTCATCAGATAATTTTTTTAAAGTTTTATGGAATAACACATTAAAAGATGAATTTGATAAAACTAAACTTAGAGGTGAATATAACCACATGAATCAATTCAAATTTGATGCTAATGACATTAAAGCTTTTAGTATTCTGGGTGTTTCGGCTGGTTTAAAATGGGAAAAAGTACAAGATAAATTCAAAACTCTTGTCAAAAAATTTCACCCTGATATTAATTTAGGAAATAAAGAATACGAAGAAAAACTTAAATTAATTACTTTAGCTTACACCCAGCTAAAGAATACATATAGGGAAAAAATTGACACCTAATTTAAATATACAACCAGACATTAAAATGTCTTTAAAACAAACTTTTGGAATTGATTCAGATATGGAAGTTGATGCGTTCTCCAAAAAAAGTGAATATGTACCTGAAATAGATAAAAATTACAAATTTGATAGAGATACTACACTTGCTATTATTTCTGGATTTGCCTTTAATAAAAGAGTCTTAGTTCAGGGATATCATGGAACTGGTAAGTCAACCCACATAGAACAAATTGCTGCAAGATTAAACTGGCCTTGTATTAGAGTTAATTTAGACAGTCATGTTAGTAGAATTGATCTTATTGGAAAAGATGCAATTGTTGTAAAAGATGGAAAACAAGTTACGGAATTTAAAGAAGGTATTTTGCCTTGGTCTATTCAAAATCCTATTGCTCTTGTGTTTGATGAATACGATGCCGGAAGACCAGATGTAATGTTTGTTATTCAAAGGGTGCTAGAGGCTGAAGGAAATTTTACACTTTTAGATAAGAATAAAGTTATAAAACAAAATAAATTTTTTAGATTATTTGCAACTTCTAATACTGTTGGGTTAGGTGACACAACAGGGTTATATCACGGTACACAACAAATAAACCAAGGACAAATGGATAGATGGAACATTGTTACATCTTTAAATTACTTAAGCCTTGATAAAGAAATGGAAATTGTTTTAGCAAAAAATAAGAATTTGAATAATCCTAAAGGTAAGGAAAAGCTATCTAACATGATTAAGGTAGCCTCTTTAACTAGAAAAGGTTTCATAGCAGGGGATATTTCAACTGTTATGAGCCCTCGAACTGTACTGCATTGGGCTGAAAATGCAGAAATCTTTAAAGATACTGGTTATGCGTTTAGAGTTACATTCTTAAATAAATGTGATGATATAGAAAAGAATACTATAGCTGAATACTACCAAAGATGTTTTGGTGATGAGTTGCCAGAGTCGATGGTAAATATTCAAATTTAAATGAGTAACAAAGAAGACAATTTTAAAGAACAATTTAAACAAGCTCTAATCTCAACTGCAAAAGTAATTTCAGAAGATTACAAACTCGATGTAGAAAAAATTGACAAAGATTTAAGCTCAAAAAAAATAGATCTTTTAGATGTAACAAATTTATCAAATAAAGATGATTTTATCAGATTGAGAGCAGAAGCTGATTCAGGTGCACTTAAAAAGAAATTTTCCAATAAAAAAATATTTAATAAAAACTTGCCTAATAACCCCTCTTGTAAGTCTCTATATAATATTGCTGAAAAGATTAGATATGAAGTTTTGGGTGGAAAAATGCTTAAAGGTGTTGGAAAAAATTTGAGTGATAGTTACAAGCAAAAAATATCTTCAATTCGTAAGGATCAATTTAAAAATAAAGAAGATGTTCCTATAACGAGTGCATTTGAATTTTATATGTTGAAAAAATTTTTTAACATAGAACTTAGTGCTATACCTTCAAAAATGTTAAGCTTTTGGGAAAAGGATTTAAACTCTTCTATTGATAAGCATTTAGATTTTTTAAATAAAAATTTAGAGGATCAAGATAACTATAGTTTAAAGTTTTCAAAAATTCTTGAAAGTATGAATGTTTTTAACTCAAATAATAATGAGAATAATGAAGATGATGATAAAAAAAATAACGAGCAAGAGAATAAGTCAGAGAATAGTGACGACAATCAATCAACTAACAAAGAAGAAACAAATGAGCAAGGTGAAACTCAAACAAGCCTAGATGCAGGTTTTGATCTTAGTGATCAACGAATGGATGAACAATTAGAACATTTGGAGTCTTTAAAAGAGAGTACAGAAACTGTAATAAAAAAAAATAATTTAAATAATATTGATCAAGAATATAAAGTTTTTACAACAGAATTTGATGAAATTGCAAAAGCTGAAACCTTAGAGGATATTAAAGAGACACATAAATTAAGAAAAAATTTAGATCAACAACTTATTGGTTTTCAAGACCTAATAACAAAACTTGCAAATAAATTACAGAGACAATTACTTGCAAAACAAAATAGAGCTTGGGAATTTGATTTAGAAGAGGGCTTGTTAGATAGTTCTAAATTAACTAGAATTATTATAGACCCTTATAATTCACTATCCTTTATGAAAGAAAAGGAACTTGATTTTAAAGATACTATAGTAACTTTATTGATTGATAACTCAGGATCAATGCGTGGACGTCCAATAACAATCGCAGCACTTTGTGCGGATATATTATCTAGAACTTTAGAAAGGTGCTCAGTAAAGGTTGAGGTATTAGGTTTTACTACCAAAAATTGGAAAGGTGGAAAAAGTAGAGAGTCTTGGGCCAAAACTGATAAGCCAAAGAGGCCTGGAAGACTTAATGACTTAAGACATATAATATATAAAGGAGCTGACACTCACTGGAGACAAGCTAAAAACAATATAGGTTTAATGCTTAAAGAAGGGTTATTGAAAGAAAATATTGATGGAGAAGCTATATCTTGGGCTTACAGCAGAATTAAAAAAAGAAAAGAAGAAAGAAAAATCTTAATGGTCATTTCAGATGGTGCACCTGTAGATGATTCTACTTTGTCAGTTAATTCAGGTGATTTTTTAGAAAAACATTTAAAAAAAATGGTTAAATTTATAGAAACTAAGAGTGATGTCGAAATTTTAGCAATCGGTATTGGTCATGATGTTTCCAGGTACTACAATAAGGCTATTAAAATAACAGATGTAAACGAACTTGGTGATGTAATGATTGCTCAGCTAAGTGGGTTATTTGAGAATAAAAACAAATTACATTAAAGGTTTAAAAGGTCTTTATTATTCCATTTAATATTAATTTCTGCACCACTTCTTGTTAGTGAATTTCTACATAGAATATTCGCATAGTTTTTTTCTAGCAAAGTTTTTCCTATAAAAATACCAAGGCCTAATCCTGATTTAGATTTTATTGAGGATTTATACGATTTAATATAAGGCTCTCCAATTTTTTTTAGTACATCGTTGGGGTATCCCTCACCATCATCTTCAATTATGATTTCTGTAATATCATTATCACTTTTTACGCATATAAAAACTTTACTTTTTGAAAATTTATTTGCATTTCCAATAAAGTTCCTTAACCCATAAACAATCTCAATAGATTTAGTAATCTTTAATGAATTAGAATACTGATCAAAATTTATAATAAATTCTTTTTTACTTGTTTCTTTAAAAGACTTTATAATTTCATTTACATAATCAACTATGGTTAAGTCTCTATCAATAAAATCATCTTCGATAGTGGGGTTTAAAGTTAATTTTTTTAATATTTCACTACATCTTTCAATTTGACTCATTAAAAGATCAATATCTTTTTTAACCTCAGCATTATCTTTAAATTGTTTTAATAGATCTGCAGATATAATCTTTATTGTAGAAAATGGAGTACCTAAAGAGTGAGCTGCAGCAGCCGCTTGGCCGCCAAGTGATAATAGTTCATGCTCTTTTGACATAATTTCTTCCATTTTATTTAAAGCTTCTTTTCTAATTCTAGATTCCTTACCAAAAATTAATGCAAAATAATTTAAAAAAATTAAAGCAATAGTTAATGAAATAGGAATAGAATAATAATAATAACCATCAACATGAAAATGTTCATTTACCGGGTAAGGCAGTGGTTGGTAAAAAAAAGTAAGGAGAATAATCATTAAAATCGTAATACTAACTAATAAAAAATTACTCTTAAGACCTAAATTTGATGATGAAAAAATAGTTGGAATTATCAAAAAAATTGAAAAAGGGTTTGAAATTCCTCCAGTTAAATAAATTAAGCTAGTTAGCTGTGAAATATCAGTTAACAAAAAAAGAAATGCTATTTTATCTAATAGTTGTGTATTTTTATTAATATGAAGTAAATAAAGGTTACTTAGTATTGCAATTAAAATTATTAAATTTCCTAAAATTAAATCAAATTTAAAATCAAAAATAAAATAAATTAAATTTAAAGTAGTTAACTGACCAATAATAGCTATCCATCTTAAATTAATATATGTAGATTTTTTTAATGAAAAATATTTTGAAGTTTCGAAAAACTTCATTCTTAAATGTCTAAATTTTGTACATTAATTGCATTAGAGACAATAAAATCTTTTCTTAAAGCAACATCATTACCCATCAAAGTATGAATAAGGTGTTGATCTTTTTTTAAATCTTTTGAATATTGAACCTGCAATAAATTTCTTGTCTCAGGATCTAGAGTGGTGCTCCATAATTCTTCTGGATTCATTTCCCCTAGTCCCTTGAACCTTTGAATGCTCATTTTAGATTTTTCTTCATCATATGCTTTCGCAAATTCTTTAGTTCCTTTTTTAACTTTGTTTAATTCTTTATTATTTTTTAAAATATAATCTTCTAATTCTTTTTCATCTTTTATGTAAATTCCCTTTGTACCTTTATTAATCTTAAATAATGGTGGTTGGGCGAGATATACATGTCCATTTTCTATTAATTTATTAAATGGTTTGTTGTTAAAGAATGTTAGTAATAATGCCCTAATATGAGATCCATCAACATCAGCATCAGTCATAATAATAATTTTTCCATACCTTAAGTCTTTTAAATCTATATCTTCAACTTTTGGATCAAGACCAAGAGCATTGATTAAAGTGACAACTTCATTAGAAGACATCATTTTAGCTAACGATTTTATTCTATGTTCATTGCTATCTCTGTTACTATTTTTTTTAGGAGTAACTTCCTCGACATAAGTATTAAGAATTTTACCTCTTAATGGTAAGACTGCTTGATTAGATCTGTTTCTACCTTGTTTTGCTGAACCACCTGCAGAATCTCCCTCAACTATAAATAATTCTGTTCCTTCTTGTTTTCCAATTTGGCAATCAGCTAATTTTCCAGGCAGGCCACTTAATTCTAAAGCACCTTTTCTTCTCACATTTTCTCTAGCTTTTCTTGCAACATCTCTTGCAAGTGCTGCCTGCATTACTTTTGCAAGGATAATTTTAGATGTAGTCGGATTTTGGTCAAACCATATTGATAGCTTTTCACTAACAATACTTTCTACAATCATTCTCACTTCAGATGAAACTAATTTATCTTTTGTCTGAGAAGAAAATTTTGGGTCAGGTATTTTTGCTGAAATAACACAGGTAAGACCCTCTTTTATGTCATCTCCCGATATTGTTAATTTATTTTTCTTTAATAAATTATGTTCAGTTGCATACTTATTTATTACTCTTGTTAGTGCACTTCTAAAGCCCAGTAAATGAGTGCCACCATCTTTTTGATAAATATTATTTGTGTAAGGGTAAATGTCCTCACTATAACTTGCATTCCACTTTAAAGAGCATTCAATTTCAATATTTTCTTTTTTACCCTCAATATAAATTGGTTTTTTAAATAAGTTATTTCCAGTTTTATTGATAAGTTTTTCTCTTTTTTCATCTAAAAAATCGACAAACTCTAAAACACCACCATCAAACTTAAAAATAATTATTTTTTCTTTTTTTTGATTTAAATCATTAATTGTTATCTTTATTCCTTTATTTAGGAATGCTAGTTCTCGCATTCTTTTAATAATTATACTTGGTATAAATTTTATTGAAGAAAAAATTTCTTTTGATGGCAAAAATGTTATTTGCGTACCATTTTCTTTTGACTTACCTATAACTTTAAGTGGTGCTTTTGATGCTCCATCTTTAAACTCCATAAAATACTTATTTCCATCTCTATCTATTTCTAATTTTAGTTTTTCTGATAATGCATTTACAACTGAAACTCCCACACCATGTAAGCCACCTGAAACCTTGTAGGAATCATGATCAAATTTTCCTCCAGCATGAAGTTGTGTCATAATAACTTCTGCAGCAGACATTTTCTCACCTTTATGCATATCAACAGGTATTCCTCTACCATCATCTCTAACTGTAATAGTTCCATCAGAATTTATTTTAACATCTATATTTTTACAATGTCCCGCTAAAGCTTCATCTATTGAGTTATCTACTACTTCATAAACCATATGATGCAACCCAGTGCCATCATCTGTATCACCAATATACATACCTGGTCTCTTTCGAACGGCTTCAAGACCTTTAAGAACTTTTATTGAGTCTGCCTGATATGTAGAATTTTTTGTCATTTATATTTTATGGAAAGAATACTTATACCATTTTTAATAGAAACTACTCAATTTTAATTTACTTAATTCATATATTTAATTAAATAACTCTTTTTAAATGTCTATTTTATTAATATTTATATATTTTATTATATGAAAAAAAAAACACTAGTAATAATTGGTGGAAGAGGTATCGGGGACTTAATTTATCATCTACCATTATTAAAATCTTTATATGAAAGCAATAATAATAAATTAATAATTTTATCAAATAAAATAAATCAATCAAAAAAAGTTTTTAAAAATGAAAATTTTTATGAAAAAATAATAGAATTTGATAATAATAGACAGTCAATATTTAAAACTATCAAAAATATTTTTTTTCTCACAGGTCAAATTAATGAGTTTAAGGTAGATGAGGTTATACTTACATCACATACATCCAGACTTAATATCCCAGTTTTTTTAAGTAACGTAAAAGATAAAAAAATTTTTAGTTCTGGAAAATTTTTTTTTAATAAAGATAAAAGCCTTAGTCATCTAAGTGTTTCTGAAAAAATACTTAAACAGAGTATAGATTTAAATTTTCTTGCAAACAAAAAAGATTTTTATCTCTCAGAAGGAGAGGTTGACCCTAAACTTCAAGAAAGTAGTTTAAATATTTTCATAAGTATAGATTCACACCATGACCATAATAATTGGGGTATTGAAAGTTTTATTAAGATTATTGAAAAATTAATTATTAAAAAAAATGTTTTTGTTAATTTTTCTCCAAAAAAATTAAATTTTCTAAAATTTTTTAATGAAAATTTATTAAATTCTAAAAATTTAATTTTTACTCACACCGAAACTATTTCAAGAATAATGCAGATTATTCAATCTTGTGATATTGTCATTGGCAATGAATCCGGCCCAGTTTGTCTTGGTGCTTCATTAAAAAAAAAAGTTCATTCTATTTATTCACCCATTTATACAAAACCTGAAAGTCAAATTATTGACCCAAATAATAACTATTATAATTCTAATGACAATTCTAGCGAAGAAATTATAGATAAAATACTTAGATCTATAGATCTTTAATTGATTTATTTAACAATATGATAATAATTTTTTAATTTATCAAATAAGGATAAGAAATAATTTAAACATAAATCTACTTATATTAAAATGGATAAGATCTTTACACGTTAATTTTATTTAAATTTATATGATTTCTATAGATTAAAAATTATTTTTATTTTATTGAAGTTGTTAATTATGGCGGAGAGACAGGGATTCGAACCCTGGGTACCTTTAACAGTACACACACTTTCCAAGCGTGCGCCTTAAACCACTCAGCCATCTCTCCAATTATTGATCTTTATTAATTTTAAGTACACCAATGAATGCTTCTTGAGGTATTTCCACTTTTCCAAACTGTTTTCCTCTGGCTTTACCTTTTTTTTGTTTATCTAGAAGCTTTCTTTTTCTATCTCTAGCACCACCACCATGAATTTTAGTTAATACATCTTTTTTAAAACCTTTAATAGTTTCTCTTGCTATGATTTTCCCACCGATAGCTGCTTGAACAGGTATCATGAAGTTATGTCTAGGAATTAAATCTCTTAGTTTTTCACAAACTTCTCTTCCAACTGTTTGTGCAAAATCTTTATGTACCATCATCGATAGGGCATCTACTGGTTCGGCATTTACAAGTATTCCAAGTTTTACCAAATCTCCTTCTCTATGACCAATAATTTCATAATCAAAACTAGCATAACCACTTGTCATCGACTTTAACCTGTCATTAAAATCAAAAACAACTTCATTCAATGGGATTTCGTAATTTAAAACTGCTCTATTTCCAGAATAACTTAAATCAGTTTGTACCCCTCTTTTATCCTGACAAACTTTTATAATTGCTCCTAAGTATTGATCTGGAGTAATAATTGTTGCTTTGATCCATGGTTCTTCGATATATTTAATAAAAGTTGGTTCTGGTAAGCTTGAAGGATTTTGCAGTTCGATAATCTCACCTTTATTCATGTGAACTTTATAAACAACACCCGGTGTTGTTGTTAGTAAATTTATATCAAATTCTCTTTCTAGTCTCTCTGTTATAATTTCTAAATGTAGTAAACCTAAAAACCCACATCTAAATCCCAACCCCAAAGCAGAAGATGATTCTGCTTCGTATGAAAAACTAGCATCATTTAATTGAAGTTTACCTAAACCATCTTTTAATTTTTGATATTCAGAGCTATCTACAGGAAACAGACCACAGAATACAACTGGCTTACTTGGTTTAAATCCTGGGAGCGCTTCTTGAAGTGGTTTGCTTGCATCACAAATAGTATCTCCAACTTTTGTTTCTGATAAAATTTTTATTCCTGTTGTTATAAAGCCAATTTCTCCGGCATTTAATTCATTAACATCAGTTGCTTTGGGTGTAAATACTCCAACTTTCTCAATAATATATTCCTGCTTTGTGGACATCATTTTTATCTTCATATTTTTAACAATTTTTCCATCGATAACTCTAACCAAAATAACTACACCTAGATAAGTGTCATACCAACTATCAACTAATAAACATTTTAAGTCAGAATCTTTTTCTCCTTCTGGAGCTGGTAATGATATTATAATTTGT
>Ga0209383_1000625_pt1 | contig 24350 bp, 22 predicted proteins | sample CoawatmetaG02DNA_FD_187510 | JGI IMG/M metagenome (GOLD analysis project Ga0209383, IMG submission 187510) | Marine microbial communities from the West Antarctic Peninsula - Coastal water metaG029-DNA (SPAdes) (version 2) | ecosystem: Environmental > Aquatic > Marine > Coastal ... | reverse complement strand
TAAATTCTTTTATTCAAATAAAAAAAAAATATAAAAAAAAATTATTTTTAGTGTTAATAGGTGAGGGACATTTAAAAAAACATTTAAAGAATTTTGTCAAAATAAATAAAATTGAAAAAGATGTAATTTTCTTAAAAAATTTACAAAATGTATTAAATTATATTAAATCTTGTAAATTATTTGTACAAACGTCATTATGGGAAGGTCAACCAAATGTTTTGATAGAAGCACTACTTCTAAATAAGCAAGTTATTGCAACAAATTGTCCTGGTCAGACCAAAAAAAATTTAGAGCACTTTAAAAATTGCCATCTTTTAAAATTTAATTCGATAAATAATTTATCTAAAACAATTTTATTTTTTTTAGATAAAAAAAAAAGAACGTTTAAATTAAATAAAACCATTAATTATTCAATTAACAATTCGAGTAAAATAATTTTAGATGCAATCAAAAAAAATTAAAATAATACACTTTATTACAACTCTCGGACTGGGTGGTGCTGAAAAAGTTTTATTTAATTTATTAAGAAATAGTAACGACAAACATTTAACACACGAAATTATTTGCTTAAATAGAGGCGGTTTATTAAAAAATAAATTTAAACAATTAAAAATTAAAGTTATTTGCTTAAATCTTGATAAAAATTTTATCAGAGGTATTTTAAATTGTTTCAATCATATTAGAAAAATAAAAAATAAAGAAAAAACTATAATTCAAACCTGGTTACCTCACGCAGATTTGATTGGTGGATTAATCTCAAAATTTTGTGGATTTAATAAAATTATTTGGAATATAAGAATATCAAATTTTACAAAAGGTTCATTTAAATTTAAAACTCTTTTAATAGTCTTATTTAACGGAATTTTATCTAATTTTATTCCAAAAAAAATTATTAGCTGTTCAGTAGCAGGCATTAAAACACATATTAAATTAGGATATAATAAAAAATTATTTTATTTAATACATAATGGATTTACAAAAAACAAAATTTTAAAAAGATCATCTAAATTTTCTAAAAATTTTACTATTGGAATTTTTTCAAGATATCATGAAGTAAAAAATCATTCATATTTGTTTAGAGCTTTAAGTATTTTAAAAAATAAAAACTATAAATTTAACCTTTTACTTTTAGGTCCAAATATTCATACAAAAAATAAAAAGTTGTTAGAGGATATTAAAATCAATAATATTTATGAGGAAGTTATTTTTGTAAAAAAACAAGGTATCATAGATATATCAAAATATTTTTCATATTTAGATTTATATGTTCTTTGTTCTAAAACAGAGGGATTTCCAAATATTTTGGGTGAAGCTATAATAAATGGAATACACGCACTATCAACAGATGTAGGTGACGCTAAATTGATTTTACCTAGTAGGAGAAATATTGTACATAATTATGATGTAATCAAATTTTCTAAGAAAATTGAAAATTTAGTAAAATCATATAGTTTCAAAAAGAGTCGTAATCACATATTGAAAAAAAATAGTTTAATATTTCATAATAAATTTTCTCATAATAAAATGGTTTATAAATATCAAAAAATATGGAAAACAATTTAAATTTAGAACAAATATTTGTATCAGATAATTTAAAAATTATAGATACGGGTGGTTTAATTGTTAACAACATATTGGATATGCGATTACATGAATTTTTTTTTATTTCTATTTATTTCATATTATTTATTTTTTTTGTAAAATTTATTATCAAAAGTCAAAAGCTTAATAAAAATAAAGTTTATTTTTTAATTTCATATCATTATTTTTTTATTATTTTAGCGTACGTTTATTCCTTGTTATATGTGAATGATACAGATAGCTTTTTTCAACAAGCTTATTTATTTAATGAGAATGACGATATCCAAATGGCAAATAATAATATGTCGATCATTAATCATTATTTAATTTATATATTTAATTTACATTACTTTACAATATTTATATTTTTAGGATTTTTTTCTTCTATAGGATTTCTTTTTTTATTTATTTCTTTCAGTAAAATACTAAGTAAATTTCAACTAAATAAAAATTTATTATTTGGAATACTTTTATTTCCTAGTTGGCATTTTTTTACATCTTTCCCAGGAAAGGATGCAATTTTTTTATTTTCTTTAGGTTTATTATGTTTTTATTTTATAAAAAAAAATTTTTTTTATTTAATTATTTCGATTATCTTAATTTATTCAATAAGACCACACGTCGCTTATATGGTTTTAATATCAGGTTTATTAGTTTGGTTACATTATTTCTTAATGGGTATATTAAAAAGTAAAATAATTTATTTTTTTTCAATTGTTTTAATTTTCACCATACTTGCACAATTTCTAAAAATTATTAATCCATACTATTTTGATCTTTTTGTTAACTTTTCTGAAAAAGGAGCTATGTTCAGAAATTATTCAATTTATTATTCGGGATGGTATGAAACAGGGAATAATATATTCTCAAATTCATTAAAATATTTATTTTATCCTTTATTTGATTTTAGTAATCTAAATAGATTTATTATATCATTTGAAAATATTTTAATTTTATTATTTTTTTTAAGAGTTACCTTCAATTATGATCAAAAAATATTCAATCAAATGATTAAAAAAAAAGAAATGTTATTTTCAATATTATTTTTTACAATTATGTTAGTCGCACTTTCAAATTTTACAGCTAATATTGGTATAAGTGCTAGACAAAAATGGATGATGATGCCATTTTTATTTTTACTTATAATTCCATTTTTAGGTAAGTTTAAATCAATCAAGTCATGAGATATCTCATACTGGGAAGCAAAGGATTTATTGGAAAAGGAATAATCAAATATTTTAGAAAGAAAAAAATTCAATTTCTTGAATATGAAAAAATTTCTCAACTAATACCTAGTCAGGTCAAGAAAAAAGATGTTATAATTAATTGTTTAGGAAAAAATATAAAACAAAATAATACTCTTGAATTAAAGAAAAAAATTAAATTAATTAAACATTATAACAAGAAAATATTATGGATACAATTAAGCACACCACTTATTTACAAACAAAAAACAAATTCAAAAAAAATAAATGAAAAAACAAAAGAATCTCCATTTAATGAATATGCTTTATCAAAACTTAAATTTGATAATTTTTTAAAAAAACAAAAAAATTTAAACTTTAATTACTTAATTTTAAGAATTTCAACCGTCTATGATATAAAAATGAAGAGTATGGTTCTAAAAAAACTTAAATTAATAAATAATTCTCTTTTTTATCCATTAATAGTAAATCAAAATACAATATTTAATTATATAAGTTTAGACGAATTAGCTATTTATACCTATAAATTATCAATTAATAAAAAATCATGGAATAGGTTGATACTAATTTCAGAAAATATAAATCTTATAAAATTAATTGGTAGATCTATTAAAAAAAATCATTTTTTAAATGAATTTTTTATTAATATTAAAAAGATATTGGCATTATTTTTTAGCGAGCAAGTTCTATTTCTTACAAATAAAAACTTAATAGAAAATAATTACTTACAAAGATTTATTAAAATTGAAAGTAAAATTTATTCAAATCAAAAAATTATTAATTTCTTCAAAAAATGTTAAAAAAAATTGCTATTGTCTCATCAAATTATGTAAGTATTAAATCTTTTTTGTCAAATCAGATTGAGAATTTATCTAAGAATTATCTTGTAAACATATATACAAATATTGAAAATGCAGATAATTTATTTGGAAATATGAATAAAAATATAAAATTTATTCATTTACCCATCAAAAGAAACGTTAATTTATTCAAAGATTTAGAATGTTTTTTTAAGTTAATATTTTTTATTTTCAAATTTAAACCAGATTTGATAATAACTTTAACACCGAAGGGTGGTTTACTTGGAACATTAACATCATTTATATTAAATATTAACATAAGAATTCATTATTACACAGGTCAAGTTTGGGTAACGAGAAGAGGTTTTATAAAAACATTACTAAAACAGGTTGATAATATAATTTTCAAAATGTCGACAGACTGTTTGACAGATAGCAATCTTCAAAAAAAATTTTTAGAAGATGAAAATGTTGTAAGAAGAGATTTTTTAAAGGTTCTTGCAAATGGATCTATATGTGGAGTTGACACCTCAAGGTTTAAACCAAATTTAAAAAATAGAGAAATCATAAGGAATCAGTTAGGTATCTCGGCAGACACAATACTATTGTTATTTTTAGGAAGATTAAATAAAGATAAAGGAATTTTAGATTTAGCAGATGCTGTTAATGATATAATTGAAAAAGATAAAAAGAATATTTCTTTACTTATTGTTGGGCCTGATGAAGAAAATATAAAATCTAAAATACAAATTTTATGCGAAAATTCTATCGATAAAATTCATTTTATTGAATTTACAAATGAGCCTGAGAAATATATGTCTGCAGCTGATATTTTCTGTCTACCAAGTTACAGAGAAGGTTTTGGAATGGCCGCTTTAGAGGCGGGCGCTTGCGCTTTACCAGTTATTACTTCGAGAATATATGGATTAATTGATGCCGTTAAGGAAGATCATACTGGACTATTTCATGAGGTTAAAAATAAAGAACAAATAAAACATTGTATAATTAGGTTAGCAGAGAATAAGGAATTACGTGAAAGACTTGGAAAACAAGGACGAGAAAGAGTTGTAAAAGATTTTGAACAAAAATATGTTACTGAAGAGTTTGTTAAATATATAAAGGAAAAAATTAGTATAAATAAATATATATCAATTATATCATCTAACCAGCTATCAATTGAGTTATTTTTAAATAAGCAAATCAAATTACTGTCTAGCAATAATCATATAAATATTTTTACTAATTTAACATTTAATAGTTTTACAAATAGTATTAATAAAAATTATTCAAATATAAAATTTTATCATATAAATATTAAGCGTAGAGTTTCTATATTTTGGGATATATATAGTTTCATTAGCTTAATATCTTTTTTAATAATAAAAAAAACAGATATAATTTTTACAATTACTCCTAAGGGTGGTTTTCTAGGAATATTTTCTGGCTTTATTTTAAGAATTAAAAAAAGAATTCATTGGTATGGAGGACAAGTATGGTTTAGTAGAGAAGGTTGGGTTAAAAATACACTAAAGAGTATAGATAAATTAATATCGATATTATCAACAAATGTTTTAACAGAATGTGATTCTCAAAAAAAATTTTTAGAAGATGAAAATGTTGTAAGAAGAGATTTTTTAAAGGTTCTTGCAAATGGATCTATATGTGGAGTTGACACCTCAAGGTTTAAACCAAATTTAAAAAATAGAGAAATCATAAGGAATCAGTTAGGTATCTCGGCAGACACAATACTATTGTTATTTTTAGGAAGATTAAATAAAGATAAAGGAATTTTAGATTTAGCAGATGCTGTTAATGATATAATTGAAAAAGATAAAAAGAATATTTCTTTACTTATTGTTGGGCCTGATGAAGAAAATATAAAATCTAAAATACAAATTTTATGCGAAAATTCTATCGATAAAATTCATTTTATTGAATTTACAAATGAGCCTGAGAAATATATGTCTGCAGCTGATATTTTCTGTCTACCAAGTTACAGAGAAGGTTTTGGAATGGCCGCTTTAGAGGCGGGCGCTTGCGCTTTACCAGTTATTACTTCGAGAATATATGGATTAATTGATGCCGTTAAGGAAGATCATACTGGACTATTTCATGAGGTTAAAAATAAAGAACAAATAAAACATTGTATAATTAGGTTAGTGGAAAATAAGGAATTACGTGAAAGACTTGGAAAGCAAGGACGAGAAAGAGTTGTAAAAGATTTTGAACAAAAATATGTTACTGAAGAGTTTGTTAAATATATTCAAAATTTGTAAGTTTTATTTAAATAAAATAAAAACCCAATCGGAAAAAAATATAGAATTGAAAGCCAATTATTAAAAAAACTTCCTGTTGTTGTAAATGGGAATAAATTAATAAACATACATGATAAAATACAAATCCTTAAATCAAATGCATTAGGGAAAGTTTTTTTTTGATTACTGAAAAAAGATTTTAATAAACTAAATGAGATAAATATAAAAAAAAATATTATTAAACCAAAACCAACAATTCCTGTTTCGGCAATTAGTTGAATATACGTGTTGTGTGGGTGGTTTCCGCAATTAAGTCTAAAGTTATAATTATCAAACTCATTTATTCTATAATTTTCTTTTTTACAATTAAACCTAAAACTTTTAACACCATGACCTAAAATAGGTTTATCATTAAACATTTTAATTGCAGACAAGCCCATGTAAGTATATTTCTTATCTAAAATTAAAAAATATCTTTGACCCTCAACATCTATTTTATTTGAAAAATTTGAAATTGTATTGGATATGGTTGATTGCCACTTTCCTTTAATTTTTTCATTTGATGTAGTAATGATAAAAAGTCCTAAAATTATTAATAAAAAAATATAAAATTTTGATTTGTAAAAAAAATTAGTAGAAATAAAAATTATTGTTATAGAAATTAAAGTTAGAATAAATGCTGCTCTTTCACCAGAAATATAAATAGCAACAACTGAAAGAAAAATTGTTAAATAAATTAAGATTTTATCAATATTATTCTTTTGAAAAAAAAGTAATAAACCAACTAATATTGGTAAAAATTTTGATAAATAACTTCCATAAATTAACTCCTTACCAAAAAAACTTGATATTCTTTGTGTATTCAAATTTGCCATTCCAATAATATTTTCATAAAAAAAATATTGATAAAAACCATCAAGAATTAAGATAAAAAAAACAATCAATAAAACATTTTTTAATAAAATTAGAAAATTGTTTGAATTATTTAGTATGTAATAAATTGAAAGTGTTAAAGTTAAAAATCTAATATAAAATCCAGTTTTTGTTACAGACAGCATGACATAATCGGACAGCAATGAACTAATTATTATAAAAAAATAAAAAGATAGAAATCCATAAATAAAAATTTTGTTAAAATGCTTAATTTCTTTTTTTATAATTTTATAGGCTATTAAAAAAAAAATTATACCTGTAGCTATTTCTGGTAAAAGAGGCCCAGATATTAGAAGTACAGGCAGAGATAATAGTAAATATTTAATAATTAAGTCATTATATCTTAATTTTTCATACATATGATCTAATATTTAAATGAAAATATTTCATCGATAAATTTTATATCATTGTTTTCTAAACTAGAATTTAATTTACTTTTAATCATTTGCACTTCTTCATTCGAATAAATTTTAACTATCTTTTCTGACAAAATAAGCTTATTTGATGTTGGTTCTGACATATTTGAATGATATAATTTTTCATGAAGTTTTTCACCATTTCTTAAGCCTGTAATTTTAATTTTTTTTATTAAATTTTCTTTACCTGAGTTAATTATAATCTTTTTCACCAATTCATAAATATTTACTGGTTTGCCCATATCTAAAACATAAATTTGTCCTTTATTGCTTAGTTGAGTTGATTGTAATGTTAAATTAACAGCATCATTAATTGTCATAAAATATCTAGTTGCCTCAATATCTGTTACAGTTATTTCACTGTTATTACTTATTTGATTTTGAATTTTAGGAATCAAACTTCCAGAACTTCCTATGACATTTCCAAACCTGACACTACAATATTTATTGTTTTTTGGTTCAATAGAATTAAAAGAATTAGTGATTATTTCACCCAATCTTTTTGATTTGCCCATATAGTTTAGAGGTTCTACGGCCTTATCTGTTGAAATAAATACAAAGTTTAAACCAATTTGAGTTTTTGAAATTTCTAACATATTTATGAGACTTATTAAGTTATTAAAAACAGACATAACGGGGTTATCTTGAACAATTTCAACATGCTTGTATGCTGCTGCATGAAAAATAAAATCAGGCTTATTTTCATTTATAATTTTTTCAATTACACTATAAAAACACAAATTTGCCAAAACTAACTTTATTTTTATTTTGTTTGTATTTATTTTATCTAATTTTTGTTGAAGATTAGATATTCCAATCTCATTTTTATCAATAAGTATTAATTCAGAAGGATACTCATTTATTAATTGATAACAAATTTCTTCACCTATAGTTCCAGCCGCACCAGTGATTATGATTTTTTTATTTTTATATGGTTTGACATCATCCTTTGTTCCATTATTTATAATAATATTTTTTTTAAAATCAAATTTTTCATGTTTATCTATTTTTGTATTAGTTGTTTTTATTTCCTCTATATCTAATTGCAATTCTTTAAGTTTTTTTTTTATTTCATTTAATCTAAAACTTGATGCACTAGGTAAACCTAAAAATATTTTTTTTATTGTTTTTTTTTTAATAAAAGTTTCTAAAGAATTAAAAGACATTATTGGTAAATTTTCAATATATCTCCCAATTTTATTGGTATCATCGTCTACAAAAGCAACAGGATTAAAGTTTCTTGCATTAGAAATATAATTAATAGAAGCAACACCAGTATTTCCCGCCCCATAAATTAGGCATGGATTGCTTGATTTTTTAATATTATTAGAATTTTTAATTTTTAAGATTAATTTGAGTAAAAGTCTAAAATTAACAGTTATCAAAAAGAAAAATAAGTGTGTTAAAAAAATATTCTTAAAGTTATAAAAAATTAAAATAGTTTTTGTAAAGTTTAGATCATAATATTTCAAAAAAAATAGAATGATAATATGTAAGCTATATGAAAAAAAAATAGTTAATAATATATAAAAAACGTTTTTTAAATTAAAGTAACGACTTATATCCTGATAAATATTAAAGTAAGTGCCTATAGGAATAATAGTTGCACATAAAAGTATAGCAAAAAATAAAAGTGACTTAGATAAACTAGTTAGTTGGCCATCTATAATAGCTGTAGAAATATAACAACTTATTGATATTATAATAATATCCAATGTAACTTTAGTTAAAATTTTTAAATCTGCTTTCATGATAAATCTTTAAGCTAAAATTTGATCAAATACCTTGATAATTTTTTTTATTTTTTTATTCATTTCCACATTGCTTATAAAAGGATTTATATAGAATGCCAAAGAAACAGCTGAAAGTTTAGAGGCATTTTTTAACCTTTTTTTTGGAGACAGGTTTAACATTTGGAAAGAACTCTCTAAATACATCTCTGAACATGATCCTTCATTGCAAATTTGACTTCCTGAATTTAAAAGTCTTACTATTTTCTTTAAATCATATTTTTTTTTTATCATCTCTAAGTTCAGTTTAATATAACACCTATATGGTGAAAGATTAATATTTTTTGGCACTTTTGGAATAATTACAGCTTTATGGTTTTTAAGACTGGCCCAAATAAGATCATTTAAATAATTTCTTCTTGAGATAGTTTTATTTAATTTATTGAGTTGATGAATTCCTAATACAGCTTGCATCTCGGTCATTCTTAAATTTGTTCCAAATGTATCATGAACCCAATTAAATCCAGAAGACGTATTTTTTAAATTTTTTTGAATTTTGTCATAATTTTTTCCAATATCTTTATAAGCCCAAATTTTTTTCCAAATTTCTTTTTTTTTAACCGCAATCATTGCACCTTCACCGCCTGTAGAAATAATTTTATCATTACAAAAGCTCCAAATAGCCATATCCCCAAAACTTCCTACAAACTTTTTATTTATTTTTGCCCCATGTGCTTGAGAACAATCTTCAATTAAAACTAATTTTCTTTTTTTAGCTATCTTAACTAATCTATTCATTTCACAAGGCCATCCACCAAGATGTACACATATAATTGCTTTAGTTTTATTAGAAATCTTTTTTATTAAATCTTCAATTTGTAAATTTTGACTGTTAAAATCAATGTCACAGAAAACTGGTTTTGCTCCAGAATTAACTATCGCACTTGCTGAAGATTGATAAGATTTAGATGGAACTAATACCTCATCATTTGTTTTTAAATTTAAAGATTTTAATGCTGCTTCTAAAGCTACAGTTCCATTAGCAAGAGTTATGCAGTAATTTAAATTAAACTTTTTTGCGTATAGTCTCTCAAATTTTTTACAGTAATTACCAGTCCAGTAGTTTACTTTTCCAGATTTTAATACTTTTACTACTTTTTGAATTTCTTCACTTGAGTAATAAGGCCAATTTTTATTAGTCATACTTATAACCTTTAAACTTACTCATTTTTCTAGAAAATTGATTTTTAATAAAAAAAGATTTAATTACTTTTATTAAGGTTTTAAGAATTATTAGTAAATCAATAAATATTGATTTGTTATAATAGTACCAAATATCTAAATCAAATTTTTCTTTCCAACTAATCTCATCATATTCTTTTACTTGTGCCCAGCCAGTAATACCCGGTTTGAGCAAAAGTCTTAATTTATGTTTTTTTGAAAAAAGCTTATTATACTCCATATATAATGGTCTTGGACCAACCAGTGTTAAATCTCCTTTAATTAAATTAAAAATTTGTGGTAACTCATCAAGTTTTGTTTTTCTCAGAAAAAGTCCATATTTACTTATAGATTTTTCTTTTTGATTAAAATATTTCATAGTTCTAAATTTAATAATCTTAATTTGTTTTGCATTTAAACCACTTCTTTTATGAATAAAAAAAATAGGTTTACCTAAAAAAATTAAATTTGTCAGACAAATAATGAGAATAAATGGTGCCAATAAAGGAAATATTAAAACGAAAAACATAACATCAAAAATTCTTTGTAGCATTTAATTATTTAATGACATTAAGGATTTAATCATTATTTTTTAGAATAAATATTTGAATCGCTATCTTAAAATTTTCTCAAAGTTTTTTATCAAAAAATTAAATAATAGTATTAAAATTAAAAAACTTATTACATATTCCTCTGAATTTAAATGAAGTCGTCTAAATTTATTACTATAATTATTTACAATAATAAATTTATTATTTTTTAGTTCTAAAAACTTATATAATTTTGAAATAATACGTTGTGAATCTAAGATTTGCATGTTTACGAAATCCCGACCCCTCATCTGATTTGCAAAATTTTCTTTTTCTTCTAATGGAAGATCAGTCGCCATGATTTCTGCTATTCTACTCTCTGCTTGACTTGATTGAATTCTAATAAGTTGAGCTACGTGATATTCCTTGTATTTAATTTCATTTTTTAAATTCAAATATAGTTTTACGTGAAATTTACTTAAACTTTCTTCTATAAAATTTTGAATTACTTCCTCATTTCTATTCACCACATCTTTCTTCACCACATCTTTCCCAACGAAAATATTAGCAAATTTTTTTTTTTTAGCATTAAATGTGAATTCAATTTTATTTTGAACGTAGTCAATTTTTATAGAAATTTTATTAGGTGAATTTTTAATGCCTATATCAGTTATCCCATAAAATTTTTTGTTAAAATCTAAATCATTTAAAAAATATTTAATTTTACCAGAATTAAAAAAGTTAGAGTCAGAAGGTTTAGTTAATATTAACCTCTCATGAAAAGAATATTCTATATAAGTCTTATAGGTATCAAATTTATCTTTATTTAAAATAAAAAATAAAGCAGCAACCAAAAATATCATTATATTAATGGTTATTATATTTTTTTTAATTTTTTTTATCAATTTTACTGTCATTGGATAGTACTTATATTAATATATAGATTATTTACAATTATTTATTATTCAACTTAGATTTTGTACTTTTTTTTCCAAATTTCAAAAAAAAGTAGACCAAATATCTTTTCAGATACATTGTGGCCTATTGTATGCATTTTAAAAAGATGATCAATATAATTTCTTGAAAAAAGACAATCTTTAGATGTCAATATATAATAAATTTCATTTTTCCATTTTCTATTTTTTAATTGATCATTTAGATTAAATGAAAATCCTCTTTTCTTTTGATTTAATATTTTATTTGGAAGGTAAGGTTTGGAAATTTTTTTCTGTACCTTTCTTCTGTTTAAAAAAGAAACATGATCTTTTCCATTAGAATTCTTGAAAATATAATCTACTAATTTTTTATCAAGGTATGGAGTTCTGGCCTCTATAGAATTCAGCATACTGCATCTATCAATTTTGAATAAAATATCTTCTGGAAGATAATTTTCAAAACTATTCCTCATACCTTCAATTACAATATCTTCATTGATATTTTTCTCTATATTATTTTCATAAAATAATTCTTTATCTTTAAAAAGTTTTAACCTTTCCTGATTGTTAAAATAATTTGGAATATCAATTATACGTTCATTGGATTTAATCAAATCTAAATACATTGAACCTTTTCTATGAGAAAAAAAATCTTTATTAAAAAATTTACCAATTAACTTTATAGTTGATTTCGAAAATGAATTTAAAAAATCATAAATTAAGAAATTTTGAATGTGCTTATATCCACCAAATATTTCATCCCCACCATCTCCTCCAATGACTACCTTACATTTACCTTTTATTTTATTATATATTGAAAAAGTTGGAATAACAGAAGAGTCAATAATTGGTTCATCAAATTTTTCTAAAATTTCAAAAAAACTTGTAATATCAAATTTATCAATAGTTAAATTAATGTGTTTAGTATTATACATATTCGAAACTAGCATTGCGTTTTTGCTTTCAATTTTAGAAGCATCTTCATTAGAAGAGACATTAAATGTGTAAATTTTTTTTTGTGAAACTTCAGAGGCAAGAGCCACAAGTAAACTAGAGTCCACGCCCCCACTGAGTAAAAAACCTGTCGATACATCAGATCTTATTTGTTTCTTTAATGAATTTTTGAGTAGTTCTAAAATTTCAACACTATCCAGTTGTGGTTTTTCTATTCTTTGGGGTGTTTTCCAATAAGCATAAATTTCAGTTATGTTTTTTATATAGTTAAACTCTAAAAAATGTCCTGGTGGTAACTGATTTACATTATCTATTAAAGAATTATGCTTCACAAATCCAAAATATAAATACTTGTTTAAATTATTTATATTTAATTTTGAATCTGCGTCATTTAGAAAAAGTTGTAATTCAGATCCAAATTTCAATGTTTGATTAAAATATTTATAATATAAAGGTTTTTGTCCATACTGATCTCGAACTAGAAAAACTTTTTTTCTTTTTTCATCACAAATACTAAATGAAAACATACCTTCAATTTTTTTAAAACAATCCTCTTTCCAGTGAATATAACTTTTTAATAAGACTTCAGTGTCACCATTTGTTTTAAATCTATATCCTAGATTTTCAAGTTGAGCTCTTAAATCCAAATAATTATAAATTTCACCATTAAATATCAGAGAAACTTTTCTCTCTTCGTCTATAAACGGTTGATGGTTTTTAGATGATAAGTCTATGATGGAAAGTCTAGTATGCCCAAAACAAACTAATTGGTCATTAGAATTCCAGATTCCTCTATCATCTGGTCCTCTGTGAGAGATTTTGGATATATTACTTTTTATCCAATTGTTGTTTTGTTCAAAACCTCTTCCAACTATTCCTAATATTCCACACATAAAATTTTTACTTAATTGAGTTCTATCTTATCTTTAAATTTGTCTTGTTCATTAGAGATTAAGTCAAATAACTAAAGATATTTTTGACCCAATTTTCTGGATTTAATAAATTTTGATGGAACACCAAAATAAACACTGTTTTTTTTACAATTTTTATTTATGTAAGATTTACCACCACATATTACATTTTCATAAATCACAATATTATTTTTTACTACACACCCAATACCTAAATGACTAAAATTTTTTAATTTTACATTACCTCCAGTTATTGCACCTGGGCCAGTGCTGCTAAAGCTTTCTAAGCTGTTATCATGATCAATAGAGGTTGAAGAATTTATTATGCAATGTTCTTTTATTATGCTTCCACTACCAATAAATGAATTTGCTAAAATTACTGACCCAGAACCAATATTAACATTTGATTTGACGATGGATTTTTTAGATATTATTTTTTCCCACTTAATGTTTTTAAATTGATTTTTTAATAATTTGTAATTTTTATATCTTAAGTAATTATCTCCTATACCTATTACACCATATAAATTTTTAATTTTTATATTTTTAATATCAATTATCTTAAAATTTCTTTTATTTATTTTAACAATATTGCTTCCAGTTTTTTTGGAATTATCCACAAATCCAAAAAACTTATATTTGCTTTTAAAATCTAATATTTCATTTAAAATTACTTTTGCGTGTCCACCACTCCCAAATATAACTATATTTTTCATTTAACTATTTTTATCTTTTAATTTTGAGTAATAATAATTAATTTTATTACTTATGTATAAAATATCATTTTTTTTCATATCATAATGAAGTGGTAAGGTGATTATTTCTCTCCAAATTTTGTCACTTATAGGTAATTTATTCTTATATTTTTTAAAGAATGGCTGTTTAGACATTGGCAAGAAATGCACCCCACATTCAATACCATTTTTTTTTAAAAATAAAATTAGTTCGTCTCTATATTCAGTTCTGATTCCATAAAGCCAATAGGCGCAGTTTCTATCGAATGGCAATAAAGTATCCAAAGGATAATCAAAATTGATCATTTTGTTATAGTAGTTAATAAGTTGAATCTTTTTTTCTTTAAATTTATCTAATTTTTTAAATTGTTCTAATCCGATTGCAGCTGCAAGATCATTCATGTGAAATTTAAAACCTAATCTAACTATTTCATAATACCAGTGATTTTTTTGTTTTGGATTTAAATAATTTTTATTTCTTGTAAAGGTTGATTTATTAATACCAAGCCATCTTTTTAATTTTACTTCATTGTATATTTTTAAATTATTTGTGATTAGCATACCACCATCACCAGTTGTTATGCCTTTTTTTTCTTCAAAAGAAAAACAGCCAATATCACCCCAAGTTCCTAAATATTTATTTTTATACAAACTTCCTTGGGCATGAGCACAATCTTCAATAATTTTTAATCTATTTTTTTTTGCAAATTTAACTATTTCATCTATTTTTGATGGATATCCCCCATAGTGAACTACAATAATTGCCCTAACGTTTTTTGAAATTTTTTTTTTGGCATCTTCTAAATTAAAGCCAAGTGTTGTTTTATCACAATCAATTAAAACTGGGATTAATTCGTTGTGTAAAATGCATTGTATAGAAGCAGCAAAAGTTAGGTTGTTTACCATAATCCTAGATCCTTTTGGTAGCTTTAGACTATTAACAGCAAGTTGAAGAGCAGCTGAGCAAGAATTAAAAGCTAAAGCATACTTTGATTTAAACTTATTTTTAAATTTATCTTCAAACAATAAAACTTCATTACCTTGACCGATCCAGCTTTTTTTAAAAACTCTTTTAACAGATTTTAATTCAGCTATTCCAAGTGATGGTTTAAATAATCTTATCTTTTTCATAATATATTTTTTAATTTTTTATCTTTTTTTGATATTATTACTTTTTTAATTGGCCAACTTATTTTTAATCTTGGGTCATCATACCTTATTCCAGATTGATGATTTTTACTGTAAGATTTTGTCATACCATAAACAATTATTGTATTATCTTTTAGTGTTTGAAAGCCATGAGCAAAACCCTTTGGTACAAATAAAACGTTTGAATCATTCTCCGTCAGTATATTTTCATATACTCTCATAAAGTTTTTTGATTTTTTTCTAATATCCACAATTATATCAAATAAACTACCTTTGATGCAGGCTATATATTTAGCCTCGGAGTTTGGAGATAACTGATAGTGCAAACCTCTAATTGTACCTTTTTTTAAGTTATTACTTATGCTGACTTGAGATATTTTTGAATTTAAATTTAAAGCTTTTGAAACATCCTCACAAAAGAAACGATGAAAATCACCCCTGTTATCCTTATGTTTTTTGTTTACAATTAATTTGAAATCAATAAGTTTTTTTGTCATTAAATGAAATAACTAAAGTATTAGCAATTGAAAACTTATAATATAATTTAGATAAGTCAATTACGCATGTCACATACAGATAAAATAAGTTATTCAATCTTTACATTGCTGTGGTGACAATATATCATTTTAGTATATCAATGCGCTGTCTATAAGGAACTTACTAAATTTAGGAATTAATATTATCTTCTCACTCTAAAAAAAAATTAAATGAAATTAAATAAAGTAATAATCTTAGCTGGAGGTAAGGGACTAAGAATTTATTCAGAAAAAAATAGTTTAACAAAACCACTTGCAAGAATTAATGGCAAACCTTTGATCTGGTATGTCATTAATACATATTTAAAAAACGGATTAAATAGCTTTATAATTTGTGCTGGTGCTAATACGGAAGCAATAAATTCTCTATTCGAAAAATCTAACATCTTATTTAAAGGTATGAAAAAGAATAAGTTAGAAAAAAATCATTACAGCTTTGAAGATAAAGAAAATAAAAAATGGGATTTAAGAATTGTAAATACAGGGGTAAATACAATGACTGGTGGTAGAATTAGACGAGTTAAAAAATATTTAAAAAATGAAGAAAATTTTTGTACTTCATACTGCGATACTATTTCTGATATCAATATAAGAAAACAAATAGATCATCATTTGAGTAAAAAAAAAATAGCAACTTTAGCAGCAGTAAGTGTTCCTGATAGATTTGGTTTATTAAAAATTGCAAATAATAAAATATTATCATTTACTGAAAAACCTAAAAAAAAAGATAAAAAGATAAATGGTGGTTTTTTTGTTTTTAATAAAAAAATATTTAATTATATATTAAATGATCAAACAGTTCTTGAGGAGTCTACTTTGACTGTATTAGCTAAAAAAAAACAGTTAATTGCCTTTATGCATCATGGCTTCTGGCAATGTGTAGATAATTTAAAAGATCAAAGTTTTGTATCTAAATATCTAAGAAACAATGAAAAAAATGATAAAATTAAATAATAGATTCTGGAAAAATAAAAAAATTTTAGTAACTGGCCACACAGGATTTACAGGTACTTGGTTAGTTCATATTTTGTTATTATTGGGCTGTAAAGTTTATGGAGTATCTTTACATAAAAATTTTAATACATCAATTTTTAAAAAAAGTAATGCAGAAATTAAAGAAAGTTTTTTTGATGTATGTGATAAAAAGAAAATTAATAGATTAATAAAAAATTTAGAACCAGATATTATTTTTCATCTTGCCGCACAATCAATATTAAAAAGTGGCCTTGATAAATCTTATGAAACCTACAAAGTTAACTTTATTGGAACTTTAAATATTTTTGAGGCCATTAAAGATTTAAAGAAAAAAACCACTTTAATAGTGTCAACTACTGATAAGGTATATTTTAATATTGGAAAAGCTAAATCGTTTAGTGAAGATGATAAATTGGGAGCATCAGACCCTTACTCAGCCAGCAAAGTTGCTCAAGACATTTTGAGCACAAGTTATTTTGAAAGCAAACTTAAAAAGAAAAAAAATTTTGGCCTAGGAGTTCTTAGAGCTGGAAATATTATAGGTGGCGGTGATATGAATAAATTTAGGTTAATACCTGACTTGATTAAATTTTATTATAAAAATGAAAAGTTAATGGTCAGAGATTACAACTCTATAAGACCATGGCAACATGTTATGCAAGCATGCTATGGTTATTTGTTAGCCTCTGAAAAAATTTATAAAAATCAAAATCTATCTGGTATATATAATATTGGTCCGTTTGGTCAAAAACATAAAGTTTTGGAGATTTTAAAATCATTTTTTAAATTTAAAAGTTTAAAATTTATAATACCAAAAAAAAGAGGCAAAGCTTTTAAAGAAATTAAAGAATTATATATTAATTCAAATAAAGCTAAAAAAAAACTTGGGTATAAAGAGATTATTTCATTTAAAGATTCATTAAATTTAACTTTCGATTGGTATGATGGGTATTATAAAAAAAAATCAATTAAATATTTAATTCATAAGAATATAAAAAAATATTTTAAATTTTAGATTAATATCTTGATGTCAAAAAAAAATACTCTCGTGTCAATTTTAATGCCTGTTTATAACTGTATTGATACATTAGAAAAAGCACTAGATTGTGCGATAAAACAAACTTATAAAAATACTGAAATATTAATTTCAGATAATGCTTCAAAAGAAAATCTGGATAAGATTTATAAAAAAAAAAAATATAAAAAAATAAAGGTCATTAAACAAAAATTTAATATTGGGGGTATCAGAAATTATAATTATTTAATTAGCAAATCAAAAGGCAAATACTTTATGTTTTTACATTCAGATGACACTATTAGTAAAAATTATATTGAGGAATGTATGAACGAAATGATCTTAGATAAAAAAGTTTCAATAGCTGTTGGAAAAATTTATCAGAGTAGCCAATGTTTTATAGATACAAATAAACTAAACCTTCAAGATAGAAGAAAAAGGTTGGTTAATTTTTTTACATACCAATATCCTGATGCCTATATTAACGGTTTAATTAATAAAAAGTTTGTTAAAAAGTTTAATTTAAATTTTATGTCTTGTGAGATTCCTTTTCTTATAGAATTAATATCTAATGGTAAATTAGTTTACACTGATAAATGTTTTTACGATAAAACTAGCCCTCTAGAGGGACGATTAATTAAAGATAGATATGATTGGTATTTTTTGAATAAAACTTTTTTCTCTAGATACGGTTATTTTTTTGATAGTATTAAAATAATATTCATGAAATTAAAAATGTTAGATGCATTAAAAGTTGCTTTAATTTTTTCGTTATATAACTTACCACTAATTAAAAAATTATTTACTAGATCAAAACCACACAATTTATAAAAATTATAAAATATGAAAACAAAAACTTATATAAGAGTACCTTATGGATTAAGCGTACATGGCAATGAAGAAATTAAAGCAGTAGTAAAGGTTTTAAAAAATTCAACACAGATGGGGAAAAATGTTTCAGAATTTGAAAAAAAAATCTCCAAATTGTTTGATAAAAAATATGGTTTAATGGTTAATTCTGGTTCCTCAGCAATAATGTTAGCTATGGAATCATTAAATTTGCCTGAAGGAAGTGAGGTTATTACACCTGCATTAACTTTTTCTACTACTGTTTCCTATATCACTAGAAATAAACTTGTACCTGTATTTGTAGATGTTAAAGAAAATACATTTTGTATCAATGAAGATTTAATTGAAAAAGCAATAACAAAAAAAACTAAAGCAATAATTGCACCACATTTAATTGGAAATTTAGTTAATTGGAAAAAAGTATACAAGATACTAAGAAAAAAAAATATAATCATAATTGAGGACTCGGCTGATACTCTAGGTGCAAGATACAAAAACCAATCAATTAGTAAATATACAGACATAAGCATAACAAGTTTTTATGGCTCACATATTATAAATTGTGCTGGTAATGGAGGTATCGTTTGTTTTAATAATAAAAAAAATTATACAAAAGCAAAGCTTTTAAGGTCTTGGGGAAGAAGCTCATCTTTATTTGATGAAAATTCTGAAAAAATAGAAAATAGATTTAATATAAAAATTGATGGTATTCCATATGATAAAAAATTTGTATTCGAACTTCCTGGGCATAATTTAGAACCATCAGAAATTGGAGCAGCTTTTGGATTGGTTCAACTTAAAAAGTTACATATTAATTTAAAGAAGAGAGAAAAAAATTTTAATTTGCATACAAAATTTTTTAAAAAATATGAGAAATATTTTATGTTGCCAGAACAACTAAAAGACTCGACAACAGGCTGGTTGGCATATCCATTAACAATTAAGAATAATGCTCCTTTTACAAGAACAAAAATACAAATATTTTTAGAGAAAAAAAATATACAAACAAGAGTTGTTTTTACAGGAAATATTATGAGACAACCAGGATTTAAAAACTTAAAATATAAAAAGTTTCAAAAAAATTATTTAGTAGCTGACAATGTAATGAAAAATGGTTTTCTAATTGCTTGCCATCAAGGTTTGTCTAACAAAATGATAAGTCATTTATACAAATCCATAGATGAATTTATGAAAATTAATACTTAAATTTACAAGGTAAATTTAGATTTTTTTCTATCAACTAAGAATACTTTGACAGTTTCTTTTGTAAGTTTATCAAATGTTTTTCCAAAATTTTCAATTTTTCAATAGTTGCTGGTGGCGCCCTAATTATATGGCAACCCAATTGTTTTGCTCGTATGTAGTTGTAAGGTTCTCTGACACTTGCCCACAATATTTCAACATTCTTGAGTTTTTACCATCAAGACCTGGTGAAAGGTATGCCTATGCTTTAACTAGTATGAATTTACCCACTAAAGTCCAAAGGTTATATGGAAGTATTCAATTAAAAGACTATGTAAAAACATAATTAATAAAAGCTAATTTGTTAACATTTCATTGTTTACAATATATTTAATTTAGGTATAACACTATCGCCGGTGATTATTGCGAAGGGGTTATACCCGATCCCATTCCGAACTCGGAAGTCAAGCCCTTCAGCGCCAATGGTACTTTGTCTTAAGACACGGAAGAGTAGGACATTGCCGGCTAAAAAAAAACATTATGAAAATTAAAAGCTCATTAAAATCATTGAAAAAAAGAGACCTTAATTCTAAGCTTGTTAGAAGAAGAGGGAGAGTTTACATAATTAACAAGACCAACCCAAAATTTAAAGCAAGACAGAAGTAATTTTTATGGATAATGAAAACCATAAAGATACCTGGAATAACTTCACAAAATTTGTGTTGTGGGGAACTGTCGCTGTTATCGGTGTTTTAGTTTTAATGGCAATATTCTTAATATAGAGTTTACTCTATGAGAATCGTATCAATTTTAGAAAATCAAAATATTGAGAAAAGAATTGCGATCACTCCTGATATTGCAAAAAAGTACATTGCTCTTGGTTTTAAAGTTTCCATAGTTGAAAAATATGGAGAGCATTTAGGATTTAAAGATAGTGACTATAAGGAGTTGGGTGTTGAAATTTCAACAAAAGAATCTGAAGTTTTAAATAATGCCGATATCATTATTCAATTAGGTTTATTGTCAGATGAAAACATTCTAAACTTAAAAGAAAACCAAACTCTTGTTGGAGTACTTGATCCCTATACTAATAAAAAAAAAATAGAAAATTTATCTAAAAAGAATATTAATATTTTTTCTTTAGAAATGCTGCCTCGAATAACTAGAGCTCAATCAATGGATATCCTGTCCTCACAAGCTAACCTTGCTGGTTACAAAGCGGTAATAGAATCATTCGCAAATTTTGAAAAGGCAATACCAATGATGATGACAGCAGCCGGTACAATTCCAGCTGCAAAAGTATTGGTAGTCGGAGCAGGAGTTGCTGGCCTTCAAGCGATTGCAACTGCAAAAAGAATGGGTGCTATCGTATTCGCAACAGATGTAAGAATGGCTTCAAAAGAACAAGTTGAAAGCCTAGGTGGAAAATTTTTAACCGTTGAAGGTTCGGAAAATCTTGAAACAGAAGGTGGCTATGCAAAAGAAGCATCTGAAGAATTCAAGAAAAAACAAGAAGATCTTTTAGCTGAAACTTTAAAAAAAATTGATATTGTAATATGCACTGCATTAATTCCAGGCAAAAAAGCCCCATTAATTATTAAAGGTTCTATGATTGATAATATGAAATCAGGCTCTGTTATTTATGACTTAGCCGCTATTCAAGGTGGAAATGCCGAATTTACTGAGGTTGACAAAATTATAATTAAAAATGGAGTAAAAATTATGGGTGAAACAAATATCCTTAATAAGCTTCCTGTTTCGGCTTCAAATCTTTATTCAAAAAATGTATTTAATTTTGTGTCAAATTTATATGATAAAGAAAATAAAAAAATTAATATTAATTTAGAAGATGAAATAATTAACAAAACATTAATTAAATAAATTTATGGAAATAGACCCTTTTATATTTAGATTAAGCATATTTATTTTGTCAATTTTCATTGGCTATTATGTTGTGTGGAGCGTAACACCATCTTTGCACACACCATTGATGTCAGTTACTAACGCAATCTCATCAGTAATTATTGTTGGTGCTATAATTGCAGGTTTAGCAGGGAGTGCAGACAATGTTTTCACAATCTCGAATATTCTTGGTTTTTTAGCAATATCTCTTGCTGCTATTAATATATTTGGAGGATTTTTAGTCACTCAAAGAATGCTTCAAATGTACAAAAAAAAGAAGAAAGATAAATAATTATGTCAGCAAATTTATCAGCAATATTTTATTTAATTTCAGGAGTTCTATTCATATTAGCATTAAGAGGTCTTTCATCGCCAGAAACTTCAAGACAGGGTAATTTTTTTGGAATTTTGGGAATGGTGATAGCTATCACTGTTACTTTTTTGGCAGTTGGAAGTTTTTCTAGTGGACTAATTTATGTACTAATTTTTTTACTAGTGGGTGGTCTTATAGGGGCATTCATAGCTTATAAGATACCAATGACGGCTATGCCAGAGTTGGTAGCAGGATTTCATAGCTTAGTTGGACTATCTGCAGTTTTTGTTGCAATCTCAGCTTTCTTAAATCCGGAGGCATTTAATTTAGGAGTGCCTGGAGCCATTAAACTTGCAAGCTTAATCGAAATGTCAATTGGTGCTGCAGTTGGTGCCATAACATTCTCAGGCTCAATAATTGCTTTTTTAAAACTTCAAGGAATAATGTCAGGATCACCAATCACTTTTAAGGGGCAGCATTTTCTTAATGCTTTATTGTTAATTTCAATTCTAGTTTTAACTTATTTATTATGCTCATCCCAGTCCTCTAATTTCTTTTGGATATTAATAGCAGTTTCATTTTTAATAGGATTTTTATTAATTATTCCAATTGGTGGAGCAGATATGCCAGTGGTGATTTCAATGTTAAATTCGTACTCTGGTTGGGCTGCTGCAGGAATTGGCTTTACTTTAGAAAATACTGCATTAATTATAACAGGTGCTCTTGTTGGATCTTCTGGTGCAATTTTATCCTACATAATGTGTAAAGGTATGAACCGTTCTTTCTTTAATGTAATTTTAGGAGGATTTGGTGCAACAGAGCAATCTGCATCAACTGGAAATAAAGAACAAAGACCAGTTAAAAGTGGTAATGCAGAAGATGCAGCCTTTTTAATGAAAAATGCTTCATCTGTTATAATTGTTCCAGGTTACGGTATGGCTGTAGCTCAAGCACAACACGCATTAAGAGAAATGGTAGATACGTTAAAGAAAAATGATATTAAAGTTACTTATGCAATTCATCCTGTTGCAGGAAGAATGCCGGGGCATATGAATGTATTGTTGGCTGAGGCCAATGTTCCTTATGATGAGGTTTTTGAACTTGAAGAAATTAATAATGATTTTGCTAATGCAGATGTTGCATTTGTAATTGGGGCAAATGATGTAACAAATCCAGTTGCAAAAACTGACCCGCAAAGCCCAATCTATGGAATGCCAGTATTAGATGTTGAAAAATGTAAATCAGTATTATTTGTAAAGAGAAGTTTATCTCCTGGTTATGCTGGAATTGATAATGAATTGTTCTACAAAGATAATACTCTAATGTTATTTGCAGATGCAAAAAAAATGACTGAGGATATAACTAAAAATCTTTAAAAATTAATGACAACAAAAATATTTTGTGACATTGCTGAATTAGATTTAATAAAGAAATTTAATAAGAAAAAAATAGTTAAAGGTTTTACGACCAATCCTAGCTTAATGAGAAAAGCTGGAGCAAAAGATTATAAATCCTATTCAAAGAAAATATTAAAAATTTGTAATAATAAACCCGTTTCACTAGAGGTGTTTGCTGATGAATATAAAGAAATGAAAAAACAAGCTCTTCAGATTAATACATGGGGGAAAAATGTTTATGTAAAAGTTCCAGTTGCTAATTCTAAAGGTATTTTTATGGGTAAAATTATCAAAGAACTCAATAGTTTGGATATTAAACTTAATATCACTGCAGTTTATAGTGCAAAGCAAACAGAAAAAATTATGAATTTAATTAATAAAAAAACCAAAGTTATAATTTCAATATTTGCTGGTAGAGCAGGGGATACTGGCAAAGATCCAGTTCCAGAATTTAAAAAAAGCATAGCAATGGCAAAAAAATTTAAAAATGTAGAGATACTTTGGGCAAGTGTTAGAGAGCCCTATAATTACTTACAAGCAAAACAATTGGGTTGTCATATTATAACTATTCCACCAACAACTATTGAAAAAATAGAAAATTTTGGAAAAACATTTGATCAACTAACAAAAGAAACTGTTAAAGCATTTTTGGTTGATAGTAAAAAATCTAGGTTTCAAATTTAATTAATTTATTAGTGAAATTGGTTGCGGGGGACGGATTTGAACCGCCGACCTTCAGGTTATGAGCCTGACGAGCTACCAGACTGCTCCACCCCGCGGTATATTTAAATTCTATTTTTAAGCTTATTAAGCTTTTTAACTCTTTT
>Ga0209383_1000624_pt1 | contig 24364 bp, 19 predicted proteins | sample CoawatmetaG02DNA_FD_187510 | JGI IMG/M metagenome (GOLD analysis project Ga0209383, IMG submission 187510) | Marine microbial communities from the West Antarctic Peninsula - Coastal water metaG029-DNA (SPAdes) (version 2) | ecosystem: Environmental > Aquatic > Marine > Coastal ... | reverse complement strand
GGGCATCTAGAAATCCCAACTGCATCTATTCCTAAGAAGTAGCTCGTAGCTTTAATATTATTTGCATTTTTTTCTATGTCTGTTGGACGAGAACCAGAAGGGTTTGGATCACCATCTTGAAGCAAAATAAAAGCCCCAAGTGCACGCCGTTGTGCGGATGAAGGTGCAGTTTTACGAACATAGTACCCACCTTTCGCACCCTCTTGATTAATTTTTCCCATATCACCAAATTGAGCTCTCGCAAACATATCAGTGCGCTTTGGTACTCGTGCAACTCTTGCTTCGTCAATGTAGGTGGTTGGCGTCTCAACCCGCTTTAGACGCTCAAATGGATGTGCCCCATCTACAAATCTTCTTTTTGTATACGGATCACGATTCATTGCATTTTTAGAAAACCCCTTCCCTAACCACCAGGCCGGTCCTTTGGTTTTAAACCAAGGTTGTTCATGTTCTGATGCAAGAGGGCTATCAACGAGGAGATCAAGTGTACAAGTAACAGCAGCAAGTCCAAAGCCTGAGCCAATATAAGGTGCAATTAACTGCCCTTTAATACACCATACTAACCCTGCAGTAACTGCTAATTGATTTAAATCAACATCTGAGGCCGACCCCGAATGAGATTTAGCATCATGTCCTAACAACCTTATATAGTTAGCTATCACCGCCGCAGTTTCATTTGCTCTCAAACATGCCCGATGACTTAATGCATCTTTCAACCAATCAGTTCCAGGTTCGTCTGAGCGAATATCACGTGGGTTTTCATATAAAAATATAAGTGCATGTGTATGCCCATTAATAGTCGTAGGTGGCGTTTCCATTGACTCTTTAAGATCTGCCATAATCCCATCAATACCTGCTGCAAGAGTTTTAGTTTGGCGCGTGCGCAGGGCTTCTGCCAAGTGCACAATATCTGGGTTATTAAAAGGTTTTGATAATAAATCTGTATCTTGAAGTCGACAGACACCTACCATTGATGCATCCGAAAAAAAGCCAAAAGCCTTAAGGTGATCTGTTCTCTCCTTAGGGTCGACAGGTATTTCTGAAACTGCTTTATTTATCATACCATCGCGGATCGCATCCAACATGGCCTGATACTCACACATTGCATTAACAATACTTTCAGGTGCCTCTGGTCGACGAAATGACAATGCGCGCATCGGGGGCACCGTAGTCAAATCGGGCATTCCCCCACGCTTCAATCTTTCTGTCGGATAAGGTCCCATATGAACAGGACGTTTTTTAGTAGAGAATAAGCGCATTCCTATACCTTGTTACCTCTTTAACCTAAACATCGTAGCCTCGTGTCTCTAAACTATTAACCTTTTTTAATCGAGGATAAAGGGTTGAGTAATGTTTTAAGTATTATAGATTATAAAGTTATTATTTGGTATGAAATATTAGTAGAAGGTAAAATAATTCGTATTTGATGCTGATAAATTGTTTGGCAAACGGATTGACAGCCTAACAGAATATGGAGAACAACATGGCACGAGAATGGGTGATCAAAGACTACTCTGGGTACCAAGGGTTAGTCTTGCAAGAATGCGAGCCTCAACATCCCAGGCCTGGCGAAATTCGTATACGAATTGAAGCTTTTGCGTTGAATTGGGGGGATATGGACTTGATGCAGGATAACTATTCCTTCAGTTTCAATGACTTTCCCGCACGCATTGGGATGGAGGCTGCCGGCATTGTGGATGAGATCGGCGACGGCGTGACTGGAATTGAGCTTGGTGAGCGCTATTGCACACTGCCATATTTCTATTTCAACAATGGCGCCAGTGCCGACTTTATTACGATAGATACGCGTTATGTGACTCCTGCCCCAAAGGGGTTGTCAGCAGTTGAAAGCGCCTCAGTGTGGATGCAGTTTATGACTGCCTATTACCCGATCGTGGAGTTATGCAAAGCTGTGCCAGGAAAATCCATCCTCGCCACTGCGGCTACTGGTACAGCCGGAAATGCAGCGCTTAATATTGGGGCCATGTTTGGTGCCAATATGATCGCCACAACGCGATTTGAACACAATCGTGACTATCTGCTCGATTCAGGCGCTTCGCATGTCATTGTGCCAGGCACTGATGATTTAGCAAAGACGTTACGAGAGTTGACCGACGGTCACGGCATTGATGCGGCTTTTGATCCGATTGGTGCCAGCATGATGGCGCGATACAGTCCGGCACTCGCTCGTGATGCCACCATTTTTTTCTACGGCACCTTGGATGGCATTTTTCCACAACTACCAATTGTTGATATGTTTCAAGCAAACGCCACTTTCCATCCGTATTCATTGTTTAACTATGTTGAAAATCCGCTCATGCAAGCCAAGGGAACAGAGTTCGTTTATAATGCACTTGCAAATGGAGAGCTTGTGCCGAATATCGATCGTGTTTACCCCATGGAAGGTTATCGAGATGCGTGGGAGTATCTGAGCCAACCACGCATTAACCATGGCAAAGTTGTGATCGAGACCGGGCTATGATGGTATAAGATTAAAAGGGTAATAAAATGAAAAAACTTTTACTGTCAAAATAAAAATTTTATGTAAATATGATAAGGTTAATACTTAGATTAGATAATAAGTAGGTTCCATTATTCAGGAAAGCACAAAGAATTAGTTTAATAGTACCAATTTGCACCCCCAAAGGGATGCAAATGCTTTTTCAAGTTAATTTCAAGAGATCAAGTTTTAATTACATACCCATTTCATGTTGTAAAAATTGAACTCAAAGCTCATCATTGGAACCCATGCGAAACCTTCCAGACAGTTAGAAAATGCTTGCTGGCTAATCTGGGTTAACACATAAACGTCTGACTGAGTATTTGCCAACTTGCTTTGAATTTTTTTGTAGATCGCGTTCTGAGCAACAATATCTCCTGTTCCACGAGCTTCGTCGATCCAAGCATCAATTTCGTCATCCAACACCCATTCCATTGAAGCCCAAGTGCCCTTGGCTCGTGAGTGGTATTGTGAGTAGAAAAAACTATCAGGTGACGGGTACTGTGCACTAAAGAACACCTCATTAATAGCGGGAGTTGTTTCAGGTTTGCTTGCAAGCTCTGTCATACGGTTCCAAGGCTCTGGCTTTAAGATAGTATTAAACCCTATTTGGTCAAGATTTGACTTCATCAGTAGCGCGATTTCTTCTTCAAACGCTAAACCAGCTACGTACATAATCTCTACTGGGATTAGTTCCCCACCTGCATATTTGCTAGCTGCAACGTGTTCGCGTGCAGCGTCCAAGTCAAAACTCGGAAGTGTTAAAGTATCCAAATAAGCGTCAGCAAAAACATTTGGCATTGGGCCTGCTAAAGGTTCACCCGGTAAGAGAGCACCACGAATTGTTTCGTAATCTGTTGCCATAGCGATGGCCTTACGAATGTTAACGTCATCTGTCGGTGCTACCTGATGGTTGAGTTTAAAGTAAAAGTTAGTCGCCGTTGGATAGGAAATCACGCGATATCCATCCATCGCACCAATTGAGTCATAAGTTTCTTGAGCTTGGGAATCACTAGACATCGATAAAACACCTGATGCGGCAAGGGCCTTAACAGTTGCTTCTTCGTTGGTAATGATAAACCGGACCTCGTCTAAGGATTGGCTGTTCCATCCAAGATGATAACCATCAAACTTTTTCATGGTCATAGTCGCACCGCGTGCCCAGCTATCGAGCATATACGCTCCAGCACCTGCAGTGTTGTTAGCTAGAAAGTCTTGAGCCCAGGGATCGTCCGTGGTCTTATTAGCCTCGGCCATATCGCTGTTTACAACAAACATTATAGGTGTGTTAGTTAAAAATGGAGTGTAAACCTTATTAAGTTTGAACTGAACTGTTGATGCGTCTAAAGCCGTGACCGAATTTGCATCCAATACACCTTCAAATAAATATGAGGGGCCCTCATTAATTGACATAAGTCGCGTGACTGAATAGGCAACATCTTTGGCTTCTACTGGTGTACCATCTTGAAATTTGGTTCCAGATTTAAGATGGAATGTATAAGTTAAAGTGTCATCAGACACATCCCAACTCTCTGCCAACAGTGGTAGAATATTACCAGAAGAATCTAGAGTTGTAAGAGCTTCGTACATGTTCACACCAGCCATATATTCAGTATAATCATTGATTTTAGCTGGATCAATTGTTCCAAAAATTTGAGTCGCGTTTACCGTTGCAACATTTTGCGAAAATGCTGCTGTTGCAAGTATCATGATACTTGCTCCCGCGGCTATTCCGGCTTTAAATATGCGATTAATAATCATCGTTTTTTACTCCCGTTTTAGTTCATTAAACTATATATTTTAATTAAGTAACGATAGTTGTATCTATATTTTATATTATATACATACTATATATACTACATATATAAAAAAATTAAAATGTATAATTAAGTCAACATAGTGATTGAGTAAAGGGAGGGAACGGTGGCATTTTACTTAGCTAAACGAACTTTATCTTTGTTACTCGTACTTTTTGGCTTAGCAATACTAATATTTATTATTGCACGAATCGTACCTGGAGATCCAGCTAGAATAGCTCTTGGCCCACTTGCTACTGCAAACCAGGTACTCGAAATGAGGCATGAAATGGGTTTAGATAAACCCTTTATTGTGCAGTTGTGGGACTATTTAAGCGGACTAGTTCAGGGTGATCTTGGGAAATCATTCCTTACCAGCCGTCCAGTAATGCAAGATATAGCACAAGCACTTCCTGCAACATTTGAATTGGTATTGTTTACTATAATTTTGCAAATAACGATATCAATACCACTTGGAGTTGTAGCTGCTATTTACCGGGATACTTGGGTCGATAATTTATCTCGAATTATTTCTCTAGTGGGAGTAGTAACCCCAGGGTTTGTTCTAGCCATTATTTTGCAATTAGTGGCTAGCTATAAATTTCAATTTTTTCCAGTCACAGGCAGAATTGATGCCGGTATAGATTATGCCGCTACTCACACCGGGTTAATGATACTCGATTCAATTATCGACGGCAGATGGGACGTTCTTGGTGACGCTTTGCGGCATATAATTCTTCCTTCGATTGCACTAGCAGCTGCTGGTATTGGACAGGTTATGCGTATAACACGTTCATCCATGATAGAAGTCAGTGGACGAGATTTTATTGAGGCTTCTCGGGCTTATGGAATTCCAGAACGTGTAGTCCGTTTTCGGTATATGTTGCGTATCGCATGTGTTGCACCTTTAACAATTTTAGGGCTCGAGTTTGCCTCGTTAATTGGAAACGCCTTTATCGTTGAATTTGTTTTCAGTTGGCCTGGAATTGCAAGCTATGGAGTTCGTACTATATTAGAAAAAGATCTGAACGCCGTTATCGGGGTTGTACTAGTATCAGGCGTATTCTTTGTGGTTGCCAATCTTACAATTGATATCATCCTTGGCTTTATTGATCCGAGGAACCGTTTGCGGGAAGGAGCTGAAAAATGATTGAGCTCAATGAGCAAGCAAGTACAGAAAGATTCATGACAAGTCGACAAATGGCTTGGTTTAGGTTTAGACGTAATCCAGCCGCCCTAATTGGGGCGACAATTGTCATTTCGGTAACAATGCTGGCAATATTTGCTCCGATTCTTTCGCCGTCGCCGCAATCAGCAGGCTCATTTGTTGACTTTGCCCACCGACATCATCCACCAAGTGCTGAGTATTGGTTTGGTACAGATAATGTTGGACGAGATATTTTTACTCGGGTAATATTTGGCTATCGAATTTCGCTTAGCTTAGTGGTGGGTGTATTAGGTTTTGCTGTACCTTTTGGGGTAACTTTGGGACTCTTGGCCGGATACTTTGGTGGCCGAACTGAATTTATAATTATGCGATTTACAGATGTTATGTTGGCTATACCTCCTCTGGCCATGGCGTTAGCGATTACTGCTGTTTTGTCTCCCAGTCTTGTTAATGCAATGATAGCTATCACTATGCTTTGGTGGACCTGGCATACACGTCTAATTTTTAGAATAGTCAAAGCTCAAATGAGTGAGGATTATGTCGAGGCAGCAAAGGTGGCGGGAGCCAGCCATGCACATATCATGTTCAGAGAGCTTCTCCCAAACTGTATTTCGGCGATATCTGTTAAAATCTCATTAGATGCTGGGTTTGTTATTTTGTTTGGTGCGGCTCTGTCCTTCTTAGGCCTTGGTGTTCACCCGCCAACCCCAGACCTAGGTACGATGGTCAGTACCGGATCAGAATACTTGCCTGAGTTTTGGTGGGAGGCATTGATGCCAGGTCTTGCAATTCTATACGCGATATTGGGCTTCAATCTGTTGGGCGACGGGTTGCGTGATATGATGGATGTAGAGGTATAGCATGATGGACTCTATACTGGACATTTCAGGGCTTAACCTTAGCTTCACCACATATGGTAAGCGAACTCAAGTTTTACATGACGTCTCCTTAAGAGTTGGTAAGGGAGAGAGAGTTGCCCTCATAGGTCAATCTGGTTCAGGAAAAACTGTAACAATGCGTGCGATTATTGGAACACTACCTATCCCACCTGCAAAAATAGAGGGTGGTGTTATACAATTTGAAGGTCGAGATCTTTTGCAAATGGCCAAAGTGGAAAGGAATCGCTTAAAAGGAACTGGGATTTCTATCATTATGCAAGACCCACTTTTATCGTTCAATCCAGTCCTTACAATTGGTCGTCAAATGGATGACATCGTTCGATATGCTGATGTGAGACTTGGTAACAAACGAAAGTCTAGTTTACGAAAGGCAACTATCCTAGACACATTACAAAAAGTTCGTTTACCTGATGGTGCGCAGATCTATGACGCCTACCCAATGATGCTTTCTGGTGGCATGCGTCAAAGAGTATTAATAGCCATGGCCCTTTTAAACAAACCACGTTTACTAATAGCTGATGAGCCGGGAACCGCGCTAGACGTTACTACTCAAAAAGAAATTTTAAAACTGTTGAATCAACTTGTAAAAGAAGAAAATTTATCACTTTTACTCATTACTCATAATCTTGGTGTAGTTCGTGAGATTTCTGACAGAGTCTATGTAATGGAAAATGGATATATTGTTGAGGAAGCCACTCGCAAAGATATCTTTGAACAACCCCGTCACGCCTACACAAAAAAACTGATGACAAGTGTGCTTCCCCTTTACGGTAAGCGTGTTAGAAATTTTGAGAACGACCGTCAGAGTGATCCAAAAATTGAAATCCAAGGTGTCACTAAAGAGTTTCGTGCCAAAGTTGGTTTTTTTTCAAAGAAGTATCGTGTTGTTCGAGCAGTTGACAATGTAAATTTACAAATTGAAAATGGTGATATTTTTGGTATCGCTGGCGAAAGTGGGTCAGGAAAAACTACTTTGGCCAAAATGTTATTAGCACTGCACTCACCTACCGATGGTCAAATCAAGATAGATGGTAGACCGTTAAGTAACTTTTCTGACTCGCGCGAGTTTCGTAGACTTATTCAAATTGTTTATCAAAATCCCGGTTCTTCTCTAAACCCCAAGCGGACCGTAACTCAGGCTTTGACAGTTCCATTAAAATTTTGTGGACACGATTCTACAAAAATTAAATCGCGAATATCAGAACTTCTGGAGATGGTTGATTTGCCAAAATCTTACGCCTCAATGTATCCACACGAATTGTCTGGTGGTCAAAAACAACGTGTAGCAATCGCACGGGCTCTATCCGTAAATCCAAAAATTTTGGTTTTAGATGAGCCCACATCCGCTTTGGACGTTCTTATTCAAAATACCGTCATTGAACTGCTCTTGCGTTTACGTAAGGAACTTGACCTGACGTATGTTTTCATTTCCCATGATTTAAGTTTAATGAGAAATTTCTGTAACAGGGTCGCAATTATGTTTCGCGGTCAAATTTGCGAACAGGGTGAAACTCGAGAGATTTTTACTGACCCTCAGCATGTGTATACTAGAGCGTTGTTGAGCTCGATTCCAGTTATTTCCGAACAAGAAGAACAGCAAAAACCAAAAGTCACAGATGCAGAAAGACAGGCTGTTCTTGCCTCGTCTACTGCTCTAAAATGAAAGAGGTAAAGATGTATCGAATTGGAATCGATGTTGGTGGAACCAACACAGACGCAGTAATAATGCAGGGAGATAAAATTTTAGCGGGAGTTAAATCGGCTACTACTGCCGATGTGATGTCTGGGGTCGTGGATAGCTTAAAAAAAGTCTTAGCAGAAACAGGTGTTAAAAATTCAACAGTGACTGCGGTGATGATTGGAACGACCCATTTCACTAATGCGGTTGTTGAACGCCGAAGCCTTTCTTTGACCGCAGCTGTGCGCCTTTGTCTGCCCGCAGCACAATGCCTTCCCCCGATGGTGGATTGGCCAGAAGACATAAAGCAGGCCGTTGGAGGGCACTATTGGATGGCTGACGGTGGTAACGAGTTTGATGGCCGAGAAATATCATCGCTCGATGAGAGTCAGCTGACAAAAATTGCAGATGAGATTGGTGCTCTTGGAATTGAGTCAGTGGCGCTTTGTTCGGTTTTTAGTCCTGTTAATGACAGTATGGAAAAAGAGGCTATGGCAATTATGAAAAAACGCCTTCCTAAAGCCAACTTTACGCTGTCGAGTGAAATTGGGCGCTTGGGAATATTAGAACGAGAAAACGCAGCAATCATGAATGCGTCCCTTAGAAAACTTAGCTCTCACACTGTCGGTGCTTTTGGAAAAGCTTTGAAGTCTGTGGGTTTGAGCTGTCCTTATTACGTTACGCAAAATGATGGCACCTTAATGAGTGCAAAATTTGTTCAAGAATATCCAGTTTTGACTTTTGCTAGTGGCCCCACTAATTCTATGCGTGGGGCATCATTTCTTACAGGCGAAAAGAATGCCATTGTAATTGATGTGGGGGGTACTTCTACAGATGTTGGCGCCCTTGTTAACGGTTTTCCAAGACCAGCTAGCACATCTGTTGATGTGGGTGGGGTGCGTACCAATTTTCGTATGCCTGATGTGTATTCAATTGCACTTGGCGGTGGCACAATTATAAATCCTGAGGATCCTGTCACAATAGGGCCACGCTCTGTAGGCTACCGTATCCACGAGGACGGTCTATTATTTGGTGGAGATATACTTACTGCAACAGATGTTGCCGTTGGGCTTGGGATTGCCGATATAGGCGATCCTGAACCAGCTAAAAAACTTGGCTTAAAGAGATTACAAGTAATAAAGGCGAAGATTGATGAATTGATCGTAAATGCTGCTGAAAGAATGCGTGTATCATCAGATCGAATTCCAGTTTTAGCAGTTGGAGGAGGATCTATTTTAATCCCAGACACAGTCGGGGATCTTCCAGTTGTAAAGCCAAATTATTTTGCTGTTGCTAATGCTGTTGGGGCCGCTATTGGCCAAATTAGTGGCGAAGTTGACAGAATATTCAGTTTAACAAGTATGAGCCGTGAGGAGGCACTCGAAACAGCTCGCAAGGAAGCAACTAAAAAAGCTATTGCTGCTGGTGCTAAACCAGATTCCATAGAAATACTTGACCAGGAAGACGTTCCACTGGCTTATCTTCCCGGTAACGCAACGCGTATTCGACTAAAGGTCGTGGGTGATTTGAATGGATAAGTTGCGTGAAGTATTTGACACAGATCTTGATGCAATCGAAATTGGTGCTGCAATTCTTGGTACTGGCGGTGGTGGAAACCCTTATATTGGTAAGTTGCGTTGTAGGTTACAATTGCAACAGGGGCGTCGAATTAAAGTAATTCCGATAGACGAGCTTCCAGACGATGCTTTGGTGGTATCACTAGGTGGTATCGGAGCACCTGTCGTTGGAGTCGAAAAGATAGAACAAGGAGAAGAATGTTTGAGGGCTGTGCAAGCTCTTGAGGAAGATCTTGATTGTAAGGTTGACGCACTAATCTCGTCTGAGATTGGTGGAGCTAATTCAATGGAACCAATGCTTACAGCTGCGCAGGCAGGTATACCAGTTGTGGATGGAGATGGGATGGGCCGTGCATTCCCAGAAATGCAGATGTGTACATGGTCAATCTACGGACATCGATCAACGCCATCTGCTATGGCCGATGAAAAAGGCAATATTGTGATCATCAAAAACACAAGAAATGAAGTTTGGGTAGAGACACTTGCACGAGCTAACGTTGTTGCAATGGGAGCAGCGGCAGGCATTGCTATGGCCCCGATGAAAGGCAGTTATGTTAAAAAAGTAGCGATTAGAAGTACCATTACACAGGCACTTTCTTTAGGGAATTCGGTATTGAAGGCTCAACGTGATAATACTGATCCAATAGCTGCAGTTTTAGCACATGAAGATGGACGTTTGTTGATGACTGGAAAGATTGTTGATCTGGAACGTCATCTCAAAGGCGGCTTTGCTGTTGGACATATATTTATTCAAGGCTTTGGCAATTTTTCTGGAGACAAAGGACAGATTGATATCCAAAATGAGTTTTTAGTTTTCCATCGCAATAATCAAGTGGAAATTTGTGTCCCTGATTTAATCGTGGTGCTTGATGTGGATACAGGGCTACCAATTACAACTGAGGTCCTGCGTTACGGTCAACGGATTGCTGTTTTAGCGTTGCCATGCGATGATTTACTTCGGACTCCAGAAGCTTTGAAGGTGGTCGGACCTGCGGCTTTTGGATACCCAGAGGTTACATTTACTCCAATGCCTAGTTCCAAGAATAAAGAGGAAAAGAAATGACTGTTTCTGCATTAAAATCAATAGATATCAGTGACATGAAAAATATAGCACTTGGCGGTTCATTTTTGGGAACCGGTGGAGGGGGCGACCCTTACATTGGAAGGCTAATGGCAGAGGAGGCTATCTCTAAAAACGGACCAGTACCAGTTCTTGACGTAGGAGACATCGAAGACGACGCTTTAATTATTCCTGTCGCAATGATGGGTGCACCAACAGTGATGTTGGAAAAATTACCGCGAGGTACTGAAGCTATCTCAGCTGTTGAAACTTTACAGAACTTCCTAGGTAAGAAAGCAACGGCTATATTTTGTTTGGAAGCCGGTGGTTTGAACTCAACCATTCCAATTGCTGTTGCCGCTACCACTCAATTACCAATAGTAGATGGTGATGGGATGGGTAGAGCGTTTCCAGAATTACAAATGGTGTCGATGACGATGGGCGGAATATCTGCGTGTCCCATGGCTATGGCTGACGAAAAAGGCAACTCAATAATCCTGAACACAGTCGACAACTTGTCTACAGAAAAATTTGCGCGTGTTATTACGGTCGAAATGGGTGGAGCTGGTCTTATCGCGCTTTATCCAATGACTGGCGCCGAGGCAAAAAAAAGTATTCTACGCGGTTCACTTTCGCTAATAAATTCGATTGGTAGCATTATTCATTCGGAACAAGCTGCAAATCGTAACCCAGCTGATAGGTTAGCTCATGATCTAAAAGGAGTTCGCTTGTTTGAAGGACGTGTACTTGATGTGGATCGTCGCACTGAGGGTGGATTTGCTCGGGGTAATTGCATTGTTGAAGGTCTAGGTGACTGTTCTGGCACTCAAATCAAACTAGGGTTTCAGAATGAGTTCTTAATAGCTCAAACTCAAGATGGTAGGCCTAAAGCATTAACACCAGATTTAATCTGCCTGTTGGATTTGGAAACAGGGCAACCTATAACAACTGAACAAATAAGATATGGTTTTAGGGTCATCGTTTTTGGCTTACCATGTGATCCACTATGGAGGAGCAAACAAGGTCTAGAGCTCGTTGGACCCAGATACTTCGGTTATGACTTTGATTATCAGCCAATTGAACAGCTCAACGCAGTGTTATAAATTTTTTATTAATTATTATGATGAACAATAACTATAAACAGAATGGAGAGGCCAGTTGAGCGAAGTACAAGAACAGGTGCTACAAATCGAGGATATCGAAGCTATGGCAGTTGGGACGTGGATTCTTGGAACAGGCGGAGGTGGCTCGCCTTATCTGAATTTATTGAATATTCGTGAGCTGTACGCGACTGGCCGTCGAGTAACGCTGAAAGATCCTATGACCTTACCAGACGATGCTTTAGTTGCTGTCTTATCGTCACAAGGGGCACCTCTAATTGGACAAGAACGCCTAGCTGATTCTGCCATGGCGCTAAAGCCCCTACGAATTATGGAAGAATATCTGGGTCGTAAATTTGATGCACTCATGCCAGTCGAAATTGGCGGTGGAAATGGTTTGCACGCAATCATGGTGGCTGCTGCAACAGGACTACCCGCTATTGACGCAGACGCGATGGGGCGAGCGTACCCTGAGGCGCAGATGACCAGCTTTGCTGTTGCTAACCTGCAATGCTATCCCCTCGCCATCAGCGATATCCGGGACAATGAAGTAGTCATTCCCAAAGCACATAGCTGGAAATGGATGGAGCGGGTCAGTCGTAAGGTCTGTACTGAATTCGGCTCTCAGGCCTCAACCTGTAAGGCACCAAGATCAGGAAAAGAAGTTCGAGATCACGGGATTCTTTATACCTGTAACAAAGCAATCTCACTTGGCAAAGCGGTCCTGAAAGCTCGTCAGAAACATACCAATCCAGTCGACGCAATCCTAGATGAATGCCAAGGAAGTCGTATATTTACAGGAAAGGTAACCGATGTTGAACGGCGTACAACAGGTGGTTTCCTGCGTGGACGCACAGTCCTAGAAGGTTTAGGCAAAAATACTAAAGAAAAATTTAATCTTGATTTTCAGAACGAGTTTTCAGTTGGTTCACTAAATGGGGAAGCCATCGTTATGACTCCCGATCTGATATGTGTTGTTGATAGTATCAGTGGCGAAGGTATTGGGACCGAATCCATTCGATATGGTCAACGAGTTGATGTTTTAGTCTTGCCAGCACCCGAGATCTTTCTCTCACCCCGTGGACTAGAACTGGTTGGACCGCGTGCCTTCGGGTTTGATTTTGATTACCGCTCTTATTTTAAGGATTAAAAATGAACCAACGTATTGGCATTGATGTCGGCGGCACTAATACAGACGCTGTACTCGTAGACGCAAACGGTGTTGTCGGTGCCATCAAATCACCTACCACAGCAGATGTCATCAGTGGTGTACGTCAGGCTCTTACAGAACTGATCAACAGCGTTGGGCCAAGTGCCCGGCAAGTAGATAGCGCCATGATAGGAACGACGCATTTTGTTAATGCTGTTGTTCAACGCAAGGGTCTGAATAAGATCGCGGCCTTGCGTGTTACCCTGCCCGGTTCTGCAAGCCTCCCACCCCTAGTCGACTGGCCAAAGGACCTGGCCAAAGTCGTCAATGGCGGTAGCTATTACATTTCAGGTGGTAATGAATTTGATGGTCAGCCAGTTGTGCCGCTTGATGAAGACGCTGTCGTTAAAGCGGCACAGTCAATCCGCAATTCTGGTATCACATCAGTGGGTATTACAGCTTCTTTCTCACCACTTAGTTCAGCCTGTGAGGATCGTGTCGCAGAAATTATTGCGAATGAATGTCCAGGTATTCGCATTACCTGCTCTCATGCGCTGGGTCGCATTGGGTTGCTGGAGCGCGAAAATGCGACTTTGTTAAATGCAGCCTTACTTGATTTAGCAGCCAACACCACAGACGCGTTTCGCAAGGCTCTTGATGATGTTGGAATTACTGCGCCACTTTATATAACCCTGAATGATGGCACTGTCACCAGTGCCGAATTAGCTCGAAAGTTCCCTGTTTACTGTTTCGCATCCGGCCCCACAAATTCCATGCGAGGGGCTGCTTTTCTATCGGGACTTGATGATGCCATTGTCTGCGATGTTGGAGGCACAACCGCAGATATAGGTTGCTTGGTAAATGGTTTTCCCAGAGAAGCCAATAATGTGGTCGAGGTTGGCGGTGTCCGCACGTTGTTCCGCATGCCTGATCTGATTAGTATTGGAATTGGTGGCGGTACCATTGTGCGTGAAAGCCCGTTATCCGTTGGTCCAGAAAGTGTTGGGTTCCGCCTTCTCAAGGAGGCTCGAGTCTTTGGTGGATCTCAATTAACCCTGACGGATGTTGCGGTGGCCAGTGGTTTGATGGATGTTGGTGATAAAACCTTAGTTAGCGATATTCCTGAAACTCTCATAGCGGATGCCTTAGCCATGGCACATCAAAAAATCTCTGTAACTGTTGATCAGATAAAAACGGATTCTCAAGATGTACCGATGATTGCTGTCGGTGGTGGCGCTCCCTTGATCCCAGAGAAAATTCCTGGCATTTCCGTAGTTCATCGTGTTCCCTTTCATGGTGTTGCTAACGCCGTCGGTGCAGCAATTGCCCAGATTAGCGGCGAGGCTGATCAAGTATTTCAAGATTTCACACGAGATGACGCTTTGGCTGCAGCCCTGGAAATAGCGGTAGAAAATGCCGTCAAGTCTGGAGCCGACCGGCAGTCAATTAAAACCATCGAAATGGAAGATCTGCCGATTGCCTATTTACCTGGTCATGCCATTCGTGCTCGAGTCCGCGTCGTCGGAGATATTGCAACGAGTACAGAGGACAGTTAAGTACTTGCTATCATAGGTGTTAATTTAAATTGTTACTACGCTCCATAATACCCAAGGTCCTAAACGTAATCATCAATGCCAAAGTAGCACAAAAAGCGATCGCACCGATCATTGTAACTGCGGTGCCATCAAAGAAAAGTCCAGCAATCACTACCATAACACCACCCGTTACGGTCTGTAACGTTCCACTAAGCGATGAGGCTAGTCCAGCAATTTCACCATGAGGATCTAGTGCCATAACCATGGTCGTTGGAATAACAAGACCAAGACATGTATTTGCAAAAAACAACCCAATGATAACAACCGGCAAAGTTCCAAAATCACACAAACCAACAACCCACAATACTATTGAAAACCCTGAAAATCCAATAACAGCCCATCGCATCACAGACAGAATGCCAAACTTCTCGCCAAGGGGTCCAGCGACTTGCGAAGCAGCGACAAACCCAACCGCATTTACTGCAAAAGCAAGACTAAAGCCAGTAGGACTCAACTCAAACTGTCCAGAATACACAAAGGCAGCACTAGCAATGAATACCATGAAGCTTGCAAATCCAAATCCACCAATAAATGTCAAACCCATGAAAATTGGGTCTTTGATTAAAGTACTGCAACCTCTCATAAAGTTTCCCAGATTAACTGGAACCCGTTCACTAGATGACAATGTTTCTGGCAAGGCAGTAACTGTAAGAAGGAGACTAAGCGCAGCAACCAAACAAAGAGCCCAAAAAATTAGACGCCATTCTCCAATCACGATCAGTCCGCTCCCAACCAGCGGAGCCAGCATAGGCGAAACGGATATCACAAGTATTACCATGGCCAAAAGCTTAGTCGCCTGCGTTCCGGTGTGCATATCTCTGATTACTGCGCGCGGCAAGACCATCAGCGCCGCGCCACCTGCCCCCTGCAATGCCCGAAAAGCAACTAACCATCCAATTGTAGGCGCCATGGCGCAACCAATGGAGGCTACTATAAAAACACCAATCCCAACGTAGAGAGGAACTTTACGCCCCATTTGATCTGACCATGGCCCATAGAAAAGCTGCGCCGCCCCAAATGACAAAAAATAGGCTGTAAGTGTGAATTGAACAGACGAAATATCTGCATTCAGAGCAATTGCTATCGATGGCATCGCCGGCAAATACATATCAATCGCAAACGGTCCAACTGCGGATAACAACCCCAAGACTAGAGCCGCTCGTAACATAGTCATATGATTACTCCGTGATAGACCAAGTTTAACTGTGCTCTTAGTCATACTGTGATCACAGCATTTACGAAGTTCTGCGGAGTTAAAGGACCCTCAAACGTGGAAATCGCTCTATCTTTACCGACGGTTGTAATGTCAATAAATGTGCCTCCCACGTTTACAGGAATTTGATCAAAAGCTTTACTACTAACTCCAGACATTAAAATATTCCAATTAAACAAAAAGTGTACTTAGTTGCACCCTAAGAAAAATTTGTAGTTACGGTGTCTCACCTGCTCCTAGATCCCACCATAAGCCAGTCATGAGTTTTAGTGCACTTTGCGATATTGTTTCGAGTATATGCTCATTTGGCGCGTGTTGGGAGCAGCTGGCATAAGAGTGTGGTATCCAGATCGTAGGTAGACCAAGTACTTCGGAAAATACGTCATTTGGTAGAGACCCCCCAAGATTTGGCATCACTGCAATATCAGCACCTGCTGTATGCGTCAGTGATCGTACTGCCCACAATACCCATGGATGATTAGGGTCTAGGCGAGTGGCATGCATCATATCGCGATCACTAGTAATAACAATATCTTCAAACCCATGCCTATCAAGGTGCGCCCTTAGCATTGGTATTAATTGTTCAGTCTGAGTTCCTACAACGTAACGCAAATGGCCAAACGCCACTGCGCTTGACGGAATGGCATTAGCTGGAAATTGAGGATTACCGGTCTCAAAAGCCCTCACCTCAAAAGTGTTACTTCCAAAAACCCGCTCCTCCAGAGTCATGTCAGGCTCACCCCAATTAGGGTTAATATTTGGTGAGTTTTCACCACCATCTACCTTTAACTTGGCAATGGCCGCTCGAACTGAGTTAGGGAGTGTTGTGTTACGCCAACCCTCCACAAGAATCTTTCCATTGCGATCAATCATGCTGGCAAGCGCGTGTGCCATCACCACTCCTGGGTTGGTCAATAATCCACCCCAGTTTCCTGAATGGTGCGCACCCTCATGTGATTTAAGCCGCATCGTAAAATTTAATACTCCGCGGGAACCCATAAAAATTGTTGGCTTTTCAGGAGAAATACGCGGTCCATCCGATGCAATAAACACATCGGCATTAAAAAGATTTTTATTCGTTGCGCAGAATTCTCTCAGGCCTGGTGAACCTCGTTCTTCACCCGTTTCAATTAGGACAATAACATTGAAACCTAGCTGACCTCGAGTTTCAAGAACAGCTTTTAAGGATGCTAGATTAATGGTGTGCTGGCCTTTGTTGTCAGCAGTCCCACGTCCATACCATCGATTGCCAACCTTGGTGATTTCCCAGGGAGACATCTTGTTGTCCCATTTATCATCATAACCAGCAACAACGTCACCATGACCATAAGTCATCACCGTCGGTAAATCATCCCCTTCATAACGATGTGCTACTAGAAAGGGACCAGCACCAACACATGGATTTGAGTGAATAGTGCAGGTGAAATCCAATTCTTGCAAATAGGGTGAAAGATTATTTTCTAAATAACTATTTAACGCTGCATCGCAATTAGGTAAGTTACTTTCTGTTTTAAAGGCAATCCGGTGATTCAGGTCACTTTCGAAATCACCCGATTGAAAATACTTTTCAATTTTGGTTAGTGCCTGATCTCTACTCATAGTCCTGGTCTCCCCAAATGTCATATGCAACAGCTATTTAAACTCAATTGTTAGCGTACGCTAAGAGGGTTTTTAGATATTGTCAAAACTACCGTGTGAGGTCCATTGATAAGGCCGTAATATGGTCATTTTGTTTAGTTTAAATTCTATTTTTAAGTTAGACGCCAGTGATGCCTTCAGTTAGATAGTCAAAGCCACGTGATGTTCTCCAATTTGGTTCGATACATTGCAAACCACACAAAGATTACAGTCAGGACAATGATTCTGAAAATAGGTACGCTTTAGCTACAATCACCATCGTGAATATCTTATCAGATAAGATATCTAATCACAGTAGCGTTAAAGGAATAGTAAAATCTCTTTAATCCTATGCAAAACTCAAAATAATGGTGACAAATCAAAAAATATTGAAACACCAAGAGATCACATAGAAAATTAAACTATCACCCTACAACTCAAGAAACTATTATCACAATGGATCAAAGGTCAAAGATGTATTAGTATTTGTTTAAGATGCCGTATTTGAATTCGATCAAATAATGTCTCTGGCGATAAACCCATAAGAAAGAACCATTCATGGCCAAATTAAATCTACTTCCTGCTAATCATAATGATCCTGAAGATATCTGTGCGGCGATCCGTACTCGCCGCGGTGGTGAGCTCAACGAGCTAGACCGGATGCTTCTACACAGCCCCGCAGTGGCTGAAGGCTGGAATGTCTTTTTTGGCAAGTTACGTGACGAAACTACCATTGCCCCCCAGCTTCGAGAATTGGCAATGTGTGTTGTAGCAATTTTGAATAACGCAACTTATGAGTTTCAAGCTCATAGCCCACTTTATCAAGAGGCAGGTGCAACTGTTCAACAGGTGGCCGGGCTTAAAAAACTTGATACTGCTGACTTTGACCCAAGCCTGTATTCAGAGCTTGAGCAGGATGTGATTGCCTTTGTCAACTCTATGACCCGAGATATTGAGGTGCCTGAAGCCCTAAAAGATAGCCTCTATGACTCACTTGGGCCCCGCCATCTAGTTGAACTTATGGCTGTGGCTGGAGGCTACAACCTGGTCTCACGATTTCTGGTTGCAAGCGGAATCCACGCTGACTAGCGAGCAGAGTTTTCTCTGCACATTTGTTCACAAATATTTATAATTTGAAAAAAATTTCAACAGACATTCTGAAATTGCCTCATAACAAACTTAATGATTATAGCTATATTAGCAAAAAAGGGGTTTAATTTTTTTTGTTACGTTGTCTTGGATCAGGTGAGAGTATCGAATTAAGAAGTGTTTTAGTATAAGAATGCTGGGGGTTCGAGAATAGTTGATCAGTCTCAGCCTCTTCTACCTTCTCGCCAAAATACATTACAGCAACCTGAGTTGCCATATGCTCCACAACAGCAAGATTGTGGCTTATTATAACATAAGTAAGGTTTAATTCTTCACGTAGATCATTTAAAAGGTTGAGTATTTGTGATTGGACAGAGACGTCTAATGCAGAAGTAGGTTCATCACATATAACAATTTTAGGACTATTTATCAGAGCCCTCGCTATGGCTACACGTTGCCGTTGACCACCTGAAAGCTGATTTGGGTATTGGTCAAACATTCGAGCAGGCAACCCAACTAAATCCATAGTTTGGAGAGCTTTTTTCATCCAGACGTCAGAGTTTTTCTCACCTTGAACCCGCATAGGTAAAGTAATTATTGATCCAATTGATTTTCGAGGGTTTAGGGAAGAGTATGGGTCCTGAAAAATTGGCTGCACCATTTTGGCGAGCTCCAAACGTGGGATTTGTTCAATTTTGGATCCACAGAGTTCTACAGTCCCACTATCTTGTTGCAATAAGCCTAGAAGAATTTTTGCTAATGTAGTTTTACCGCAACCAGATTCCCCTACTATGGCTAATATTTCGCCTCGCAAAACTTGAAGAGATACTCCATCAACAGCACGTAAAGTTTCTTTACCACGGAACAAACCTTTAGAAATCTTAAAGTCTTTAACAATATTTTTCGCATCAATCATTACTTCAGCCATTAATTGACACCTTTACTTATTTTAGATTTTGATTTTTTCAAACAACTGTTGCAACAAAACCGAACAACATGATCAGTTGTTCCATGTACTAAAAATGCGTAATCCACTCCTTCTATAGGGGTAAGGTGTGCAATATTTTCTTCTTCTTTACCAAGTGTATCGCCCCACCTTCCAGCAAAACGGCATTCAGTAAATTCACCTATGAGAGACGGAACCATACCCGGTATTGAACCCAAATGTTCGCCTCTTTTTATTTTCCCCGGAACTGGGATACAACTTAACAATCCTCTTGTATAAGGATGAGACGGATTGTCAAAAATTTCATATACGCTACCCTCTTCAACAATTTGACCAGCATACATAACAGCTACGCGGTCAGCACTTTTAGCAACAACGCCAAGGTCATGTGTTATTAAGATCAGTCCAGTATTGAAATCTGCTTGTAATCTTGTCAACAATTCAAGAATTTGTGCCTGTATGGTAACGTCTAGAGCTGTCGTTGGCTCATCAGCAATAATTAATTCTGGCTCACACAACAATGTCATAGCAATCATTACACGTTGTCGAAGACCTCCTGATAGCTGATGTGGGTACTGTTTCAGCCGCTGCTTAGCGGGAGTTATTCCAACCTTTTCCAGCATCTGTACTGCTAATTTTTTTGCCTCTTTACCCCTTATATTTCGATGCCGTGCTAACGTCTCCACCATCTGATTTTCAACAGTGAAGGAAGGGTTTAAGCTCGTCATGGGTTCTTGGAATATCATCCCAATTTTACTACCCCTGACATCAGACATTTGCCTATCTGAGTAATTTAATATGCTACTGCCATTCAATTCAAGTTTATCAACAGTTCGGACAGCTTTTTGTGGCAGTAAATCCATTATTGCTAGTGAAGTTAATGACTTTCCACACCCAGATTCTCCTACTATGCATAGGGTTTCACCTTTGTTAACACTAATACTAATACCATCGACTGCATGTAAAATATCTCCAGAAAGGGGTATATCAATAGAAAGGTTTTCAACATTTAATACCTGATCAGCCACTTGCACTCCTAATTCCTGTTTTCAGGCGCTGTTACGTCCCGCATTCCATCACCTAAAAGATTAACCGATAATACTAATGCAAAGAGAGCAACTCCAGGAATGGTTATGAGCCATGGTTCAAAAAGCATCATGTCTTTACCCTCTGACACCATCAAGCCCCATGAGGGGAGAGGCGGCTGAACTCCCAGTCCAAGAAAGGATAACGCAGCTTCTAAGATTATTGCATGAGCGATCTCTAGAGTTGCAATTACAATCAGGTTATTGACCACATTCGGCATAACCTCAGTCATCAATATTCTTGTTGTAGAGCAACCAACCGCTCGCGCTGCCGTAACGTAATCCATTGATCTGATTTGCAATGTCGACGAACGCATAACTACTGCGAACCTGTCCCAGAGTAAAAGTCCCAAAACACCAATAACTACTTGTAACGAGCCACCAACAATAGCAACTACAGCAAGAGCAACTAATACTACCGGCATTGATAAACGAACAGTAATCAAAAAAGTGACCACCATATCCACACGACCACCAAAATAACCCGCCATAACGCCTAAGAAAGTACCAATTATTCCTGAAATTAGTGCTGCACCTATTCCAATCAATAACGATATTCGTGATCCGTAAATCAACCTAGAAAGATAATCTCGTCCCAGATGGTCTGTGCCAAATATATGCTCCCAGGTTCCACGCGAGTCCCAAACTGGTGGCTTTAGACGATTAAGCAAATCCTGATGATAAGGATCGTGTGGGGCAATCAATGGGGCCAATATGGCTATGAGTACAACAAGAACTACAATCGTAGAACCAATCATCATCCCCTTATGCCGCAAAACCCGGCTTTTAACTCCCGAAATGGGAGAGGTTGAAGTTATCTGAGGTGAGTTCGTCATAATCTTCAGCCAATCCTTATTCTTGGATCAAGCCACGCATTAATAAGATCAGCAATTAACGTCAAAATGATATAAAATAGTGAGAATGCTAGAATAAGCCCCTGCACTGTTGGCAGGTCATTTCTAGTAATAGATTCCCATGCTAGAAATCCGGCACCATGCAACGCAAAGATGGTCTCAACAACGATTGATCCACCCAGCATGAAACCAAATTGTACTGCCGCAAGGCTAACTACTGGAATAATTGCATTTCTAAGGGCATGTTTAAAAAGCACAACTGGCGGCCGCAGCCCCTTTGCTCGCGCTGTGCGAATATAATCCGTACTTAACACCTCAAGCATACCAGTTCTAGTTAATCGCATTATTGCGGGAGCCGCATAATAACCCAGAACAATAGTTGGCATAATAAAATGCTGCCAAGTATCTGATCCTGACACTGGCAACCAACGGAGATTGACTGAAAATAAAACAATTAAAATAAGTGCAAACCAAAAACTTGGGAGTGCTTGACCCATAACTGAAAGGAACAACGAAACCCTATCAATGATACTATTTGGCCGGATGGCCGACGCAACGCCAAGCGGTACCGCTAATCCTATTGCAAAAATAATAGCGCAGAGTCCAAGGGTCATAGTCGTTGGTAACCGCTCTGCAATCAAATGGCTGACATCAGTACGGAAGTAATAGCTTTTACCAAGATCTCCAGAAGCTGCTTTTTTCAGCCATTCCCAGTACTGCACAACAATAGGGCGGTCAAATCCATATAATTCACGGATAGCTTCAATGTCAGCGTCAGAGGCCGTCTCACCAGCCATTGCAATGGCTGGGTCACTAGAAATGTAAAGAAGGCTAAAACTGATCATTGAAACAGTCAGAGCCACTAGTATGGCGAGTATTGATCGTTTCAATGCATAAGAAATCATCTTTGTTCAGCCTTGATATCAGATTTAAAAAAAATGACGTCTATACTTAGAAAAAGCATAGACGTCATATGTTTCTTATTTCCACGTTGCCGTGAAGAATCGCGGTATTTCATCAGGAGTTGGGTTGAAACTCAAATCCTGTGAGAACGCGTAGTTAGTATTATAGGACCATAGTGGGAACATAAATACTTCATCAGCAATTCTAGAAAGAGCCTTTTTATATGCATCTTTTCGAACAGCTGAATCCACAGATGTGTCACCAATTTTCAAGTTATCCATCACTTCAGGATCTCGTGAATAGTCATCTTTTCCACCTGATTGGAAATGACTGGTAATAGCCGACACGTCGTTTATCGAGTAAGATCCCCATGTCCCAAAATTAAACGGAGAACCTCCATCCTGAACCTTATCTCTGAATGCTGCATATTTAAGATAGGTGAACTTGGTGGTAATACCAACTGCATTTAGATTATTGATCATTGCTTCTGCATAATCACGGTTACGATATGCTAAAAATGGTGTTTCAAAACCATTTGGATATCCAGCCTCTGCAAGCAGTTCTTTTGCTTTCTCTGGGTTATAGTCATATTTTGTAACATCTTGAGTGCATCCAAACTGGGTAGGGAAGCAAAGTGAATTAACCACTATAGATTCGCCTTGTACCAATGCCTGAACTATCCCCTCGCGATCAATCGAGTGCGCGATAGCCTTTCGAACTCGTACATCATTCATAGGGTTTTCACCGTTTCTACCAGAGGAATCAAAATTCAGATATCCAATCCGCATAGTTGAAGAATTTTTAACCGTGAAATTCCCTTGCGCCTGAATTCTTTGCGCCGCATCTGGCTTCACCTTCCATATCCAGTCAATTCCACCAGAAAACAACTCAGCAAGTTGTGTATTGCTTTCTGCAATAGTTCTAATAACTATTTTTCCAATACTCGCCTTGCCTTTTGGACTACCTGAATGATAACCCGCATACTTTGAAAATTTGTAGCGCTTACCAGGCTCAACACTGGTAACCATATATGGTCCTGTCCCAACAGGATTTAGAGCCATTCCCTCAGGGCCAACTTCACCATAATATTCGTTAGGGTACATCACAATTGGACCAGAAAGAAATTCTAGTGCTGCTGGAAATTCTGCCTTTAAGTTCAACTGTACCTTGTAATCTCCAAGCTTTTCAGCATTACTCCACCAGTTCGAATTGCGGGCAGGTTTAGTGCCATTGGCAGGGTCAGCAAGATAATTCATTGTAAATACAACATCATCAGCATCGAACTTTTCACCATTATGAAAGTTCACATCTGATCGAAGATTGAATTGGATTGTTTTAGAATCGATCCACTCATACGAAGTAGCCAGATTTGGAAGATATTCATTGGTCACGGGGTCGCGATATAACAGGCCATCCCAAATCAACCTCGATATCACAATACCTTCTCGAGCAGTATTGTAATAGGCATCAATTGATTCGAGCTCTCGGTCTATTGCTATATTTAGCGTATCGTTAGACTTGTCGGCATAGGCTGATGAATACATCATAGTTGCCGCTAAAGCGCCAATCAGTGAAAATACGAATTTCTTATTTTTCATTATGAATTCCTTTCTTTGCTAGTTTGCGTGCCACCTTAAGACAGAATAATTACTTAAACATAGATCCTAAAAACTGTCGACTTATTTGTTGACTCTATCAACGCTTTTGTTGACTTCATCAACGCTACAGTGATTTGGTTTAGCATTTTTATATATATTGGTCATATATTGTTATGTGATTATTAACATCATTGTCAAATAGTTAGATTTTCAGAAGACCTTTTTCCCTGAAGCAATCAAAGCCAACAAGTCTAGGGTAGCATTAATTCCAGCAATAAGGTTTTTCTGTTGCGACAAAATCAAAGATGCGTCAGGCTGATAACTATTAAACTCCTTGCTATTTTGCTCACCACAATCGTCGCCTCAAAAACCACTTTAAAAGGCACAGCCATTAAATATTAATTTCACAACACGTAAATCCCACTTACTTATTAAACATTATTTATAGGATGAATAAAATTGCCATTAATACAAATCATTTTGATCAATATAGGGCACGGATTAGTACATCTTTTAATGTTACTATTCCCAGTCGT
>Ga0209383_1000622_pt1 | contig 24387 bp, 40 predicted proteins | sample CoawatmetaG02DNA_FD_187510 | JGI IMG/M metagenome (GOLD analysis project Ga0209383, IMG submission 187510) | Marine microbial communities from the West Antarctic Peninsula - Coastal water metaG029-DNA (SPAdes) (version 2) | ecosystem: Environmental > Aquatic > Marine > Coastal ... | reverse complement strand
CTGACTGCCAAATGCTAGGCGACTGTCATCTATTTCGTCTAAATTAGACGTAAGAAAAGAAGCCAAACCGCCTTCTGGGAGTACCATTTGTTGTTCCATCTCAATCCCCTCTAAAAACATTGTAACAGATATGTTTTAGCTTTTCCATGCTATTATGATATTACTACAGTTACCGCACCAACACCGCCAGTGGAAGTGTTCCCACCAAGATTCGGTTGATCCGCAACAGTTATTTTTACTTGGCCCATGATACCCGCAGCGTCCCTATATTGAAATAATTCACCTACTTCTAACCCCTGATCGTCCGTCTGTAAGTTCGTTAAAACCATCCCCGTATCTCTGCCCGCGCCGGGGTTCTGCATCTGCTCTATATACACCGAAAATGACCGTACAACCTGCTCCATATACTTCCGGTCATATTCTTCCGGGGCCTTTGGAAAGAACGGCTTTACTAAATTACGAGACATTACCTGCGCCCATCTGGTCTTATATCAACTCTTGGCGTACCTAGACGCCACCCTACCCCCGTGTCCGTAGAAGCCACCTTTAAAGAAAAGGCTCGGCCGCGAAGCCTGACGTTAACTTGATTTGTCCACTGCTCAATAGGAACCGTAGAGCTTCTTGTAACCGCTTTTGCTTGCGTTTGAAGGTATAAACCCCCCGGATAATTGCGAGCCTGAAGGGTCATAGTAGCAGTAGGGGAAATCGCAGTAGAGTTTCTAAAGGTCAAATCTGGAACCATTCGGCTCATAAACAAGAAGTGATCCCCGTCTCCCATGTCAATCTGACTGCTCTCAATGAAAGCCGCTAGGGCTGTAGCAGGCTCCGTACTGCCGTCATCAAAGCCGCTTTCGTGAGCATATAAGTAATGATCTGTGCCCGCCGCAAGTGGATCAGCGTTTATACCGCGATCCATCCAAGCAGTGCGAGCCATGTCTCCGTAATACCAGACGTTCTGTTGGTAGTTGAAAACAACGTATTTATCGTTTTCTTGACTACTTGCAGACGGGTAAAACCACCAAACCTCGCCAAAAGCAGTGTTTGTAGAGGCCGTAACTTTCTCCTTCTGAAGGAAGTTAAAGTCTGAAAAGATGAAGTCTCTGACCGTACAAGCTAACCGCTGCACCGAACCAGAGTAACTGTAGAACTCTTCTTGACCCATCCAAAAGATAGTGTCCTCGACATTAATTGCACTCAAAGGACTCATGATGGTTAAATTGTCAGACACCATGTTAATACCGAATGTAAACGGGGGTCCTAGAAATTGCATGGCATGTAAGGAAACATCCGTAAATATCATGATCTGCTGTTTTGTTTCTATTGCCGCTATAATCTCAGATCCGGAGCCTATTTTAAGGTCGCCCGCAGTGTTTACCGCACTTGCAGACCACGTTATAAGGCTTTCCTGACTGCCAAACCTAACTAAAAGCGGGTCTTGAACAGTGCTGTTTTCTGGATCACAGCCAAAAACAATGATATGTCGTGCAATGTCTGAAACTAAGACAATTTTACCTTTAGTTGGCGCACCGTCAGAATTTGTTAACGAAGAGAGTGCTTGAGCCCTAACACCAGTTCCATTTGTTTTATTCCAATAGTAGATGTTGCCGTCCCGGTCATTAATCAGTAAGTCCTCCCCAAAATTATCATGGGACCAGATGCGGAGAGTTTGTCCAGAAGCTGAAAGATCCGTTGAGGAGTTCCACGTTCCACGGCCGTAAGTACCCGCGTTCCAACCGTTTCCTGAAATTGTCGTATCAAGGCCCGTGTTGATCTGATAAGTCGCAACAGTAGCAGATCCTCCAGTGTTGCTATCTGAAGCATTGCAGAAAAGAAACGTTGGCTCTAAGCCCGCGGTAGTTGTAATCGACGCTATTGATGAAACAGTTCGAGCTTCAATTTGATACGCATTGGGACTGACAATACTTGTAATTTGATACTCTTGGTTAAGAACCGCCGCGGTAATTAAACCACCTAGCGATGCCGCATCTGTAAATGTTACAAAATCATTGTCTAATGCGCTATGTTCGGCTTCTGTTACAGTAATGGTGCAACAAGCTATTGCCGCGCCGTCAGCATGATCCGCCGCTATTGTTCCGCTTTGACCTCTATCGCAGCCCTGCAAAGTAACGCTGGAAATAGAAGCGTAAGTTATTATCTCACTGCCTATCTTAACCCTGCCAGAAGCCGGAAACCCCGTTGCACTGTCTATTACAATAGTTTCAGAGTCCGCTTCTATTGCGCCGTTTAACGTGTCGGCTCCAGTAAGAAAAGTAGCATCGCCCGCACCCGACGTAAGCCGAATGGGGGTAATGTCGTAGTATTGTTGTCCCTCTAAAAGATAATACTTTAAGTTAGTTCCAACACCTATAAACTCTGTTCCATCTAGGGCTTTCCAAGAATGCAAAGCACGGCAGGTTCCTAAGAAAGAAACCCCCGTAAACCTTGTCCAGCCCCCTATCTTTTCGGGGAAACCAAAGCGAAACCTGACCTTATCCATGTCAAACCAGCCACCTTCGTTAGTGTAGGAGGTGACTTCTCGGTTAATACCGGGCTTAAACTGGAGTTTGGTCAGGGGCATTCATTCACTCCGACTAGTTAGGTTATGCGGTAAAGGTATTAGCCGCTGATATAGCTTCGTCTATTGCCGTAAAGCTCTCGCTGCCCCAATCGTCTAGTGCCTTCATGTGGACTAGATAACTGTTGCTACGAGCTACGCGCTCTTTCTTTTCGTCATGCGTCATGTCGTTACCAAAGTCTTCGTCGGTTGCACTAGCGCCTTTGTTGTGCGTAGCGATAACGCTTGTAATTACTGACACGCTACCCAGCAGTGCTGAGTGATCCTGTGCGATTTGCGCTGCTTCTCTTGCCATTGTATTTATCCTTCTAGGGTTGTGATACGAGCTAATGCTGCATCTAATGCTGTTGACAATTCTTGTACTGCTTTAACCAGTGGTATGACAAACATCTCACGAGATACCTGTTGAACTCCATAATGATCTTCTTTCCAACCACCAAAGTCAGACACACCTGCCGTGTCTAATGCAGCCTTAACTTCTTGAGCAATAAAGTTGTGCATTGTTGCATCTGTGTTCATATAGTTAATAATGTTACCGTCATCATCAGTCTCACGTAAATGTGCTAATTGACTATCTGAAGCATCAAGCTCACCATTGGCTTTCCATTTATATTTAACAGTTCTTAAATCATTTATAAAATTTAAACCTAATGTTTGATTTGTAATGTTTTTCTTTAATCGTTCATCTGAGGAACGTGACCAGTTAGCATCAGTATCAAAGTCATTGAGAACAATATTACTTGCTTTACCAAATGCAAAGTTATTTGCAGCGGTATTTATTCCTATTCCAATAGTTATAGCATTTGAAGTGTTAGCACTAGCAAGAGTAGCGTTACGACCTATACATATATTATCACCGCCACCAGTAACACCATCACCAGACTCTTTACCCAAAAAAGTATTACCTGATGCCGTTACACTATCACCAGCATTGTATCCCAAAATAGTGTTGTTAGCAGCACTAGTCATTGCAAGGCCTGAGTCTGCGCCAACAACAGTGTTGCCATTTCCACTAGTCATAATTTTGCCAGCGTCTTTTCCAACTAATACATTTAAGTTACCCGTAACAACACCGTCACCCCCTGCATTAAAACCAACCATAACAGAATCATCGCAAGTAGTTGCAGTTTCCCCTGCTCTTGCCCCTACGAAAACACTAGTTCTACCAGTGGTGATTGAATTTCCTGATTCGTAGCCAATAGCAGTATTAAACATATCCACAGCCGTTGCAGGATTTTGCGCTCCTAAAGATGCGTAGCCAACGGCAGTACTTTTGCTACCTATAGTTTCTGCATCTAAAGCATTACCACCAATAACAACATTTCTTATTCCTGTGGTGATAGATACTCCTGCATTATAGCCCACTGCTATGTTATATGTATTTGTGGCTTGGGTGAAGTTTTGGTTTTCTAGTGCTTGATGGCCTACCGCAGTTGATCTACTGCCTAGTGTGTCACTGCTTAATGCGGCAGTACCAACAGCTACATTAAAATCTGCATCAGTTAAGACATCACCTGCTAATGCACCTATTAGAGCATTTTGTACGCCTGTCGTGACTGCTTTACCTGATTGATGGCCTACTGCTGTGTTTAAGTTATCAACATCAGCATTTTGTGTGTTGAGAGCTTCAAATCCAATAGCAACACTTTTACGTCCTGTATCTTCTGTACTTAATGCGTCATATCCTAAAACAACATTGCTATGGCCCGTGGATAGTCCATCACCTGCTGTGCCGCCTATGAGGGTGTTTTTTAGGCCTGTGGTTATTGCTCCACCTGCGGAATAGCCCATAGCTACATTGTAAGTATCTGTAGACGTCGTATGGTTTTGAGTTCCTAAAGCAAATCTGCCAATCGCAGTGGACCTATTACCTTTAGTATCAGAACCTAAAGCCTTTTTGCCTAAAACAACATTAAGACTACCTGTAGTCAGAGCATCACCTGCTAGGCCACCTATAATCGTGTTGTCTGTGCCCGTGGTGACTGCGGCTCCTGCATCAAAACCTATGGCTACGTTAAACATTTGAACGGCCGTGGCAGGATTTTGGGCAAGCAAAGCAGATGAACCTAAAGCAACCGAATGACTTCCTAATACATTTGTACTTAAAGCCTGATAACCTACCGCAACATTATTATCTGCATCAGTAATTGCATCTCCAGCAAGAGCGCCTATGAGGGTGTTTTTTATGCCAGTAGTGACTGATAAACCTGCTTGTGACCCTACCGCTGTGTTATGAGCTGTTGCTCCTGCGTTTTGAGCAACCAATGCTAAATACCCAATAGCAACATTTTGCCCATGACCATCTTCAGCAGAAAGTGCAGCATGTCCTACGGCAACATTTTGACCGCCTACGTTAAGGGCATCACCTGCTAAACCGCCTATTAAGACGTTTTCTGTAGCAGTGGTGATTGCTGTTCCTGCACTATGTCCCACTGCTACATTAAATGTATCCGTAAGAGTAGTAAAATTTTGTGTAGCTAACGCATTAGTTCCTACGGCTACACTTTTTTTACCTTTTGTGTCAGTGGTTAATGAATTACTACCTATAGCTACATTAAAAGTACCGTCTACTAAAGCATCACCAGATTGAAATCCTACAAAAACATTTTCATCACCCGTAGTAATCGCAGTACCAGCCTCATCGCCCAAGACCACGTTTTGATTACCGCCAGAGGCTATTGAGTTACCTGCGTTTAAACCCAATCGTAGGTTAGATGAACCTGCTGATGCAGTGATAATATCTGCGCCATTTGCAAAGGTTACGTCAGCGGCAAAGTTAACTGCGCCATCTACGTCCACAACGTCTAGGTTGGTTGTACCGTCTACGTCTAAGTCACCCGCAACAGTCAGATCGTCATCAACCAGAAGATCAACCACAGATAACGCGGCGAAGGCGTCTACAATTATAGCTCCTGATCCAGCCCCATTAGAATATACGGCCTTCACATGTCCGTTTGGTATTGTAACCTTTGTATCACCATCTCCCTGAGCTATTAAAATGCTGTAAGGACCGCTGCTCCCGCTGTCGGTGGTCGCGTTTTCAATAAACCACATTTTGCTGACCGTGTTTGGACCAAGAGTAATTACAGGGGCGCTGTTCATTGCTCCCGTATATCTCAAAAACATTGCACGACCGGGGTCCGAAGCTCCGTCTGCAATTGTTGTTGCGTGTGTGTCAGCGTTAGTTGTAATTGCCTCAGTGCCAAAAGCAAACGCTTCTGCAATCAGTTCTAAGTTAGTGTTAGTGGTATCGCCCCAAGTTCCCGACTGTTCGCCGGAACCTATTTCCTCTAACCGTAAGTCGTTTGTATATACACTTGCCATGTTATTATCCTATGCTACGCGGCCGTTCTCAATATTAGCCCAAGAAGGGTTTTGAGAAGGCGCTATGTTTAAAAAGTTGGGGTTCTGATCTGGAACAATTTGACCCCAAGGTGGGTTTGTTAAAGTTCCTACTACCCCAGTTGCACTTACCCCTGTGACGGGAACATTGGCATTACCAACTGTCGCCGTTGTTGCACTGTTGACCGAAGCAGTCATCGTTACCATTGTGTTGGTGGTAAAGAAACTACCTAAAGCCGAAGTTCCCGCAACGCCCGTAACGGTAACATTAGCCTTTCCAACAACAGTAACAGATCCAACTGCGCCTGTCCCTACTACTGCGCCTGCTTGCCCAAACGCATCCCCTTCAATATTGGGTGCAGCGTTATTAACCGAAGCGGTTGCCGTTACATTATAGGCAACATTGGTATTCCAAGTTCCGGTGTTCCACCCTTGGAGGGAGCTATTCCACCCTTGAAAGGCTGCAACCGGATCGGCCATTAGGCTATCCGGATTATCGCGTTACTTGCATCGGCAGTAGGAAAAACAATGGTGAAGTCGCCGGAACTGGCTGCTTTATCCGCGCCAAAGTCCAGAACACAAACCGTTGGATCGCCAGTAGCCGCTTCATTAAATATTAAAGCACCCCTAACAGCCGATATTGTAACCGTTGAAAAAACCTCATCTGCAAAATCTGCCAGAGCAGTTGTTCCACTAGCCACGGGTGTTACACTCGTTAAAAAGTTTCCTTTTGCCGTGTAGTTTGTACCAGAGATTTCGTTGCCAGAGGTGTATGCAGTAGTTGCAGCGTTAAAAGTAGCACTGTTGGTGTACAGAGCTAATTTAAACTGATTACTCGCTGCTGTAAAATTGTGAACACCCTTCATCAGTTCTACTTTGAACGAGGTGCATAGAAAGTTGCCGTTAAAAGCCATTTACATTTTCCTTATATATTCGGCCAACTTTAGCTGACCAGCATCTTTTATTGCATTATATACTGTAGTTCTGTCGCTTTGAATAGCCTGTTTCATATAGATAGCCACAAGCTTCTCTACATCGTCTCGATATGCAAGCGCTTGATCCCGTATTTCAGGGGGCGCGGTTTCGGAAATACTTACAATTTTATTTACGCAACGCTTTGCAGTCTCTTCAGGAGTAAAACCACGGTTGTCTGTAGTTTCCACTCCCACCTTAAAATCATTAGACATTTCAACGCCAAAAGACATTTCGTTCATTGTTTTTGCCTCACCACTGGTCCGGTTCTGTACTCATCTGTAACTTCTTTGCTCTCGCCAAGTAGCTTGAGACCCATAATAGCCTCAACAAAACGCTTTTCGTACAAGACCTGCATGTCCTGTTCACCCTTCATATACACATACGCTTCCATCAAGCTTCCGTACAAAATTGCTAAATCTGCATTTTCACTGATCCACGTTGTAGTAATGTCAGGCACTATCTTTTCGGAAGTTGTTCCGCTGGGAACGTTGTTAACTACCGCAACAGCGCCGCTGGTGTTTCCAACCAAAGCTGTTCCAGAAGCGGCCGTTCCTCTAGGGTAAGCATCCGTCAAACCCGCAGGAAAGTTAGCGGTTAAGGTTGTGTTACCCGTTCCGGTGGTCCCGGTAACGATAAAAGAAGAGTTTTCAGTAGAAGAAGTTGCCCCCGCAGGAGTTGCAATTATTGTTTCTCCCGGAGAAAAAACAGTTCCACCAGTATAAGCCACCGAAAACGTAGTCTGACTTTTGGTCAAGCTGGTTGGACGGTAGAAATAATGTATTTCAGCCGCATAGCCACTGTCCGGAGTGGGGCTTAGAATCAAATTGTTAAGGTCATACTGAGCATAGTAACGAGGAGGGCCCGTTACTGTAGCATCTGGGTTAAAAGACTGCACAAAGTTAGAGTCTTTGAAGTCTAAGAACACAACGTTGCCAGAACTGTTGGTGAAAGACAAAGCAAACGGCGCTAAGAAGTCGCTTGGAACCCCTAAGAACTTATTGGACGCAGACATTGCGCCAGCGTCGTTCTTTTGGAACAAGCTTAATTGAACGTTCTTTAAGATACGCTCTTCTGTGTTTTTAATGAAAACAGGAAGATTACTTACAAACGTTGTTTCATCGTTTTCCGTGTAATCCAGTATGGCCTGTTTTAATGTAGTATAAGTATAGCTCATGATGTAACCACCGTAACAACTCCTGCAAAACCAAACGCCCGTGTTGGTCTGGGCTGCGGTGCTTCTACTAAGGGAATCCCGACATAAACGTCTAAGACCTCTTTTTTATCTGGACGGGCATTTTTAAGGGCTTGGGGATCTGTGGCTTTGCGAAAAGGCCCTAGTTGAGGTTGTTTAGCTTCAAACTCATCTCTGCCAACAAGCAGACCGTTCCACTCTTCGCGCATGTCTTTATAACGATACCGGAAACCGGATCGGTCAGAAATTGCAAAAGCGTTTTTGCCTATTGCAAACTTACCCATTAGCCTACCCTATAATAATCGTACTTCGGAACAACGTTAAACGATGCCCGGTCACGATCTTCAGTCATAGCGCGTTCAAACTCTTCTTCATACATAGCTTTTAACATCTGAACACGATTAGGAGCCCGCTTTACCGAAATATAATAAGCCAACCCTGCGGCCAAACATGGATAAAACCTAAACGGCATGTCCATATTGTTTATAAAGGTATCAGCATCGTCCATGCGTGTAAGAGCATTGTAAAAAATAACATCAGTGTCGTTTTCTGGAGTAGGCCAAATCCTTAAAATCGGCGTAACCTGACGATCTAAAAAGAATTGGTTAGGCCGAGACTGAGTGGTCTTGTTAGGAATATTAATATAGTCATCTCTACTTAACCTAGACAAAGCAAAGTCTGTCCCGTCCCGCCGAACTACCACAGACAAAATATCTATATTGCTTCTTACGTTAAAAAAATCTACCGCAGAAGTTACAGTTGTACTAGCACCACTTGTTTCACCTACAATAGTTTCACCCGCAACAAATGTCCCTGAAGGTATAGTTATAGCAAAAACAGTAGCAGAAGTAGCACTTGTTAGTGAAGCAGTAGCACCACTTGTTACACCTGTAATATTTTCACCCAATCTAAAAGCGTTAACAGTCCCTACTGTCATATTTAATATTCCGGCAGGATAATCAGCAATACCTGTAACTAACGGCAAAGATACCTGCTTAATAGTCCACTGATTTAAACCCCGGTTAGCCCATTCGGCAAGCATCAGGTTTAAAGATCGTTTGGCGGATTTAAGGTCGTAACCCGTTCTAACCTCTAAGCCACACCGCTCAAAAGCTTCTTCAATATAATCAGCTACATCAAGATCAAAATCTACGCTATTAGAAACCGCCATCTCATTCCTCGCTGTAAATATTGTCAAATATTTGGGTTACATCTAATGTATAGTCTAAATCAGATTTAGAATAATGTACATGCTGCGAAGGTTTGAAGTCTGGAGCGCCTTCTCCGGTTTCAAACCACGCAGGGTGAGTTACCCGCACACGATTGTTAGGTAACGCTACAATGTTTCCGGTCCACTCATCAGCATCTAATAGCTGCATAACATGAGCTTGTTTGTGTTGAGCCGGATCATCTGCAACGTCGGTATCTGTGTAATCAACGGTAAACATATATTTAGCAGGGAAAAACCTGCCATCTATCTTCGCCATCCAAGGACAAGGAGTAGCCCTGTCTAAGGTATATACAGCGTGTGTATGTGAAGGGCAGTCCCAAGGTTGTGCCTCGTGTACAGCCATAGGCTTGGGCCAATCTTCTAAAGGCTCATCTGCAACCAAGGCAGTTATAGGCATACGAGCCCACATTGCACCGCCATGAACATTAGCATCGCCGTCCTCATCAGCTTCGCAACCCGTAAAGATTACTTGAAAGCTTAAACAACGGTTGGGCATTGTTGTTACGGCAATGACCATAGCGTGAAGGAACTCGCCGTGATAACGCTCATGATTGACCGTATACTCACGACGAACCCAACACTTAAAGTGAGGTATGTTACTTTGCAAAAAAGGCATTTATTTATTTTTTCTTAGCCGCGCCGCCGCGCTTCATTTTAGCCGCGCCGCCTTTAGCAAAGCCTTTTTTCTTCATCATAGCGCCGCCTTTAGCGTAACCTTTTTTCTTCATCATAGCGCCGCCTTTAGCGTAACCTTTTTTCTTCATCATAGCGCCGCCAGCGCGTTTCTTCATAACACCACCCGCGGCTTTCTTTGCAACAACTGGTTTTTTCTTTGTGGCTCCACCTTTAGCGTAACCTTTTTTCATCATTTTCTTCATGATACAGATCCTTTTGTTTTTTTACGTTTACGTCCTAATACTATTCCACAACCCCTAGCCACCACTGTTCCGGAAGGAGTCTTGCCCCGAAAAGGTCTTTTTGCTTGTGTCGCAGAAGGATCTCCACCTCTGGACATGTTTTTAACAGTAGCAGCTTTTGTGTTTTTTACAACTTGTTGTCCTTTAGAGCCTGCTCGCTTCTTTTTTGTAGCCGTAGCTTTGCGCTGGGCTTTAGTAAGAGACCGAGCTTTACTCTCAGGTAAGCATCGGTCTGGGTTTTTCTTGTCTTTAGAAGTGCCGCAAGGTCCCTTAATAGACCCGTCAGAGCCTATTCTGACCCAGTTTTGGTCGCGCCATTTCTTTAGCTCGCCCATTTAACTTTTCTTTCTAGGGGAACGCAGCATTGTCTTTAGAGTTTTTGCTTGACCAGCATGAAGCTTTGAAGCTTTTTTCAAACCCGTTACAACCTTCTTAACTTTTCGTTTGTTACCTTTACTTAACATTATCCCTTTTTCCTTTTACTTTTCTTAGCGTAGTTTGGGTCTTTACAATACTTGGACGCGGCCATGTTTGCATACGCCGAAGGATATGTATCAAATGTTCTTTTTGCCCAAGCTTTTCCAGAAGGACAGATTTTACTGCCCTTAGACTTTTTTGAAGACTCTCCGCCGTTTTTAAAATAACTCAAGCCTCTAGGCATAGCGACTTTTTTGCGAGGAGAAGTAGTGATTTGTTTGTTCATTTGACCACGGCTTATTGTCATATTAACACTTCCATCTTTTACGAGCTTGGCGCAAACGACTGTTTGGATCTTTTGCAGCCTTTGGAAACTTTTTCATCTGGCCCAAAGAACGGGCGCAATAAGACTTGCGTCGCTTGGCATCTTTACTTCCGGCCTTAACCTTACCCGTAACAGCGGTCTTTAATTTTGATCCGGGGTTCTTTTTTCGGTGCGCCTCCACACCTTTCTTAGTCATTCCCGCCCCAGATTTAGTGGGACGGTAATTAGTCTTGTTGCGCTTGATTGGTTTATCGCCCACAGGCAACTCCTACGCGAAGAAGAAGTTCATCATGTCTACCGTTCCAATGGTAAACGTTACATAGAAACCATCTTTAAATAGAACGCCTTCGTCAGGAATATGATAATGCTGTGTTGTATTGTCTGTTCCAAGAGTACGCGCTTTAAAAAACGAAGTTCCAGATACACCGCTGTTAAGAAAATCTAACTCTCCAGCCGTGCCGCCAGAAACAATTGAATAACCTTTAAAACGAGTTCGACCCGCAAAGACAACATCAGCAGCGTTTCCGTTAATACCCGCAGTTACATTTCCGGCAGGATCACCAACGGCGGTTATGCTTATAATAGTTTTAAAAAAACCAGCGCTAGTTGCGGTTCCATCGTCGGCCCCTGTAAGGCTTTCAGTAAGAGAATCGCCGTTTACATCAGTCCCTACTATGGTAAACGAAATACCGTCATCGTCGCCTGCGGACAAGATTGTTACCTGTCTGCCTGAAGCGTTTGTAACGCTACCGCCAGAAGCCAATGCCCCGTTAATTGTTAATGCGGCGTTGTTACCAACAGCGGCTATCGTTGAAACACCGTTTGGGTCTGCCGCCTGTTCGTCTCGGATAAATCGGACTTGTACGTCAGAGTTTGCCATATTAATCTCCTATAATAAAGGGTGGGGCGTTAACCCCACCAAATTAATAATTACGCAATCTGAACGTACTCAATGATAAATGTGAACGATCCTGCTGTTGTCGCATTAACTGTATTAGTGATGTTGCAGAAGATAGTTCTTTCGGCGTCTGTATACTGAACAGAGGCTGGCGCTGTCGTGCCATCTTGCGTCTGAAGAACTAATGCAGTCACCGTTACGTTGTGTACAACAACGGTTGTACCAGCATCCAAGATTTCGTCTGCCTGAGTCGCAACAATTTGTGAGCCAGAAGACGATGTACCAACTTCGTAACCAATATCACCTTCCCCAATAACTGGAGCAACGTCACAAAAAATCTTAATGTTAGTGATGATTGTATCGGCGGGCTGTGTGAACTCACCAATCGTGGGGCTGTCGCCTGCGGTTGTGTTTACTGTAACTCCAGATGCAAAGCCAACGTGCTTTACAAATTTGTTTGTTACAATGCCTGTTGAAGCCGTGTTCGCTACAGTTGTAAAAGCACCAGTTGTTTCATTTTTAGAAACAACCTGAAAGCCGCCTTCTGAACGCACTGGTCCGCTAAACGTAGAATTACCCATGAGAATCTCCTGTCAGGGTTAAGTCAGTCGCCCAATGCAACTGTCAGGGATGAGATAACAATACAACAGGAGCAATAAAAAAGAAAGGGGCAACCGAAGCTGCCCCTTAATTTGTCAAGATGACCTGATTTACGCTGCGCCGGGAGTACCAAACACAGAACGCCAATCACTTACGCCAAAGGAATAACGCTCACGGGCCTTGAACCGCATGTTACCTGTATCAAAATCGCCTTCCATGGCGGTCTTAATTGGTGAACGGTTAAAGAACTTGAAGCCGTTTGGTGCGTCAGTCTTTATGAAGAAGGCGTCTGTGTCAGTCAGGAAGTGGTTAACCACTGCACCGTCTGGCAACATGCCCATGTTCTTCATTGCGTTGTTGTCGTTATCAGCAGTTCCGCTACGCAGATTTGAGTTAAGAACTCGCTCTGCAATAAACTGAAGCTCTTTTGGAATGATAAGTTTCGTTCCACGAACTGCAATTTTAAGACCACGTTCATCGGTGAATCCTGCAACATCAATCAACATCTGCTCCAAAGAGGTTTCGTTGAGATCTGCCGCAGTCGTCAGAAGGTTGGTCTGGTTGCCGGACAAAGACGGATGTGAAGCTGAACAAAGTGCTGCGCCGTCACCAAGAGCGTTACCGCCCGTAGCAGAGAACGCATTGTTCAGAATTGCAGCCGCTTTGATCTGCTTAGTTTGAGCCATCGAACGAGCCAGTGCTTTCGTATAGCGAGAAGCAAGACGATCATAAAGATTGTCCTCAATAGCTTCTTCAGTAATTGAAAACGCAAGTGCGATAGTTTCATGAGTGTAACGAGCAGTGTATGTTTCACGAGCATCATCAAACGAGATGGCAGTGCCTTCTCCTTTAAGTGGTGCTGCCGCGAAACCACCGAGCATAACTTCTTCCTCAAAAGCTCGGTCGGAGCTTTCTTCGTCAAAAATTTCGCCATGCTCGTTTTCGTAACGATCATACTCAAGCCCAAACAAAGCATTTAGGCCGGGTTCTAGCTCTGCCGCTAGTTGTGCGCGAGAAATAGCCATATTCTATAACCCCCTTATATGCCAGTTGTTGCGTAAGTGCCAACAGCGATAGTATTACCGTTGTTGAAGTGACCGTTTAGGCGAACAATATATTGATGCCCAAGCGCAGCGTAATCTTCGTTTGAAGGGTCTTGGTATAGACCTACAATCCGAACATCCAACGTGTTAGTTGTTGCTGCCGTACTAATGTCCAGCATGTCAGAAGACATTCCAGTACTAGTGCTGCCACCGCCTACCGCTGCCATGTTACAGTTAATGAACACATCAAGCTGGGCTGTCGCTCTGCTTGTGTTTGTTCCGTCTGCTGCAACCACAAATAATTGAAACGGATCGTCATATATAGACGCCAGTATCGGGAAATTTGTGTCAACGCTTACGTTGTTTGAACCGGGCCAGTAGTTTAGAAAGGTTCGCTTCTTAGTAGTAGAGTCTACATATTCGACTCCAGCCATTACACCAAGCGGAGCAACCGCTTGATCGGTCAATATTATTGTTCCAGTGTTTACCGGAATAACAATACCGCCGTTAAAAATGGCAGTTGAGTAGTCACTTTTAATCTCATACTGGGTAATACCAGTTGAGTTAACGTTACCACCAACTTTACTAATAGGACGAAGACCATAGCCACCTGTTAGTGTATTAGCCATATCTTAGCTCCATTTAAAAAAAGACGGCCTATTTTCCATTGCCGCCAAAGGTTACGCGAGATTGACGATCAGGATTACTAATCGTCATGGTTGAGTGTGCGTTCTCCCGCATCATGTCAGAATCAACTGCTTCCATCTGGTCTTTATTTCGACTAGCGAAATAAGCCGTCCGTTCTGCAATAGTTTCAACAGGGATCCGAGCCAACATCAAACCGCCAACTCCAAACACACCTTCGTATTTACCTGATTCAACTACCGGGGATTCAAAGTCGGGGTATTCATCCTGACGGACAAGTTCCCAACCTTCGCGCATTTTAGCGCTGATGTTTTTACGATCATCAAAACCGCGCGTTTCGGCGCGAATCCAACGATGCTTAAAACCATCCGGTGCAGGCGGTGCATCTAACATAGACGGTGGAGCCCACGGCTTACGCGCAGCCGTCTTCTCCCTAGTTTGATTTGCGTGAGGAGTTCGATCAATTTTTGATTGTGTCATAGTTCTAATCCTTAACGTATTTTGCGTATTCACTTAGCGGCACACCCAATTTTTTCGCTATTGCGACTTGGCTAGGGGTGAGTCTAACCTTTTTCCCACTACTGCGCCCAGAGGTTTGTCTTGAAACTCCAGCAACCGTCTGAACGGGTCGTTTGCTAGTGTTGTTCGAGGTCGTATTAAACTTGTTGTTTATGCGACTATCTAGTTCACTATAGTATTCATCGCTCTTCGGGTCAAACCCTTCTTCTTCAACAAGCGTTTTATGGATGCCAAACGCCGCGTAAGTCATCGCATCGTCTTGACCAAACCAATCGTTTTGCTCCGCCCAAGCTTCTGCTTTGCGGTCTGGACGACGGATTTCTTGTTGTTGCTGTTGGACTTGTTGCTGCTGTTGTGGTGCAGCCTGCTGAGAGCGTTGAGCGTTTGCACGTTCTTGCTGCATCTTCGCCTGAGAAGCACGATCATTCTCAATCGAAAGAGATGTTAACTTGCGGTTTGCTTCAACCGCTGCTTGGCTATCGCCCATCTCCATGGCACGAGCATACTCTTGCTCCGCCTGACCCATCTGCGTGGTAACTCTGTTAGTATACTCGTTAACATAACTCGTATCTAAGTTAGCCATGCGGCTTTTAAGCTGTTGAGATTCGCCTTGAACCTGCTTTGCAAAGTTTAAAGCTTCGCTTTCACGACGCTCCGCTTCACGCATTTTCTTAGTAAGGCGGTCAATACGCTTTTGTGTTGCACTTTCAGCACGGTCAAAGGAATCATCTTCCGAAACAGACTTATCATCCGTAACTTCAATGTTAACCGTTGTGGCTTCTTCAGTGTCTAAATCAAGTTCGATTTGGTTTAATTCAGTCATCTTCTACTCCTAGAAATGTAAAACATCTTCGGGACTTTGGATTGTTGCCAAAATCTCATCGTCGTTTAAAATTCGGACCTCGCCGCCTTCAATTCTGAAGCGAGACCCTGCGTAACGGGCGAACATCACCCAATCACCCTTCGCGCACCAAGGACCGTTCGGAAACTTTTCCGAGTCCTGATACGCTAATTCCCCGACTTTTAGGACGTATCCTACCTGAGTGGAGACGGCGTTCTCTTCAACAACTTTGTTTGGGAGATATATACCACCTTCTGTTTGACCCTTGCCGCGGTACGGAAGAATCAACAGTCTCCAGCCAGTTGGGCCGGGCATTCTTTCTAAGAGGTTTTCCCCGATCTTTTCGGGATTCAGCACTTTTTCTTTTCCAAGGCCAGCAACGGCCTCTTGTGCTGCTTTCAAGTCTATAGTTTGCGCTTTAGTCATTGCTACGCTCCTGTTTATCTAGCAGGCCCCTGAGTTCCTGTTCCACATGATTTAGGGCTTCTAAGTTGCCCATAAGCTCACGATATTGCTCCATTGATTTTACATTGCCATACTGCATTAATTCGACAACGCCTGTTCTTCTGTCCCTTATAGTGCGGAATACAGCTTCCGCAATAAATATCTCATCCATTCTTATAAAATCCCAGTTTGTCTGATACGCAGACTACTGTTATTTATTGGAAAGGCAATAGAGGCCTAAACCATTAGCTCAAAATGCGGTCCGTCTATGAATGGGCGACGGCCTTGCGTCCTACGCTCATCGACATAACTGTTCATGGCATCTTCCATAGTGCCACCGTGAAACTGCGCTATGTTTGAAATTGTCCATGCCGCGCCCCACCGAATAGGAACGTCCACTTCTCTTGCAGCTTCAGCCATCGCATCTGCAATATCGTCATACAGATTGAGTTCCCACGAAGCTCTTGAACCAATATACGCCATTAGGTCAACGGCATATCCTTGGAGATGTTTGGACTTCATTGTCTGGCTTGCGCCCTTCGCGACAAGCGCCTTTTGTTCATCAAGAGTTCTCATGCCACAGATCACACCAAAATCTATCTTTGATTTGTGAATGGCTGATTTAACAACCGCAACAAGCCGTGGGTCTAAACCCTCCAGCTTGGCCTCGCTTCGTGAGCTTAGTTTAAACGTCATTTCTTTTTTCCTTTTTTCTTGGAACGGTCGCTGACTACAGTTCCCGTAAGGCCTGTAACCTTAACATTAGTGGACTTGTGATATAAAACGCCCGTCAGTTTATATCTGATCTTGTAGTATAAGTTTACAAACATCTTCATATCTTTACTCCTAAACATGCTACGGCAATCCCGTTATGAGTTACCATTATCTCAGCCTTTGCTAACACCTGTTCACAAACAGCCTTGGTGTCGTATACGCCCAATTGAAAATACTCTGCGGGTTTGCCTGATATTAACTGTATCCAAACCAGCACCCACATTACTTCGTTAGCCCTTTTTGTTTTTCAAATGTCCTCAAGCCGCCAATTCCAAGCATACCCAACAGCACGGTCATAAGGCTTCCCATGTCAAACTCAGGTAGCGGTGGGATCTCTGCGCCAGAAAGCGTTACCGAAAATATAATAAGCGGGCAGAGTATAAAATGGTACAGTAGCGCAAAGCCACAGATCCACCCCACGAAGGGTCGCCAACCGCCCTTGAACAAGCTGCCAGACGCCGCTTCAGCCTTGTTGATCTCCAACTGAGCAAGCAAAGCCTGTTGCGCGTGGTTATCAGACATAGTGGCAATTTCATGTGCCAGCTTTGCCTTCATGTCAGAATCAGGAATTACTTTATCTAAGAGACCCGTGACGGGACCTATGAGGCTAGATATTAAACTCATCCCATTGGCCTTATGTCTACGTTGCCTGAGATTGATATTCTCTCGCCGTCACTCTCGTAAAACGGAAAGACTTGGTGGAGCATCTGCGAGGGGAACAGAACCATGTAGCCTTCAGCTTGTTTCTCCATATTGTACGCAAAGGTCGATACCCTGCCCATCGTATTAGTGTAGCTGAATGCAAAGTTGCTGATGTGGTTATCTGCATTTGACTCAGCGCATACAGGAAGTTTCTTTTGCTCTTCGTAGGACGTAGGTATCTGCATCCATATTACAAAGCTAAACACGCCACTGTGATCGTGGGGCGGATTGAACTCATGCTTCTTTTGAAAGTTTACCCACAGGCTTTCTAAGTTAAAGCCCTCGCCCTCCTTCATAACTGCCCGCCAAGGAGCGCCATAGGACTCAATGTGGCTATTAATAAACTCAGGAAGTATTGTATTTAGAAACTCCGCAAGCTGGGTAGATTCCGCGTCCAGACGAATAGAGGAGCTAATGTTACCCGCAAGCTCATCCTTCATGTTCTCTGGGTTTTTTCTAGCCTTCTTGATAGCCTTCCATATATCTTTTGTTACATCTTCGGGTAGCTTTGCCTCTACTACACCGATATTTGGAAAATTCCTCGGTATTAAATCCATGTTTATCCCTGTTCTTTGTCATACTTTATAGAGGCTTTTTTATTGTCCGCCTTGGCAGAATAGGCATTAAACCCCATAAACGCCGCGACAACTCCAGATGCAGCAATGACATAGACACTAGCTATGTCTGTAATAAGTGTGGCGGCTTTATCAAAACCCAGCACAGAAGCCAACAGAATAATAAACGGGTAGACTAACATTCCCATCAAAGCCAAGCCTGTGAACCTGCGCTCGGCGTTGCGCTTTAAATCTTGATCGGCGATCTCAAGCCTACGGTCCTCAAGCTCAAGTTTGTTCCATTCATTACGATCAATGGAGCCATTGGAATCGAGATCTGCTTTATCGAACTCTGTCATTTCTGTCTCCTAGCGTACTGGGCTGCAATGTGCCTATCTACAGTTATTATAACAACCTTTTCGTGTTTGTCATATACAACGTATTTTTTGCCTCGTTGTATCATCACCACTTGCCTTGAGATTTCCCTACAAAATAGATTACGACACCCGCTATTCCCAAACCAATGACAGTGATTACAGTTATAACTATGCCGTTGATTAAATTGTCTATAAACTCTTGCCGCTCGTAAACCAAAGCTCTTTGACGCTTTCTCTGTTCAGCCTCTATCCGGACAATCTCTTTCCAAGCCGAAGGCCCATACACGAAGCTAATGTGGTTTTGTATTTCAGTGCGCTGTTCCTTTAACTTTTGTTTGGCAGACCAAATATCTAAAGCGGTGGCCTCGGTGTTAGAAAACAACTTATGATATAAAGAAGGCTTTTGTGACTTCTTCTCAAGAAAGTCTATATCGGATGACGCTTTGGCAAACTGAGAGATAGCCCCCGTAAAACTACTGATCTCCTTCCCAACTTCACAAGCCTTCTTTATGCCTTTGTAGGCACTTGTAGCTAAAGCAATCGCTGAAACCGGATCTAACATAGTGGGAGCTTTCTTAGGCTAACGTTCTAACATCCTATCCATTTTTGCATCAAGAGCATCTAACCGAGTTATCAATCGGTCTATGGATGCGTTGCTCTCAACTTTAGTAGAGTACTCCTTGGCAAGCTCTTCACGAGTTCTATTCAATAAAATGGTAACGCGGTTCAATTCAGAATGTTGAGATTTTATCCACCAGCCCAAAGCTCCCACTCCAGCCGTCAGTATAAAATTCCAAAGCGCGTCCATTTCCATCAATTAGCACTCTAAGTAGCCGCCCCCTTTAATTGCAGCGCCCATCCCACGAGCCGTGCCACGCTTCATAGACGTAGGAACCTTAACATCCGCCGTCTTGCCATAAGGAATACGCCCCTGCTTATCAATCTGAGCGTAAGGAACTGCCTTTGGGGTAGGACCCGGTGCAGAACCGTTTACTTTTACTTTTGCCATTTTACTGTCCTCGCTGTTGTTTTAACAATTCGCGCTGCATTGCGCTCTCAATCCGTTTGTCCGTCTGACCTTCTTGACTTGCAAGCCTCTGCTGGAACTGCTGACCGCGCATCTGCTGGTTCTGAGAATCAAGCTGTAACTTGGCCTGATCTACTTGTGCATCTGCTTCTTCCGACTTAGCTTTTATGTCAATCTCTTTCTCTTTTAATTGTATCAAAGGATCTGGTCCTTCGCCAGATATTTGTCCAGAAAGTTGCTTTGCTGCCTGCATACCCTGTGCAACCAACTGAGCAACCATACCCTGATACTGCATCTCCATCTGAGCTTCGTCGCCGCCCTGACCCTGCATCTGACCCATCTGAGCCATCGCCTGCTCCTCGGCCTGTATCTTAACATGCTCTAAAACATGCTTCTGTAACGATACCGCAATGGCAGGCATCTGACCAATCATAGGACTAGAACCAAATACTAAGTGAGCCATAATGTGCGACTGATGATCCTGACCCGTAAACGCATGCAAACGCATTTGGTCCAGCGCGTTGATGTTCTCTTGAGCAGGGTCCGCAGGCCGCGGCTCTTCGTCCGGTAGCGCCTGCATTAATCTATCAACATCGTTCACGCCCAGCGCTTCATACATGTCACGGTAAACCTCGTGCAGGTTATGTATCTCTGGAGCCTGTGTCGCCAACTGTAACTTAGTCTGAGCTAAAGCAATCCGCTGCGCCTGACTAAATACATTCGGATTAGAAACAGGAACCACATCTACACGGCCGTCAAAGTCAGAAGCCATCACAGTGGCATCGTCACCCGCAACCGAATAAGGATACTCTTGTGGCAAACTCTCGCCCATCACACGCGCAAGTATCTTAAACTCTAAACGCATGGCGTAATGAAGCCGCTTGTGAACCGCGCTCATTACACGGGACCCCTGCTCCAACATAGCAATAGTAGTGCCAACCGCAGCACTCTGATCGCCGTCGCCAACCTTCATGTTCGTAATCGTCGCAAACCGCTGACCCGCGTCAACAACAAAACCTAACAGATTAAATAACGTCTGATCCGGTCCCTTGAACGGTAAAGGCATTAAACTATCGCGAATAGCACCCCCCGGAGCATCCACATCCCTAAATTCACCCGGCTGTAAAGGATCGTCGTCATCCCTGATCCGCAGTCCGCGGGCTTTGAATCCCGCAGGGAGATTAGATAATGTACCAGCATCAATCAACTGACGCAGTGAAGATGTTGCCGAACGAGCTAAACCACCAATTGTGTGGATTAAACCCAAGCCGTAAAAGCCAAATCCCGGCAAAAACTTGTAGTGTACAAAATAATGTATCTTCTTCTTCTTTTCGTCCTCTTCGTCAAAGTTTCTGCGGATCGACAATACTTCGCCGTTATCCTGAGAAATAGTAACAATGTAAGGAACCTTAATGCCCGTAGGCTCGCCGTCCTCACCAATGTCCTCGTAACCCTCAAGATCTAAATCCACATGGCACTCTAACAAAGTACAGTCGTAATCAATCTGACTAGGCTCATAGCCGTCAATCCGATTAATCTCCTCACGAACACCCGTAATATCCCCCTGAGAAGGAATCACGTCAATGTCGAGATATATGCCAGCAACCTGCTTCTTGCGTAGATCGTTTAAATCCATACGCACAACCTGCGTTATATTCGGACAAGTATCTAAATCAGAAGTATCGTAAGGAACCACTAAATTCTCAGCAGGAACAAACTTACTTATCGCACGGCCCAAGCTCTCATCGTAGTAAATCTTCTTGAACGCACTGCCCGCCAGCGGTAAATAAAACAACATCTGATCCATGTCAGGAGTGTAATCCTCCATGACATTCGTAATGTAGAAATTCATAAACTGCTTCACACGATGCGCCTGATCCTGCTTTTCACGAGTGTCCTTGCCCAGAACAACAGTCCGAACAGGCCCGCTAGAAGGTAGTAACTCATTAAACGCCTGCGCCTGAAACTGTGTAGCAGCCTCGGCAAGTAATGGATGCGTCACGCCACTCGCGCCGCGGAACGGTGTCGTGCGCTCCTCGTAATTAAAACCAAGAAGCTCTAAGCCGTTCTTGTAAGTGTCTTCCCACTCCTGACGACTCGCCTTGTTGGAATCAAACGCACCAAGCAAATCAGACGCAATGCTGCTTAACTCACGGTCCGGGATCTCTTCAGCTAAGTTGGCGTAGAAGTTATCGTCCTCGCCACGCATGTCGTCAGGCGCAAAGTCCACAACAACACTGCCGTCCTCATCCGCCGTAATCTCAATCTCAGGATCATCCAACCCAATGTCCGCAGCCATTAAGTAAGGATCCGCACCCGAATCAGGTAGCTCAATCTCAATTTCGGCCAGTAAATCGTCCTCGTCTAACTGACTTGGGACGTTAGTATCCATTAATCCACCAGTAGCCATAAGGCCCTCCGTCAATAATATACACGCACCTTAGCAGAAACATCCTCGTCTTGCCAATCATCTGTTGGTAATTGTACAAAATTACCTTGACGATACCGCATTAAAGCCTGTGTCATGCTATCAACTAAGTCGTCATGCTCCCCATTCGGGAACGCAGCAACCTCTTCAATTAATTCATCTGCCCATACCTTGTCAGGGACCCAAACCATTCCAGCCTCGAACATGGGACTTACCGCATGCACCCTGCTTATCTTGTCGTTACCACGACTAGGCGTAAAGTTAACTACAGGTATACCCGCACTTCTAAGCTCCTGAGTCAACGGTAAACCACTCGCCTTCGCCTCAATAATTACCGTGTCAGGGTCCCAAAACTTGTACTCCTCAAAAGCTATAGCTTTTAATTCTGGAAAATCCCAGCGCCCCTTTTTACTGTCTAACAAAATTAAATTAGGTCCGCTTCCGCCCTCGTTGGGATAAAACACACCCCACGTTGTAATAGCAGAAAAATCGGCGCTCTCCCGCTTACTAAACGCAGTGTCGTAACTCTGTATCACAAACTCTAACTGAGGAACCGCCTCACGCTCCCACTTGCGCCACCACTCGCGAGGAATAATAGCATTCTCCTCACCCGTCGGATTCTGCTGATACTGAGCATTCCACTTGCTCAAAGGTATAGATGCGCGGACCGCAGTCAAATCTTCCAAACTCCAAAACTCCGGCCAACACGGAGTCTCATCCTCAAAAATCGCAGGTAACTCAACAACCTCCCACTGATCCGCTAACGGATCCTTCGCCATCGCCCGCAATAACTGACCCGTCATGTCCTTCTCTGACCACCGAGTCTGTACCAAAACTATCGAACCACCCGGCTGTAAACGCTGCCGAGGTCCGCCAGTGTACCAATCCCAAGCATCGTCAAAACCATGAGCGCTCATAGCCGTCTGCTCCGAATGAGGGTCGTCAATGATAATTAAATCACCACCACGACCAGCCAAGTTAGAACCAACACCAACAGCATAATACATTCCACCCGCACTCGTGTCCCAACGACCACTCGCCTTGCTATCCGCCGCTAACTTAACATCAGGGAAAACCGCACGGTACTCGTCAGCGTCCAAAAGGTTCTTAGTCTTCCGACCAAAGTTAACCGCTAACTCAGTCGTGTGCGTCGCCTGAATGATCTTCATTCGCGGATCGCGGCCCATCATCCACGCAGGAAACAAAAAGGATGCAAACTCACTCTTCGTATGCCGCGGAGCCATGTTGATAATCAAACGCTTTAGTTCGCCGCTCGCGACTCGTTCAAGCTTGTCCGCAATTATTTTATGATGCCGTCCAGCGATAAACTCAGGCCACATGGTTCTTACAAATTGTAAAAAGTTTTCCTGACAACCTTCGTTCTTGGCTATCTGTGCGAGCCTCAATTCAAGCTTCAAAGCTTTCTCTTGCTGTGCCGGATTTAGGCTAACATTCATCGGGGGACCCTAACTGTTTATGGGATTATATGCTGCTTTATAAGATAGTTATAGTCCAAATAAAATTTTATGTAAATATTTGAGAGAAACATGGCTAAAGCCCCCGCCCGGTGAGAACGTGGTCCGCGGGTCGTGGATCGCTGTTTTAAGTATTAAATCCACGTTTATTGACCCGATATGGAAGGGACCCGGCTGTTTTTGTGCAGCCAGTTCGCGGTTCTTGCGCCATCGATGACGGCCAACGTTGCGCGGCTCGCGGTTCTGGCTGGGCGATTTGCGGCTAGCTGGGCGCGGTTCACGGATCTTGCGGGCATCGGCGATCAATCCCCAGCTGGTGGGTTTCGGATCCCGTAGGTTTGAGCCAAGAGCAAGGGGCGCGGCCCGCCTTGTTTAACTAATTAACGCTGGACATAAAAAAGGCCCACTCGAAGGCGGGCCGATCTTATTGTTTAGGGCTGGGTTAGCTGTGGCAATATCCGTCGGTCTCGATCCCCAGATACATCCCGCACCATTTAACCATCACGCTATCATCAAACGTAGGCTCGACAGTACGACGGAACGACAGATAAGAGATTGACGGGAAAGGCGGGCGGGCCGCTGGATCGCCACTCCACAGCCAACGCTGTTTCAAAGCTTCCTGTTGGGGTTTGGTTAGTTTCATAAGACCACCAACCTTTCACCCTTAAACAGCTGGGACGTTGCCAACTGGTGCTTGTCGCGCATCTTAACGGCTTCCAGATAGGTCAAGTAAGCATGGCTGCCAAACCGCCAACGCGGTTCAACTAATCGCTGAGACAGTTCGGAAATGTTTAAGGTGCGATTACTTCCCATAAACTTAATGACTGATTTGTGAGTTTTCACGATCCAACCCTTTCTAAGTTAGCGTTTAGCTTTTCCAGTTCGATCAACTCAGCTGTTAGCTCTTGGGCTTTGATGTATGCAGTGTCCGCCATTTCATTGCGGCCGCACATTTTCATCATCCCCATGAACTGAAGTTGAAACTGGATTTGTTCGGCCATGGTTTTATTTGCCATATCAAACGTCCATCTTGAAAGTTGCGCCGCGCAGTATATCGCGAATTAAATCTTTTGTTTCGTCCTCACT
>Ga0209383_1000618_pt1 | contig 24486 bp, 27 predicted proteins | sample CoawatmetaG02DNA_FD_187510 | JGI IMG/M metagenome (GOLD analysis project Ga0209383, IMG submission 187510) | Marine microbial communities from the West Antarctic Peninsula - Coastal water metaG029-DNA (SPAdes) (version 2) | ecosystem: Environmental > Aquatic > Marine > Coastal ... | reverse complement strand
AATTCTCTCGTTTTATCACTAAAAGGCATTCTATCTATCGCTACAAATCTCCCAATACCATGTTTTTGATGAACAACAGGATCACCTAAAGCAAGATCATTAAAATCAAGAACTGATTGATCAGAATTTGTAGGTTTTAATTGCTTTAAAAATGCATTGATATGGAATTCATTATTAAATAAGTAATTTTTTGAGATAGCAGTGCTTAAAAAAGAAATTTTGGAATTGTCTACAAAGATGCTTTTTTTTAACATCTCTTCATATTGACTAAAAAGTGATGACTTAGAACCACCTTGGTAAATATGAATTTTTTTCTGTAACGTTAAAAGATATTCTAATGAGTCGATTTTATTAATATTTAAAAATGAACTAGCAGGTGTGAAATTTAATTTCCTAAATTCGAATTCTTTGAAATTCATCAGGTTGAGAAAATAATCATCAAGTTTATTTTCTAGCTCTAAAGACTTATAAACTTCTTCGAGAAATATAATTCTTTGATCAATCAAAATATCAGAACTATTAAAAGCTATAAATCTATCAGCTTTATAATAATCCAGTATTGAATAAAGGGGGTTATTAGGAACTGTAAATTCTAAAGAAGAATTAAAGACATCAATTTTATCTATTATTTTGTCATTAGTAGATAATTGAGTATAAGGATCAAATTCTTTAATACTTTCAATCTCATTATCAAAAAGAGATATTCTAAAAGGCTTGTTGGCTGATGAATAGATATCCAATATATCTCCCCTTAAAGAAAATTCTAATTTAGTATGGACGTTATTTTGATTGTTATAGCCAAAAGACACCAACTGTTCTAAAATATCATTTAACTTAATTTTAGATTTATTTTTAATAGTAATCTTTTTTAATAAATCCTCATTAATAGAAAACTTAGTTAATAAACAGTTGATAGTAATTATTAAAATTTCAGTACTATCTAATTTTTCAAAACAACTTGCCCTGCCGAGTATAATTTCAGAACTTGAAGGACTATCACTAAAAGCCACAAAGTCATGAGCGGGAAAATAAGTAATATTAAAATTTAAAAAATGCGATTTTAATACTTTTTCAACATCGAGAGCAATCCTGTCATCCTCACATAAGATGATAGATTTTTTTCCTTTTTCAAAAATTTGATCATCTATAAGCATTCTATAAACTAGATCGATTTTATAAATTGATAGATGTTTTTATATTTTTCAATTTCTACAGGATTAATAGGGTTAAAAATAAGAGAATAAATGTACTGAGTTTCCTCTTTCAATAAATTGATTAACTCCTCAATAATAACTGGATCTGAATTTTTCGACATAGAATCAGACACTTTAGCAAAAACTACATCTAATTCCCTCATACCTAATGTTTGGCATCGATATTTTATAATTTTTAATTTATCCTCTGAAATAGTCATATGGAAATCAATATATTTCAGAACTTATACCAAAATGTAGAAATGCTCAAAGGTATTGGAGAAAAAAAGAAAAAATATTTTACTAATCTAGGTATTGAGCAATGTTTAGATGTCCTATTTATTTTACCAAGTAAAATAATCGATAGAACTCAAGACATTAATCTAGCTAACTTAGAAAAAGGTCAAATTATCACAACAATCGTAAAAGTAGTAAAACATAGACCTCCCTTTAATTCTAGATTGCCCTATGTCATTGAGTGCTCTAGAGGAACTATGGTTGTTAATGTTATTTATTTTGCTCTTAAAGGTAATTATTTAAGAACTAAGTATCCAGTTGGAGATGAATTAATCATAAGTGGTAAATTGGGGTTCTATAAAAGTAATATAAGCATAGCTCATCCAGATTATGTAGAGGAAATAGATAAAGAGTCATCTCTTAGATCCTACGAAACGATATACCCACGAACTAGAGGTATTTCACTTAGAGACATAAAAACTATTATAAAATATTGCCTAGGTAATTTACCCACACTAGAAGAATGGATACCTGAAAGTCTCATCAAAAAACATAATTTTTTTGAATTTAATCACTCGCTAATAAAGGTGCATAGTCCAGAAACTAAAGAAGAAGTCGAAAATGTAAATATTTATAGAAGAAGACTAGCTTTTGATGAACTCATTTCAAATTACTTTGCGATTAGATATTTAAAAGAAGTTAATCAAAAAAAAGAAAATAAAAATAATTTATTAGAAGAGTTACAAATTCAATTAGTTGAAAAACTTCCATTCAAATTAACGGATAAACAGAATTCTTGTCTCCAGGAAATAAATAATTTTAACAAAGGTGAGTACAAAGAGACAATTCTTCTACAAGGAGATGTAGGCTCTGGAAAAACTGTTGTAGCACTTTTATCAGCCATGCCTTACATACAAAGTGAATATCAAGTTGCGTATATGGCTCCAACAGAAATTTTAGCGATACAAATTTTTAATAATCTGAATAAGCTTTTTTTAGATACAAAAATCAAACCAGTTCTTTTAACAGGAAGCTCTAAAAATAAAGAGGAGATACAATTAGATATTAAAAATAATAGATATAATTTTATCATTGGAACGCATGCTTTATTTCAAGATAATGTAACATTTCATAAATTAGGATTTGCTATTATTGATGAGCAACATCGTTTTGGTGTACAACAGAGACTTACATTAAGTGAAAAAGGAATTAACCCTAATATTTTAATAATGTCTGCAACACCCATACCTAGAACTTTAGCGCTTGCTCAATACGGAGAAATTGAGCAAGTTATTTTAGATCAAAGACCCAGTTTTCAAAAAGAAATTATTACGAGAGTAGCAACAGAAGAAAAAATTAAAGACTTAATAGACTATTTAAAAAAAAATGTGACAGAAAAAAAACAAGCCTATTGGATATGCCCACTAGTCGAGGAGTCAGAAACCCTTCCTTATCAAAATGTTGAAAAAAGATTTAAGATATTAGAAAAAATCTTTAAGAAAAAAATTGGTTTAGTTCACGGTAAAATGCATATTACAGAAAAAGAAAAGGTCATAAATGAATTTAACGAGGGGTCTATTGAAATTTTAGTTGCTACCACTGTTGTGGAAGTGGGAATAGATAATAAGAATGCGGATTATATAGTTATAGAAAATGCTGAAAAATTCGGATTATCCCAATTACATCAGCTAAGGGGAAGAGTTGGTAGAGGTAGCAATCAGGCCTATTGCTTTGCAACACATAACAAAGAAATCACAGAAAATGGGAAAGAGCGAATGGATATATTTCAAAAATTTTCTAATGGCTTTGATATTGCAGACAAAGATATGCAATTAAGAGGAACCGGCGATATTCTTGGCCGAAGACAAAGTGGCGATGCTTACTTTAAGTTTGTGAATGTACTAGACGATCAAGACATTATTATTGAGTCGTTAGATTTTGTGAAAGATCAAATCTCTAAAGAAAAATACAAAGAAAATGATTTTAAGAAAAAAATAACCCCCCTACTTCACTTCTTCAAACAACAAGAAGCAATTAAACTACTTTTTAGTTAGTTTTTTTTTAGTTATTGCTTTTTTAATTACAGGAGTTGTTGGTGTTATGATGCCCGCTGAAATGATATATTTAATTGCTTGATCTACACTCATAGATAATTTTGTAATCATTGATAGAGGAACAAACATTAAAAAACCTGTAGTAGGATTTGGTGTGGAGGGCATAAAAACATTAATCATTTTTTTGCCTTTTCTTTGAGCTATCTCTCCTTTGGTTTCGCTAGTTAGGAAACCTATCGCATACATCCCTTTTTGTGGATATTCAATTAATACGACTTCCTTAAACGAGTTTGACTTACTTCCGGCAAATGTGTCAATAAGTTGCTTAACGGTAGAATAAATAGAACTTAAGCCAGGTATTTTAGATAATATACCCTCCACAATTTTATGGTAAAGCCTACCAAAGAAACTTCCTGCTATAGCACCGATAATAGTAAAAAAAACAAAAGCAATTACTAAACCCACACCAGGAATGTTTTTAGGAATTCCAAATTGCTCTAAAGGAACAAAAGGTCTGAATATGTTATCTGCTATACCTACAACAAACCAAGCGGCATATAATGAAAGAGCTAAAGGAGCAACAATCAACATACCAGATAAGAAAAAATTTTGGATTTTTTTCATATAATTACTTTGTGACTTTTATTTTATCTTCAAGTTTTAATAAATCTTCATTATTAACAGATATATTAACAGAAATATTTAATTCATTTAAATCTGGATTACTTTCAATAAACTTATGTAATTGATGCTGTGAATTAATTCCTAATTTCTTTAAGAATTTTCTAATTTCTAATTGTGTATCTTCTGCTGTCATAAATTAAAATATAATCATTTTTAGAAAATTTAATAATAAATAATTTCAATAATCTTTTTTAATTCAAGTAATGTGGTTGAAATACCAAGTACTACTATCAATCTAGCTAAAAATGCTAAAATTTTGTTCTTTTTATATGAATGTGAACTCCTCCAAACCCCAATACAAGAAACAAAGTAATAAGACAAATTTACAAATAAATATAAGGAGAAAGTGAATACAAAAGTCCCTATAAAGTTTTTAGAGAGCATTAAAAGAGGAATGGATATCACAAAATTACCAAAAACGTAATATAACCAATAAGACTTATATAAAGGTAAATTTCCAGCAAATAAGTTTAATAAGTTATCTTCTAATTTATCGATCAAAGTCTACCCCAATTATATCTATTCCATACTCTTTCATGCAAATAATAAAGAATAGCTTTAGTTAATATTTCAAATAAAGCAATAGTAGTTGCCCATTTTAATTCATTAGTGACAATAAAACTTAATACAAAAGTATCAATAGTTGCCAAGGCTCTCCAAGTAAAAACTTTAAATAGAGATCTCATTCTACTTGCTGTTTGAGAACGTTGCCAATTAAACTTATTCCAAATTCTTTCATGAAAATAATAAAAAATAGACTTTGTAATAACTTCTAATAAGGCAATGTAGGATGCAAAATACCAATGAAATTCATTACTATAAACATTAATGATAATTAAACTTAAGAGAAAAGTATCAGTCGTACCTAAGGCTCTCCAAGTAAGAGCTTTAAAAATAGATCTAGAACGAGTTGCTATCATAATTATTATTTAATTTATTATATTATAAGAAGATAAATTCAAAAACACTTTAACACGTTTTGTTTTAATGACAATTTGTACAGGAATATTAGTATTATCGAATTTAGAATAATAAATATCAACGTATTCCATATGATTAATATCATCTTTAGGATCTTTCCATAAACTTATATAAGAAGGAAAAGTGATTTTTAAACCCGAGGCATCTCCTTGAAAATTAATAGATTCAATAAAATCAAATTTTTTAGCCTTAATAATATCTGATTTTAAATCATAAATTCTTCGACCATCAATTATAGTTCGATTTAAAGTGGTTTGAAATAAAAAATATTGAAATAATTGAGATATTGGATCAATAAAGGATTTATCTAGTTTAATGTCTTCAAAATTATCAATATATAAACTTTCTGGTGCAGGAAGAATTTTATAATCCTCCACAAAACCATTTTTATTAAAATTTAATTCAATGCTTTTTGTTTTTTTTTTAGATTGAGAAATATATGTAAAAGAATTGGGGTAAAATGAATTACTTTCAATCTCGCCAAGAGTTAAAGATTTTAATTCAAAAGGATACATTTTATTAAAAAATCCATTAGAAATAATTTGATTATCGATACTATAATTAGGTCCATCTATTTTTGCGGACCACATTAAGTTTGCTATATGAAGTGTTTTCCATTCAATTTCATAATTTAGATCAATATTCTTGGAAAATAAATTATAGGGTGATAATACAAATAGATAAATGAGTAATATGCGAATTAATAGAGTGGTTTTTGATAAAAACATATTTATTAATTATACAAAGATTGTTGATGTAAGATCTGAAAATGAATTTTTAGAAGATTGTATTCCATTGTCTATAAACTTACCCGTATTAAATAATAAGGAAAGAATAATTATAGGGACACAATATAAGGAAAATTCCTTTGATGCTAGAAAACAAGGCGCTGCGATAATCAGTAATAATATTAGTAAAATTATTCTAAAAGATATCTTTAAAAAAGAAGACAAAATTTTAATTTATTGCTGGAGGGGAGGACTAAGATCCCTCAGTCTTTATTTGGTATTAAAACAAATAGGTTTTAATGTTGAGCTTTTAGAAGGCGGATATAAGAGTTATAGAAAATATATTGTGAATTTTTTTGATAATGAAATTTATAAATTTCAATTTAATCAAATTAAAGGCGTCACTGGTGTCGGTAAAACTTTATTTTTAAATATACTAAAAGATTATGCGTCGGTTTTAGACTTAGAAGGAATTGCAAAGCATAAAGGATCTATATTAGGAGATATACCTAAACAAAAACAACCTAGTCAAAAACTATTTGAAACAGAACTATTTGCAAAATTAATGCTATTAGGCACTAAAAGTATAATATGGGTTGAATCAGAAAGTATTAAGATTGGAAAACTTAATATACCCAGTAACTTATGGCGCAAAATGGGAGAAGGATTAAGTGTAAAATTAAATTCTTCATTGAAAGAAAGAGTAAGCTTTATATTAAAAGACTATAAGTATTTTACTAAAGAACCTAGTCTGATGAAAAATGCGATGCGTGTATTAAAAAGAATTATTCAAAGAGAAGATTATAGCGTGATTGAAAAAAATTTATCAAAAGGAGATTATAGTAAATTTGTAGAAAGTTTAATTATTCATCATTATGATAAAGCTTATAAAAAAACAAGATCTGAGGTTAATGATAGTCATGACAATATTATAGATATCGATCAGATTAACAAAAAAACATTTTTAGAGATTATAAAAACTAGCAATTTTTTTAATCAAAATGATTAAATGATTTAATTTTATTTAAATCATACTCTTCAGCTATAATTCCCTTACCTCTTATAATAGAACCAATGTTGACTATATTGACTTTGGTATTTTTTTTAAAAAGATCTTTAATTATTTTTATTTTACTAAGAGGAGCTGTAAAAATAGGAACAAACTCTTCACCACTAGATAAAACATAATTGTAATAATCATTAGTGTTTAAATATTTAAATAATGTTGGATTAATTTGGTTTAAATTTTTCAAAATGAATTTTTTATGACTTTTTTTTGAAAACTTTATTAAATCGTTAACTAATCCATCGGAAAGGTCCATACAGCCAGAAACCGATAATTTTTCAAGAATATGGGAGTAAGTGTGTATTTTAGGATTTAAAAATTGATTTATAGCTTTCTTATTTATCTTTTTGTTATTAATTCTTTTTGATTTATAAAGGATGTCATAGCCTAACTTAGAATATCCGATATTAGAAAATGTAAAAATTGATTCTTTTTCTTTGGCCTTTGATCTTAAGTAAATTTTTTTATTATGAGGCTTCCCCACTATTGTCATAGTTAAAGAAATTATATTGGGAGACTTAGTGGTATCGCCTCCTATTAAATGAATTTTATATTTCTTGAGTAATAGAGTGAAATTTTTCAAAAAAACTTCTATAAATAATTTCTTTTTTTTAGGGAATGAGATATTTAAAAAACAGTAAAGGGGGTCACCGCCAGAACTCTGTAAATCGCTATAATTGGCATTAAAAAACTTAACAGCTACCTGCTTAGGATTAGATTTTTTTAAGTCGAAGTGAACATCTTCAATAAAAGTATCTGTGCTAATTAATAAGTTTTCCTTATTTAAGTAAGCACAATCATCACCTATTCCAATCAGGTTATTACTAGTCTTTGAAAAACTAGAATTAAGTTTTTGAATAATCTTATCTTCGAGATACATAAGGGAAATATAACTAAATTAGCTAAAATCTCCTCGTTCTAGTCGATCCTCATATTCACTAGATGTTTCAGAAATAGTTTGTAATTGTTTTTTAGTCAATATGCTTAATGTTTTCTGAATAGCTAGCTGATAAGTATGTAATTGTTCAACAATTTTTCTTTCACTAGTATTTCTCATCATTTGACTGAGAGATCTATTTAACTCAGTTAGTCTGCCTTGTAATGTGTTTTCATCATTAGCTTCTTTATCATAATACATTTAATTAAAATATATTAGTATCTCAGAAATAAAAATGATTTTATTTAAAATTAGTAATTATCTTTTGATAGAGAGATAAACTTAATTGATTCATCTCTGGTAAATATTTCTCAGATTCTAATTTCATTTTATTTAAAGAACCTTCACCTAGCGTATCCTCTAGAGCCTTTTTATATTCAGGGACATTTCCCCAATTTGAAACAGTGTCATTTTTGATTTCAATATGAAATTGAACGCCATAAGCATAATTTTTATAATTAAAAATTTGGTATTTTGTGGGCTCAGAAGATCCTAATAAGTTAATATCTGGATTGTCATCAAGTCCTTGAACTTCGTATGAATGCCACTGCAATGCTTTAAATTTATTTGGAAAATTAGAAAATAAAGGATCTTGACTGGCAGTTTCTTGAAGATCGATATCTAAAAATCCAATTTCTGGAAGTTGTGATTTTACAACATTTCCACCTAAGACCTCACCTAATAGTTGGCAACCTAAGCAAAAGCCAACAAAAGGTTTTTTTAAGTTTAAAACAAAGTCCTTAATAGCTTTTTTTTCTTCCACTAACCATGGGTACTCAGCTTCCATCCATGTATCCATAGGACCGCCCATTGAAAACATCACATCAAAGGAATTTAAATCCGCAGGTATACATTCACCCTCATCTAATTCAATTGTTGTTAACTGATGACCGTCAGCAAGAAGTAAATCTTTTATATAACCAGGATCCTCAATAGAAATGTGCTGCAAAGAAAGGAAATTCATGATGAGAACATCTTAACCAATTATCTGATGATTGGAAATGAGTCTTTTTTCTTAGTTAAAACTAAATGATTAATTTATTCATTAAATAAGGAATACTAATGTAAAATTAATTTGATTTGTTATATTACTTATAATTAAATTATCAAAATTATAAAATTATTTGAAAAAATATGCTGATTAAAAATAGAATAGAGATTATCACAAAATGGATCTTTGATTATTGTAAGGATAACAATAAATCCCACCTCATAATCGGCATTTCAGGTGGAATAGATTCAGCCGTTACGAGTACTTTGTGTGCTAAAACAGGTCTAAAAGTGGTTCCTATTTCAATGCCTATTTTACAACATAAAAAACTTCACAACAGATCTTTGGCTCACATCTATTGGTTAAAAAATAAATTTTCTAATATCGAAAATTTTACAACAGATTTATCAGAAGTTTTTACAGTTTTTAAAAATACAATGAAGGAATTTCCCTCTGAACATGGATTAGCTAATTCACAAGCACGACTAAGAATGACAACGCTCTATCAAGTTGCAGCGTTTTATGATGGTCTAGTTATTGGAACGGGAAACAAAGTTGAAGATTTCGGTATAGGGTTTTATACTAAATATGGCGATGGTGGTGTTGATATATCTCCTATTGCGGACTGCTTAAAAACTAACGTATGGGATATGGGCAAAGAACTAGATATTCTTCAAGATATTATCGATGCCGAACCAACTGATGGTTTATGGGAAGACGGAAGAACCGATCAAGATCAAGTTGGACTTAAATATGAAGAAATTGAAGAAGCTATGATGAATGAAAAATCAATAAATAGAGATAAATATTTAGATATAAGAAAAAAAAGTATTCATAAAATGGTACCTATTCCTTTTTGTAAATTTGATTAAATAATTAAAGATTTAATCAGTAAAATATTTATTAATAAAACCATTAAGGAAATTACAAGACCGATATATAAAGGCTTAAATCCTATTTTTTTAATTGATTTAAGTTCAACGGATAAACCTAAAGCAACTAAAGCTGTATTGAGTAAAATAAAAGATAAAATATTAAAAAATTGGAGGAGAAAATCCCAATATTCTAAACTATAAGAATTAATAAAATAAAAATCTCCTAAACTTCGCATAATACTAAATAGCAAAAAACCTATAATAAATTTTGGAAAAGCAATTTGGATATTTTGATAAAAGTTAGAATTATTTAAATTAGAATATTTCCAAGCAAGCATAGGAATTAAAATAATTAAAAATGAATTTCTTAGTAATTTTGTAACTGTGGCAATATTTATGACTTCTATGTTGTCGTAATGTGTTGCATAGATAAAACTTGAAGCAATAACTTGACTAGTATCATGTATTGATGTCCCTAAAAAAATTCCCACTTGGTGAGAATTGTTGGTAAAAATTTCATGACTTAAATAAGGGTAAATGAATAAAGTAATTGTTCCAATAATAGATATAACAAAAGTGGCGTAAGCAATTTCATTATCTCTAGCTTTAGTAAAAGGAGCAGAAGTTAGTATTGCGGTAATTCCACAAATAGCTGTTCCTATAGCAATAAGAGTAATAATATTTTTTTGAGAAGAGAAGTATTTAATAAGAAAATAACTCAGACATAATACTGTCATAAAGGTTATAAGAATGATCGGTAAAGCTATAAGCCCTAACTCGCCTACCTCATAAAAACTTAGTCTCACCCCTAAGAAAACAATACCAATTTGAAGAAGATTTTTTTTGGAAAATTGAATACCTAAATTTAATTTAGGAGAAAGGTTGGTAAAATTATTTATTAAAATACCAGCAATAATACAAAGCATAGATACTGAAAGGAAACTTATGCCTAATGGATTTATGAGAAAAATAAATAAAAGGTAAATAGAAATAAAAACCCCACTACAAAAAAAAATTCCTAACATGAGATAAAAGTTAACAAATCTAGAACTAAATACATAGATACTTTTATAAATTTATTTATTATTTAGGTCTATTAAAAGAGTAGTAAAACTCTAATACGGTAGTAAGCTTTAAAAATGACTTTAGAACATAAACACTTAATCATTAGAGCAAATATCAATAAACCACCAAAAAATGAAGATGTAAATACTTTGACCGATTGGATAAGGAAAGTTATCAAAAGTATAGATATGAAAATCCTGGGAGGACCCTATACAACTTATTGTGACGTTAAAGGTAATAAGGGTATGACTTCAGTGACAATTATTGAAACAAGTCATATTGCGCTTCATACTTGGGACGAAGTTACTCCCGCCCTACTTCAACTCGACGTTTATTCATGTGCAGATTTTGACCCAAATATAATCTTTGAATTAGTAAATGAAGAATTTGATGCTGTTAAAATAGAAAAAAAATTCATTAATCGTGAACATGGCTTAGAAGAAGTTATTTTATAAAAAAATATTTTAAAAATGATTGAACATACAGAAAAAGAGATGAAAAAAGTTAAAGCTAATATGCTTATTCTCTACATGTATTTTAGCGAAAGGTGTGAATCTTTAAAAATTCCTAATGATGAAATAACAGAGATAGATTTTTTTTTAATGTGGAAACAGGGAGATACCGAGTATATGGGTCTAAGATGGAATGAAATTGGCGAATTACAAAGCGATGATGAGTTGCCAGAATTTTATAAAACAGAATATCCAAAAATGCTTACACAACTTATTGAGAATATGCAAAAATAACTAACATACTTTAAATATTTAATTCAAAAAATTAGTTTATTTGTTTTTGATTTATATATTTTGACAGGTTTTCACTTATAATCTTTATTCCTTGAAAATTTGGGTGTTTTCCATCCGACTGATTTAAAGCTGGATTTAAAGCTACTCCCTCCAATAAAAATGGCATTATTAATAAATTATTTTCTTTAGCTAATTCGAAATAAATATTATCAAATTTAGTTTTATAAATATCACCATATGATTTTGGCGACTGCATTCCTGCAATAATAATATCAATATTTTTTTCTTGAATAATGTTAATTATTTTTTGAAGATTATATTTAATGACTTTAGGATCTATCCCCCTAAGCATGTCATTAGCCCCTAGACTTAAAATAACTAAGTCTACGCTATCTTGAAGTGTCCATTCTATTCGGTTAAGACCGCTTGAGGAAGTGTCTCCAGACACTGATCCATTAACTACTAAAGTTTCTAGATTGTAATTAAATTTTAAATCAATTTCTAATTGAGAAGAAAGATGTTCTTGCTCTGGCAATCCATATCCTGCCATTAATGAATCCCCATAAAGAATGATCTTCATAGGAGTGGCGTGCGTAAAGGATACATTCAATAAAAAAAAGAATAGGATAAAATTCTTAAACATGAACAGCCTTATTACTTTAAACAATATTCACTTACAATACCAAAATGGTTCTCGAATAACAGAAGTTATCAAAGGTATAAGTCTCGATATTAAAAATCAAGAAACTCTTGCTATTGTGGGAAAAAGCGGATCAGGAAAAACCTCCCTTATTATGTTGATGGCAGGATTAGAAAAGACTAGCTCAGGATCAATTATTTTTCAAAAAAAAACAATATCTCAAATGACTGAAAATGAATTATCTCATTATCGTCAAAAAAATGTTGGGATAATATTTCAATCATTTTATTTAATCCCTAATTATACCGCTCTTGAAAATGTAGCACTGTCTTTAGAAATTGATTTTCAACCTAATTCTCTAGAGTTAGCCAAAGATCTATTGATAAAACTTGGTTTAGGACACAGGTTAGAACACTACCCAAGCCAACTTTCTGGCGGAGAACAACAACGTGTTGCAATTGCAAGAGCGGTTATTAATAAACCTAGTATTATTTTAGCAGATGAACCTACCGGAAATCTTGACGATGAGAATAGTCTCCTCATTTCTAAAACTTTATTCGATGTCGTGAAATCTCATGGATCTAGTCTTTGTTTAGTAACACATGACAAAGAATTAGCACAACGTTGTGATAGGCAAATTATTATTCAAGATGGTCAACTTATTTAAAAGTTTTCAGTTTATTCATAACCAGGCGTGGAAAGATTTCATTCGAAACTTTCATAAGCGTTGGGTGATTATCATAACGATATTTATTAGTACGTTTGTTTTATTTCTTATTAGCGCACTCAATTTCTCCATCAATCAAGAGTTACAAAAAAATACTCAAACTATATTGGGAGGTGATGCAGAAATTGAAACAAATATAAAAATATTAGATCAAGAAATTATTGAAAAAATAAAATCTATTGGAAAAATATCTCTCAATACATCACTAACCTCAATGGCATCTAATGGGAATGATAAAAATTCAAAAACTGCATTTATTCGATTACGTGCAGTAGACGATAACTACCCTCTCTACGGTTCAATCACAATATCACACCCAAATCGTCTGAAATTGTTTTATACAGAAGATAATCAAGTTTTGATTAATGAAAATCTCTCCAGAAATCTTAATGTCAAAACTGGAGATACTATTTTACTTCGTAATCATCAATTTATTGTTAATTCTGTTATACAGGACATCCCTGATATTGGTGGTGCTGGAATATTTGGAGATCTTGCTCTTATCAATCAAGAAGGATTAAATTTACTAGATATAAATTCATCAGAAAATTTTCTAGAATATGAATACAGAGTAAAGTTTAGTGATGATCTTGAGGTAAAAAATGCAAGAAATTCTTTAAAAGAAATTCTCATTGATATTCCTGAAACTAGATTACGTTTTCCGGAAAATACATCGAACTTTCTTCAAAGAACTTTAGATAATTTCAGTAATTTTCTAAGTCTCATTTCTCTGACAGCTATTCTAATTTCAGGTATAGGTATAGCTAATACTATTATTGCATTCATTAATCAAAACCAGACATCTATTGCAGTGCAAAAATCACTAGGTCTTACTTCTAGGATGATTCAATTGATCTATGGATATCAAATATTATTTCTAACTTTTATATTGTGTATTATAGCTTTTTTAATGAGTGGTATGTTTCCTCATTTTATAAATCCATTCTTACCCGCTAGTCTTGGACTAAATTTGCAAGCTGTATTTAACTTAGGAATTTTTGTAAGAGTTTCATTAATCACAATTTTAGCGATAAGTATTTTTTTAATACCTGCGTTAAATGCCATTCATAAACTTTCAGCAAATAGTTTGTTTAGAAATTCTTTTGAATTTGTAAATTTTAATTTAACAAAAAAAACAATAATTATTAATAGTATTTTAGTTACATTATTAATTTTTTTATTCACCTGGGGAAGCCCTCTTTGGTTTACTAATATTATTTTTTTATGTGGATTTATAGCCTCTATTATAATTTTTTATTTTACATTTAGAGTTTTAACTATCTTCATGTTAAAATTTCATCATTCTTTTTCATTATCTTATATTCTTGCAAAAAGAAATATTTTGAGCCCTCAATCTCTAGCTCCTATTATCTTAACAACACTTGGAATGGGAATAACGCTCTTACTTACTATTATATATATAGGATTTAGTTTTCAAACATTTGTCAATAAAGGATTAAATAATCAAGTTCCTGATTATTTTTTTATCAATATCAATCAAGACATCAAGAATGACTTTGTAAAAAAACTTACATCCTATGATCCTAAATCAGAAATTAATATCGTTCCTCTGGCAACTGCAAGAGTTAAAGAAATTAATGGTGTGGATCCAAGGTCCTATATAGATAGAAATAATAATTCATCTTGGGCCATCAGAGGAGAAAGAAGAGTGTCTTGGTCTAAGGAGCCAGCAGAAAATAACCCAATAATTGAAGGGCAATGGTGGACAAATAACCCAACTGAAGACTTATTGATCTCATTTGATTATGATGCAGCAATAGATTTAGGTATTCAGCTAGAAGATATAATCACACTTTCAATTTATGGCAGAGAAGTTCAAGGTACGGTAAAAAACTTTAGAAAAGTGGATTATGCAGATTTAACAATAAATTTTGCAATGATTCTAAATACATCATATGCAGAAAAAATTCCTCATGAGTTTATAGCAACTATAAATTTACCTAATAATATAACTATTAATGAATCTGAACTACTCGAAAATTTTCCAAATATCTCTTCCATAAAAGTTGCAAGCTATATAGAAAAAATTAACAATCTCTTAAATAAAGTCAGTCTGGCGGTCTTAGCACTCTCATTAGTTATTATAGTTATTGGTTTTTTAGTTATAAGTAGCGCCATACTTGTTCAGGGAAAAAGTCAATTATACCAACATTTAATATTTAAGATTTTAGGATTAAAGAAATCTATTATTATCAAGACAAGCATCTTAGAGTTTACAATAATATTTTTAACTACTATTGGATTTACAACACTACTAAGCTCCTTAGCCTCTTACCTCATACTAAATAATATATTTAATATAGAATGGGTATTTAATATACCAATTACATTTTTAATATTCTTAATTGTTGGTATAATAACCTTATTAATGATCCTTAAAACAACCATAGGAAATTTAAACCCTAAAGTTTACCCACTGATTAGAAATAATTAATAAATTAGGTTAGTATAATTAAATGAATATTATTGAATGGTTTTGGAATGATGGGGAATTCTTAATGATTGTAGGTGTTGGAATTATTATTATCGGTATTATCCTGAAGAAGAAAAAGAAAAAGAAATAATCTTTATAAATTAATAAATTATGAACATCGTAAATAAAATTAATGATACATGGGCATGTCGTATATTATTTTTTATTATAGCTTTTTATGTTGGGTTATGGACGATACGTATCCCTAACATTAAAGATCAATTATCCATAGATTATCTAGGTATAGGGTATTTATTTTTCGCTTTTGCCTTAGGGTCAATCGTGACAATGATTTTTGCAAGTAAAATCATTAAGATATTTACACCTAAAATTATAACACTATTCGTTGCCTTATTACTAAATGCCTTATGGTTATTGATCCCCTTCACTACTAATTTTGAAATTATGTTAATATTTTCTGCACTATTTGGATGCTGTTATGGAATTTTTGAAGTAATTATCAATCTTCAAGCATCAATTATAGAAAAGCGATATCAGAAATCTATGATGTCTTCTTTTCATGGTTTTTTTAGCCTAGGAGTATTAACGGGTGCTTTTATAACAAGTATCTTTGTTGAATATCAAATTCTTTTTTTTATTAACGTTATTTGTTATGTCATTATTCTTGCTCCAATTATTTTGATCTGTGCTTTAACTTTAGTGGAAGAAAAAGAGCAAGATAAAAAGAAAGAGCAATCAATTTTTTTTCTTTGGCCTCTTTTATTATTTATTTTAGTATTACTATCAATCACAGATGCTCTTACTGAAGGTGGGATTGATTCATGGGGTTCTTTATACATGAGAGATTTTATCAAAGTAGAAGGATTTCAAATAGGCTTAGCTACCATTAGCTTTAATATATTTATGGTAATAGGTAGATTTACTGGTGATAGAGTTAAAGACATCTTAGGTGTTTATCTTTTTTTAATTTTATTAGTCAGCCTAAGCTTAATTGGTATTACCATACTTCTAAATTTTAATACGCTTATTTTAGCAATTATAGGTTTTGCAATTGTAGGGTATGGGTCGTCATCGATCGTTCCAATTTGTTATAGCTTATCAGCATCCATTAAAGGAGTAGATAGTACAGTTGGAATTACAATTATATCTATCGCTATTTATGGTGTTTTTATGATTGCACCAACTATTATGGGCTATATTGCTAATAATTTCGGCATTAATTATGTCTTTAGCCCTATAGTGGTTATGTTTATTATAAGTATGATAATTATAATAATATTTAAAAAGGAATTTAAATTTAAATAAATGCTTATTCGGGAAATTTGGCTGTATCCCTTCAGAACTTAATCCATCTTTAAGAGTCTTAAGTTGTTTGTTTACTTTCATATTACTGGTCTCATAAATATCATTTAATAAATTTAGAAATCATATTCAAAATTTTGAGATGTTGTATTAATGTTAATTAATTTTGCACCATGCTTAATGTGAAAGTGAGTAGCTATAGGAGATAAAGGAGAAAGAGTAATAAATCTTTTTACTAATTTTATTTCTTCTTTAATAAATAACTTTGCATTATAAATAGTTTGTTTACCTGCTCCCCGTTTTCTAGACCAAACCGTATATGCGACAGCTATATTTCCATTATTTTCATGAAAAGCATTTTTACTCATTAAATCTAATTCTTTTACGGTTTGAGGAACTTCATTTGTGAATGCTACACAAATAAAACCTTCTATATTTTTACTGGATTTTAATCCATATATTTTTCTTCCATAAGAAGTTCTAAATTCAATATCAAGATCCGGCCTTATAGGGTCTTCATTTATATCAACTGTATCAAGCTCTACTAATTCTGTTTTTGATAGCCAATTAAAGAAATTATTAACTGAATTTTTAAATTTTTTCATGTCAAATTGTTTATCAGATTATTTAGATAATTTAAATTAATGTTTTAGCATTATCCAAACTTCCACTTTCTTAAATATATTATCATAGTTTCTCCTGTCCTAGGGAAAGCCTTAAGGAATCTTCTGCTGAGTTTAAGTAGGGCTGTTCTTGTCTGCTTCTTCTGAATTAATCTCGATAATTAAAGCTTTAAGATCTTCAGGGTCACTTAACTCTTCTTCAATAGAAATATGTTCATTTTTTTCAACCCTGTAAATTGCTAAAATAAACCAAATAATAGAAATTAAACAAATTAAAAACCATAACCCTTCAGAACCAGAGAAAATATAAATACCATTTATCTCATTAAAATCTAAGAGCCAGTTATTTAAATCAGTTCTTGTCATTTTTATTCCTTGATAATTCTGAAATTATTTCAATTTCTGCTTCGATTAGCTCCTGATTAAGTAAAAAATTATCTCTTTTAAAGGTAATATCCTCACCAGTAAGTTGTATGGTAGAGGTTGTTTCCAGAATACTAAAAAACTTTAAAATTTTAGTAGATAGATAACCTGGGATGAAACCTAAAATCCAAAAAAGAATTAATGCACCGGCAAACTGTCCAAAAGGATTAATATATACAGAACCTTCATAATTAGATGATGGGTATCCCCACAATAAAATACCTGAAATAATTAAAGACCAAAAGCCAGCAAAACCGTGCATAGTAATTAGACCGGTAATATCATCAATTCTAAATCTTTCCTCAAGATAAGAGTGTGTTTTTAAAACAACAAATGTAATGATCATTCCTATTATAAAAGATTGAAGTGGAAAATAATAATCCGCCCCAGAAGAAACGGATATTATGCCTATTATACCACCAGAAAACATAAACTGAGGATTGCGAAATTTCGTAATAGCCGAAATAAATAACCCTCCACATAAAGCTAGAAGTAAATTTACAATTGATCCTGATAGAGAAATAGGAGTTCCAAATACATTTAACACTTCCATGTAGTTTCCAGTTTCATTATTTATTTCATAAAAAATTAAAATTGAGCTTAGAGATAAACCAATAAAACCAAAAAAAATTAAAAAGTTACCTAAAATTGAATTTGCAATACTATTTAATGGGAAGGATCTTGGTTTTTGGAAGTTGTTAAATTTAGCTAACCTTGATTTAATTTGGTAAAGGACGCCTAATGCAAAACCACCCAAAAGAGTATGAAAAGCTCCAGCTCCAAAAGCATCATGATAGCCAAAAACCCTACTCATCCATCCAGAATTAGACCAGGACCAAGAGTAAGCTATTGGCCATAAAATAGATCCAAGAACAATAACAAGGATTAAATAAGCTCCTATTCTTATTCTTTCCAGTAAAGAAGAACCAAGAAACAAAACAATAGACCAAGATAAAAATATAAAAGTAATAAATTTTAAATTTGTTACTTTATAAAAAGATAAATCAGAATTTAAATTTAGGCTTGGCCCCATATTTGAGTTCCACGGTAAAGCAAAATAAAATTGACTAAATCCTCCTGTTATTCCAGGTCCATTTGTAAAAGCAAAACTGATAGCCCATCCAAATAAGTAAGTTGAAATAATTATCACAGGAAGTGACAAGGATAATGTTATTATAGATGAAATTGAAAACTTTTCTCTAGAAATACCATGAGATCTTACGATGATGCCAATTGGTAAAAAAATTAAAAATAAAATTACAACCAAAGTAAAAATATCATTTAGAAAATAATATTTTGTATTAAGAATTAATTCATTCATTATCATTCCCAAACTTTTTAATCCATTTTCCTCTTTTTAAATATTGAGATCTATCGCTTTTAATAAAATCTTTAATTGAAACCCTATCGTTATTTTCTTTTTTATTCGGACTCCAATTAAAAATATTTGATAAAAGTCCTATTAAGCCATTTGGCAAAAATATCATTGCAAAAAGTATAATTAAAGAAAGGCCAGCAACTCTTAATTGACCAAAATCTCTTAAGATAGTATCAGCAAGCATTAACGAAGCAGCTCCTATAAGTGGACCCCAGTTCGTTCCTCTCCCACCGACAACAATCATAGACAATAAAAAAAGAAGTAAACTTAATGATAAAACATTAGGGCCCATTGTAGTTTGCAATCCAGCAAATACTCCACCAGCTAAACCTGTAAAAATTCCTGAAACAGTAAATACGATTAACTGGTATTTAATTCTATTTACACCCCTAGATCCTGCTGCTATTTCATTATCTCGAATTGACCTAAAAGTTGATCCTAATGGGCTGTATATAACAAATAGGGCAAACAATGTGCTCAATACGAGAAGGGCTAAAGATAAATAATACTCACCATAAATTTTACCTTTGTAACCTAATAACTCCTTGAAACCAAAATTCCCATAACCAAATAAGCCTTTAGCGCCACCGGTAAAATTGTAACAAATTAAATCTTTTGTAATGAAACAATCTACATCACTTACTATGAGTTTTTGTATGACTATTGCTATCGCAAGAGTCATTATAGCAATGTAAGGACCTCTTAATCTAATGATAGTTGCACCTAATAAAAAACTAAATACAACAGCAGCCAATGCCCCAACAGGAAGTGCAGCCCATAAATTCCACCCCATATATAAAGCAATCATTGAGGTAATGTATCCGCCAACAGCAAATACAGCCATATGACCTAAAGTGAAAATACCAGCTATACCAAATATTAAGTTCCACTGTGTAACTACGGCAGCCCAAATAAAAAATAAGACTATCTGACTTAACATATATTTACCTGCGCCAAATGCTGGGAATATAAGAGCTAGAGCAAGAAGTATTATTCCTATCCAAAAGTCTTTCCAGACATTAGATTTCCTGTTATCAATTTTTATAAATTTCCTAGTATTATAACTAGTGCCCCAAAAAAAAGCTATGGCAGCTACTAGAATTCCTAGAACAGCAATCAATATAGAAATTTGAGAAATTGACATAATTAAACTCTGTTTACAACTTCCTTACCAAAAAAACCATTTGGTTTAAAAAGTAAAACAATTATAACAAAACCTAGCATGGAGGGAAATCCATATCTAGAACCAAACAAATAATTAACCCCCATTTCTAAAAAACCTAAAGCGAAAGCCATAAGAATTCCAGCTCGCAAGTTACCTAAACCTGCAACTATTAAAATTATTAGAGCTTTTACAGTAGCATCTCCACCAACTGAAGGATAAACTTGAGAGGCTCCAGTTACGAGAACTCCAGTAATTGCAGCTATACTTCCATAAAGCATCATAGCTTGAGCGAAAGATTTCTGAACATTTATTCCCATAAGTTTTGCTGCGTCCGGATTTTGAGAAACCGCTCTTATAACTTGACCTAATTTACTTTTAGACATTATTAGTGCCATAATAATCATTAAAATAATAACCATAATAAATGTAAAGATAGTTTGATATGGTAAAACTACTCCAATAATTTTTAATCCACTTGTAAATTGGAAAGGCTGTCTTAAAGCTTCACCACCAGCTAAATTTAGGAAAGCATTTTCCCCTAAAGCTGCTATCGCTACTGAAGCTATAATAATATTTACTGAAAAATTTTGATTTGCATAAATATGCCTAATAACAAGATGATAGTATATGTACCCCATAACTAAACCGGATAAAAAAGCTAGAGGTAAAACAAAAAACCAACTAGCATTTAAAACAGACATACAAAAATAAGCAACATAACCACCTAGTGCAATAAAAGTAGTATGCGCTAGATTCAACATTCCCATTGTTCCCCATAACAACGATAATGCTATAGCTCCAACTGCGTACATCGAACCTACAGCAAGCCCACTAAATAAAATTTGTAAAAAAATATCCATCTATATACCTAGGTATGTATTTAACATATCTTCATTTTCCTTAAGTTCTGAAGGCGTTCCACTCCAAATAAACTCACCATCATCTAATAAATAAATTATATCTGCAATATTTTGTAACCTAGTAGGATTTTCTTCAATTACTAAGAGAGTAGGACTTATTTGTCTTAGTCCAGCTATAATTTCATAGACTTGATCAATAATTTTAGGAGCTAATCCTAAGGAAGGCTCATCCAATATCATCATGTAACCTTCACTCATAAGGCCTCTTCCTATACTAAGCATTCTTCTTTCACCGCCGGATAATGTTCGTGTAATTTGTTTTCTTCTTTCTAGAAGTCTTGAAAAAATTCCATAGACTTTTTCTAATCTTCGACCTAACTCCTCTTTATCAAAAATCAAATATCCGCCAAGCATTAAATTTTCTTCAACAGTCATATCGGGAAAAATAAGATCACCCTGTGGAATTTGGATTAGACCTTTTTCAACTCTTTCATGAGCGGGCAAATTATCTATAGAAGTATTTTTCAGAAAAATCCTGCCCTCCCAAGTATCTATTAACCCAGATAACGCTTTAACTAATGTAGATTTACCATGACCATTAGGACCGATAATACCTACAACAGAGCCTTCCTCAACAACCATAGAAAGATTTTTCAAAACTTTTCTTCTGCCATATCCAGTGGTCAGATTTTCAATTCTCAAAGACTCTGTTGGCATATTTTAACTAACTTGTTAGCTCCTCATCTTTGAGTTTCCAAGAAATTGCTTTTTTTAACTTTTCTATATCGATTTGACTAACACCATTTTCATTATTAGCATGTATTAATTCTAGAGCTGCTTTTTCAATAAAATTGGATCTATCTTTATTATTATTAGAGGTAATAGTTTTCAATAAAGGAATTTTTTTTCTTAGCTCTATTGCCTCCTCATGCATTCTTTCAAGTAATTCAAAATGTTGATTTAAATTTGAAGACTCACTATAAGCTTTTATAAGACCTTCAGCAGCTCTGGATATTTTAGTTGATTTTTTTTTATCAGTTTTTTGGTTTAAGATTTTTTCCAAATTCATAAAATCAATAGGATAAATTTTTCTTGATTTTTTTTGATCTAGTAAATTTCTAGAAATTCTCTCTACAGATTTTGACCATTCGTCCATAACTTCATTTTCAATATTGATATTAGCTAAAGGTATTTCTTTATTTAATTTCTTAGACGCTTGAATTTTTTCAAAATTTGCTGAAGTACCCTCCCCCAAATAAACATCAACTACTGTTTTGTCTTCAGCCATTTTTTCAGGCAGTCCCTCATAAAGCTTTTCACCATGATTCATAATCATAACTTCATCTGATAAGCCGACTAAAAAACGCATAACATGCTCAATTAAAATAATAGTCATTTTTTTTTCTTGAGTAAGTTTACTTACTAATTTTTCAACTTTTTCAATTTCATTTGGAATTAAACCGCCAACTGGCTCGTCTAAAAGCAATAACTTAGGATTAGTTGATATGGCTGATGCAATCATTAATAACTTTAACTCTAAATGAGTTAAGCTAGATACTACTTTATCTTTAATATTTTCAAGACCAACAAAAGCTAACGCATGATCTGCATTACTAATATCTTGATTGCTAAAATAAAGACTTGGCATTTCATTATTTTGTATACCGTGTTGTATCCCTATTAAAACATTTTCTCTTACTGTCATAGTCTCAAATGCTGCGTTCAATTGAAAAGTTCTAGCTATTCCCGCATGACATATTTTGTATGATTTTTCATTAGTGATATTTTGTTTATTGAAAATAATTTCACCATTATTTACTTTTTGAACGCCTGAAATCAAATCAAATAAAGTTGTTTTACCTGCTCCATTTGGACCTCCAATTCCATATACAATACCTTCAGGTATTTCAAAACTTAATTTATTAACAGCATTAAGAGCTCCAAAAGATTTAGTCACTCTATGACAACTTAAAATTGAATTCTCTTTTGTGGATTTAGTTTCTTCTTTTGATTTAAAGAAGTTTAATTTTTTTTTAACATTAATCGTCTTAAAAGATGTATCTTTCATATGTATATATTTTACCACTTAATAAAAATTGTTTAGTGGGCAACTAGTGTTGCCCACTAATAGTAAAAAGACTTACTTAAACCAAGATGGTTTTTGGTATTTACCAACTACATACGGATCAGGATAAATAACTACTGGTTCTTTGTTTTTATCTTGAATTTGTTGCAGTGTTTGAGGGTGACCTAATGACGGATCTCTAGTCCAAGTAGGATAAGGCATAGTAGCTTGATGCTCTGGGTGATACCAATAAGATCCATTAGGACCTCTATAAGTAAAGTTCTTTAACGCCCAGGCAATTTTTCTATTTTGCTTATCATTACCAGGTTCACCAGTACCACCAGCTATTGCAGCAGCAAGAGCAAAGTGATGCATAGGTCCATAACTTAAACCACCTGGCTGATAGTCAGAATCATCGCCAAATTTTTTCTTATGAGCATTGACATAAGTTTTAGAATAATCATCTGATAACACTCCATCAACAGTTCCAGTCATTGCTCCAACTGAGGCATCACCTGCTATGTCTCTAAAAGATTTTAATAGAGCTCCATATTGATAATAGAAAAGACTATTAGTTGGATTTTCAACAAATTGAACTTGACACTGTGCGATATCTCCAGCAAAAAAGTGAGTATTTGCAATTGCGCCAGGATTAATTTTTCTAACTTTTGAAAGTACCGGACCCCATTCTGTTGTAGGAGTTTGAACTACTTCATCGAAAGCGACTTCAAATCCAGCTCCAGGAGCAGCATCTTTCATGGCATTTGCTACAACAACTGAATACGGTATAGAACCAATTATGAGAGCAAGTTTGTTATTTGGCATTTTCCAAACACCTTGATCTCTTAAATCAGCAAGTGCGGTAACGTAACCAGCACCATACCAATACTCAGCAGGATCGGCCATAAAACATCCAAAATATCTATCTGGATTAGAGGCAACTGTATTATGATGTTGAATAGCAGTATTAACATGCATGTATATGATGCCTGCGTCGGCAATAGGTTCATATTCAGCATCATTTGGACCAATATTATAACCATTAATAATTGCATGGACTTCGTGTTTATCTATTAGATAATTAGCAGCTGCTGTTACTTCTGCAGCACTCATATCCTTGGTATCAACAGAATGGTTTTCTAAAGGTCTACCTAAAATACCTCCGTAATCATTAATCTCTTCACAGGCAAGTTCTATTCCTCTTTTGTAGCCAGCACCATCAGCTGCAGCCCATCCTGTTAAAGGATACATTGAGCCAATTGGAATAGGTTCACTTGAGGCAGCAGAAGCA
>Ga0209383_1000616_pt1 | contig 24502 bp, 22 predicted proteins | sample CoawatmetaG02DNA_FD_187510 | JGI IMG/M metagenome (GOLD analysis project Ga0209383, IMG submission 187510) | Marine microbial communities from the West Antarctic Peninsula - Coastal water metaG029-DNA (SPAdes) (version 2) | ecosystem: Environmental > Aquatic > Marine > Coastal ... | reverse complement strand
AGTTTTTTAGATATCGCCCATAAATTCACCATTAAATCCAAAGTAAATGTTTTAATAAATGTGAAATACCAACGATTACAAAAATTTAAGTAGTTTTCTAATAATTGATTATTATCGTTGATACTAAAAGGTAATTTAAAAATCTTATAGGATAATATGGGACTAAGAGTGTATTGCTCTTTTATCTACTGATAAAGCTGCTTCTTTTACAGCTTCTGAAAAAGTTGGATGCGCATGGCACGTTCTTGCAATATCTTCGGCACTTGCACCAAACTCCATTGCAACTCCAATTTCACCAATTAATTCACCTGCATGCGGTCCAATAATATGCGCTCCTAAAACTCTATCTGTTTTTTCATCAGCTAAAATTTTAACAAAACCTTCTGCTTCATCAATTGCTTTAGCTCTTGAGTTTGCCATGAATGAAAATTTACCAATCTTATATTTTATATTCACTTCTTTTAATTGCTCTTCTGTTTTGCCTATTGAGGCAACTTCTGGTGTTGTATAAACAACACCTGGAATAATATCATAATTAACATGCCCTGATTGTCCTGCAATATTTTCTGCAACTGCAATCCCCTCATCTTCTGCTTTGTGCGCTAACATCGGCCCATCTATTACATCTCCAATTGCATAAACATTACTTATATTTGTTTGGAATTTTTTATCTGTTTTAATTCTTTTCTTTTCATCTAACTCAACACTAATTGCATCTAAATTTAAATTGTCAATATTTGGTTTTCTACCAACAGATATAAGAACTACGTCACAATCAAAATTAATTTTTTTTCCATCCTTGTCAGATGTTGAAATAATTGCTCCATTAGTATTTTTAGTAATTCCTTCTACTTTAGTTTGCATGTGGAAGTTAATTCCTTGTTTCTTTAAAATTTTCATAAATTCTGCAGATACTTCTCTATCCATTCCTGGTGTAATATGATCAAGAAATTCTATCACATGCACTTCTGCACCTAATTTAGACCAAACAGAACCCATTTCTAAGCCTATATAACCTCCACCAACTACAACCATTTTCTTTGGTACTGCTTTCAAAGTTAATGCACCTGTTGAAGATAAAATTATTTTTTCATCAAATTCCATTCCTGGCAATTCTACTGGTGCAGATCCTGTGCTAATTACAGTTTTTTCTGTTTCTATAATTGTTTCTTTTTTTTGATCATCTAAAATTGAAATTTTATTTACTGATTTGAAACTTCCAGTACCTTTAAAGTAGCTAACTTTATTTTTCTTAAACAAGAATTCCACACCTTTAGTTAAGATAGTTACAGCTTTATCCTTATTTTTCATCATTTTTTCAAAATTAAGTTTTACCTCACCAACTTCTATCCCAAGTTTAGAAAAGTTTTGCGCTTTATGATAATTCTCTGAAATGTTTAATAAATTTTTCGAAGGTATGCACCCAACGTTTAAACAGGTTCCACCTAGTGATCCTCTAGATTCTATGCATGCAGTTTTAAGACCCAATTGTGCTAATCTTATTGCACATACGTATCCTCCAGGACCGCCACCTATTACAACTGCTTGAAATTTTTCTGTCATCTAAATATCTAAAAATAACCTTCTTGGATCCTCTAAATTTTCTTTAATCATTTTTAAAAATGAAACAGACTCTTTTCCATCAATAATTCTATGATCGTAAGACAATGCTAAATACATAATAGGTCTAATTTTAATTTCACCATCTACTACCATTGGTCTTTCAACTATATTATGCATCCCTAATACCCCAGATTGAGGTAAATTTAATATTGGAGTGGATAACATGGACCCATAAACCCCTCCATTACTGATAGTAAAAGTTCCACCTTGAAGATCTTCAATAATTAATTTTCCATCTCTAGCTTTTTCAGAAATTTCTTTAATATTTTTTTCAATATCTGCAAATGATAATTCATCTGCATTTTTTAGTACTGGAACAACTAGTCCCTTCTCTGTTCCTACAGCAAAACTTATATTATAATAATTTTTATAAATAATTTCATCTCCTTCAATTTCAGCATTAACTGAAGGAAATGTTTTCAAGGCAGCAACACAGGCTTTTACAAAAAAAGACATAAAACCTAATTTTATTCCATATCGACTTTGAAAATCTTGCTGATTTTCTTTTCTCATTTCCATGATACTTGTCATATCTACTTCGTTAAATGTTGTTAATAGAGCCGCATTTTCTTGAGCTTGTTTTAATCTTTTGGCAATAGTTTGCCTTAATCTGGTCATTTTGATTCTTTCTTCTTGACCATATTGAGTTTTTCTCTCAGAAGGTTTTGGATTTGCTCCCATTTGACTTATGAGATCACCTTTTAAAATTCTACCATCTTTTCCAGATCCCTGAATAGAATTAATATTAATTTTATTTTCTACAACTATTTTTCTAACTGAAGGAGATAGGGTTTGATTGTTTAATTTTTCCTTGAATGAAGCTACTTCTAAAATCTTATCCTTTAATACTAATGGTTTTTTATCCTGAATCTCGTCTGTTAAGATTAGTGGTTTTTCTTCTATAGTTTCTTTTGATTTTTCCTCAAAAATTTTTGGTTCATTTTTTGATGCATCTAATTTAATTACATTATTTTCCTGAACAGTCGGTTCTAGTTTTTTGATTTCTTCAGTTTTAGTTGTGCTCAACCTACTTTCTGAGACAGAACCTAAAAGTGCCCCAACTTCTACCACCGAACCATCCTTTGCAATTATTTCAGTTAATACTCCAGTTATTGGTGACGGTACCTCTAAATTAACTTTATCCGTTTCAAGCTCTACAATTGGCTCATCAGCTTCCACGGTATCACCTGTATTTTTTAACCATTTAGCTACAGTTGCTTCAGTTATGCTTTCTCCAAGAACTGGAACTTCGATTTTTTCGCTCATTATAAATTATTCAAAAACTTTTTTTATTATTTCTTGTTGCTGAGAAATGTGTCTTTTTGCAAAACCTGTTGCTGGCGATGCATCTGGACTTCTTCCTATATAAGAAATTTCTCTATTATTAGCTTTAATAGTATCCAATGTCCATTGGATATAATCTCTCACTGAAAACCATGCACCCATATTTTTAGGCTCTTCTTGACACCAATAAAATTTAGCATTTTTAGCATAAGGTTTTAGTTCTTTAACTAAAGTTTTAGCAGGAAATGGATATAACTGTTCAATTCTGAACAACACAACATCATCTTTCTTTAATTTTTCTCTTGCATCTAACAGGTCAAAATAAACTTTACCAGAACACATTATTACTTTTTTAATCTCTGAGCTTTTCTTTAATTTTATAAAACCATTTGTTTTTGGGTCAACAGCATGATCCCATAGTATTCTATGAAATGAATTTTCTTTACTAAAGTCCTCTAAATTAGAAACACAATACTTATTTCTTAATAAAGATTTAGGTGTCATTATAATTAATGGTTTTCTAAAATCTCTGTGCATTTGTCTCCTTAATGCATGAAAATAATTTGCTGGAGTAGTACAATTCATTACCTGCATGTTGTCGTTTGAACATAACTGTAAAAATCTCTCAAGTCTGGCCGATGAATGTTCTGGACCTTGGCCTTCATATCCATGGGGTAATAGCATTACTAACCCTGATGCTCTTGACCATTTCCTTTCCCCAGAAGCAATAAATTGATCAATTACTACTTGTGCGCCGTTAGCAAAGTCTCCAAATTGAGCCTCCCAAAGAGTTAAAGTATTTGGCTCAACTAAACTATACCCATACTCAAAACCAAGTACTGCTAATTCTGATAAAAAACTATCAACTACCTCAAATTGTTTTTGATTACTTGAAATATTATTTAAAGGTACATACCGACTATTATTTTTTTGATTTCTTAAAACAGAGTGTCTTTGACTAAAAGTTCCTCTCCCAGAATCCTGACCGACTAATCTTACAGGGTACCCTTCTTCTAGCAACGATCCAAATGCTAAAGCTTCAGCTGTTGACCAATCTATATTCGAACCATTTTTAATAGATTCTTTTCTAGAATTTAATATTTTAACTATTGTTTTATGTAAGTTTAATTCATCACGTGCGGAATTGATCTTTTCAGAAATTTCTAATAATTTTTTAGTATCAGCACCAGTAACGCCCCTTTTGTCTTTTCCTTTTTCAGGTTTGTATGCAGACCATGAGCCTTCAAACCATTCAATTTGAGGCTTATAGTCTTTTGCATTTTTGAATTGATCATCAAGTAAGTCTTTAAACATCTTTATTAAATTTTCTAGCTCATCATTAGTAATTGTATTTTCGGCTACTAGCTTATTTCCATACACTTTTATTGGTGAGGGGTGAGATCTTATTTTTTCATACATTAGAGGTTGAGTAAATGACGGTTCATCACCTTCATTATGACCAAATCTTCTGTAACAAATCAAATCAATAACTACATCTCTATTAAATTTTAATCTAAACTCAGTTGCTATTCTGGCCGCATAAACTACTGCTTCTGGATCATCTCCATTAGCATGGATGATTGGTGCATCTACCATTTTAGCGACATCAGATGGATAAGGAGAAGACCGAGCAAACCTAGGGCTTGTGGTAAAACCTATTTGATTATTAACAATAATATGAATTGTTCCTCCGGTGTTATGACCTGGCAAACCAGACATAGCAAAACATTCCGCAACCACACCTTGTCCTGCAAATGCCGCATCACCATGAATTAATATTGGAATTACTTTGTTCCTCTCTTTATCTTTATGGAAAAATTGTTTAGCCCTAGTTTGACCAAGTACAACTGGATTAACCGCTTCTAAATGAGAAGGATTGTCTGTAAGACTCACATGAACAGAATTGCCATCAAACTCTCTGTTAGAAGATGCTCCTAAATGATACTTAACATCTCCAGCTCCTTCTTCAGATGATGAGTTAAATTCTCCAGCAAACTCATTGAAAATTTTTTTGTAAGATTTTTGTAACACATTTGCCAAAACATTTAATCTGCCTCTATGAGACATTCCTATTTTAACTTCTTTAATTTTAGATTGTCCTCCAATTTTTATTATTTGCTCTAATGCTGGAATTAAACTTTCACCTCCATCTAATCCAAATCTTTTTGTTCCAACATATTTTGTATGTAAAAATTTTTCAAAACCTTCGGCCTGAATAAGTTTATTCAAAATAGCATCTTTACCATTTTTAGTAAATTGTAATGCATTTTCATCATTTTCAATTCTTTCTCTAAGCCATTTTCTTTCTGTAGGATTTGATATATGCATATATTCATAACCAATTGGTCCACAATAAATTTTATTTAAAAAAATTAATATCTCTCTTACTGTTGAATGTTCTTTATTTGTCACTCCATCTAAATAGATTTTTTCTTTATAATCTTCTTTTTTGAATCCATAATATTCTGGATGAAGTTCATCTAGATATTCTGTTTGCATCATTTCTAGGGGGTCAAGTTTTGCCAGCAAATGCCCTCTCTGTCTGTAAGCTCTTATTAGTGCAACTCTCTAATTGAGTTAATATTACTTTTAATCAAATCTTTTGATTTAATTACTTCAGTATCATTTTTTTTAGATACATTTTCTTCTTCTTCAATTTTTTTTTGAAGCTCATCGATATCAATTTTTTTTTTAGACCCCCAAGATGGCCCGTTAATTTCTTTTACAATAATATTTAATTCATCCCCTATACCCTCAAAATAATTTGCCCAACTTTCTGGCAAATCATCATCTTTATTAATAAACTTTAGGTACATTTGTTCTATAAACGCACTATTGGATTTACTTAAGAATGAAGTTTTTTTAAATTCAAGGTTTTTTGACAAGGACATTTATCTATTTAATATAATATCAGAAAAGTGTTTTTCAATTAGACAATTTATTAAATAACGTTTTACCTAGCTCTGAGGGTGATTTGGCAATAATAATCCCACATTCTTCCATCTTTTTAATTTTATCCTCTGCCCCACCTTTTCCACCAGAAATTATAGCTCCTGCGTGCCCCATTCTTCTTCCTGGGGGGGCCGTTATTCCAGCTACAAAGCCTACTGTAGGTTTTTGAATTTTATGATTTTTCAGAAATTCAGCAGCTTCTTCCTCAGCTGAACCACCAATTTCTCCTATCATAAGGATAGATTTTGTTTCTTCATCATTTAAAAATAAATCTAAACAATCAATAAAGTTTGTTCCATTTATTGGATCTCCACCAATTCCAATACAGGTAGATTGTCCTAATCCATTTTCAGTTGTTTGTGCAACTGCCTCGTAAGTCAAGGTTCCTGACCTTGAAACTATTCCAACAGAACCTTTCTTATGAATGTTACCTGGCATAATTCCAATTTTACACTCATCTGGAGTAATTATCCCAGGACAATTTGGTCCAATTAATCTACTTTTTGATTTCTTTAATTCTTTTTTAACCCTAAGCATATCCTGTATTGGTATACCTTCAGTTATACAGACAATGAGTTCAACCGAAGCATCTATGGCTTCAATTATTGCTGCAGCAGCAAATTTGGCAGGTACATAAATCATTGTTGCATCTGCACCAACTTCTGTTTTTGCTTCAGCCACAGTATTAAACACAGGTCTATCAAGATGCTTTTGACCACCTTTCTTGGGTGTTACTCCACCTACTAAGTTGGTACCATATTCTATTGCTTGCTCAGAATGAAAAGTTCCATGTGAACCAGTAAACCCCTGACATATAACTTTAGTATCTTTATTAATTAAAACAGACATGTTACTTTATAGCCTCAACTATTTTTTGAGCAGCATCATCTAAATTTTCTGCTGAAATTAATTTTAACCCAGAGTTATCTAAAATTTCTTTACCTTTTTTAAAATTTGTTCCTGCTAACCTGACTACCAAAGGAACATTAATATTTATTTCTTTTGCAGCATCTACTACTCCCTGTGCAAGCACATCACATCTCATAATGCCCCCAAAAATATTAACTAAAATACCTTTAACATTTTTATCTGAAAGAATAATCTTTAGTGCAGCAGAAACCTTCTCTTTTGAAGCCCCACCACCTACATCTAGGAAATTAGCTGGCTCTTTTCCATATAGCTTAATTATATCCATGGTAGCCATCGCCAGTCCAGCACCATTAACCATACAGCCAATACTTCCATCTAATTTTATATAAGCAAGATCATGCTTACTTGCCTCAATTTCTGTTGGATCTTCTTCATTTAAATCTCTTAATTCTAAAATTTCTGGATGTTTAAATAATGCATTAGAATCAAAATTAACTTTTGCATCTAAACAAATTATTTTTTTTTCTTTAGTTATAATTAAAGGATTAACCTCAACCATATTAGCATCAGTACCAATAAACATTTTGTATATTGATTTAATTATTGAAATTGCTTGCTTTTTCGCATCATCATTCAAATTAAAGATCTCAATTATTTTTTCACAATCTTTCCCTGAAATCTCATCATTTATCTCAACTTTAGTTGTAATTATTTTTTCCGGATTACTACTTGCTACCTCTTCAATATCCATACCACCTTGATCACTGGATATGAATGCAATTTTTGAACTAGCTCTATCAACTAGACATGATAAATAAAATTCTTTATCTATACTGGAAGATTCTTCAACATATAATCTTTTAACTTTTCTTCCATCAGGACCTGTTTGGTGTGTTACAAGAGTTTTTCCTAATAATTCTTTAGCAGCAATACTTAGTTCTTCTATATTGTCTAAAATTTTAACACCACCTGCTTTACCTCTTCCGCCAGCATGAATTTGTGCTTTTAATACAAATTTTTCCGTTTTTAATGATTTTGCTTTTTCAAGTAACTCATCTACAGTAAATGCATAAACTCCGTCCGGAACTACAGCGCCATATTTTTTTAAGATTTGTTTAGCTTGATGCTCATGAATGTTCATTATTATTTAGAAAGATCAGGATCTATTTTAGACGCTGCTTCCCAAAGTGCTTTAACAGCATCAATAGAGTGCATAAATTCTTTTTTCTCTTTTTCGTCTAAGTCAACTTGTTCTATTTTTTCAACACCCTCTTTTCCTATAATTACTGGAACACCTGCATAAACATTGTTAACTTCATACTCTCCATTTAACTGAATGGCACATGGTAACAATTTTTTTTCATCTTTTAAATATGCTTCAGCCATTTGAACTCCAGATGCTGCTGGCGCATAGAATGCAGATCCTTTTTCTAGATATTTAACAATTTCAGCACCGCCATCTCTAGTTCTCTGATTTATTTCTTCTAATCTTTCTTGTGATATCTTTCCCTCTTTAACTAAATCAAGTAGAGGCTTTCCAGAAACTTTTGTAAATCTTGGCATTGGAACCATCGTGTCTCCATGACCTCCCATTACCATCGCATCTATTTCTTTCACAGGAACATTTAATTCCAAAGATAAAAATAATTTAAATCTTGAGCTATCTAAAATTCCTGCCATGCCAACTACCTTATTAGCAGATAATCCTGAAAATTTTTGAAAAGCCATCACCATCACATCTAGAGGATTGGTAATACATATAACGAAAGCATCAGGAGCGTTTTGCTTAATTCCTTCAGCTACTTGTTTGATAATTTTTAAGTTAATACCTAATAAATCATCTCTACTCATGCCAGGTTTTCTGGGGACACCTGCAGTGATAATAATTACATCAGAGTCTTTAATATCTTTATAGTCATCGGTACCAGAAAACTTTACATTAAATCCATCTACTGATGAAGATTGTGCAATATCTAGGGCTTTTCCTTTAGCAATTCCGCTTGCAACATCAAATAAAACCACTTCATCAACTAATTCTTTAGTACCAATTAAATGTGCAAGAGTTCCACCAATTTGACCCGCACCTATTAAAGATATTTTTGTCATTTATTTCTTTCTATTTCATTGTTGGCATTACAAATTCTGCATTTGAGCGGATACCAGAAGGCCATCTAGATGTTACTGTTTTTAATTTTGTATAAAATTTTATTCCTTCCATGCCATGCATTCCACTATCTCCAAACAAAGATCTTTTCCATCCTCCAAAACTATGAAATGCCATTGGTACTGGAATCGGTACGTTAATTCCAACCATACCTACTTGTATCTTATTTGCAAAAGTTCTTCCTGCATCTCCATCTCTTGTGTAGATACTAACTCCATTACCATATTCATGATCATTAATTAGTTTTACAGCTTCTTCAAAAGTTTTAACTCTTACTACTGATAATACTGGACCAAATATTTCTTCTTTATAAATTCTCATATCTTTATTAACATGATCAAACAAGCAGCCACCAATATAAAAACCATTTTCATAACCCTGGAGTTTTAAATTTCTTCCATCAACAACTAATTTAGCTCCTTCATCAACACCAAGGTCAACATAACTTTTTACTTTTTCTAAATGCTCCCTAGTTACCAGTGGACCCATTTCAGATGTTTTATCCATCCCTGGTCCTACTTTTAATGCTTCAGCTTTTTTTGATAAACGGGAAACAAGCTCATCTCCTATATCTCCTACAGCTACTGCAACTGATTGAGCCATACATCTTTCTCCAGCCGATCCATATGCTGCTCCCATTAATCCATTTACTGCACCATCTAGATCACAGTCCGGCATGACAACTAAATGGTTTTTTGCACCACCTAATGCTTGAACTCTTTTTTCATTTTTAGCTGAGTTTTCATAAATATACTTTGCAATAGGAGTTGAACCAACAAAGCTTACCGCTTTAATACCCGGATTAGTTAAAATTGCGTCTACAGATTCTTTGTCTCCATTAACAACATTAAAAACTCCATCTGGAAGACCTGCTTCTGTAAGTAATTCTGCTAATCTCATTGGGCATGAAGGATCTTTTTCTGATGGCTTTAAAATAAATGTATTTCCACAGGCTATAGCTATTGGAAACATCCACATTGGTACCATCGCTGGGAAATTAAATGGTGTAATTCCAGCAACAACTCCTAAGGGTTGTCTCATAGACCAGCTATCTACATTTGTTCCAACATTTTCTGAAAATTCACCTTTTAATAAATTGGGTATTCCACAAGCAAACTCAACCACCTCTAATCCTCTGGTTAATGAGCCTCTTGCGTCTTCATAAACTTTACCGTGTTCTGCAACTATTAATTTCGTAAGCTCATCAGAATTTTTTTCAATAAGCTCTTTAAACTTAAACATCACTCTTGCTCTTTGAAGAGCAGGCTTTAAAGACCATGTTTCAAAAGCTTTTTTTGCTACTTCTACTGCTTGATCTAAATCAGATTTTGATGCTAATCTAACTTCAGATTCCTGCTCACCAGTAGCTGGGTTAAAAATTTTACTTTTTCTATCAGATGAGCCTGAAATAAGCTTACCACCAACAAAATGTTCTAATAAATTCATGAATACGATCTTTTAGATCATAATATAATATTAGTCTATTGTTATTAGAAAATTAGTTAAAGATTAGCTGTAACCAACATTTTTTTTAGCTCTGCTATTGCTTTTGCTGGATTTAATCCTTTTGGACATGCACTAGTACAATTCATAATAGTGTGACATCTATATAATTTAAGTTCATCAGCTACTTTTTTTAATCTAGCTTTTCTCTCGTTATCTCTACTATCTACTATCCATCTGTAAGCTTGAAGTAAAACAGCAGGACCTAAATATTTATCACCATTCCACCAATAACTTGGGCAAGACGTTGAGCAGCAGGCACACATAATACATTCATAAGCACCGTCTAATTTTACTCTATCTTCTTTAGTCTGTAATATTTCAGTAGTTTCAACTTTTTGATTTGTTTTAAGCCAAGGCTCAATTGACTCATACTGTTTATACAGCCCACTTAAATCACCTATTAAATCTTTTATAACTTTTAAATGAGGTAGGGGATAAATATTAATATCTCCATCTATTTCTGCGTGAGGTTTTGTGCATGCTAAACCATTTTTCCCGTCCATATTCATTGCACATGAGCCACAAACACCATGAGCGCATGATCTTCTGTAAGTTAGCGATGGATCAATTTCGTTTTTAATTTTATTTAAAATATCTAAAACTTTTGAAGGACAATTATCCATATCAACTTCATATGAGTCCACTCTAGGGTTTTCTCCTGAACTGGGATCCCACCTATATACATTTACTTTTTTAATATTCTGAGAACCAGTTTTATCTTTATAATAAATCCCTTTTTTAACTTCTGAGTTTTTAGGTAAATTTATTTGAACCATTAATATACTCGCTCTTGCGGAGGAAAGTATTGTACTTCATTGGTTAAAGTTGTTTTATGAACTGGTCTATAGCTAATTTTTGTCTCTTTGCCATTGCACCATGAAAGCGTGTGTTGCATAAATTTTTCATCATCTCTTTTTGGATAATCTTCTCTTGCATGAGCCCCTCTACTTTCTTTTCTACTGTGCGCAGAGTCCATTGTAGTAATTGCTTGTCTAATTAAATTATCAAATTCTAAAGTTTCAACTAAATCGGTATTAAAAATAAGCGATTTATCTTTAACTGAAATTGACTCCATGCCATCATAAGTTTTTCTAATTTCTGAGGCACCCTCTTTAAGAGTTTCACCTGTTCTAAAGACTGCACATTTTGATTGCATAGTTTTTTGCATCGCAAGTCTTAATTCAGCTGTACTATTTTCTCCGTTTGAGTTTCTAAGTTTGTCAAATCTTTCTAAACATTTTTCAGTTTCCGACTCCCCTATATCTTCATGAGAGGTTCCTGGTTTGACTAATTCTGCAGCTCTTTTTGCGGCAGCTCTTCCAAATACAACTAAATCTATTAAAGAATTAGACCCCAGTCTATTAGCTCCATGAACAGAGACACATGCCGCCTCACCAATTGCCATTAATCCTGGTACAGTTTTTTCAGAACCATTAACTGTCAATACTTCAGCTTTATAATTCGTTGGAATACCGCCCATATTATAGTGAACAGTTGGAACAACAGGTATTGGATCTTTTGTTACATCAACGTCTGCAAATAACCTTGCAGCATCAGAAATTCCTGGAAGCCTTTCGGCAATTACTTTTTTATCTAAGTGACTTAAATTCAAAAGAACATGGTCTTTATCTTTACCAACACCTCTTCCTTCGTTAATTTCAATAGACATTGATCTACTTACTACATCTCGAGATGCTAAATCTTTTGCATTAGGAGCATATCTTTCCATAAATCTTTCACCTTTAGAGTTCACAAGATATCCACCTTCTCCTCTAACACCTTCTGAAATTAAAGTGCCATGACCATAAATTCCTGTTGGATGAAATTGAACAAACTCCATATCTTGCAATGGAAGTCCCGCTCTTAAAACCATTGCATTTCCATCACCTGTACATGTGTGGGCTGATGTTGCAGAATAATAAACTTTACCATATCCTCCGGTAGCAATTATAGTTGCATGAGCTCTAAACCGATGAATTGTTCCATCATTTAAATTCCAGGCTATTAACCCCTTACATTCACCGTCCTTCATTAACAGATCTAGTGCAAAGTATTCTATAAAAAATTCTGTATTATGCTTAAGTGCTTGCCCATAAAGCGTGTGAAGAATTGCATGTCCAGTTCTATCAGCTGCCGCACAAGTTCTCTGCACTATTCCGTTACCATAATTTTTTGTCATTCCTCCAAAAGGTCTTTGATAAATTTTTCCATCTTCTGTTCTACTAAATGGAACTCCATATTTTTCTAATTCAATAACTGCTGCAGGAGCTTCTTTACAAAGATACTCTATGCTATCTTGATCACCCAACCAGTCAGCACCTTTAACTGTGTCATACATATGCCAACGCCAATCATCTTCACCCATATTTCCTAATGATGCCGATATACCTCCTTGTGCTGCAGAAGTGTGACTTCTTGTTGGAAAAACTTTAGAAATACATGCTGTCTTTAATCCAGCCTCACTTAAACCAACAGCTGCTCTCAGGCCAGAGCCACCAGCTCCAAGCACTATTACATCATATTCATGATCTATTATTTTATATGAGCTCATTAGTTTAAATTAAATATTAGAATAATTGTTATTAATGGCATTATTATAGCAAAAATATTAAGTACTTTGTTTGCGGCATTTTTGATTTTTTCATCTTGAATATAGTCTTCAAACACCTCACTAACACTCAAAGCAGAGAAAAAGTAAGCAAATACAAGCATTAAAGAAACTAAAACTTTAGATGATTGATTGGTAAAAAAATTAATTACTTCAAAATAATCTTTATCAAAAATTGAAACTAGGTTTAAAATAAACCAAATCATTAGAGGTAATAAAATAGCTGAGCTAATTTTCATGAATAACCATTTTTTTGTTACAAAATTCATTTTAAATAAAGTTCCTACCTAATAGATAAAATAGAATTGTTAAAAAAAAAGAACCAAAAATAACTAATAAACCTGTAATTTTTACTGTTTTCAGTTCAAAGCCATAACCAAGGTCCATAATGAGATGTCTTATTTCACTCAATATTTGAAAACTAAAAGACCATGTTAAAAAAATAATAATAAATTTTCCAAAAATAGATTGTAAAAATAATTTTGTTAGATCGTAACTAGACTCTCCCAATAATAAAGAAAATATCCAGAAACAAATTACTGTTATTGCAGATATGTTAATTATTCCAGTAATTCTATGTGAGATGGAAACTAAAGAAGATATATGCCATCTATAAATTTGAATATGTGGTGATAAAGGATTGTTGTTATCCATTATTTTTTTTAATTAAAAGTTCAGCTATTTCAACGGCATTCAATGCGGCACCTCTTAATAAATTATCTGAGACTATCCACATATTTATTGTATTTTTTTTTGTTTTATCTTCTCTAATTCTTGAAATATAAGTTTCATTTTTACCTTCTGCTTCTAAAGGTGTTATGTAACCTCCATCTTCTCTTTTATCATATACCTCACAACCCTCTGTGTTATTTAGTAAAGAATATATTTTTTCTAAATTAAATGATTTTTCAAATTCAATATTCACTGACTCAGCATGAGAAACTAAAACAGGAATCCTCACACATGTTGCTGTTAGTTCAATCTTATTATCAAGAATTTTTTTTGTTTCATTTACCATCTTTAATTCTTCTTTTGTATAACCATCATCTGTAAATACATCTATGTGTGGAATTGCATTAAATGCAATTTGTTTAGTAAAATTTTTAGAATTTATTTTCTTTTTATCTAATGATAATTTAGTTTGCTCAATCAATTCATCCATTGGTGCTTTCCCACCACCAGATACAGATTGATAAGTTGATATCACTACTCTTCTAATATTAAATTCATCATGTAATGGTTTTAAAACTATTACTAATTGTGCTGTAGAGCAATTTGGATTAGCAACAATATTTTTTTTTAGGATATTAATAGCTTCCGGATTTACCTGGGGAACAACTAAAGGTACATCCTCATCCATTCTAAAAAAGCTAGAATTATCAATTATTGTAGTATGTTTTGCTGCTTTTTCTGCATATTTTTCTGATATTTTTCCACCTGCTGCAAAAAATGTAATTTCAGCTTTTGAGAAGTCATATGTTTCTAAGTTATGGATTTCATACTCTGTACCATTAAAAGTTATTTTTTGGCCAGCACTTTTTGCTGAAGCAACCAAGAATAATTTGTTTATAGAAAATTTTTTTTTTTCTAAAACCTCGAGAATTTTTCTTCCAACATTGCCTGTGGCTCCTAAAATTGCTATATTCATGATATTATCTAACTTTTATACTAGATGAAGGGTAAATCGCAAACTTTTCCATCAAAGGTATTATCATTTATTTGGATTTTAAAGATTTGAGATACTTTCCAATGGGACTTCTGGATCATTGCAATTCCAATAACCATTTGAAAATGAGGTGAATAACAAGCCGATCTTAATTCACCAATTATATTGTTTTTCTCATCATATAAATTTTGTGAGCCTGTGAGGCTAATTTCTTTTATATCAATTTTAATACCCATTAACTTTTTCTGGGCTCCTTTTAATTTTACTTGTTTTAATTTATCTTTTCCTAAAAAATTTATATCACTATCTAAACTCACATATTGATCAAAGCCACATTCAAACGGATTATCATTATTATCAAAATCATTTCCATAAGATAACAATCCGCTCTCAATTCTCTCTATTAAGTTTGGACATCCAGGCCCTACTTTAAATTCTTTTCCGACTTCAAAAAGATGATCGTATAATTTTTGTCCTGATTCTGTATTTTGAACATAGACTTCATATCCTCCTTGTTTGGACCATCCTGATCTTGCTATTAAATGTTTAGTCCCATCAAAATCAAAATAATCAAATCCAAAAAATTTTAGTTCAGTAATTTTTTTTCCAAAAACTTTTTCCATTAGTGCAAATGATTTTGGACCCTGTATTGCCATTATATCAACTATTGGCTCTATAATTTTAACATCAAATTTATGTCCTGATGCTAAACCTTTGGCAAAAAAAATTACATCAGAGTCTGCTATTGATATCCACCATCTATTTTCATCAAGTTTTAAAACAACTGGATCATTAACTAAGTTTCCATTTTCATCTATTATTGGACAATAATAACACCTACCTATTTTAGATTTTGATAAATCACGACATGTCATCAATTGTACTAACTCAGCCGAGTCTTTTCCTGATATTTCAACTTGTCTTTCTGCAGCAACATCCCATACTTGAACATGCTCTTTTAAATGTCTGTAACTATCTTCTATCGAACCAAACGCAGCAGGTAGCAACATGTGATTGTAGATCGTATATGCCGTAACCCCTTGATCCTCTATTCTTAAGGTATAAGGTGTGCTTCTTAATCTTCTAGATTTTGCTATTAAAAAGTTTTTCATTTTTTTAAAAATTCAGAGATCTTTTCTCTCATTTCAAAAGCTTTTTCAAACATAATCATATGTCCACAATCTTTTATTACATGGGTTTTTGAATTAGGAATAAGTTCAGCAAATTTTTTACCTTTTTCAAGGTTAACCATCTTATCTAGCTCGCCAAAAATAAATAATGTGGGACAATTAATTGACTTTAGAGCCTCAGATCCATTTTTATAATTATTACATGCAACAAGATCTATGGCTAAGATTTCCCTTATATCTCTTGGAGATTTAATGATTTTTTCCACAGGATTACCTCCAATAAATTTTTTAGAGTTCTCATAACTCCATTTCATCATTAATTTAACTGCTTGATCATCTCCATCTTTAGCAAGATCGATTAAGTCTTGATTAACTGGCATTCTATAGGATCCACCAATAAAAACTAAAGCCTCAACTCTTCCAGAATATTTATAATAATATTCAATTGCCTCTAAACACCCTTGGGAGTGTCCAATTATTGTAATATTAGAAATTTCAAGTTTCATAAAAGCTTTTTCTAACCAATCAGAAATTTCCTCTATTGATTTTAAGCTTTTACCTTCAGAATTACCATGTCCTGGCAAATCAATTGCTAAAATATTATAATTTTGATTTGATAAATACTGTTCGGTTAAAGACCAAACAATGTGTGAGAGACCACTTCCATGAAGTAAAACTATAGTATCTTTGTCTTTATTGATAACTTGGCCTGAATCTGAAACAAAAACTTTTTTATTATCTATTTCAAAAATCAACTTAAGTCCTTGACTTTTTTTCTAAGTTCGAATTTTTTAATTTTCCCTGTTGATGTTTTTGGTAATTCACAAAAAATAACTTTTTTTGGAAGCTTAAATCCTGCTAGAGTTTCTCTACAAAAACTTATTATATCTTTTTCTGTTGCAGGCTTATCTTTAATTAACTCAACAAATGCACAGGGCGTTTCTCCCCATTTTTCATCTGGTTTAGCAACAACAGCTGCTAATGATACTGCCAGATGTTTTGCAATGGTATTTTCTATTTCTATTGAAGAAATATTCTCACCACCTGAAATAATAATATCTTTAGATCTATCTAAGATCTTAATATATCCATCTGGATGGGTAACAGCTAAATCTCCTGAGTGAAACCATCCACCAGACATGGATTTGTCAGTAGCTTCTTTATCTTTATAATAGCCTTTCATTACAATATTTCCTCTAATCATAATCTCACCCATAGTTTTTCCATCTTTGGGCACTGGCTTCATCGTTTCTGGATCCATTACAATAGCACTTTCGGTATTTGGGTACCTTACCCCTTGCCTTGCTTTAATTTCATTTTTTTTATCTTTATCTAATTCATTCCATTCGTCATTCCATGCACATTGCAACATATGGCCATAAGTTTCTGTTAATCCATAAACATGCATTACTTCAAATCCTAAATTTTCCATTTTTTCAAAAATAATACTTGGAGGTGGTGCACCAGCAGTCAAAACATTTACTTTTTGCCTTAATTTTATTTGATCTTCTTTAGGTGCATTAACTATCATGTTTAAAACAATGGGCGCTCCCCCAAAATGAGTTACATCATATTTGTCAATTAACTCAAATATCTTTTTAACATCAATATTTCTTAAACAAATAATTCTTGCGTGTAACATTGAAAGTGTCCATGGATAACACCATCCATTACAATGAAACATTGGCACTACACATAAAAAGTTTAATCTATTAGGCATGTTCCATGCTTGAGTGCTCCCAGTTGCCATTAGATACGAACCTCTATGATGATATACAACACCCTTAGGATTTCCTGTTGTACCAGAAGTATATCCTAGTGAAATTGCTTGCCATTCATCTTTTGGCTTTTTCCATTCATAATTTTCATCTCCGCTACTTAAAAAACTTTCATACTCTAGTTCACCAATTTTTCTAAAACTGCCTGTGTCAATATCTTTGTCATCTATATCAATAATAGTGATTTTATTTTTTACATTCTTTAAGGCTTTAGCGATTACTTCATGAAATTGCCTATCCACAATTAAAACTTTTGCATCACTATGCTCTAAAATATAACTAACTGTATTAGGATCTAACCTTGTATTGATTGCATTAATTACAGCACCAACCATAGGTATTGAGTAATGTGCTTCAAAAATTTCTGGCGTATTAAAGGCCATTACTGAAACTGTATCTCCAGTTTTCACACCAAGCTTGTCTAATGCACTAGCAAACTTAACACATCTTTTGTAGACTTCCTCCCAAGTATAAGACCTACTTTCGTAAACTACAGCTTCATATTTTGGATATATATCTTTTGTTCTTTCTAAAAATGTTAAAGGAGATAAAGGAACATAGTTAGCGTCATTTTTATCCAAATCTCTATCGTAGTGACTCATATTAATTAAATTTAAAGTTCATTATATAGTCACTACCTGTTGTAGCTGTCTTAAAATGACTTTCTGCTCTTGGTAAAACTCTTTTAAAATAAAATTTTGCAGTTTGAATCTTTTCTTCATAAAAGTTTTTATTGCTATCGTATTCTTTAAAACTTACTTCTAAAACTTTTATCCACGCATGTGCGGTTGCAACATAACCCAATGCCTTTAAATAATCATTACAAGCTGCACTAGCATCATCTTTTGAATTTTGGATTTTATCTTTAATCCAAGTTGTAAATTCTTCTAAATTTTTTACTTGATAATTTAGATCACTAATAAATGGCTTAATTTTATCTCCCTCTAAATGACATTCTTTTTTTATTAAATCTAGATATTTATCAATTATATCACCATTTTTATTAACTAATTTTCTGAAAACTAAATCGGCTGCCTGAACAGAATTAGTGCCTTCATAGATTGGTGTAATTCTATTATCTCTATACAATTGTTCTATCCCTTGGTCTTTTGTAAAACCATAACCACCATGAATCTGCATTGCATCACTTGTTATTTCCATAGCCAAATCAGTAAATAGCGATTTAACAACTGGCGTTAATAGAGAAACAAAATCTGAAGCTTCTTGTTTAATATTTTTATCAGAATGATAAAGGCTAACTTCTGTTTGTTGTGATAACCAAAAACCTAATGCCCTCTCTCCTTCAATAATAGATTTCATATTTAATAATGATCTTTTTATATCGGCATGCTCAATAATATAATCAGCTCCATTTGTGGATTTAGTATTATTAGATTTTCCTTGTTTTCTCTCTTTTGCATAGGTTACTGAGTTTTGATAGGCCATTTCTGATATTCCTAAACCTTGAATTCCAACAATAATTCTCTCTAAATTCATCATAGTAAACATTTGATTAAGACCTTTATTTTTTGGTCCTATCATATATCCAGCAGCATCATCAAAATTTAAAACACAAGTTGCAGAACCTTTTATTCCCATTTTATGTTCTACAGAGCCTGTAGACACCCCATTTCTTGAACCAACTGATCCATCATCTTTAATTTTAAACTTAGGGACAAGAAATAAACTTATTCCTTTTGTGCCTGCTGGCGAATCTACTGCTCTAGCAATAACTAGGTGAATAATGTTTTCAGTTAGATCATGATCTCCAGATGTTATAAATATTTTTTGTCCACTTATTTTAAATGTGCCATCGGGCTGTTCGACTGCTTTTGTTTTTAGCATTCCCAAGTCTGTTCCACAAACTGGTTCTGTTAAACACATAGTGCCACCCCATTTTCCTTCTACCATTTTAGGAAGATATTTTTCCTTCATCTCATCATTTGCATGGTGAGAAATACAATTATAAGCACCAATTGTTAGTTCACTATAAAGTTTAAAAGAAAGACAAGTTGCAGATAACATTTCATCAAAAAATGCACTTACTGTTTTTGGCATTCCCTGCCCACCATATTTTGGATCACAAGACAAAGAAACCCAGCCATCTTCTATATACTTAGAGTATGCCTCTTTATATCCGGGGGGGGTTCTGACAATACCATTTTCTAAAAAAGCAGGATTTTCATCTCCAGATTTTGCAAGTGGTAAAATTAGATTTTCATTAATTTTAGCAGCTTCCACTAAAATATCATTTACTAGTTCTGAATTAACTTCCTTATACTTTTCAAGATCATTGTAATTTTTATTATTTCTTAATTTATCAAAAAGAAACATCATATCTTCTACTGGTGCAGTGTAATTTGGCATTTAGAAACCTTAGAATAAATATTTGATTATTGCAATTTTGAAATTATCGCATCACCCATTACAGATGTTGATACTTCCTTTGTACCTTTAGATAAAATATCTTTTGTTCTAAGACCATCATTTAATACCTCTTGAACTGCTTTTTCTAAAGCATCTGCTACATTGTCTAGATCTAACGAATATCTCAATGCCATTGCAAAACTTAAAATTGATGCAATTGGGTTGGCTATTCCTTTGCCTGCTATGTCTGGTGCAGATCCATGAATAGGCTCATACATTGCTCTCATTTCTCCATCTTTATTTTTTGCTCCAAGAGAAGCTGATGGTAGAAGACCTAGAGATCCCGTTAGCATTGAAGCTTGATCTGAAAGCATATCTCCAAATAAATTATCAGTAACAATTACATCAAATTGTTTCGGGTTTTTTAATAGTTGCATCGCACAATTATCCGCAAGCATATGACTTAATTCTACTTCTTTAAATTCTTTATCATGCAATTCTTGAACCTCTTCTCTCCAAAGTTGTCCTGCCTCCATTACATTTGATTTTTCACAAGATGTGACTTTATTTGATCTTTTTTTAGCTAAATCAAAAGCAACTCTTGCAACTCTAACTATCTCACTAGTCGTATAAGCGTGAGTATTAATACCTTTTCTCTCACCATTTTCTATTGGTTTAATTCCTCTTGGTTCTCCAAAATAAATTCCTCCTGTCAGCTCTCTAACAATCATAATATCTAGGCCCGATACAATTTCTGGTTTAAGAGTTGACGCATCCACTAATTGTTCAAAACAAATTGCAGGCCTTAAGTTTGCAAATAATTTTAATTCTTTTCTTAATTTTAATAATGCTCTTTCAGGTTTTTTTGAAAATTCTAAATCATCCCACTTAGGTCCTCCAACCGCCCCTAACATCACAACTTCACTCTCTAGAGCTTTATAAAAGACCTCATCTGTGATTGGAGTTCCGTGTTTATCGTAAGAACAGCCTCCTGCTAAATCTTGATCAATTTCAAAATCTAAAGATTTATTTGAATTTAACCACTGAATAACTTTTTTAACCTCATCAATAACTTCGGGTCCAATTCCATCCCCAGGCAAAAGTAATATTTTTCTTTTTTTAACTTTAATCATTAAATATCCAGGGTTTATTTTCTTTTAATTTTTTTTCAAAAGAGTCTATGTGTTTCGATTTTTCTAATGATAAAGCAATGTCATCAAGACCTTCTAGTAAACATTTTTTTTTGAAAGGATCAATATCAAATTTTATTTCATTATTTCCATAGACAATTTTTTGTTCATTCAGATCTATTGATATTTCTTCTTTTCTATTTGAATACTCTGAGAGTTCTTTAATTTTTTCCTCTTCTAGAATAATTGGCAATATTCCATTTTTAAAACAGTTGCTATAAAAAATATCAGCATAACTTGAACTAATTACACATGTAATACCAAAATCTAATAAGGCCCAAGGAGCATGTTCTCTTGACGATCCACATCCAAAATTATTTCCAGCAATTAATATTCTTGAATTATTAAAGGGTTCATTATTTAATGAAAAATCTTTAATTTCATTTCCATTATCGTCATATCTCATTTCAAAAAATAGATTTTTTCCTAGTCCTGTTCTTTTGATTGTTTTTAAAAATTGTTTAGGAATAATCATATCGGTATCAATATTAACTATCGGTAGGTAAGCTGGAATACTTTTAAGTGTGTTAAATTTCTGCATTTTAATTTTGGTACTTTCTGACATCATCAAGATTTCCAGCTATTGCTGCAGCTGCAGCCATACCTGGACTTACTAGATGCGTTCTTCCACCTCTACCTTGTCGACCTTCAAAATTTCTATTTGATGTAGATGCACATCTTTCTTGTGGTTTTAATTTATCTGCATTCATTGCTAAACACATTGAACATCCGGGTTCCCTCCATTCAAAACCTGAATTAATAAATATCTTATCTAAACCTTCTTGTTCAGCTTGTTCCTTGACTAATCCAGACCCTGGCACAATCATAGCATGAACATGTGCAGCTTTCTTTTTGTTTTTTAATATCTGTGCTGCCTCTCTAAGATCTTCTATTCTTCCATTCGTGCAGCTACCTATAAAAACTGTATCAATTTTTATATCCTTAATTGCAACACCTGGCTTTAAACCCATATATTTTAATGATCTATCTATTGAATTTTTTCTATCTATATCACTTTCATTTTCTGGATTGGGAACTTTTCCATCAATTGGCGCTACGTCCTGAGGTGAAGTTCCCCAGGTAACCATTGGCACAATATCTTCTGCTGTTAAATTTATCTCTTTATCAAACTTAGCATCAGAATCAGTTTTTAAAGTTTTCCAGTAATCCAAAGCTTTGTCCCAATTTTCATTTTTTGGAGACATTGGTCGACCTTTTAAATAATCAAAAATTTTTTGATCAGGCTGTATAAGTCCAGCTCTTGCGCCACCCTCAATAGTCATATTGCAAATTGTCATTCTATTTTCTACAGATAAGTCAGAAATTAAACTTCCCGCATATTCAATTACATGTCCTGTCCCACCTGCAGTACCTATTTTACCAATTATTTGTAAAACAACGTCTTTAGAAGTGACACCTAAAGCAAGTTTACCATTTACATTTACTCTAAAATTTTTAGCTTTTTTTTGAACTAATGTTTGTGTAGCCAAAACATGCTCAACCTCTGACGTTCCTATCCCAAATGCTAGTGATCCAAAGGCTCCATGAGTAGCTGTATGACTATCACCACAAACTATTACAGTACCTGGTTGAGTAAATCCTTGTTCTGGTCCAACTATGTGGACTATTCCTTGTCTTTTATCATGAACACCAAATAATTGAACTCCAAACTCTTTACAATTTTTATCAAGTGTTTCAATTTGAATTCTAGAGTCATCGTCATCAATTCCTTTTGACCTATCGGTAGTTGGAATATTGTGATCAACAACCGCTAAGGTTAAATTTGGATGTCTTACTTTTCTATTAGTGTTTCTAAGACCCTCAAATGCTTGGGGACTTGTAACTTCGTGAATTAAATGTCTATCAACAAATAATAGAGCTGTTCCATCTTCTTGTTGATGAACCAAGTGATCATTCCAGATTTTATCGTAAAGAGTAGTGGACATTGAAAAAAAATTATTTTTTTTCTGAAGGACTTTCTGGTTTCTGTTCTTCTTTTTGAGGTTCTGCTGCTGGCGCTGCCTCTGCTGCTGCCTCTGCTGCTGGAGCTAGATTTTTTTCTTTAGCAGTTTCAGGTTTTTTATCAACATCAATTCCAATTTTTTTTCTTATCTTCTCTGCTATTCTAGCTGACTTACCAGTTCTATCTCTTAAATAATATAATTTAGCTCTTCTTACTTTACCTGATCTAATTACCTGAATTGAATCAATTAGAGTTCCGTATAAAGGGAAAGTTCTTTCAACACCTTCTCCAAAAGAAATTTTTCTTACTGTAAATGATGAATTTAAGTCTCTATTTTTCTTAGCAATGCAAACGCCCTCGAAATATTGAATTCTGTCTTTTTTACCCTCTGTAATTCTCACACCAACCTTAACAACATCGCCAGGATGAAATATTGGGATTTTTTTCTCTGAAAGCATTTTTTTAACGTTATGCTGATTTATTTCTTCAATTGTTTTCATTTTAATATTTATTAAGTTAGTTTTTCTTATATTTTTCCCACAAATCTGGTCTTCGGTCGCGTGTTATAGCCTCAGATTTAGATAAACGCCAGTCTTTAATTTTACTGTGATCTCCCGATAATAAGACCTCTGGAACACTTTTTTCCTCCCAATTTTGCGGTTTTGTGTATTGTGGATACTCTAATAAGCCATTTTCAAAACTTTCATCTACTTTAGAATTTTCATTACCTAAAACTCCTGGTAAAAGCCTCAATATGCTATCTATTACAACAAACGCTGCTGTTTCACCTCCTGACAAAATATAATCTCCAATACTAACTTCTTCGATGTTTCTTGTAGATAGCACTCTTTCATCAACACCTTCAAAGTGCCCACAAATAAAAGATACTGATTTTTCATTTGATAATTCTAGAGCATAATGTTGATTAAATTTTTTACCTTTTGGTGATAAATAAATAATTCTTTCACCCTCAGTTTTATTTTGGTCTAAAGATTTTGCTAAAACATCTGCTTTTAAGAGCATACCTGATCCACCGCCATAAGGAGTATCATCAACTGTTTTATGTTTATCTTCAGCTGCATCACGAATGTTTACAACGTTTAAATTCCATAGCTTTTTGGATAAAGCTTTTCCATACAAACCTTTAGATAAAGGTCCCGGAAAAACTTCTGGATAAAGTGTAAACACTTGTGCTTGCCACATAAATAATTTTTAGATTATTTTTGTTCTTCTTTAGGAGCCTCTGCTGCTGGTGCTGCCTCTGCTGCTGGAGCTTCTTCTTTAGGAGCCTCTGCTGCTGGTGCTGCCTCTGCTGCTGGAGCTTCTTCTTTAGGAGCCTCTGCTGCTGGTGCTGCCTCTGCTGCTGGAGCTTCTTCTTTAGGAGCCTCTGCTGCTGGTGCT
>Ga0209383_1000610_pt1 | contig 24677 bp, 31 predicted proteins | sample CoawatmetaG02DNA_FD_187510 | JGI IMG/M metagenome (GOLD analysis project Ga0209383, IMG submission 187510) | Marine microbial communities from the West Antarctic Peninsula - Coastal water metaG029-DNA (SPAdes) (version 2) | ecosystem: Environmental > Aquatic > Marine > Coastal ... | reverse complement strand
TCAGCAGAGGATAATCTTATTTTTAAATCTGCTACCTTGTCTTGTTCTATTTTTAAATCTCTTTGAAGATCATTTATTTCAACAGCTAATATTTTTGTTATCGCTGTTTTATTACCATTAATTGTTTGAGTTAGATTCAGTACATACTTAACAGAAGTAAAACCCCCAACTACTATTGAAGCAACTACTGGTACAAATATAAAATTCTTTTTAAATAAATCTGCTATGTTCATAAGTTTCCATGATCTACCATGACTATTTTAATTCCTAATTTCTTTTGCTTGGCAGTAGGACTTCGCCAAATTTTTCTTCGATATGGTTTAATATGTTTTCTGTATGTATTAGTTTTTATGTCTAGCAATTGAATAGTGCCATCAGGAGATACAGCTACCAAGTCAAATGGACAACTTGGATCGCAGCTTTTTGCAACCCAATACCCTTGTCTAGTTAAATTAACTATCTCTTGGTATTCTCCAATTGTGCCTTTAATATTTGTGCTTAGTTTAACAGGCTTGATACCAAGCTTAATAGACTGCTTAGACTTATGGTTAGAATTACCCATGCGATTTTTTTAATGTTTTTAATCTCTAAATCTAAATGGTGTAAGTGGTTGTGTGTGATTGTGTCTAATTTATTGTTAATAAGTTTTATCTCTCCTTGTAACTTTATAATGTCTTGCGAATTTTTTACAGATTGAGAAGCCATTATTGAGTATTTTCCTCAAGTATTTCATCACTTGTGCCAAGCTTTAAAAGATTAACTGCAAACATTTTAGCATTGTCTGGATCTCTCCAACCTTTAGATAATTTAATTAAATCATTTATTCCATCTGGGCTTGTCAAAGCATCAGCAATTATTTTAGATGTTTTTGATTTCATGTTATTAGAAAAGAATTTACTTATCATTTCAGTAAATGGTATTCCACCCTTAGTACCTAAAGCTTGACTAATTTTATTATCACCAAGCTCATCAGCACCTAAAAACTTATTAAAAGTATTAGAGCCTTGAGAACGTTTTGCCCCTGTACTTTTTAAAATTGTTGCAAAAGAATCAAAAGCTTTTTGAATATCTATTCTTTGTATTGATTTATCTTCTTGTTTAGCAAGTTGGAAAAGCATCTCAGTAAAGTTTTGTCTTTTAACTTTACTATTCATCATGGCTCTATACATAATATCACCATCTTTTAGACCTTTTTCCAAACCTTTAGAGTGTGCTTGTAAAAAATTACTTTCAAAATAACCAGAGATTAATTCTCTCCAGGCATCTTGGTTTTTTTCAATTTTTGCAATTGTTTTTGCATCCATGCCTTTAGTTACTTTAGCAGACTCTGCAAATGATTCTGCCATTAACTTAATGTCTTTAGTGGAAACTTTATCTGATCCAAAAAATTTATACATTTTAGCAGTTAATTCTTGATTGCTGTAAATTTCATCTTTAGCTTTTCTAACATCTTTAAAGAATTTAAGTTTATCAAAACCTTTTTCTATTTTTTCTGATGTAAAAATTTTGTAAGTATCTTGAGCTTTTTTAAAACCTGGATTAGTTGACATTGTTTCTGACAACATATTTTCCATTGTTTTAAATGCTTTAATTTGTTGTTTATCTGAAAAACTTTTTTCAAGATTTGAAGATAGGTCATTACCTATATCTCTAATATCTCTATAAATTCCATGAAGATTTTTTCCTAGTCCATCTGATTTTTTTAACATTGTAATATATGTATTCATGGCACTATTTAAAGTTGCGTTATCAGAATTTTTAATAATATTTTTGGCTTCTATAACAAGATTATCTACTGATTGTGATGGGTAATAAAATTTTAAAATATCATTTCCACCAGCCTTGCCCCATAACCAATTTCTGTTTGTTTGCAAACCTATTGCAACATTCTTAATGTTTTGAAATTGTTCGGACTCAGATAAAACTTTTTGATTAGAAATTAAACCATTTTCTTTAGCCCATTTTTTAATATACTTTTTTAATTGAGGAGGTCTTGTTTTCCAAAACTTTTCTACAATGTTCATACCAATCTCAGTACCCATAACATCAACTTCATATTTATTGATTACTGAACCTTCTAAAACATCTGATACTTTTAAATCTATTCCATCAGCCTTAGCAACTTTTTGTAAATTGGCTGCTATTTCTAATTCTTCTTTTGAAAAACTATCTGTTATTCTTTTTGAAATACTTTTGGCATTACCTTTTCTAAGTTTTAATATATCAGCAGTTATATTAAGACCAACACCAGTAATTGTTCCAGCCATATCATTACCAGCATTTGTAATAGCACCATCTATTGCACCACTTACAGCACCTGAAGCTGTCATAAATTTAGTATAACCAGCAGGTGCAAATATTGCACTTGGTAAAGCATATTCAACAGCAGTTTTTATAATTTTACCACCAGCAGTTTTTGATTCATAATTGAAAGGATAAACATTATTTTTTTCAGCAGCTTCATTAATTGTAGTACCAACTGCAAGTTTATCATTTGAAATTTTTTCTTGTTTTTTAGCAAAGTCTAAAGATTTTTTAATATTGGTTTCCATTATTTTCATCTCATTTTCATCTGCTCCAGTCACTTGCATCATATACATGACTGCTTTTAAAGCTGAGGGTCGGATAACTTTTTGTTGCACAAAATCTGTACCCTTAGCAATCATAGATGGTATGTCCAATAAAAATGTAACAGTATCAGCAGCACCAGCTAGTGCTGATTCTCCAATATCCTTTGCATCAAATTCCATTGGCAGACTTTGATTTTCTGTTTCTAATTTAGGAAGTTTAAAACCTGATCTATCAAATTTGTTGGTATTTTCAGCTTCTACATTGACTGGGTTTTCATTTTGCCATTTTTCTAAAATTTCTTGATAATTATAAGTTGCCATATTATTTTTTTAATCCTAACATTATTAAAATATCTTCAACATTTTCTTCACCAAAAGCTTGTTTAATTTTTAATTCAAGTTGGTCATCATTATAATTTAATTTCATTAAATCCATTACATAAGGTCTGGCAATTTCTTCGGTAATTTTAATTTTATTATCCTCTAAATGTTTTTTGTATTTACCAGTTGGTTTATTATTTTTATCCCTAGTAATATCACCAATACCCAATTCTATAAATTCTCTATTTCTTGTTATTACAGCATTGTTTAAAGCTCTTTGTAATTTAACTTTAGCTTTAAATACAGATGGAGTGTCATTTACGTTAGGTACAGAATTTTCTAATAGTTTAATTTCTTTTTCACTAGCAGCAACACCAGTAATATTTTTTCTGTAAGCATTAAAGTATTGTTGAACAGCAGCTTCCCATTCTGACCTTTTAATCATAAAAGCTTGTCTTTCATCACTATTTGTCAAACCAGCTTTTTCTATTAGTTCTGCTACAACAGCATCACCTTTACCTACATAAGTTGAAAATCTATCATCATGCAAAACTTCCATAACTTCCAATAAACCTTCCATCTCTATTGCAGTTAAAATTTTACCTTCTGCACCAGTTTGAGATTTTTTACTTAGATCGCTTGATTTATCTTGTCCTGGAACTTCAATAACATTTGCACCCTCTTTTTCTCTAAATATTTTTAAATTTGCTTTACCTATTTTTGAATTAATATCAAACATTTTAACATCACCACTAACCAAATCTTTAAAATTAGTAAAGTCTGATTTAACTGGTTTAGTATAAACTCTATTTTTTATATAAAGTTCTGGATCATATAAAAATAATTCCATTTCTGCTTTTGGAACTTGATCTTTATATTGTTCTATAAATTTCTTTTTATCTTCTTCATCTTCAAACTTAGACATAGCTGATGCAGTTTGAACACCTTGCATAAGGCTAGGCATAACTACTTCTGGAGATTTACCAGCTAGACCTTGTGTTAGTATTGATAATCCACCCAATACTTCTGGGCTGTATAATAATGATTTAACCATTTAGTAGTCCTTCCTTTTGTAAGTAGTCATAAAATATATTGTCTTTGTGTACTTTACCATTTTGGCTTGTGCTTATTTGATTTTCTAATCTTGATTTTATATCGTTGTAGCTTTGAGAAAATGAACCCCCAGTTACATTATCAAAATAACTATTAACCATAGAGTCTGGCAAACTATTTCCACCAGAAATAATATCTGGAACTGCTTGATTAATTTGACTTCTATCAAGTGTATTACCTAGTAAATATTCTTTATTAGTTAATATGCCACCATCATCTCCAACTTGTGAATAGTTAGCTTTAAGTTTAGTTCCATCAAATCCTAAAATATCTAGTGCTTGTTTATTTTTAAAAGCATCCATTAATGATTTACCAATAATAGACATAGCTCCTGTTATTGGATTGACACCAGTTATACCAATACTTGATTTAAGAAAAGTTTCTACTGGAGCATCTAAAAAACCATCATTATAAGTTGAAGCATCTAAGTTCATCTTACTTGTTAAGTCATCATAAAAGCTATCATTTTTTAAACTATCTAAACTAACTTCAATAGCATTTTGAATATATGCTTTACCTTCTATATCTACATTTGGTTTTCCTGAATTTCTTGTAGAGTTTGCAATTGCTTGTAAGCTATTTAATGTTGCAATTTTTTCTTTATCACTAATGGTAGAGTCTAGCATCACACCTTGAATAGTTTTAGCTGTATATGTTTCGCCTTTTACAATACCAACTCCATCAGTTTTAACTCCAGTAAATTTACCATCTTGATTAAATTGTGGTGTTACAGTTGTTTTAATATTTGAGTAAGCATCTGTTTCATAATCAAAATTATTAGTTTCTTTTACATTGTAAGCATCACTCTCATAATCAAAATTTTTAGTTTCAGCTACATTGTAGGCTTCACTCTCATAATCAAAATTACTTCTTGTATTACCAGGATTGTTACTACCATCATCATTAGTACCTTTATCTTCTGATCCACCCATATCTCCTTGACCATCTAAACTTAAAAGACCAGATGCACCGACATTTGGTTTTCCATTATCTAAAGAGTTATGTAAATTGGCTTCAAGTAATAATCCTTTTTCAGCTTCCGTAATATATACAAGTTCTGTTGACGGACTGTCTTTAGATGATTTCCAAAATTTAGGTGCTTTAACTTCTTTGGTTTTACCAAGATAGTTTTTTACACCACCTTGTATTACAAAGTTTTTGTCTTTTGATAACATTTATGTCCTTATAAAATTATTGAAATTATACAAAAAATTATTAAACCAATAATATATTTAGATGTGTTTTGATCTATGTCTGTTTTTATGTCGTAAATTATTTTATGTATTTTATCCATTATAATAATCCAGCTAACAAACCAGCTAAAGCTCCCCCAGCAGCTTGCATACCACCAAATTTAGAGCCTATTAAAGCACCACCTAAAGCAGTTGTTACTGGACTAGCTTGTGTTTGTGTTTGATTTTGTTGTGTTGGAAACCCACTAGCAATAGGTGTAACTAAACCAGCATATTGTTGTAGTGATGCAAAAGGTGCTAAGTTTTTTTGTCTATCAATATTTTCTAATTGAGATCCTGTTTGAGTTAAACTTGGAACACTACCAGCTATATTTAATTGGTTTTGTCTTTCAGTATTGTACTGATTAAAAGCTAAAGGTAAGGCATAGTCAGCCACACCAGCGATTATATCTTGTTGATTCATCGCACTACCTGGAGTCCTTCCAGCAAGACTGTATTCACTATTAATACTATTTGCAATTTCACTTGTTGCGTTTTGCAACATGGGTGACAAATAAGGATTAGTATAATTACCAGCTAAAGTATCTTTTAATTGATTATAACCAGCAGTTCCAAGAACTTCTTGTTGGGCTAATCCAGTTGTTGTTTGTGTTGATGGTGGAACATAGCCACTAGCATTTACACCTTGATTATATAATTGACCAGACTCTGATAAAATTTGATTTAAAACTGGTTTTGCTGGTGCATAAGGTTCAACACCAGTTGATGTAACAGTTCCTCCACCAGATCCTCCTCCTCCAAATGACATTATTTATTCCCCTTTTGTGTTATTGATTTTTCTAAAACTACATGAGTTCTTTTATAATTAAATTGTTCCATAATTTTTTCCCATCCTTTTCTTGCTATTAGTTCCATGTTTGAACATTGATTATCTAAAGCAAAATCTTCTATTACACTTATTAGATGTTGCCATTTTTGTCTGTGTCTGCCTGTAACAATAAAAATATTGCAAGATTTTTTTAGTTTTCTTTCAACTATTTCTGTAACTACAACTCCGTAATATTTTTCTAAAGCTGTTGGTTTGTCTTTATCCCACACCACCCATAACTGCATTGTTTCTTTTTTTAAAACATCATAAACAAAATCTGCATTAGTATGATTGCCAGAGTATGCCAATGCTTCGCTAATATCTTTTTTAACTAAATTCCAAACGTCATCTAAATTAGATGAGGGTATATGTACTAAATTCATTATGTAATATTTAAGTAACTTATTCCTATATGAACTGAGTCTGTTGAGCTAACTGTTGCCTTTAGTTGATCTGAACTTTCTAGTATTAAAGGTACTGTTAAAATTTCAACTGAACTATTAGCTGTAAGTGATTGTGTTTTTAATATTGTATATTCTGCATTACTTGCAGAACTATCCAAAACATCTAGTGAAAATGTTGGAGTGTTAGCTGTATTATTTGTAACTCTTATAGATTTTATAATTATAGTTTCATTACTAGCTGCTGTTATTAGTGAAGTTTCTGATGCTGTTGCTAACGCAACACCTTTAAATTTATAAGTATTTGCCATAATTACCTTGTAGTAGCTTTAATATTAATTTTGTTATTAAAGTATCAACTCTGTTAAATTTTTATTTAAACCTATAGTTCCTTTATAAAAAGTATTAAAAGCTAAACTTATTCTAGTATTATTTCCTTTTTTAGTTTCTACTTGATGAATAGTTGATGATGGAAACATTACTAATTGACCAGTTTCTAAAGCAAACCACCATGTGTTTGAGTTCCATAAATTGTATTTTTCTATTTCTGGTACTATTTGTTGATAACCTCTTGGATTTGTAAATTTAATTTTATCATTTTCTTTATTACAATCAAAATAGAATACACCTGATACAACTGAGTTAGGGTGTGAATGTTGATGATGATATTGATTTTCTTCTGTATAATTTAACCAAGATTGAGTTATGTAAAGTTCTATATTATTTTTAGGAGAAATAATTTTTTCTAAATAATCTTGACAAGTTTTATCAATAAATTTTTTAATATTTTTAAATTCTTTTCTATTTAAAATATAATTATCTTTTGTGTTAATGTTTCCTTCATTTTTAACACAATGTTTTTTTTGTTCAGTTACAAATTGTAATTCTTGTTTTGTAAATGTTCTATCTATATTTGACATATAAATAGGAGTTGGAAATAAATTTTCAATAATAGGTATTTTCATATTATTAACAAATATTTATTGTCTGTTAAGTGTTAAGATTATCTATTAGATCCCATGTTTGATTATTTTCATTCCAAGCATAATTCCATTTATGAGTTCCAGATGTATTTTGATCTTGTTGTTCAGAATTTATTTCTGGTATGCTACCAATAGGTGATTCCCAAAGACAAGTATCTTCATTTAATATCCATGATGCGTAAGGTTTTTTAGATATAAAGGCATCTCTATCTTCATCGTAAGTCATACCTATTCCAGCATGATTTTTTCTTAAAGGTGTTCCACCTGAAGAATGAACCCCACCATAAGTGTTATAAGAAGTCTGTTTCCAAATAGACCAACCAGTTAATTTAGTTAGAAAATCTATTCCATTAACTTCTTGTTCAACTCCGTTAGAATCTAGTAGTTCGTTATTATGAACTGAAAGAACTTCTATTACTTTTGAATTTAATCCTATTTTTGCGAATGTAGCCATTATGCTGTGTAACTCCCACTTCCTGTAAATTTTAATATTTTATTTGAACCTGATGTAGATTCTGTAGGTGAACCAGTTATAGTTCCTGTGTAATTAGCAGTTGGTATACTTAAAATAACAACACCTTTTCCTCCAGCACTTCCTGCATTTCCTTGACCAGAACCAGAACCACCATTTCCTGTATTTGCTGTACCCACAGCACCAGGTGCTGCATTACCTGCATTTCCACCAGCGGCATAAGTTACAGAAGAACCAGTAATTGAATTTGCAGTACCTGCACCTCCACCTTCAACACTACCACCACCACCATTAGCAGCTTGTGCAGAAGAACCACCACCACCTGCACCATATCCACTACCAGATGTTACAGTTCCACCAGCATTACCTTGTGAAGGAGAAGTGCTTGGAGTATTTCCAGCACCACCAGCTTGACCAGTAGGTGCTGAAGGTGAACCACCAGCTCCCCCACCAGAACCACCAGCTTGACCAACACCACCATCAGCAGCAGAACCACCACCACCTCCAGCAGAAGTTATTGTTGTTAAACCTGAACCAGAAATAGATGAAGAACCACCTTGACCACCATCATTGCCAGCTGATGTACCAGCTCCACCAGAACCACCATCTCCTACTGTAATTGTAATTTCAGTTCCAACAGCTAAATTTTGAGTAGAAGTTCTAAATCCTCCTGCTCCACCACCACCAGAACCAGAACCAGATTGCGATGCACCAGAACCTCCTCCACCAGCAATAACTAAAAAATTTGTTGCATAAGGCAAACCAGATAAACTTTCATTAGTTCCAGAAATAGATAACCACCCTTGAGTTGTGTCTACATAACGTAATAAAGTTGCTTCTCTTTCTCCAGTTAATTGTAAATTAACTGTTCCACCTTGAATTTTTACATTATTGGGATCTATTGTTAAGGCATTAGTATCAAACGTACCAGCATAATCAATAAATTGTACTTCATCTCCTACACTTGGAGAAGATGGTAATGTAGCAGTACAAGCATTTGATGTTGTATTAATTAAATAAGCATTTCCAGCTGCAACTGTTACAGTTGAAGCTGTAACTATTGATTGAAAAGAAAGACCTCCACCAGAAGCATCACCCCAAGAAATATCAGTACCATCAGATGTTAATACTTGATTAGCTGTACCTTTAGTTAAAATTGCTGTGGCAGCACTAGCATTACCATAAATAATACTTCCTCTACTTAAAGCATCAAGATTGTCTATTTCTGCTGCTGTAGCATCTATAGCTGCAAGTTTAGTTAAGTCTGCTTGAACCAATCCACTAACACCATCTAATAAATTTAATTCTGTTGCAGTAGAAGTTAATGCTACATTTTCATTTATTTTTGGTGAAGTTAAAGTTTTGTTTGTAAGAGTTTGTGCAGTTGTTTTATCTACAGTTGTTCCTGTATCAATTGCTATTGTTCCAGCAGATGTAATAGTACCACCAGATAAACCAGTTCCAGCAACAACAGAAGTTACAGTTCCTGAGTTACTTGGTGTAATTACAGTATAAGTAATACTTGTAGATCCTAATGTTGCATCAGTATTTGTAGTACATAAAAATATTTTATTATCATTTGCAGAACCTTGATTAGTTATAACCATACCACCAGATAATTCTGCAATAGTATTATGTTCTGGATCTCTTGATGCTGCACCAGCACCAGATCCTACTGCAAGGTATAAACCATTTTCTGTATCTGTACTTTGATTTTTAACTAAAACTCTATCTCCAGCAACTAGGGTTACACCATCAATTGTATCACCAGCTTCTAAACCATTTGATAAATTAATATTTGCTGTTGAAGCACACTCTGCAATAATTCTAGTTCTTAATCCAGCTACTGCATTATCAACATATGTTGTTGCAGCTTTAGCATTTATTTGTGTTTGAGCATTAGATGATAAAGTATTAATGTACTGAAATTCTGCACTTGTAACTGTTCCATTTGCAATTTTAGTTGCATCTATTGCTGCACTTGCATTAACATCTGCATTAACAATTGCACCATCTGCTATTTTTGCAGTAGTAATTTGAGAATCAGCTATGTGTGCTGTATCAATTGATCCATTAACATATTGATCTGAGTCTACTGAGTTAGCTGCCATTTTAGCAACTGTAATTTGTGAGTCTGCAATATGAGCTGTATCAATTGAACCATCTACATAATGCTCACTATTAATTTGGTCGTCAGCTATTTTTGCACCAGTTATAGCATCAGCATTTATTTTAGCTGTAGTTACAGCATTAGTTCCAATTTTATCTGCTGTTACTTGAGCAGATGCAATATGTGCAGTATCAATACTGCCATCTACATACTGGTCAGAATCAACAGAATTAACTGCCATCTTAGCAACTGTAATTGCACCACTTGCAATTTTAATAGATGCAATTGATCCGTCTGCTAATTTAATAGTTTCAATAATACCATCTGGAATAGAATTGTTTGTTTTAGATAAAGCACCAATGTAAACATTTGTAATAGCTTCACTTGATAACGAACCACTATCCCAAGTTACATTTACTGTAGTGTTTGTAGAAAAAGTTGAAGAACTAATTGTTCCATAAATTGTACCAGGTGTAGAAGCTGTTAATTTAATTCTTCTTCCAGCATGATAAATTGCTGTAACATTAACACCAGCAATTGTAAAAGAAGTTGAACTTGCATAAGCTGCTGTAAAAGCTGCATCACCATCACCATACTCAACCCATTGGCTATCGTTATACCATTCTCTAGTATTTTTCATCAAAGCTCTAATAGCATTGTTCAAGTTAGATGGAAGCATACCCTCATTGGTATCAATTCCATTTAGATCAATATTATTTGCTTGTGTTGTTGAGTAATCTTTTATTCCTGACATTTATTTGCTCCTAATTCATAAACCAACTAAAAGCCTTATCGCTTTCAGTATTATTTTTGTTAATTAATGTATTTACTGCTTCTTCAATTTGTCTTTGAAAATATTCTTGTGTTTCAATTGAGTAACGAACATTATCAATATCAATTTTATCACTCATTATCTTGTTCCACCTGGACTAGCTGTTAAATCTATTCCTTGTGCATTAGTCCAAATGCTTTCTGCTGGAATTTTTACATTAGCTCTAAAGTATCTACCAGATTTTCTTACTGGATTAATACCAGAATCATTCATTGAACTTGATGCTGATGATGTAACTGCATCTGATAATTTATCTCTAGTTTTAATAATTACATTTGCACTAGCATCTACAATTGGTCTAACACCAGTTACATTTGCTCTTGCACCTGGAAACAATTCTGTTTCTTTAGTTTCAAGTTCGGCTTCTAAATTTTTTCCAGAAAAAATAGCTGCTTTAAAATTTTCATCAATAGCACCTAAATACAAATGCCCTGTTGTCCAAAATGGAGTATCTAATGAAATATTAATTTCATCTAAGTTCTCACTTATAATATCCATTAACTCAACTGTGTTAGCTACTACAAATTGTTTAAAGATTTGTGATGCTTTAATTTTTGCAATTGACCATTTTTGAGTTACATAATTATAGATTAACATTTTATCACAAATACCAGTTGTGTTTGGATTATCTTTTGAGGGATATAACCAAATTGCTAAAGTATTAAATGGATCAACAGCAGCAGTAATTCTATCTGTATATGCTTTATTTAAATCACTATCAAAAAATCTATTTATTTTCTCAGCTCCTATCGGCAATACTTGATCGCCATTGATTTGAAAAAATCCATCTGATGCGTAAAAGAAAATTTGTCTGTTGTCTTGGCAAACTGTTTGTCCAAATACAGCTCCTCTATTTGGAGAGATTACTGAGAAACGAAATATTGTTGCTCCTCCAACAAAATCCATTCTTATAATTTGATCTTGTCTAAAAACATATCCAACTTCACCAGAAGTTATTGCAACTACTTGTCCACCAGAGCCTGGCAAGTCTTGAGTATCTGATGATTTAACACCAGCTTCCCATGTTGAAATGTCATTTAATCCTGACCATGCAACTCTGTTTTTTGCACCCTCTATATTACCAGTTACTAAAAAATCTCTTATCACACCTGAAACTCTAAATTTAGCTGGTACTGTTCCAGAACCTGATGCGTCTGCTAGAGCTTGTAAATTAACAAATCCTGTTGATGTACCCATTAAAAAATATTGAGGAACATCTACACCATTTGTAGCAATTACAAAATTACCAAATTGAGTAAAAGTTATAAAGTCATTAGCAGTTCCACTTAAAGGAGTTCCACCAATAAAATTTGTTGTTGTTAATCTTACAGTATCTGATGAAACATTAGTTAAATTTAATCTACCTACTGCTGCTCTTGTTACAGTCACTACTGCATCTGCAACTGTTGCTGTAAAATCAGCATGAGCATTAATTGCAGTTTTTAAATTTGTTGCTGTTGTATTATTATTTGTTTCTACTTTAAACTGAGTGCCAGATGCTGTGCCAGTTGTTGAAGTAAATACAACAATTGAAGCATCATTTTTTTTTAAAGTAATAGTTTTACTAGCTCCAATATTTGCATAATCTGAAACTGTAATTGTGCAAGTAGCTTTAGCTGTAGTTAAAAATAATCCACCAGCTCCTTTATCTACAAAAGATCCAGATGCTAGTTGATAAATAGTATCTTCTGTTCCTACAAAAGTGAATACTGTGTTTTCATTATTACGAAACGATCCAGCACCTTTTGCATTTTGTGTAACTGTTGATGTACCACTATAAGATACTAAACCCTTTACAGGCTTGTATGAAGTTTGGGCATGGTAGACGTTAGTCGCCACAGTTGCACCAGGATTCAAATGATCTGGTTGATCTGGTAGCCATTCGCCAAAAGGTAATTGCATTATTTTTTTTTCCTGTTGTTAAGAAATTGAAACAAATGGAGATCTTACTGAGGTTACAGTTCTAACTTGTAACGGACTTCCATTGTATTCATCTTCTCTATCGTTTAACTCTAATCGTTCCATAGCTGTTGCATACATTTGTTGCCAAGTTTGGATTTGTTGTGGATTGATACCACCTAAAAAGTTTGCTGCATGAAATAATGATCCATACAAATAAATTGCTGGATGACTTTCTAAAATATAATTTGTTGCAACTGATGAACTTAAAGCTGGGAATTTTTTAAAGTAATTCATTTTAGCTGTGTAAGTTGCATCTGGTTTTGGAGAGAATCTAACTGTATCTCCTAAAATTGTAAATGTACTTGGTCTGCCAGTAGTTGATGTTCCACTTGTTGCATCCATTGTTGCTGGTGTTGAATAAATCAATGGAGTTTTTGTTTGACCAGCTAAAATATAAAAATCTCTAATTTGTAAAAAGTCAGTTGGTAGTGCAGCAGTTTCTGCATCAACAGTTATACTAACTTGAGTTATCATTGATCTAACTCTTAATTTAGAATTAAAGTCAGCTTCTGTTAATTTAATAAAATCATCACCTATCTCAGTTGTTAAATCTGATCTGTTTAACCAATTTGCAAGTGATGCTTTTAATCCTGTGTATGTACTTAATGCCATTAAAATCTTCCTGGTGCTGTTCTAAAATATCTATAATCAGAACTGTTTAATTTTTCTTTGAGAATTTTTGTTTGAACTTCTTTTGGTAAACCAAACCAATTACCTTTGTTTATATCGCCATTGTATTCTTTAGCCCATATTTCAAGGATAATAGAAGGTACTGATGCTACTCTTTTCAACCCTTTATCAGGTGAATAACCATCATTCTGAGTGTATAGTTTTTTATTGTGATCTATAATTGGTTTTATATCAACAGCTCTTTTTTGGATAACACCTTTATCTTCGTTATCATAAAAAGTTTCTGTTGTTACACCATCATTATCGACTCTAAGTTTTCCCATTATCTTCCCTGACCTTTATATCTAGTAAGTTTCATATTTAATTTCTCACTTTTTGAAGGAGATTTTTTATGAACACCTTTTCTCTTAGGTGGTTTATCTCTAGGAATAAAACTGCTAAAATTCTGCTTTGCCAAAATTAGCCTGTCATTTCAGTAACAAATAAATCGCCACTTGTAGAAGTATTTCTGATTGCAGCTATTTTTGAGTTTGGCTCACACTTAACAATTTCAATTTCATTTTCTGGTAAATACATATCAGTAACAACTGCAACAGGAGCTAAAGGATCAATAAAAGTTATAACTACATCATTATCAATTGATGCTGTTCCACTTAAAGTAATTCTTGTTGCACTTACAATTGTTGCAACTGTTCTAAGGGCAGTTATTCCAGTACCCTCAACTATTTGCCCAACTTTAATTTCAGATAATCCATTAACAACACCATTAAAATTAACTGTTGCACTTGAACTTACTGTACCATCTACAACTGCTGTTGCTTGTGTTCCACCAGCAGCAATTTTAACATGACAAGCTTTAGTAGCAGATATTCTTACATATTCTGTATCTGATCCTAGAGGGTTTGCAGTTCTAATACTTGCAGCAGTAAAAGAAACTTTTTGTGTAGCTCCAGGTCTTAAACCATAATTATAACTCATAACTTATTTTCCTTTTTTTTTTGATTTTGATTTTTTCTTTTTACCTTTTTTCTTAGGTCTTCCTTTTTTAGAGCCATAGCTCCCCATCCCATAAGGCATAATTTATTTCCTTTATTTATTTGATTGGTATTTGAGGGGAAGTATCGCTAGACAAGATCCCCTCAAAATTTTTAATTATCTTCTGATAACAAGAGTTACAGCCATAGCTGATGCGTTTGATGAACCACCATTTGTGATAAGTTCAACAGTACCATCTTCTTCAACTCTATTTAAAGCAGTTGGGGCAACAGTTAAAACTCTGTTAGCTGATCCAGTTGCTACATGACTAATTGCACTTCCAGTAATTGCAACACCACCTATTTCAAAAGAGATGGCTGCTGTTCCAGTAGTAACAACTGCATTGTGTGTAATTATTTTGATAATACTTCCACCATCAGGCACAACAACAAAAGTTGATGATGCAGATGATACATTTGGTATTATTCCACTTATAAAGTAATCGTTTAGTGTTCTCATTGTCTTTTCCTTTTTTTTGTATTGCTTCGTTCCGATATTTAATCTTCAAAGAAAACAAAATTATTATTGAATATTATGAGGGAGTATAAATACCCCCCCATAAAAGTTATAACTACGCAGTAGTTAAATCGAATATACCACCAGAGGCAGCTTGGTTTCTTGACTCAAGAGTGTACTCTGCAAGTAAGAATTTCTTCTGTGCATCTCCACTTTGAGCTAGATCCTGTAGTTGGAAATCTCTTAGGTAAGAAACTGCCCACATATCAGGTTGTAAAACATAAGCTGATCTTTGTTGCATAAATCTATTTGGTACAGCAGTTAATGCTCCAAAATCTGATTCATAAATATCAACAGCAGCAACTAATCTTTTATTTTCAGCTGGGTCAAACCTAGTTGATCCACCAGTAAAACCAGATAGTTTTTGTTTGTTGAAAGAACCCAACATAATCATTGTTGGATCTCCACCAGAGTCCCAACACTTCTTTACAACATCTTTTAGTTGTGATTCTGTAAAGGCTCTTTGAGTTCCAATAACTCTTACATCAGTACCATTACCAGCTGGATCTGCTGGAGTAGGAGAACCTGCTGCTGAGTGGTTAGTGTTTGCTTCAATCCAAGTTTCAATACCAGCAAGTTTTCTTGCTGCTGTATCACTTCCTGTAGCTGGAGCTTGGTTTAATAATAGAGTAGTTTCCATATCTCTTTTTAGCTCTTTAGAAGCTTTTGAGATTTGGTAAGCCATTTCATTATTTCTACCAGCTTTAGATACAGACTCTAGAGTACCAGAAACGATCACAGCTTTTCTTGAAATCTGTGTTTTGTTTCCAACTCTAACAGTTGCAACCATAGCATTAAAAGCTACTTCATCACCTTCAATTTGGTGATTGTTAGAAGCTGCTGCTGCTAAGGCATCTGTTTGCCATTCATGGTGTACTCCTGTTGCTGTAGTTTTTCCAACATTTGACATAAAAGGAGTGTCAGTTGGACTTATTGAATAAATAATATCCGATAAATCTTCTCTTTCACCTTTTGCATCATATTGGCTATATGTGTTTGTTATTTGTGCCATTATATTTGTCCTTGAGGTTAGTTGTTATTAATCATGTCTAAAAACATACTGGTTGCATCTTTAGTGCTGCCAGATTTTCTTAGACGACTAAACTTTTCTTTTCTAGTTTTTAGAAGTGCATCGTTGCTATCTTTTTTAATCCCAGAAGAAAATGGTCTATTCGGTTTAGTAATTTTTCTTGCAATATTCGGTTTTGAACTTTGCATATTACGATACTTCATAGCATCTCTAACCAACAGAATTATCCTATGGTCACTAACATCATTAATTTCATGGTCTGTAAAACCATAAGATTTTAAATTAGTGTTAAGGTCTTTGCTTAAACTTGCTAATTTACTTGGATCAGATAACTCAGGCATTTTACTTTTCAACAAATAATGTTGTTCCATAATATACTTTTGCTTTTCTTGTTTCCTAGCATTTTCAGTTTTAGCAATGCTGTCATTAAGAACTTCTTGTTTTTTTCTTAAACGATGTTCTATTCTTGCAGCTTCTGTGGCATCTTCTTCATACAACTTTGATAAATCAGCAGAACTAATCTCCTGGTTTAATTGTTGTTGGGCATAAGACAGAGCTTGATTAACTTCGTCAAACTTTTTAGATAAGTCTTGCCTTTGTTGTTCAGACTCAGATTGAAAGCTCTTTCTTTCATGAGAAAGCTCCTCCGTCTTGCGTCTGTAGTCACTATCCCTTGAATAACCGTTCTTTAATTCATCAAGGGTAACATCTAATTCTTGACCAGCAACTTTTACCTTGTAGGTGGAATCTTCTAGTTCCTCTTGAATCTCAGTATGTTGTTCGTCTTGAGATACTTCTTGCTCAGATAATTCTGTATCTTCGCTTATTTCCTGTTCCTGAGGTTGATCTTCGTTTGAAGATTCCTCATTTGTTGGTTCAGGAGAATTTTGTGTTAGTGTTGAAGCTTGTTGTCCAACAATATCTTCTTCTTTTGGACTTAATAATCCATTTAATGCTTTTGTTGCTTTTTGCATATCAGTTTCAGATCCTTTTAAAGGGTTGCCTTGATTGTCTGCCATGTGTTTGTCCTTTTTAAGTTAAGCTCCTCATATGAGGTTGGCTTATCCCAATCATTGTGACTAGAATTCTTTATTCTTAATATTATTTCTAAAATCTTCTAATTGCTTACTTGCAAGTTTGCCTGTTTCAACAATTTCTATAAAGTGTTGCTCTACTTTACCGACCACTTGGTAAGCTAACCAAAGTTTTTCTCTAGTTTCAGTTTCGGCTGCACCAGTATTAAATAAGCTTTCTGAATATAAAGCTTTGAGTTTAATAAATGCTGCTTTTAATAAATCGTTTTCTAAAAGTTGTTTAGCCTTGTTCGATTGGGTCTGTTCCTTTTGGAGGTCGCCCTGTTCCAGGTTGTTCATTTAAACTTTCAATTTGATTTTGTAACATTTGTGATTTGTCATTTGTGTTTCTAAAATCTTTAATAGATTCTTGTACTAGGATTTTGTTTAAATTTGCGTCAGCTCTTAATTGTTGTGAATCTATTTGAGCATTGTATTTTAACTCAAGTTCTTTCATTCTAATTTCTTGATCTAAAAGCATCCCAGCATTTCTACTCTTTAATTCTTTAAGCTCTAATTCTAGTTGTGCATTTTTTCGTTTTTCTTCTGATGCAATTCTAGTAAATTCTATTTTCTCAATAGGTGTAGGAGCTGGTGGTTGTTTAGGTTGTACCATCGACTTGCCCATATCAGGATTAACAAAATAATTATCAACATTTTTAAGCCCAGCATTTTCAACAATTTTTGCCAAACTATTATAAATATTTTTAAGACTAACCATTGGGTATTCTTGACCACCCTGTAATTGAAAGGCTTGAAGCTGTCTTTCTAAAATACTATTCATTATAACTGCTTGTTGATCGCTAGATCCTGTACCTAAGCCAACACTAATAGTTATATTATATCTGTTTCTCCATTCAGTAGGTCTGACTGGTACAAACTCATTGTTTAATTCAACAACTCTTTCTTTATCTTGATACTTACAAGTAAGTTCAAATATTTTTTTAAATAAATCTTTAATTCCTGTTTCAGCAAATACTCTAGCTACTAATTCCATTCTCATCTGAGATTGGCTCATTAAAGCATTAACACCAGTTGCAGTTTTATTTAAACTGTCGGCATCTAATCCTTGTGAGTATCTTGTAACACCAGTTCTAGATTCTCTAACTGTATCTAAATATTCTAGTAGTGGAAAAGCTTGTTGTGAAATAGTTTGTGATTGCATTGGCATCATAACTTGACTTGGTGGTTGTTTAGTTCTTACAACTCCGCCAGGTCGACTTGTTAATAGGTCATCCAAGTTCACCATTCCATCCATGATGGCTACTCTGTTATTATTTGTTAAATACATATTATCTAACAACTGTCGCATAACAGTAGATTTAACTAATTGAACATCTTCTACTAATTCAGAAATTGATCTGCCATAAAATCTGTGTGGCATTGGAATAGGTGTGATTGAACAAAATGGCATTTTATCACAAGCCATATTTTCTAATATTGTATAACCGCCAGTTCCAGCAACTGTAATTTTTCTTAACTCTGCAATACCATCTCCATCAGTATCAACTCTAATATAACATTCAAATAATTCTACTTCTTCTGTTGAACGATCTGTGGATTCAGCAAAAGGTGTTTCGTCAATACCAGAATTTCTTGTTAAGCTTTCTTCATTTAATAAATTTTCATTTGAAATGGGTAAATCATCTATTATTTTTTTATCAAAGCCCATCTCTATTAATTCACTTCTTGTCTTAGAAACTCTGTGAGCTATAAAATTTGCTTCTTCAATTGTCTTAGCTGTTCTTTGAATTAAAAATTCCTCAGGTGGAATATTTTCTATCTTAACTTTGCCAGACCCATTAGTTCTTTTAATAATAGCATTGTGCATCATAGGCACAGGCATTTCTGGCATAATTTCGCCAGTCTTAATAGCCATAGCTTTAACTACTTCTAATTGAGCTTTAGTAGTTTCATCTTCAAAGCTTTCTTCTTCTACAACTTCAATATTATCATCTTCTATTAATATTCTGTATTCATCGTCACTTAAATTTGTATATGTTTCTTGCTCAACACTTTCAGACTCATCCCAATAAACTTTGACGATCCCATTCTTTTCTAAAAGAGCATCTTTGAACCAGGTATATAAAATTGAAAAACCATCGTTATCTTTATTAAAAATATAATTAATATAGCTAGTTACTTGCTCAGCCATCTTAATATCTTCAACTTTAACAGGCTCACACTTAACAACCTTCTCACTTGATGTAAAAATTCTAAGTAGGTTTGGCAGTATGGTTTCAATAGTGTCAGCTACATCAGTTGATACAACTTGTGATCTACCATCTATTTCTGTGCCTAGCTTTTCGCCCATGTAATACTCAAGCGATTTTTTTCTTTGGCTAGATAAAGAACCACCCATATACCCTAAAGCATTTGTTATTTCGGAATTGATAATTCCTCTTAACTCTATATCTGATATTTTTTTTGCCATAACTTTTTAAACTATATAATTTGTGTTAACTGGAACTTCTTTTTTCCAATTTGAAAGTTCTATTCCTTGCCCAGCTACTCCAGTTCTAAAAGCATCAGCACAATGCGATGCGTAAGAGTGTTGTGGTTTAGATTTAAAAACTTGTGCCTTGTCATCCCATTTTTTTTGGTAGGCTTTTAAATACTCAATTCCTGTTGCACACTTGTCCTGGTCAAACCAGCAATTTACTAAATTTTTTCTGACAGATTCTATTCCATCTTCAATACTAAGCTTAGGTGCTACTTCACCAACTATACCAAGATCCAATAAAGCTTCTAATCTTGTTTTAGCATAATTGCCAAGCTCCCTAACTTTTACATCATGGGGGAATATGTGAGTGCTATATTCAAAGCCTTTATTTTTTAAAACATCAGCATAGTGATCTAAACCATGTCCAGTATTTTCGTAATAATCAATTAATCTTATTTCTTTTTTGTGTCGCTGCACAAACCATATTGCAGTCTGGTCATTCATGCCCAGATCCCACCATGTTTCTACATCTATGTCCTCATCAAATAGATTGGACACCATTCTTTTTTCTTTTACTAAATCTTCTATTATAGTTCCATAATACGATCCTGTTATTGCAGCTTGAAATGAACATTCAAATTCTTGCTCATATAAGTCTTTGGACATTACATCTTTAGCAGCCTGTAATTCCTCATCGTCTAAAATTTCTGTTTCACTTGCTTTGTAAGTACAAGCATACCATTTAGGATTTTTTATAGCTGATTGGTAAAGCTGATAAAAATTGTTTCTTCCTTTTGGTGTACCTATAAAAATGCACCAACCTTTTCGGTCTGCCAGAGCTGGTCTTATGACTTCTGGAAATATAGTTGGTTTAATAGATTGTGTTTCATCGAATACACAACCATCTAAACTAATACCTCTAATTGCTTGATCGTTTTCAGCTCCAAGAATTGTTATCCTTGAACCATTTGGTAAATCACATCTAAGCTCAGATTCATTAAATTTAGTGCCAGGTATCTTTCCAGCGAACTGCTTAATGTAATCCCAAGCGGTTGCCTTTCCTTGTAGCCTGTAGGGCGATATAAAGGCATATCTAGGGTTAAGGTACTTGTTAGTTAAAGCTGCTTTTAACATATGGTTTATAGCCATGACTGTTTTACCAGCTCTCCTGTGGAGAACGATCACACTAAACCTATGTTTATCTATTTGCCCATGTAGTATTTTTTGTAAAGCTCTAGGCTTGTAAGGTATAACTATATTCGGCATTTTTTAAAATTAGTGGAGTGTAATACTTTCAGATGTAGAAATAGGCTCTATGCCAAGATCATCCATGACCTGAAAAGAAAAATTATCACATTCTTTTAAATCTTTAAAACCATCAAAATGTACGATCACACTTTTAGTGGACTCCATTATATAAACGATAGCCGTATAACCCTTTTTTTTATCATCAAATTTTTTCATGCAAATCTCTTGTTGTAGGTGTGTGTAACTTCCCTAAGTTTTTTTTCTAATCCAAATATTATTTTGGGGGTCGCTTTTATTTAAACCCCATGAGATTCTGGTGCAGAACCAAGTAAAATGATTGTTAATCAACTGTTCTGCTTAAATAAGCTAATAAATTAGCCATTTATTTATAGAAATATAAATAAAGTATAGCTTACTTTAATTTTTTAAGGTTTTACTTTAGAATTATTCTATTATGTGACAAATATGTCACAATTTTATCAATTTTTGGCTATAAGTGAGTGTGTGCTACGTTTGGGTCAATTTAGGGAGATATTACAACTAAACCAACAAATACAATACTATTTTCACCTATTACTTATCCCATTTAACTACAAGAGGAGATGAATCTGATCCCAAATGAGTTAAACTATCCTTCTTAGCATAATATTTAGGTGCTAATCGTTCTGATTTCCACTTAGTTAAATCAATAAATGATTTGATTAAGTGAGTCTGACCTAAATCTGTTTTCTCTTTAAACTTACTATCTTCTAAACTCTGATTAATTAAATCAGTAGCATCACTCAGTAAATATTCTATTCCATCAGTCTTAGCTGTTTCATATTGTTTTCTAAGCTCTTGGTCTTTAGCCATCCACAATCTAAATGATTGCCAACATGGTCTATCTTCTTTTTTATTCTGTGGAGATAAACAACTTCTGATACTTAAACCAATTGCTAGTTCTTCCATAATATCAGCAATAACTTTTGGATTCTTTTTTGTTTTATTAGCCATTTTAAATGTAATTAAGGGTTGTAATTGAATTAACACTCATGTTAACTCACTTAGATTCGTTATTAACCGAATCAGAGAGGAATAATATGTTTAGAAATAATAAAATATCATCCAACACAGTAAATATGTTCAAATTGGATATTGTTAAAATTTATGCAAAAAAAGATAAGTTAAAAGACATTTTGAAATGTCCTAAACTTCAAAAGAAGCATAAATTACTTAGCTTTAATCCAATTGAGTGTAATTAGTAATATTTAGGCAGATAGTTTGTTTTGAGAGAGAGAAAGACGAAATAAAGCTGATCTGCCTAAAATCTTCACCGAAAGAGGTTAATGAAAAACCTTAATATATGAAGTGTAGATTTTTTTTAGGTTTTAACTGTCAACTTGTCAAATATATTTTTTAAGATTTCTATTTGCATACTTACAAACATTTTTTAATGCTTTTTCATATTCATATCCAATCTTAGTATGTGACCAATCCAAATACATTCTTTTCATCTTTCTAAGAGATAATCTATGAGGAAAATTTCGTAAATAAATTAATTCTCTGTCAGATGCTTTTGCATCTAACATAACTAACAATACAAAGTCATAAATTGTTATCTGTCTTGATGTTAATGTTATTTTTAAGGTAGCTGCATATTTATCTAAGTTTTTAATACTCTCAGCATCTTCTCCAATGCCAATAGCATTTTCAATTACTTTGTACATCGTAGGTAATGATTTAGCTTTTACTTTAGGCATTTTGCTATCGCAAAAAGACGATATTTGTAAAAATCTATCTAACTCATCTATTGTAAGGTTAGTCGTTATCATTTTTATACAATTCCTCCAGGTAAGTGTTGAATCTATCTTTACTAAGTGATTTTTGTAGTGTTTTAGTTTCCTTATTTTGATAATATTCTTTGCGATTTTTCTTAATCTTTTTTACAGCACTAGAATAATAAACATTTGATGATTTAGTTACCCTTGCCAATGCTTTGGCAACTAACTTAGGATCTACATATGTTGTCATTATATATATCTCCCTAATAAGTCTATATGGTTAGATTTAGATTCACTATCCTTTTTGCTACAACCAAAAGCACTTTTTGCTACAACCATTTAACTCTCCTTTTTAACCATGTGAATAACATTGGTATTTTGTTGATTAATCTGTGGATTACTTTTCTTCTTACTTCTTGATATTTTTCTCCTCTTATTGATGTTGTGTTGGGTGTATTCTTGCATTGTTTCCTTATCAAAAACATAATGGCAAGTTCCATGACCAATTTGCTTACGACTTAACATTCCAAACAAAGTGAGTCGGTCAAGGATTTTAATTAATGTTTTCCTGGTCTTAATTTTGGTTCTATCCATCAAATACTTATGAGAAATACGACAACCCATTGGTGCATTTTCAAAACTCTTACAAATAATATAAACAACCTTTTCATTAGCACTTAAAACTTTGTTGTTTAATAAATCGGTATGAAACTTTTCAAATGTTTTCATTAAAGCTCATTCCCCCAATTATCCCATCCATCGCTTTTAAAATCTTGTCTGGCAAATAATTCGATTCTGGGAAGATCACCACAAAGCTCAACTATGTCATTCCTGATCCTATCAGGCTTCCTACTGTGTTCTCTCCTTACATCCATAACAAGTTGCTTAACACTCATCGAAACCCTCTTAGGTTTCCCCCTTGTAGCTAACAGACACATCTCTGGGTTGGCTCTAGTCCAATATCCCATTCCAGTAAAATTACCCTCAGATTTTCTATTCTGTTTTACCCAACTAAAAGCTACTGTCTTAAATTTAAAATTCCATGCTTTAAGCAGCTCAAAAGACTTGTGCAATAAAGGATCAACAACCCACATAAACAATACACAATCCACAGCAGCAATACTGTCGATATCAAGATTGCATAAATCGTTAAATTCCATACATGGATAATGTTTTGTAGCATTTCGTTCTTCTCCTTTTTTTGAATAGCTTTTAAAATACCAAGGTGGATCAGCATAAATAATATTGTATTTTTTATCTGGAAATGGGATCATGGTTTGACCACCTTTAATTTATCTTGCTTTAATATTTCCTGAGATAGTTCTTCTATGTTTTTTCCAGTCCATTTTTCACTTATGCAATCTGCACAATAATTACAATTGCTTTCAATAACATCGGCATCGCTGCCACATTTACAACAAACTTTCACATCTCCATAAACATTAGCCATTAGTTTAAACTTTCGTCTTTAAGTAGAATTATTGGATTTAAAATTTTTAAAGGTACTGCCCAAACTTTTGGTCTGGCAAGATTGAAGTCTGTTAAATAATCATCCTTACCTATTACAGCAGAGCTATTAATGAATCCTTTGATAGTAAATTTTGGTGCTTCACTTAATACAAATACATAAATCTCATTTGGTTTAACTCCTCCTGGTCTTATGATTAATGAGTTGTTATTATTTTTTTTAGGAGTCTGGGATCTAACCTGGATATTGTAATTCTTGTATTTAACATCTGGAGCTGATCCAACATTGGTATGAAATTCAAATGGTGTTTTTAGATAAAGACACAATGCAATTTCTGCCATTGCACCACTAATACTTTTAGCAATCTTATCTTCTAATGTACCTTTATAACCATGCCACCATTCTTGCTTTTGTTTCATGCTTTCAGTAACTCTAAGCAAACCAGTCTGGGCAGCAGTTGTTATCTCATATAAATCTAGTTCTATTTCTGGACTCATTTAACCCACTCACCTTTTTCGTCTTTACACCAATGAGCTGAGATTATTTTTCCTTTATAAAAATTGCCAAAGTCCTTATCTGATTTGTCTATGGTTTTTTCATAAGCCTGACTGCAAGTGATTTTCTTAACTGTTTGTGTGATAGGAATTTT
>Ga0209383_1000605_pt1 | contig 24806 bp, 25 predicted proteins | sample CoawatmetaG02DNA_FD_187510 | JGI IMG/M metagenome (GOLD analysis project Ga0209383, IMG submission 187510) | Marine microbial communities from the West Antarctic Peninsula - Coastal water metaG029-DNA (SPAdes) (version 2) | ecosystem: Environmental > Aquatic > Marine > Coastal ... | reverse complement strand
TTTTAAAGTATTTCACCACATTTCCTGATACTGATTAATGGCGATAGGGATCAATGTTTCAGCAGAAAATCATCAAGATCAATATGGTTCTTCAGCAATAGGCTTCAGCTAGTGATACCTCTGAAATTTTTTTTTGGATGAATTTAGGTTGACGTTTCAATCCAAATTATTTGATTTTGTCAAAATTAGAAAATTTATGATCTAACCATCCATCCATTCGGTATCCGCCTGTTAAAAATTAAAATTATGCTTCTTTGTCTAGCATTTCTAGTAACTTATCATTTTCTTTTTTGGGCATACTCACTGTTTCCTTCGATCCAGGGAAGGTTCCGTCATTTACAGCTTCTCGAAATTTGCCTAAGGCTTCAGTTCTTTCTTTATAAATCTGTTTATGCAAACGACCTACATCACCAAAAGCGCGGGCGTGTTTTGGATTATTTAGGGCTTCGCCACAGATATCTGATGCGAACAGAAATATAACATCTCCAGCATAACCCGATCCCAGAGAACAGGTTACAATACTGGTTTTATGGTTCAATGCTAGTAATGCTTCTTCTGCTACACATTCGATTTCAACTGCGAAACAGCCAACGTCTTCTAACCGTTTGAAGGTGCGATAAAGCTCCATTGCCTCATCAGCAGTTTTACCGATGGCGCGAAGGCCGCCGACCCATGTGCTTAGTCGTGGGATCAGACCCATGTGAGATTGCACTGGAATACCGTTTTTGGATAGTAATTCGATCGCTTCATAACTACGATTGGTGTAGAAGAAATCTGCTCCACGCTCCATAGATTTAATTCCAGCACGTAGGATTTCATCGTTGGTAATGTGTGCTTCCCAAGCCATACCAGAGCCTGCGAAGGTCGTTGGGGCCACTTTGCGTACTATTTCCACCTGTTCATCCCATAGGGTGAACATGTCAATTCCTGCTTCGGCAGCGGCAGCTGCTTCTTCGGGACTTGAGGGATTGACCATCGTTAGTTTGTCTTTGGCGCCTTTACGGGCTTTGAGGTCAGCAACAGTAAAGTTACGTTGTGCTGGGGTGCCATTAAATGTGTAAATATTACGCATTTGGGATCAGTCTCCTTTGCTGTGTTGCTTTGTTAGTCAATTAGTAGAGTTATTAATAAAGTGCGTGCTAGGGTAGGCAAACTTTGGGAGAAGATTTTCCCAAGGTTAAAGAGTATCAATGCAGTAGTTCACGGATGTTAGCCTCCAGCTGTGCGGTAAAGCCTGCATCATTTCCTGGGTTTGCGGCGCAATGGCCCCATGGGGAATTATAAGCCCGCAAATCGGCATTTGGCATATGCCGAGCCTCAAACACATTATCTTCTGGTGGAAAGTATAAGTCCTGCGTGCAGGGCATCAAGATTGCACGAGCGTTTATTCCTGCTAGGGCTTTTGCAAAATCATTATTGTATATAGGCCCTGCACTTATGTCTCCAGCTTGCCATGTGGCAAGTTTGGCCAATAGATTGTTTGCATCCCACCCTTCGGCATGATCGATAGCCCAGTCGTTTAATAGATCCTCTGTCGATTCATAGCCAAGCTCTTTGTAAAGGCCGTTGCGATAAAATGTTTGGGAAAATGCCCACCCTGCATAGACACGGCCAAATGCTTTTAACCCTGCTATGGGTGGGGATGTATAGTTGCCATTATTCCAATTACTGTCTGCACAAAGAGCGGCTTTTACACCTTCAAGAAAGACAAAGTTATGGGGTGAGGTTTTAGCTGATGCACAAAATGGCAAAATGGCATTAACCATATTGGGATATTGCGCCGCCCATTGGTATGCTTGGCATCCAGCCATCGACCAGCCTGCTACAAGCGCAATTTGATCGATACCCAGGTGATCCACAAGCAATTTGTGCTGGCAGAAAATGTTATCCCACATTTGCATCAGAGGAAAACGTGGACCGTCTTGAGGTGATGGTGAATTGCTTGGAGAAGATGATATTCCGTTCCCCATTAAATTTGGGCATATAATGAAATGTTTATTAGGATCAATGGCGCGACCTAACCCAAAGAACCCTTCGTTGCGTTGGTGTGTGCCCGTATAGAACGTAGGTAGCACAATAACATTATCCCGGTTTTTGTTGAGCTGACCATGGGTCTTATAGGAAATCTGGGCATTTAGCAGAGTTTCACCAGAAAGGAGTGGGACCTCACCTAGTTGAAATGTTTTAAATGTACTTTTCATAGTGCCCTTTTTTTTAGACTGTATCTCAGATGTTGTGGACCTTCATGAAACGATGTGGCGATAAACTAATTTTGAGAGCCGTATCGTAATTCTTCTAATAGAGTCTGAGGTATTCTTTAACTTCCCAGTCAGTCACCGCTTGGTGATAACGCTCCCACTCATCGTTCTTATATTCGAGAAAAGAGTTACACATCACGGGACCCATAACATGTTTGGCAAGGTCATCATTGCGTAAGGCTTCCATTGCGTTGAACAGGTTTCGTGGTAGGCGGCGTATGCCAGCCTCTGTCAATTCTGCTTCACTCATAGCGTACAAATCGAAGTCAGTAGGTTTACCTGGGTCGGATTTCTTTTTGATTCCATCAAGAGCTGCTGTTAAATGAATAGCTAACGCTAGATAAACATTCATGGTCATGTCACAGGCGCGGTTTTCAAGGCAATATCGACTTTGTGGCAAACGAAATTGAGCTGAGCGGTTATTGAAACCATATGTGATGTTAGTGGGTGCCCAAGTAACGGTGCCACCCTCAAATCCACCAACACGAGGAACGAGCCCATTATATGAGTTCACGGTAGGACATGTAATTGCAGTGATCGCTTCAGCATGGTTCATTAGGCCAGCAACTGCCCAACGTGATTCATCGCTCCAGCCACTTTCGCTATCATCATGAAACACGTTTTCACCTGGACGACTTTTGTGTTGCAACGACATGTTGATATGTGCGCCAGACCGCCAGTCACCAATCGTGGGTTTTGGCATGAATGTTACAAACATACCATGCTTCTTGGAAATTTCCTTCAACAAGATACGCAAGAACGTCAGGCGGTCGGACATTTCCAGCATATTTGTATAGTGGAAGTCCAACTCAAATTGCGAATATCCACCTTCAGCAACTACATCATGCAAATTCCAACCCATATCTTCAAGGATATCGATCATATCTTTTAAGAAAGGCATTGAATCTGTTGAATATTCAACATCGTAACCAAAAGCCTGACGACGTGGGCGTAGCCCGTTTTCTGGGTCGTCGTCGAATGCTTTAACGGGTAAGCCATCCTCATTGTATTTCATCACATAGAATTCTGGCTCAATGCCAGCATAGCCGGCGTAACCATCTTGTTGTGCTTCATGCATCGCGCGCTTCAAGGCTTGACGAGGGCAGACGTTGTAGGGTGCGCCTTCCCAGTACAAGTCGGCGAAGATAATTGCTGTTTCTGGGTCCCATGGGCAGATATAAACTGCGTCTAAATCAGGCACCACGACTTGGTCACTGTCGGCTGGTGAAAGTTCTGGAACAAAAGAGATTGAGTGCACTGCGAACTGTGGACCTTTACCTAAGCAGAGCGGTTCGAAGTCACTCATTGGGACGGGTTTAGTTTTAGGAATACCGTGAAGGTCAATCCAGGTGGACATCACATATTTGACGCCAGCTTCTTCTAGCTTTTTGCGAACTTTTGATATGTTTGGACGATTTCGCTCAATTGCTTCGTCAAAGGTTTCGTAGTAGATTTTTTTATCAAAGTCATTTGCCATCTATTTATCTCCTTAAGCTGTCATATTTGAATTTTAACGGAGTTTGTATTCGAGATTAGCCCTATAACGAATGGTTTAGGGTACTTAGCTCCAGTGAGACCCACGTTTGTGATGATCGTTAGAATGCCTGATTCCTTCATGCGTTTGACACAATAACAAATTGTGCTTTCGGATGTATTTAATTTCAGTGCTATTTTGGAAATTGGCATATTGCTATCAGACTCAAGGAGTTGGATAATCTCTTGATTTAGTTCATTTTTATTGGCCAATCTTAGGGTGTCCTTGACACTATTTTCTCTGCTAAGATTTATCACTTTTCTATTCATGATAATTATGCCCTTTGGTGAAAGCGAATTATTCTGTATTTCATATTTTATATTTCGAATTACAGATACTATATTCGCTTAAACATCAAATTACTAATAGTAAATTACATAATAAGTAATAAAAATGGTTAATTATACGGTTTTCGTATTTAATCTATTTGATAGCTCAGATCATTTCTTGGGTCATAGGTATGTATCGGCGCATGGCTAAGCCTTAATTCAGAATTATTAAATAGGTTATTTGGGCTGACGTCTATCGCCAGTTACTTTTTAATAAGAACTGATTTTTAAAGTTTTTCAACCCATACATAACCTCAACAGAGGCTATGTCCTTCTGGCTATGGATATGAGTAGATAGTAGTTGTAGAAGCGTGGTTTCGCTATTACTTACCACCTCTATCAGAAGGTCATACCTTCCGCTTACCCAAGTGACGTAAACTATGTCAACAATCTCACTTAACCGAGCCGCGGTCACTGCAGGGTCATGGCCCGACGAAACTCTGATGCCAAGCATGGCTTCTGTTCGATATTCTTGTGCTGATTCATCGGTAATTGCTGCGATATGCAAAACGCCTGACGTTTTCATAGCGTTTACGCGATTGCGGATTGTGCCTTCTGACACATTAAGTTTTTGCGCAATCTCCGAAAAAGCCATGCGTCCATCAATACGCAATGCTCGGATGATACCTCTATTCAATTCATTACCAAGAAGAGGTTTTTCATTTGAACGTTCTGAAATATATTCTTTAGAACTCATTTACACTACCCTTTTCTTGTTGAAGGCGATGATACCTCTAGGTTTACGAAGCTTTGGGAGTTCATAATAGAAAACTAACGCTCTGTCCAATGCGATCGTATTGGAAGGTGAACCTGTAAGGTAAGTATTTTTATTATGTGCATAAAAATACTATATTCGTAATACTATGTTATATTTCTTCGAATATATCTAAAGTAATAATTGACATACGAAATTATCAGTGCAATTTTCGAAATAATAAATTGTCCACCCTTAATGGAGGATGCGAGAATGGTAGCTGAGATTTTAAACTCTGAACCAAAAGTATTTTTGGGAAATTTCAAGGGGTATGCACAGTCTGAACCTGCAAAAGCTGATGAAGAAATAGCACGAATTGGGCCAGGCACGTCAGGTGGAGAATATATGCGCCGTTTCTGGCATCCGATCTATGTTACTGAGGAATTAGGTGAATTACCAAAAGCTATTAAAATTCTCGATGAAGAGTTGGTTGTGTTTAGGTATGGTGGGGGTGACAAAATTGGATTGGTGCATAAGTACTGCCCACACCGTCGTGCGTCTCTTGAATATGGTAAATGTGAAGATCGTGGCATCCGCTGTTGCTATCATGGTTGGCTGTTTGCACCAGATGGCGAAATATTGGAAACGCCAGGCGAAGACTCTACTGCAAAAGCTGCAGAAATGGTCCGCGAGCGTACGCGGCTAGGTGCCTATCCTGTGACAGAATACAATGGCCTGATCTTTGCCTATTTGGGCCCACCTGAATTGATGCCTGAATTTCCAATTTACGATGCTTTTGAAATCAAGGATATGGTTCACCGAGTTTATAAGGCACCCTATGCCTGTAATTGGATTCAGATTTTGGATGCCATTATGGATCCAGTGCATACAACATTCCTACACAGTCAGAATAGCCACCCACAGTTTTCTGAAGGTATGTCTGAAATTGGTGAACTTAAGTTCTATGAACGTAATGAAAATCACTTTCTTGGATCTTCAACGCGGCGCGTAGATGATAACGCATGGGTACGTATTAATGAACTCATCTTGCCGAACTTTACCCAGGCTGGTTCTGCTTTTGCAGCGGATGGAACTAAATCACTTTATTTTGGTCGGTCTTGCTTTACCCGTTGGGTGGTGCCTGTGGATGATGAAACATCTATTGTTTATGCCTGGGCAAATTTTGGTGAAAGAGGTGACCCACTCAAGTACAATACTCAAGAGGGTTGTGAATTGATTGAGCAAGGTGAGGTTTTTGACCGCTCGATAGAAGATAAGCAACGCTATCCAGCGGATTCTGAAGCGGTTGAAGGAATGGGGCCAATTTCCACCCACAAAAGTGAGAATCTGATGCCAACGGATCGAGGAATATCGCTTTACCGCCGTCGTGTCCGTAAACAAATCCGTGACCTTGCAGGGGGTATTCAACCGCCACAACCTTTGCGTCATGATGGTAAGTCCGTGCGGACTTATGGTCAGGATACAGTTCTTAATCTACCTCCAATTGAGGGGCAGAGTGATCGTAATTATCTAAAGAAAATTGGTGAAAAAGTTATAGATTTTCAATTCGAAGTTGAAAACTGGTGCGATGATGGACGAGATAATGCAATTATTGAGAAGCTCAAAGAGATTGAAACTAACGGTATAGCCTGAGCCAACAATAGGAATGAGAACTTGAAAATACATGTAAAAAATAACCGTTGGGCGCCAGGGTCTTTTCCGAATACTCCTGAAGGTGAAGAAGTATTCACAATTACTCATGAACGAATCAATACTGTTCTGGAGGATTTCCCAGATCTCCAGGGAAAGTTGGATTATTTTGTTGACTGGGATATTGATAACTTCACCAGTTCAATAGCTGATGCTGATGTTTTATTGACCTGGGATTTGCCCATGGAAAATCTATCTCAAGTAGCCCCAAATCTGAAATGGATCCATTGTATTGGTGCTGGGGTTGAACATATGTTGCCTATGGATTGGCTTCCTGAACATGTCACATTGACCAATAATAAAGGTGTACATGCAGCCAAAGCTGGAGAGTTTGGCCTGATGGCTGTGCTAATGTTGCATTCAAAAATACCTGCAATAGTGACCAATCAACAGAAGTCAGTTTTTGAATCCCTTTATACGTCCCCTATTGCTGGCAAAACCTTGGTTGTTCTTGGCACAGGAAGTTTGGGTGGGGCAGCTGCTAAAAAAGTCCAACAACTTGGTGTGCATGTGGTCGGCGTTAACCGCAGTGGACGGCTGGTAGATGGCTGTGATGAAGTGGTGACAACAGCCGAATTGGACAGTGTTCTGCCAAATGCAGATTATATGTTAATCGCTACGCCTGATACGCCTGATACGCGTGGCCTAATGGATCGCCGTCGATTAGATTTAATGAAACCAAGTGCGGGGATAATCAATATTGGTCGTGAAGCGGTGATGGATTATGATGCGCTTTGCGATAAGCTGGAAGAGGGCAGCCTAGCTGCCGCTATTCTTGATGTATTTGATCCTGAACCCATTGATGAGAATTCACATTTGTGGGGAGTGAAAAATTTGATCATCACACCACATGTTTCTGCGGATGATGGCGATGCTTATGTTCCAATGACACTTGGTTTATTTTTTCGCAACATGCGGTTGTTTTTAGACGACAAACCTTTGTTGAATCCAATACAACCAACGCTTGGTTATTAAATTTATTCAGAGGTTCCAATGGAAAAGTGCTGGAGGCAAAAAAAATCAAATATGGTTTTGTGTTGAAAATGGTTGGCGGCTTAGCTTGGAAAATGTTGATGATGCAATTGTTATGGCTGAAAAGGTGACACATATGATTATGGCGAATCGCAAACGCTATTAGGTTAATCTTTTATTATGATCAGACCAATACGAATCCAATGTGTAGATTCTGACCTTTCGTCCAGGTATCATGATATTCTTAAATATCGTGTTAATGGTAATACTATCTGATTTAGATTTTGAAAATGATGAGTTTATAGCAGTTGATGCAATGAATGATCCGTCTACGTATATAGTTGCCAAATGTTTGATAAAAAACAAAAAACTGCCAAAAAAACCCCTACTATTACTCCCAAATCAATTCTTAAATCTTTATTAAAAGTTAATTTTTTATAATACGATATTCGTATATTACCTTGGGTAAAATTACTGTTTAATAAGAATTAATATAAGTTTTTATCTATTTAAGTAAAAAAGAGTTGCGAATTGAACATTTTCAACGTTAACATAAATTATCCAAATAGCAGGCTAAGTGAAAATTGTTTTGATGGCTTTAAAATGAAATATTTTTTTATGTATGAATAACTAAAAGAAACTTGTTTTATTCATGAAAAATATTGAGGTACCTTACTGAGTTAATAATGCGGGACAGGCGGATCAGGCGCCAAACAAACAGCTCTAACAAGTCGCACAAAGCGCATTGGGCAAATTACATGGTCGGTTAATAAAACGATCAAACTAAATGAAAATGTACAACAATAGGAGTATCATAAAATGAGACTTAAGATTTTTGGAACTATCATATCGGCGGTAATTGCCGCTACAGCCAGCACTGTAACGGCTGGGCCACTTGAAGACAGGATTGCTGCAGGCAAACCTATTCGTCTTGGTTTTGCGGCAGCGATGCCATGGGCAGGGCCAGGAGACGATGGCGAGCCTCTGGGTTTTGTCAACAAGATCACTATCGATCTTATGGAAAAAATGGGTCACACGAATATTGAGCCAGTAGTCACAGATTGGGCAGGTTTGATCCCCAGCTTGATGGCGGGTCGTGTCGACATCATCACTGGTGGGATGTATATTTTGGGTTCACGTTGTGAAAATATCGACTTCTCTGAGCCAATTGGTCAGTTTGGTAACGCGTTTATCGTACCTGAAGGGAACCCTCTAGGTTTGGAAACTTACGAAGGTATCAAAAACGCGGGAGCTGTTCTTGCAGCTGTAGCTGGTTATGTGAATGTTGCAGAAGCTCTTAGAGTTGGTATTGCCGAAGAAAATATTATGCAATTGCCTGGTACTACTGAAGTTCTCGCGGCTGTAAAATCTGGACGCGCTGCTGCCGGTGCCATGACCGCGGTTGAAGCGGAACTTATAGCCAAGAAAAATGATGGAATTGAAGCAACGGATACTAATGCATTACCGGTATGGACCTTCAATTGGGTTGGCATTGGGTTCCACCCAGAGGATGATACGTTCCGTGCGGGTTTCAACGCTGCAATGCCTGGTTATATGGGCTCAGATAAAATGCTGGACGCTATTGTTCAATGGGATTATTTGCCTTCAAACGTGCCTCAACCAGATGCTACGATGCAATGGGCTTGTGATAACCGCTAATATCTTGCATTTTATAAAATAACGATAATTTGGCGCGATTTGCGGATTGTGCCAATTTTCAAGCCGACCAGTTCTCTGGCCAAGCAAGAAGAAGTGAGCAGTGACGTATATTGAATTTCTACAAGCTTATAGTAGTCGGATCATTGATGGATCGTTGATCACCCTTGTGCAGTTTCTTTTTGCGACTGCTGTAGCCGTAACCACAGCCCTTGCACTTGGTTTAATGCGATTATCTAATAACCCTGCTGTAAAAGGCAGTGCTACGATTTACATTGAGATATTTCGTGGCACATCCCTTGTGGTACAGCTATTTTGGGTTTTCTTTGTGTTACCACTTTTTGGAATCACTCTCGATAAATTTATCGCTGGGTTTCTGACTGTGGGTTTGAATATGGGGGCTTATGGCGCTGAATTGGTCCGTGGGGCAATTATGGCGGTGCCTAAGGGGCAATGGGAAGCGGCAAAAGCCATCAACATGACACCTTTACAACGAATGAGGCGTATTATTCTCCCACAGGCTTTTGTAATTATGTTGCCACCTTGGGGAAACCTTGTCATTGAAATTCTCAAAGGAACGGCTCTTGTTTCATTGATTGCGGTCACTGATCTTATGTTTCAAGCACGTCAAATTAATATCTCAACTTTTATGTCTGTTCAGACATTTGGCACGGCTATTATTATTTATTACGTGTTTGCCCGATTCATGGTCACACCGTTCATGCGATATTTTGAACGTTTGATGGCCCGTAAAATTGGAAGGGCTTAAGGGATGGAATGGCGTTGGGATTGGACTTGGGAACTTGTACCACGTTTTATTGATGCGACAGGTAAAACACTAGTCGCAGCTGGTGGTGGATATGCAATCGCTATCGTCCTTGGGCTTGTATTCGTACTGGCGCAAAGGACACCTTCACGAATACTTGCCTTTGTTGCGCGCGAATTTGTTGAGCTGATCCGTTCCACGCCACTATTGTTGCAAGTTTTCTTCGTTTTTTATGTAGGACCACAATTTGGTGTGCAACTTTCTCCCTGGACTTCTGGCATGGTCGCCATAGGGTTACATTATGGTGCATATCTTTCTGAAGTTTATCGCGGTGGAATTGAAAGTGTTCCTAAAGGTCAATGGGAGGCGGCAACTGCTATTAATATGTCCATGGCTAAAACTTACTACCGCATCATTATTCCCCAAGCATTACCGCCAGCTATCGCCGGAATGGGTAACTATTTGGTGGGGATATTCAAGGATACACCGATGCTATCTGTGATCGGTGTTGCTGAATTAATGCATACCGCGAATGCAGTAGGATCACAAAGTTATCGATACTTAGAACCTTATACAATGGTTGGGATTATCTTTCTTGTGATTTCTTTGCCAACCGCATTTATGATCTCCCGTTTTGAAAAATGGGTACGCAGAAAGATGGGAATGTAAGATATGACCGAAGATATGAGCCAATATCCACTTCGTCTTGAAGGTAGCAATATTCCAATGGTTAGCTTTAAAAACGTACGTAAAAGTTATGGACCTCTGGTTGTTCTTGACCAATTGTATCTTGATATTGATGCGGGCGAAATGGTGACTATCATAGGGCCGTCTGGATCTGGAAAAACAACTGTTTTGCGCATGCTAATGACATTAGAGACTATAAATGGTGGGGTAATTTATGTGGATGGTGAACCCTTAACCCATATGGAAAAAAACGGTATTCTGGTGCCAGCTGATGTCAAACATACTCGCCGTATTCGCAGCAAAATTGGCATGTGCTTTCAGCATTTTAACTTGTTTCCACATTTAACAGCATTGCAAAACTGCATGGAAGGACCTGTACAGGTTTTGGGAATATCAAAAAAAGAGGCGTCAGAACGTTCGCTTGAGTTGCTTGATATGGTTGGGATGATAGAAAAAAAAGATCAACTTCCATCTCGCTTGTCTGGAGGCCAGCAACAACGTGTGGCCATAGCGCGGGCACTTGCTATGCGCCCGAAAGTTATGCTGTTTGACGAAGTGACATCTGCACTAGATCCTGAAGTTATCAGTGAGGTAACGGGTGTTATTAGGCAACTCGTAGGTGCACATAATTTGACAATGTTGATGGTGACCCACCAAATGGGTTTTGCTAAAGACATTTCTGACAGGGTTTGCTTTTTTTATAATGGCTCCATAGAAGAACAAGGAGCGCCCTCTAAATTGTTTGAAAACCCTGAACGTAAGCGCACTCAACAGTTTCTCAACGCAGTTTTGGAAGCAAATTGATGTGCCTTTTGATAAATTCCCTGGGTTTGCAATCTTCTGTGTGATTGTGGCGCTGCAGAAAAACATAATCAGAATGTAAACCCATCCTTTTTAAGGTGAAAAAACTGCAGCATATCACTATTTTTTTGAGTGTAAGTTTCAAAAGTCAGAGATGGTGACATTTTTTTAGTGAAAGCGGTGTTGCTTCTTCTATAAATGCAGAAGTTTTTAAACAGCTATAGATTTTCGGGCTGAGCCATACCCAATATATGATAGCCACCATCTACCCGGATAATTTCTCCAGTTGTGTCAGCACCATAATCGGAAGATAAATAAACAGCTGTGCCACCCACAGATTCTAAAGTTGCATTTGATCTTAGAGGAGCATTTTTTTCAGTTGTTCTAAATGTTTTTCGTGCTCCACCAATAGCTGCGCCCGCAAGTGTTCTCATGGGGCCAGGACTTATTGCATTAACTCGAATTTTTTGAGGCCCTAAGTCATTAGCTAAATACCTGACAGAACTTTCTAAAGCAGCTTTTGCAACTCCCATGACGTTGTAAAAAGGTGTTACCCTTGTTGATCCGCCATAAGTTAGAGTAAGTATTGTTCCACCATCTGGCATAAGGGGCATTGCACGACGCGCTACTTCAATTAGGGAATAGCAACTAATATCTAATGAATTTTGGAAATTTTTTCTGGAAGTATCAGAGAACCTTCCTGTTAATTCAGATTTATCAGAAAAAGCAATAGCATGTACGAGAAAATCTAATTTCCCCCATTTGTCTTGAATTTTGGAAAATGCAGTATTTAAGGAGTTATCATTTTGGACATCTACATCTATCATTAATTCTGAGCCAATACTTTCGGCTAAAGGCTTTAACCTTTTGCCAAAGCTTTCTCCCTGGTAGGTAAAAGCAAGCTCAGCTCCATTTTTGCTCATTTCGCGCGCTATGCCCCAAGCTATTGATCTCTCATTAGCTACGCCCATAATTAATCCGCGCTTTCCACTTAAAAGTTTATCCATTATATTTGCTCATTGCGATTGTTGCGTTTGTACCTCCAAAGCCAAAACTATTTGAAAGTATTGTATCTAGATTAACCTGATCAAGTCGTGTTGTCGCTATTTCATTTTTATTTATTTTGGGATCAATTGTTTCAACATTTGCGGAAGCTGCGATGAAATTATTTTTCATCATTAAGATTGAATATATTGCTTCTTGCACGCCAGTAGCGCCCAAACTGTGACCTGTTAAGGATTTCGTAGAACTCACCGGAGGAGTGGAACCTTCTCCAAAAATTCTCCTTATTGCTTCTATTTCTGTCACGTCACCGGCAGGAGTAGATGTGCCATGCGCGTTTATATAATTGACGGGTCTTTCACCAATTGTGCCCATTGCTAATCTCATTGAGCGCTCACCACCTTCTCCAGATGGTGCCACCATATCATGTCCGTCTGAAGTTGCTCCATAGCCTGTTACTTCAGCATAAATTTTTGCTCCACGGGCTAGAGCATGATCTAATTCTTCGAGGACTACCACTCCACCACCACCTGCAATAACAAATCCATCGCGATTGGCATCAAAAGCTCTAGAAGCTTTCTCGGGTGTGTCATTATATTTTGAACTCATAGCTCCCATTGCATCAAATAAGCAAGACAATGACCAATCTAATTCCTCCCCACCTCCAGCAAAAACAATATCCTGTTTGTTCATTTGAATTTGCTCAACACCATTGCCAATACAGTGTGCCGAGGTGGAACAGGCAGAAGTTATTGAATAATTTACTCCTTTGATTTTGAATGGGGTCGCAAGGCAGGCTGAGTTTGTTGAAGACATGCAGCGAGTTACCATAAAAGGTCCCATTCTTTTTGGCGCACCTTTCTCGATTACTGTTAGATGGGCCTTCAGTAGGTTCGATGTGGAGGGTCCGCCAGATCCAACGATTAAACCAGTTCGTTCATTGGAAACGTCGTTTTCTTCTAAGCCACTGTCTTGAATAGCTTGTTCCATCGACAAATAATTAAAGGCAGCTCCAGGACCCATAAATCGCATTTGGCGCTTATCAATATGATCTTCTAGAACAATATTGGGCACCCCATGCACTTGGCTTCTAAAGCCTTTTTCTATATATTCTGGCGCGGACACTATCCCAGACTTTCCAGATTTTAATGAATCCAAAACTTCGCTTTGATTATTTCCTATTGACGAAATTATACCAATACCTGTTACAACGACTCTACGCATAAAAATTCCTCTTATTCCTTAAAAAGACCGACCTTCATGTCAGTCGTAGTATAAATAGTTTGGCCATCTGCTAGCATTTCACCATTAGCCATTGCCAATTTTAATTTACGATCAATTACGCGCGTAAAATTTACGACATAAGTTACTATTGAGGTGCTTGGAGTTACCATTCCAGTGAATTTAACTTCTCCAACGCCCAAAGCTCTTCCTCGACCTTCCATTCCTCTCCAACCAAGGTTAAATCCTGTTAATTGCCACAAGGCATCTAATCCTAAACAACCAGGCATTACTGGATCACCAGGAAAGTGACATTTAAAAAACCACAGATCTGGTGTAATATCTAATTCAGCAACAACATGGCCTTTACCTGATTCACCTAAGTTATCTGAAATTTCGGTTACTCTATCCATCATTAACATTGGTGGTTCTGGTAATTGAGGGTTACCTGGCCCAAAAAGCTCTCCTCTGGCACATTTTAAAAGGCTTTCCTTATCAAATTTGGATGGAAATAGTGCCATTATTGAAGCTCTCCTGAGTAACTTATTTAAATTTTCTTTCTCCTAACACTGTGACTTGGTGTGAAGCAAGGGTGAGATATCTCGAAAAATGTTTGAATTTTTTATCTTTTGGCTCCATATTATTAGTAGTGGAAACAAAACTGAGTCGAAAAATGCAAACTGATAGTTTTGAAAATAGTAGAAAATGGTTAAAGAAATCAAAACTCAGGCCAACAAGGCAAAGGTTGGCTTTGGCTAATTTGTTGGTGGGAGATGGTAAAAATCGTCATGTAACAGCAGAGAGCCTTTTTGAATTGGCAAACAATTCAGGGGGAGCGGTCTCTTTAGCAACTGTTTATAATACTTTAAGAGCTTTTTGTGATGCAGGTTTGCTAAATGAGGTAACTGTTGATGGCCATAAGTCATATTTTGATACTAGAATGGATGATCACCCACATTTTTATTGGGAACAAAAGGGGCTATTAACCGATGCGCCTAAAGATAACCTAAAAATATCACAGTTGCCTGATGCGCCCAACGGTTCCGAAATAACAAAAGTAGATGTAGTTATTCGTCTGCGTGAAAAATAGTATGGAAATAACTGTTTTGGATGATTTTGTACTAAATTACACTTTTTGATAGCTGAAAGTCTTTTGGAATTAACAAATTATTAGTTGATAAATCATTTATATTATTGTGCCCACATAACGCCATGGTCATATCTAGTTCTTTATGAATTATTTCCAAAGCCTTTTTAACGCCGGCCTCACCAGCAGCACCCAACCCATAAATATAAGATCTTCCTATGTATGTACCTTTTGCGCCCATCGCTATAGCTTTTAATACATCTTGCCCTGATCTAATGCCTCCATCCATATGTATTTCGACGTCAGCATTTACGGCTTCTAAAATATCTGGAAGAATACGTATTGAGCTGCTAGCACCATCAAGTTGCCTTCCACCATGATTGGAAACGATTATTGCATCTACTCCGCACTGGACTGCTTTTTTGGCATCTTCAACATCAAGAATACCTTTTAAAATTAATTTTCCACCCCACATTTTTTTTATTTTTGCTACTGCATTCCAATCGAGAGTTAAATCAAATTGATTTGCAGTCCATTCCATAAGTGAACTTACATTATTTACACCCTTAACGTGTCCAACAATGTTTCCAAACGATTTGCGTTTGGTTCTTAGCATTTGGGTGCTCCATTTCAACTTAGTAGCAAGATCAAAAAGGTTTCTTAGGGTAGGTCTTAAAGGCACAGAAAGACCATTTTTAATATCTAAATGCCTTTGCCCCAATAATTGTAAATCTAAGGTTAAAACTAAGGCAGAACATTTAGCTTTCTTAGCTCTTTCAATTAGTGCTTCAAGAAATGCTTGATCTTTCATTACATACAATTGAAACCAAAATGGTGAATTTGTATTTTCGGCAACATCTTCTATTGAGCAAATCGACATAGTGGACAATGTATAGGGTAGGCCAAAACTTTCAGCAGCTCTTGCTGCTTTGATCTCACCATCTGCTGATTGCATTCCTGTCAGCCCGACTGGCGCCAATGCTACTGGCATAGTTACATCTTGCCCAATCATTTTAGTTTTTGTTGTTCTATTGGACATGTCTACAGCAACTTTTTGGCGCAGTTTTAATAAACTAAAATCTGAAGAGTTTTCTTGTAGTGTTTTTTGTGTCCAGGAACCACTTTCGGTATAATCATAAAACATTTTTGGTACGTTTTTTTGATATTTAATACGCAGATCTTCTATAGTTGTTATTTTTTGCATTATTTGCTTCTTCTTTAAAAATTATTCACCTAAAATTCTTACATACTTTTAGATATCAAAGGTCACCAAAGTTATTTTATGGATTTTTATATTTATGTGAAAATTAAGCTCTATGAGCACCATCTGTCAATGTTTTTACAAATTTCAATATTTGAGCAACCGACTTTCCTTTGCCAATCATTTCAACAATAGCTGAACCCACGACCACACCATCAGCAACTTTTGCGATTTCAAATGCAGCCTCGGGTGTTGTAATACCAAAGCCCACAACTATTGGTAGTTGTGTGGATTTTTTTATCCTTGAAATTTCTGGTCCAACATTTGTTGATTGCGCTGAGGCAGCGCCAGTAATTCCAGTGATAGACACATAATAAACAAATCCTGAGGTATTTGACAAAACTTTGGGTAGTCTTTTTGCATCTGTGGTCGGAGTGGCAAGCCGGATAAAATTAATATTATGTTTAGCAGCTGGAAGACATAATTCTTCGTCTTCTTCAGGAGGTAAATCAACTACTATCAATCCATCAATGCCAGCAGTACCTGCATCTATGAGAAATTTTTCGACCCCATAACTAAAAATTGGATTATAATAACCCATTAATACGATTGGAGTTTGATTATCATTTTTGCGGAAAGCACTTACCATCTCTAAGGTTTTAACAACTGTCATGCCTTTTTTTAGGGCTCGTTGGCCTGCCAATTGTATTGTTGGTCCATCTGCCATTGGATCTGTAAATGGCAAGCCGAGTTCGATGATGTCCACTCCCGCCTTGGGTAATCCATTTAAAATCTCTAATGATAGATCATAACTAGTATCACCGGCCATTATATAGGAAATGAATGCTTTTTTCTTTTGAGCTTTTAACGCCTTAAATTTTTTATCAATTCTTGTCATTCTATTTTCCCTTTATAGATCTATGATCTATGATGTATTTTAGATTTTATTATCAAAATTCAACTTTTACCACATATTTATAAGTCTAGTTGATTTAAGTTGCTCTTGACCGTTGCTATTGAGGTGAACTACATGCCCTTTAAGAAAATAATATTGGAAGTATAGAAATGGGTTTCAAAACTGGAATAGTAGGTTTGCCAAACGTTGGTAAGTCTACTTTGTTTAATGCTTTAACAAGAACTGCTGCTGCTCAAGCAGCAAATTTTCCTTTTTGCACTATTGAACCAAATATTGGGGAGGTGTCAGTTCCTGATCTGAGGCTTGAACCACTAGCAAATATTGCAAAATCTGCGAAAATTCTTCCAGCTAGAATGATCTTTGTTGACATAGCTGGTCTAGTAAAAGGTGCGTCAAAAGGTGAAGGTTTGGGTAATCAATTTTTAGCAAATATCCGGGAAACTGATGCCATTGCACATGTGCTGCGTTGTTTTGATGATAGTGATGTAACGCATGTTGAGGGAAGAGTAGACCCTGTTGAAGATGCTGCAACAATTGAGACTGAATTGATGCTTGCGGATATGGAAAGCATTGAAAAGAGACTACAGAACCTAAGTCGCAAGTTGCGTGGTGGAGATAAAGATTCGGTAGAACAAGATATTTTGCTCAAACGTGCATTAGAAGCATTGGAGGCTGGTAAACCGGCAAGAACGGTTGACGTAGCGGAGGATGAACTACGAACTTGGAATATGCTGCAACTTCTAACTGCTAAACCAGTTTTATATGTCTGCAACGTAGAGGAAGAAAACGCAGCAGCTGGTAATGCTTATTCTGAGGCTGTTTTAAAGATGGCCGTCTCTCAAGGTGCGGCAGCAGTTGTTATTTCCGCTGCGATTGAGGAAGAAATAAGCCAATTAGATCATAGTGAAGCTGATATGTTTTTAAATGAAATGGGACTAGAGCAACCTGGTTTAAATAGATTAATTGAAGCAGGTTATGAATTACTTGAACTTCAAACTTACTTTACGTGTGGTCCTATGGAAACGCGTGCCTGGACAATCCCTAAAGGCGTATCTGCTCCACAGGCGGCGGGTGTAATACATGGTGATTTTGAAAAAGGATTCATCAGAGCTGAAACTATTTCCTATAATGATTTTATTGAATTAGGTGGTGAAAATGCAGCTCGAGATGCTGGAAAATTACGCGCTGAGGGGAAATCATATATTGTTCAAGACGGTGACGTCATGCATTTTCTCCACAGTAAATAACTAAAATAGGTTAATTATTAATCGGCTCGTATAACAGTGATGTTAGACTATTTAAATTGGCGTTTGTTTTTAAATTACTTACTACCAGCTCAATTGTTTTTGAATTATTTTCACCAATTATGGGGTTTGAAAGTTTAAAAAATTTATTTTTTAATTCACTTGCTTTTGGTGGTTTCTCTGCAGTCCAGCGTGGGTTAACAAATCCAGTTTCAAAAATAGTGCCATTATTTAACTCAATTTTGGCACTAGCAAATCGCTGTGATGGAAATTGACTGTTACAATAATCATTTTCAATCATTTTCAAGGATTTTGAAATTCTTAGAGTTTCGGGATTTCTAAATGAATTTTCTGAAACTTCTTTAATACCAACATCACCGTTCACTAAGGCAACAGCACAAGGGTAGGAAGTTGAGTATTGTGCCTCCTCAGTAGTTTTTGGTTCGCTTATAGCTAACCTAATGGCCTCATGAAACGTGTGGATTTCAATATTTTTCACATCTTTGGATGAAATATTATGTTTAAATTTTAGATTCAAAACAGCCTCAATTGGGGCCTGAGCCCAACGGCAAACGGGATAAGGTTTGAAATACTGTTCTTTAATTAACCATTTTTGCCCTAAGTCTTTCCAAAAACTGATTGTGTCATCGCTATCCATAGTTATGGCGGGCGCACCACTGAAACCACTTTTTGCCAAATATGCAGCTGAAACACCAGCCATTGCACCAAAACCTGATCCATCTTTTAACATCGTAGGATGGTCGATACATCTCATCATTTGACTTCTAGGCCCATGATATTCAGCTATACCTAGCGCGTGTTTTGTTTCTTCTTGACTTAAACCTAACCGCCTTGCGCCTATCGCGGCTACAGCGATTGAAATCCAAGCGCCAGATGTATGATAGTCTGATGTGGTTCCATGAAGAGAAGTAGCAAGTCTGCTGCCTAATTCATATCCAATGACAATATCAGTCAAAAAAGAATGGCTATCAGTAGTCTTAGTCGCATCAGCAAATGCTAATGTTGCAGGAAACACCCCACACCCCACATGACCTTTAGCATTGTTGAATCCATCATGAGCATCCATTGAGTCGATCGTCATGCCTCCTGCCAAAGCACAGCCTGCTGGACTGCAGTATCTGCCATCAAATAATAGGCGAGTTTTATTATTTTCGGAATTAAAGTTTTCTAGTGCATGATTTCGAATAATTTTTGAAAGTTTAGTTGTAGCGCCAGCAATTCCAACACCTATTAAATCTAATATGCATAGGGTCGCCATTTCTTGAGTATTTTCTGAGAGGTCAGAAAACTTTGTATCATGAATGAAGTCGATAATCTTATTAATCATCTTACCACCTAATATTAAAAACTGACTTTCTTAACATAAATTGACGCAACAAAAAAAAGCAATAAATAATTCAATTATACCAGTACAGCTTACTAGGATTATCTACTAATAGTTTTTTTTGAATTTCAGGTGTTACAGCAATTTCTTTCAAAACATCAACCAAACTTCCATCATCAGGCATATGAGATTTCATATTAGGATGAGGCCAATCTGTGCCCCATAAAACGCGTTCTGAATAATTTTCAATCAATAGCTTCATGAAGGGTTTTACGTCAGCATAATTAGTTTTTGGGCCTAATTTGGATAAACGTTCTGGGCAACTAGTCTTGCACCAGAATTTTTCGTTTTCCATTAGTTTTCTAAATAAAGTAAATTCTTTACTATTTGTTCCTTTTGAGACGTCAGGTCGAGCCATATGGTCAAAAACAATATCTGTCGGTAATGATTTTAAAAAGGGAATTAACTCTTCTAAATCTTGTGCCTCGAGGTATACAACAATATGCCATCCTAATGTTGCTATTTTTTGTGCGATATTATGAAAAACCTCTCTTGGTGTATTATCAACCAACCTTTTTACAAAATTAAATCGGACGGCTCGCACGCCGGCAGTGTCTAAACGCTTTAGATCAGTTTTAGTTATATCCGGTGAAACGACAGCAACACCTCTTGCCAAGTTATTTGAAGATAACAAGGCATCCTCTAGGGCATCATTATTCGTCCCATGACATGAAGCTTGTACAATGACATTCCTTTCAAAACCAAGAAAATCTCTAAGTTTAAAAAGCTGTTCTTTAGAGGCGTCGCATGGTGTGTATTTGCGTTCTGGTGCAAAGGGAAATTTATTTGCAGGGCCAAACACATGGCAATGTGCGTCTACCGCACCTTTCGGTAACTCAAATGATGGTTTAGTAGGTTCTGGGTGAAAAGGTAACCAGTCTGGGTCCATAAGCTTTTTTTCCTTCAATATATGTCATCAAAAACGATACCATCAAATAATTTCCTGGCCGTTCTTAATATAGCAGTAGATATTATTCCTTGTTGGTTAGTTTTAATCACAACTTGAGTTTGTCCAGAAGGATGCTCAATTGAGCAAATCTTTGTGTTTCCCTCTGGTATCGATGAAATTAGATTTGTAACAGATTTATTAAGCAAACAAGCAGTAGCAACGCTGATTGCACCAAAAACTCCTATTGAGGAATGGCACCTATGAGGGATGAAAGTTCGAGTGTTTATAATGCCTTCAGATTTGGCATTACTTACAATAGTCATTTTTGGTACCGTTTTCTCTGCCACGTTTCCAAGTTTCATTAACTTACCACATGAGATACGCAATTTTTCTAAAAAATTGCGTAGTTCTAAATTGCTCTCAAGATCTTTAATATCCTCATAACCAGTTATTTTTAAGTCTATTGCTCTGATAATCACACATGGCATTCCATTATCAATCATCGTTACGTTGACACCATTAACATTATCGATTTGATTTCCAGTTGGTAATAAATCACCACATAATGAACCAGCAATATTTAAAAATTCAAGAGAAATGGGAGAGCTAGGCTTTGGAACACCGTCTATATAAGTTTCGCCTTTATAAGTAATCTCACCTTTTGGAGTCTGAACAGTAGCAATGGCCATCTGTTTGGTGTTTTCCATGTAGATCTTGACTGATGTTTCATCATGGCCATATTTTGGTTTTATAAGTCCCCGCTCTATAGCGAAAGGAGCTATGCCAGCTAAAATATTTCCGCAATTTTGAGAATCTGAAACTAAAGTATTATCAACGGATACTTGAAGAAATAAATAATCAATATCAGCATCAGATTTTTTGGATTTTGATACGATTGCAACTTTGGAAGTCAGTGGGTTTCCACCACCAATACCATTTATTTGAAGTCTGTCAGGTGAACCAAATATGGATAGAAGAAACTTATCTCGTTCTACTTTATTAGAAGGAAGATCATTTTTTAAAAAGTATAGTCCTTTTGATGTTCCTCCTCGCATCCACATCGCTGGAACATCATTAGACATATTTTAAACCATACTTTTTTAACTTTTCTCGCATATTATAAATATCGAGCCCCAATTCACCATTAGCCATTCTTTCACGTTTCTCGATCTCTAATAGTTCTCTTTCTTTAGAGAGCTTGAGAACGTTTTCAGCTTCTGAGCGCTTTACAATACAGACGCCATCATCATCAGCGACAATAATATCCCCAGCTTCTACTTTAGCGCCGGCGCATATTATGGGAATATTTACTGAACCAACAACTTCTTTCACTGTTCCTTGGGCGTGATGTGCTTTGCTCCAAACTGGAAAATCCATATTTCGAAGATCAGCAATATCCCGACAACCACCATCGATTATTAAGCCTTGGCAACCTCTAGCCATCGCTGATGTTGCTAATAGATCGCCAAAGTATCCAGCATCGGAAGGTGAAGTGGTAGCCACAATCATAATATCACCAGGTTTAATTTGCTCAATCGCAACATGGAGCATCCAATTGTCATCTGGTGGTGCAAGAATGGTTAGAGCTGATCCTGCTATCCGTTTCCCAGAAATTACAGGAAAGATATAACTTGCGAGTAATCCCTTTTTGCCTTGTGCTTCATGAACAGTTGCTACCCCACATTCGGCTAGGCCATCAATGGTGTTTTGATTGGCGCGTTCAACATTTTGCACAACTACACCACCCATTATAATTCATCCTTACAAACAGGATAAACAGTTTCAAAAGCTTCAGCATATTCTGCTGGTCTGCCTCCTGCCATTCCCCCAGAGTTTCGTCTAAAATGATTACCTCTATTTTCTGCAACGTTCGTATAATATTTCCATAAATGATGCTGACCTTCCATACATTCTATTGCAGCCCTTTTTTTGTCCCAAACATCTGTAATGTCTAAAAATACGTCTGGTTTCCAGCCCATTTGCTCTGTTTGATGAGGTTCGAACAGGTAGAGTTGAGGGGCTCCTAAGACTTTTTCACCTGGATTATGTCCCCAGGCTTGCGCAATCATGCGTGTTTCAATTGCAACTTTTGTCATTAACATGTGGTCCGTATTGTATTGATCGTATTTTGAATGACTCATCATAAAATTAGGTTGAATCTTTCGGATTAAATCTACAATTTTATATTTTGCTTCCTTATTTATTTCTAAGGGATAATCGCCAAGATCAAGAAAATTTATATCATGCGCATTTAGAGCTTTGGCAGCATTTTCTGCTTCTTTTCTCCGATTGGCTTTCACTTTTTCAAGCGTCATTCCATCTTGCTTCCAAAGCTTAGCACTTTCGCCTCTTTCGCCGAATGACATGCATGCTATCGTCACTTCATATCCCAACTTTTGATGTAGAGCGATAGCGCCACCACAGCGCCATACGAAATCAGCAGCGTGAGCAGATAAAATTAGAGCAGTTTTTTTGTCTTTCATGGTGTTACTTTCAGTTTTTAAAAATACAAAAGATATTTGACATTATTTTTCTGTGAAGTTTTGTTTAATTTTGCCTCTATAAAATGTGGTCAATTCTTCGGGTACTTCGCTCCCATCTATCAAAAATGGTAATATGCCCTTTCCTGAAGATCGAGCACGCATATTGATAATATCGTCTTCAGATTTTGTCACTCGTTGTGCTAGTCTTCTACCCCATTGTGCTAAAAAGCCATACAAACGATCTATCTCATCTTTGTATTCTTCGGTTTTTGCTAAATCAAAAAATTCATCAGGATCAGTTTCTAAATCAAATAACATAGGCCGGATACCACCTTCAGCATGCATCATTTTCCATCTTCCATCAAAAACCATAAATAGACGACAATCACGTGGCTTTAAGCCTAATTTTACTGCCAACGGAGTGGCTGAATAATCAAATTCGCTGATTACGTATTTTCGCCATTTAGGTTTATCTCCATTGAGCCAGGGTATAAGTGAACGTCCTTCAATTATATGATCTGGAACCTTTCCACCTGCGGCTTCTACAAATGTTGCAGCTAAGTCTAAGCTTTCTACCAACTCATCGCATGTGGAGTTGCGAGTTTTATTTGCTTTTTCTCTAGGATCATAAATAATCATGGGAATTTTAACAGATTGTTCATGGAATAGATCTTTTTCACCTAACCAGTGATCACCTAGGTAATCACCATGATCGGAGGTCAGTACGATCATAGTGCTTTCTAATTTATTTTCTTTTTCTAAGTGTTCGAGAAGTCTACCCAACTGGTCATCACATTGCTTGATTAAGCCCATATATGCCGGAATTACTTTTTGCCGTACTTCTTCTTTTTGAAATGCTTGAGCAATTTTATTATTTTGGTATCCTTCAAAAATTGGATGAGGATTGTCGAGTTCCACTTCATGTCTTTTAGCGGGTGGAACATGATTACCACCATACATATTATGATATGGAGCTGGGACAATATAAGGCCAATGCGGTTTTATAAAACTTACATGCGCGCACCATGGACCCTTTTGTTTATTAATAAAATCGATTGTTTGAGTGGTTAACCAAGCTGTTTCACTATCTTCTTCCTTTATATTTGCTGCCTTGTCAGCATTATTAAAAAACCATCCAGAAGCAATATTATCCCCATCGATTCCGGCATTTGCAAAGTCAGCCCAAGGGTTTTCACTCTCATATCCCTTGGATTTAAGATATTCATTATATGGAGATCGTTTTTCGTCATAAAACCCATCTGGACCCTGACCCCATAGACCATCATCCCGAACCCAAGAATCGAAACCGCACTCAGCCTGTCTAGCACCAATTTCACTATCAGCACTTAAGCCAAGCCTGGACATGCCTTCAGCATCCGCTTTCATGTGAGTTTTACCCAATAACCAACAATCCATTCCAGCTTTGCGTAAATGATCCCCCATAGTAAACTCACCTACGCGCAGAGGAAAATTGTTCCATTGAGCGCCATGGCTTGAAGCGTAGCGCCCAGTATAAAAACACATTCGGCTTGCACCGCAAATTGGCGATTGAACGTACGCATTTGTAAAGCGAACCCCCATAGAGGCGACGCGATCAAAATTTGGAGTTTCCAGTGAAGGGTGTCCGGCACAACTCAAGTAGTCAAATCTAAGCTGATCATACATTATAAATAGTATATTCAAGATCGTATACCTTAGTTTTTCTGACTTCGAATCGAATAATTATAGAATAACTATTGCCCACCATTTTAAGCCTTAGCAATACCTGTCTACGAAAACGAGGTTTTTATGAGCTTCCTCAGCATGATGCAGATATGTGAAGATTTTAAAAAATGTTTTTCAAAATGAAGATAAGTGTAGAGCTTTATTTCTTTAGTTTTAGGAAATTTTACCTTATAATAAATTTACAAAAATAACAAAAAATGATACAAAAAAAACCCACACGGTTACT
>Ga0209383_1000596_pt1 | contig 25169 bp, 28 predicted proteins | sample CoawatmetaG02DNA_FD_187510 | JGI IMG/M metagenome (GOLD analysis project Ga0209383, IMG submission 187510) | Marine microbial communities from the West Antarctic Peninsula - Coastal water metaG029-DNA (SPAdes) (version 2) | ecosystem: Environmental > Aquatic > Marine > Coastal ... | reverse complement strand
CATTCCAGGTAGCATCCAGTCAAGTACTATTAAATCAGGTAAGGTTTCTTTTACTAAGGTATCAGCATATTCAGCGCTAATAGCACGAATTGGATTAAAGCCAGCCTGATGAAGATTCAGTGATATTAACTCTAATATTGAGCTTTCATCTTCAACTATAAGTATATTGGCTGCCATTGATGTAACCTTAAAATTGTATACTTATAATATTATGACATTTATATGACATTTATATGACATAAATGTGAAAATACTTTAATTTTAAAATCGTAAGAAAATTAATTGGAAATAGCTTATGATTGACCTTTATTATAATAATTCCAAAGGTATTTTATTATGTTTGAATCTTTAGCTAAGAGTAGAATTGTTGCAGACAAATCGTTTAATCGTTGGATGGTACCTCCGGCAGCTTTATTCATTCACTTATCGATCGGCATGATTTATGGTTTTAGTATATTTTGGCCTGGCCTTACAAAATTAATTGGAACCGAGTGTGTAGAGTCAATAGGCATCTGGCAAAGAGTATTTACGACTTCTTGTGACTGGTTAAGAAGCGATGTTGTCTGGACTTTTGCTATAGCTATAGTTTTTCTGGGGATGTCAGCCGCAGTTTTTGGCCATTGGCTTGAGAAAGCTGGGCCGAGAAAGGCCGGAGTTGCAGCAGCAATATTTTGGGGTGGCGGCTTAATGATTACATCGTTAGGCGTTTCTTTGCATCAATTGTGGTTAATTTGGCTAGGGGCGGGTGTAATTGGTGGTATTGGACTCGGACTTGGCTATATTTCTCCTGTCTCAACATTAATTAAATGGTTCCCGGATAGAAGAGGTTTAGCTACTGGTATGGCAATTATGGGATTTGGTGGAGGAGCTATGATTGGTATGCCTCTAGGGGATAATCTTATAAGTAACTATGGCATTGCTCAAACTTTTTTCATTATGGGCTGTATTTATCTAACCTCTATGACAATTGGCGCTTTTGGATATCGAGTTCCTGCTGAAGGCTGGAAACCTGAAGGCTGGAAACCTGAAGTTAAAAAAACTAGTGCAATGATTTCCTCTAACCATGTTCATGTTGGAATTGCCCATAAAACCCCACAATTTTGGCTTTTGTGGGGAGTGCTTTGTTTAAATGTGTCAGCAGGTATAGGTGTTTTATCTGTTGCAAAGCCAATGTTCCAAGAAATCGCTGCTAGTAGTTTTGATCCATTAATAATTGGTGCAATTGCTACAGGATTCGGTGCGCTATTATCGTTGTCAAATATTATTGGTAGGATTTTTTGGGCATCCTCATCTGACTTCCTTGGAAGAAAGTTGACTTACGCAATATTTTTTAGTTTGGGAACAGTACTTTATTTATTGGTACCTTGGGCTGGTTTAAATCAATACATTGCAACTTTTGTATTAATTACATTAGTTATACTAACAATGTATGGTGGAGGCTTCGCAACTATTCCTGCATATTTAGCAGATATTTTTGGAACTCAGCATGTGGGAGCTATCCATGGTCGACTTTTAACTGCATGGTCATTTGCAGGAATTATAGGTCCAATGCTTATTTCATATTTAAGGGAGTATCAATTGTCGCAGGGTATTCCTCCTGATCAAGCATATAATTCTAGCTTTAAAATATTAGCTATGCTTCTGGTGGTTGGATTTATTCTCAATTTGTTGATTAAGCCTGTTAATAAGAAATTTTTTATGACTGAAAAACAATTAAAAGTTGAGCAAGCTACCACTCAGAGTAACAAAGAAAAATTAGTAGTTGCAACAACACATACCAATAAGTCACTTCAAACCGTCTTATTACCAATAGCATGGTTAGTTGTTAGCGTACCAATTGGTTGGGGAATATTAAATGCATTACAAAAAGGGTTGATAATTTTTCAATAAGATAATATGAGTGAAGAAGAAATAAAAAATTTATCTATTGGGATAGTCTCATCTAGATTTAATAATGAAATTGTAGAAAAAATTTCTAAAGCTTGCATATCAAAACTGCAAGCTTTAGGAGTAAGTAAAAAAAATATTATTTTTAAGACTGTACCCGGTGCATTAGAAATACCTTTAGCGTTGCAAAAACTGGTAATTTCTGACGATAATATTTTTGATGTAATGATTGCAATTGGCTTAGTTATCAGAGGTGATACATACCATTTTGAGATAGTATCTAATGAATCCGCAAGTGGAATTATGAGAGTACAGTTAGATCACTCGATTCCAATTATAAATGCTGTACTTACAACAAACTGCTCAAAAGAGGCACTTGCTAGAGTTGTTGTTAAGGGAGAAGAGGCAGCAGAAGGCGCCATTGAAATGGCATTAAAAAATTATAATAATAATGATTAAATCCAAAGCCATTCAAAGTAAATCAAGAAAAAAAATTAATAATCGAAGAAAGTCACGAGAATTAGCTATGAAAAGTATTTATCGAGGCTTAGTTAATACTTTTGATTTAACTCAAATTCAAAAAGATATTCGTGAAGACCCCGATTTTATAAGAGCGGATGAAAAATTTTACGTTGAAATTTTAAAGGGTGTTTTCAAAAATTTAGAGACTTTAAAATTAGAAATTACGAGTTATCTTGATCGCTCTTATGAGGAGCTAAGCCCAATTGAGTTATCTATTATATATAGCTCGTTGTACGAATTAAAGTACTCCCTATCAGTTCCATATAAAGTTGTAATCAATGAAGCAATAGAGGTAGCAAAGTCATTTGGTGGTGTAGACGGATATAAATACATCAACGGCATTTTAAATCAAGCTGCTGAAAAAAATAGAAAAGAAGAATTTAATAAAAATAAATAAATTACAGTGTCTCAGAATGAAGTTTATTGTCTTTCCAAACTAAATAGCTCCCAGAGTCATACCAGTCATTTAGCACCCATCGATTACAAATATTATTATCTAATAAATACTCATGTGTTTTTGGTCGGTGTGTGTGACCATGAATCATTATTGGAGGAAAGCTTAAATCTTTGAATAATTTTTTTACTTCGATTTCATTTACATCCATCAAAGAGTTACTTTTATTCTTTTGTGCTTCGCAACTTTTCATTCTCAAATCTTTACAAATTTGTAATCTTTTATCAATTCCCTGATTTAAAAATTCTTTTTTCCATTTATTTGATCTAACCTTTTTTCTAAATTCTTGATATTCTTTATCATCAATACATAAAGTATCGCCATGAAGAATTACTGCTTTTTGATTTCCAAGCTTAATTAATGTTGGATCCTCAAGAATAATAATATTAGTTTTATTTAAGAATGAAGGCCCAATTAAAAAATCTCTATTACCCGGAATAAAATAAACTTTAGATTTTAATCTTTGAAGTGTTGCAACTACTGAATTGAATTGATTAGCATCATCACCAATCCAATATTCAAAAAGGTCACCTAGTATAAATAGAAAATCATGCTGGCTCGCATGATTTTCTAAAAAATTATTAAATTGATCAATTATCGCTGGCGAATCTTCACTTAAGTGAGTATCAGAAACGAATAGCGCACTTGTATCAACATTAATCAGCTGTTACTTCCTCAATAATTACTTGCTCAACTGGAACATCCTGATGACCATTTTGAGATCGTGTTTTAACTAAATTAATTTTATCGATAACATCAAAACCTTCAGTGATTTTACCAAAAACACAGTAACCAGCTCCATCTTGTCCTGGATAATCAAGAAAACTATTATCAGATGTATTAATAAAAAATTGTGATGTTGCAGAATCAGGGTCGCTTGTTCTCGCCATTGCAACAGTATATTTTTCATTTTTCAGCCCATTACTTGCTTCATTTTTAATAGAAGGATGAGTTTCTTTCTGAGTCATATCTAATGTAAATCCGCCACCTTGAATCATAAACCCATCTATTACCCGATGGAAAATAGTCTTATTAAAAAAGCTTTTTTCAACATAATCCTTAAAATTCTTTGATGATACTGGTGCATTTTCTTCATCTAGTTCTAATGAGAAGCTACCAAAATTAGTTTTAATTTTCATTTATGACTACCTTTTTTTAATTGATTTAATGACGACTTTTTTGATGGGTACGTCGCCTTGCCCATTTTCTGTATGTGTACTATAAGCACCAATTTTATCTACAATTTCTTTTCCTTCAATTACAGCTCCAAAAACACAATAGCCTATTTTGCTGGAACTTTTACCAGAATAATTTAAGAAGTCGTTATCTATTAAGTTTATAAAAAATTGAGAAGTAGCAGAATTGGGATCCATTGTTCTCGCCATTGCCAATGAATATGGCTTATTTTTAAGCCCATTATTAGATTCATTTATAATTGGAGGATTTGTCGGCTTTTGCATCATATCTTTATCAAAACCACCCCCCTGTATCATAAAATTACTGATTACCCTGTGAAAAATTAGTCCATTATAGAATTCATTCGCAACATATTTCTTAAAATTTCTGACTGTCTCTGGAGCTTTCTCTGGATAAACTTCAATTATTATGTTTCCACGATTTGTTTCAACAATAAATGTATCAGAATCCTTAGCGACAGCATTCACGCCCATTAGAATGAATAAATTTAGGACTATTATTTTAAGTATATTTCTCATAGAAAATCTCTCTCTCATTATGTTTATTAATTTTGGTTGTAGAACTAAAAATGTTGCATGGTATAATTTTTGAATAATTAAATCTATCATAAATGAATTTTTAATACCACTCTATGGCGTAAACACTCGATTATAAATGCTTTCACTATACAACAGCTTAACAAATCAAAAAGAAATTTTTAAACCTATTAAACCAAAAGAGGTTCGTCTCTACGTATGTGGAATGACGGTTTATGACTTCTGTCATCTAGGCCATGCAAGAGTTATGGTGATTTTTGATGTAATTAATCGTTGGTTAAGATTAAGCGGATATAACGTTCAATATGTCAGAAATATTACTGATATCGATGACAAAATTATTGCTAAGGCATCTGAAGAAAATATTACCATTGAAGAATTAACTGAAAGGTTTATCACGGAAATGACCAAAGATGCTGACGCACTTGGTGTTTTGAGACCAGATTTTGAACCAAAGGCAACTAATCATATTGGCGATATCATTAATATGATTCAATTATTAATAAAAAAAGGTTTTGCTTATGTTGGTGATAATAATGATGTTTATTACTCTGTATCAGATTTTAAAGGTTACGGAAAACTGTCTGGCAAAACTCTAAAAGATTTAAGGGCTGGAAATCGAGTAGATATTGATCCATATAAAAAAAATAATTTTGATTTTGTGATGTGGAAGGCAGCTAAGAAGGATGAGCCATCATGGGATTCTCCATGGGGAGCAGGTCGTCCAGGTTGGCATATTGAATGTTCTGCTATGAGCAATAAAATTCTAGGCAATCATTTTGATATTCATGGGGGAGGGCAAGATTTACAATTTCCTCATCATGAAAATGAAATTGCCCAATCGGAGGCTGCGAACGATTGTAAGATGGCAAATTATTGGCTACATAACGGTTTTGTAAAAATAGATGATGAAAAAATGTCTAAATCTTTAGGTAATTTTTTTACTATCCAGTCTATTTTAAAAGATTATTTACCAGAAGTTGTTAGGTTTTTTATTTTAAAAGCACATTACCGAAGTCCTTTAAATTACTCCGATATTCAGTTAGATGACGCTAAGCAGGGATTAACAAGATTATATTTAACTATTAGAAATAAAGTTGAATCTAGAAAATCTGCTATTGACTGGTCAAATAATTATGCAACAAGGTTTAAAGACGCGCTTGATGACGACTTTAATACTCCTGCAGCTATCGCTGTATTATATGAATTAGCTAACGAAATAAATAAGAGTAAAGATAATCATAAAACAGAGCTTCTAGTTAGTCTGGCTAATAGCTTAGGTATTTTAACTATGAACCCAGAAGATTTTTTACAAGGGGTTATGATGCCGAGTATGAGAGACGATGGATTAAACATTGATGACTTAATTAATAAAAGAAATTTGGCAAAAGAAAATAAAGATTATGAAGGGGCTGACAGGATTAGAAAACTTCTTTTGGAAAATGATATTCTATTGGAAGATACAGCTGAAGGAACTATTTGGAGGCAAAAATAAAGACATGGCCATTAATTTAAAAATGCCTATTAATAAAAACCTACTGAGCATACCAGGAATTAAGCTATCTTCTTTATCAGCGGGACTTAATGATAAAGATCATAAAGATTTAATGTTAATGGTATTTGATGACGAAGCCATAGTGTCAGGGACATTTACCCAGAATAAATTTTGTGCGGCCCCAGTTTTAATTTCAAAAAAACACCTAAAATCAACTAGTACAATAAAAGCATTGATTGTAAATACTGGGTCAGCTAATGCCGGAACTGGTTGTAAGGGTGAAGAGGATGCAGAATTAATCTGTCAAGCCTTGGCAATAGAATTGAAAGTTAGCCCTAACAAAGTTTTGCCTTTTTCGACTGGAGTTATTATGACGCCACTTCCAGTTGGGAAGATACAGAAAGCCATTCCTGATCTAGTTAAAGGCTTAAAAGAAAATAATTGGCTTGAAGCGGCAGAGGCAATTATGACAACTGATACTCTTCCAAAAGCTGTATCAAAAAGCATATTAATTCAAGATCAAAAAGTGACGATTACTGGGATAAGTAAAGGCGCTGGAATGATTCATCCTAATATGGCTACGATGCTTGCTTTTATTTCAACTGATGCAAATATTTCCCTAGAGATGTTACAAAAATTAAATAAAGAAATTGTAGATACAACATTTAATTGTATTTCTGTAGATGGCGATACATCAACAAATGATTCATTCATCATTGCCGCCTCAAATAGATCCAAACATTCGAAGATAGTTAAGGAATGCAATGATTATAAGGCTTTAAAATCAGCCATATTTGATATTGCTCTTGAGCTTTCACAGGCAATTATAAGGGATGGTGAGGGCGCTACAAAGTTTATAACTATTGAAGTCCATAATGGAAGTAATGTAGACGAATGCAAAAAAGTGGGTATGAGCATAGCTAAGTCTCCGTTGGTAAAAACAGCTTTTTTTGCTAGCGACCCAAACCTAGGAAGAATATTGGCAGCGATTGGTAATAGTAATTTAGAAGATTTAGATATTTCTTTAATTGATTTGTATATCAATGAGATAAAATTTGCTAGTAAGGGTGCGATTGCAAAAGAATTTGATGAGCTAAAGATTCAAGAAGCAATGAAAAATTCTGAAATTTATTTAAGGGTAAATTTAAATAAAGGAAGTCATAAGGTTAAAGTTTGGACAACTGATTTGTCATACGATTACGTGAAAATTAACGCTGAATATAGAACCTAAAGAAATGCATGTTAACGTTTCTGTTGCAGTTTTAATTAATGATGAGCATCAAGTTCTCCTAGCAGAGAGGCCATTCCCAAAAGCTTGGGAAGGATGGTGGGAATTTCCAGGTGGTAAAATGGAAAAAAATGAAACATCAGTTGATGCTTTGTATCGTGAAATTTATGAAGAGATTGGTGTGAAGATAACCAAATTTAATAAGTGGGTCACAAGAAGCCATACTTCCGGAGATGATAATTTTACACTTCATTTTTTTAAAGTTTATGAATGGGAAGGGGAGATTACTTCAAAAGAAAATCAAAAATTAGTATGGACATATTTAAAAAAACCAAACGTTTATCCTATTCTTCCTGCAAATGTGTTTGTTCAAAAAGCTTTTGATCTTCCAAAGTATTATGCAATAACAAATTTATCAGAAACGTCAAAAAAAGTTTTCTTTAATCAATTACAAAAAAAAATAAGTGATGGATTAAAAATGATACAAGTTCGTGAGAAAAATATTTCTATTAATGAGCTTGAAGTATTTTCGAAAGAAGTAATTAAGATATGTAGACCAAGCAATGTAAAAGTAATAATTAATTCTGACATGAATCTTGCATATAGAATAAAAGCTGATGGCGTTCACCTAACATCAAAAAATCTTCTGGATAGTAAAAAATTACCTAGGAATCTTATAGTCTCAGCTTCTTGCCATACTCAGAAAGATATAGATATTGCTGAAAAATTGAATATTAATTTTGTTGTTTTGTCTGCTGTGAATAGAACCTTATCACACCCAGATATTTCACCAATAGGCTGGAATAAATTTCAAAAAATAGCAAATAAGACCAATATTCCCATATATGCACTTGGAGGTTTGGGTATTAATGATTACCAGGTTGCTTTAGAGAATGGGGCAATAGGAATATCATCGCAAAGATCAATTTGGAAATAATTATTTAATATTAAATGGAATAGATTTCGTTAATATTTTTTTATTTTTTAACTGGAAAGTAAATAGTAAATTAATACCATCACCTACCTCAAGCTTTCTTTCAATATCAAAAAGCATTAAATGTTTGCCGCCCGGTTCAAATTTATATTTTTTATTTTTTATTAACTCAGGTGTAATTTTTCTCATTTTCATTATCTCATCATCCATTATCATTGAATGAGCTTCAATACGCCCAATCATTTTGGCTTCAATTTTTATTATTACCGCATCTTGGCTAACAGTTAAATCAAGAAAGCCAGCAGTAACTTTTTGACCAGGCCTTAATTTTGAAATAAGGTTGTTCTCTGTTCTTAGTGAAAATTCTTCTCCGTACAAAGGAAAAGGAAATAAAGCAAATAGTACAAAAAATATTAAGGATTTATAAGCTTTCATCGTATTCAGATTTGTCTCCTGGTATTTGAAATTTTTCTGAAGCCCATGCTCCAAAATCTATCAATTTACATTTTTCTGAGCAAAATGGTCTAAATTTGTTATCTTTAGATAGGTCTGAGTTTTTATTGCAGTAAGGACATTTGTTGGACATATCAAAAAGAAGCTATACCTAGCTTAAATTTTACTAATTTAATTGCAGCATTAGACGAAGTAGTTGAAAAATGAACATTAACAGCATACTTATTTGCTGAAATATTAGGATAGTACTTTAATGATGATCCCAGAGTGATAATAACAAGATCATTTCTAAGTATAGGGTTTAGTTTATATTGAACAGCCCCAGTTTCTGTTTGTATCGAAGCGGTTTCAACATTACTTCTTAAAAGCTCCATTAGGTAGTTAATGGCCAATTTAATTGGCGCAAAACTATCCAATTTCTCTTTAAAATAAGATTTTCTATCGGTGAATGAGGTTCTATGTAACCAAAATTGGAATTCAGAAAAATCGCTACTTACAATACCATATGGACTATCAGATCTTGTTTTTAGTTCATGTAAAAATTTATCACCACCAAAATTAAAACCTGTAATAACTTTGCTTTTCTCCAGCTTACCTCTTATTCGATTAAGCTCGGAAATAGTTTTTATATTTTTCTTAGTTTTAATTTTAGATTTTAATTTTAAGCGTTGTTTTTCAATTTCTTGGAAAAGCTCAACTTTTAGGTCAGAGCGTGATGCGGTTGCCATAATATCAAAAAAAGTATTAAAACAACTAAACTCAGAAAATTCTTTTGTAATAGATATTTGAGCTTCCATTTTTTTAAAAATCTCTTCAATTCTAAGAAATTTTCTTATTCGTTCATTTAGAGGAAATTCATATTTATTCATTTTTATTTTCTATCAATTCTAAGTTGTAATTCATTATGAAATTGGTAAATCTCATCTTTAAGTAAAGCTTTACTATGGTTATTCTTAATTATTTTGTCTGCTTTCTTAATTTTTTGATCTCGTGATAATTGCGAGTTAATAATAGACTTAATTAAGCTTTCATCTAATTTGTCTCGATAGCTTACCCTTTTAAATTGAATATCTTCATTGCAATCAATAAAAAGGCTTTCATCTATTAATTTTAAATAATTTTCTGTCTCAAATAGTAATGGTATCACTACCACTATATATTTTTCTGCCTTATATTTGTATATTTGCTTTTTACATTCACTGAAAATTATCGGGTGTAATATTAATTCTATTTTTGTCTTTATCTTACTTGAATTGAAAATATCTATCTTAATATTCTTACGAATTATATTTTTGTTCTTATCAAGATATTTATTTCCAAAATACTTTATGATTCCAATGTATCCAGGACAATCTTTTTGAGTAATTTTGTGGGCAATATCATCAAGATCAATTACAGGAACAGATAGCTCCTCAAATAATTTTGCTACCTCACTTTTCCCGGAGCCAATACCACCTGTTATCCCGATTATATACAATTCACCCTACCTTGAAAAAATTTAATTCAACACCATATTAATTTATAAGATTATATGATAAATTGAATATTAATTATGAAAGAAAAAAAAGTAGAAAGCCACTCAATTAGTCTTCCATCCGATTACCTCTCCTTACTTGACTCTGTTATTTGTAAGGTAGAAGTTGATTTAACTGGATGGCTTACAGATCTATCAGGCCGAAAAGATTGGGAAGTTTGGTCAGAATCTGAGAATGATAATTATATAATTTTTTTCTTAAAGCAAGAGAGCCAAAATGCTGAAGTTACACTTTATAATACTGGATATGCAAGGGTTGATATCAATGGAAAAGCAGTTTTTCAGGGCGATATTATCGAAAAGAATGCTGGCTCAGCTCGTTTAAGTTATTACAATGTTGATAGTGGCGAGAAGATTCTTTTAAATTAATTTTTTCTGAAGACAGAGTACCTTGCAAGATCAAGTATTATATTATTAAAATGATTTTTTGGTAGTTCATCTAGTATCTTTTTTATATTTTCAAATTGCTCTTCAGATTTTATTTGTACCTTAGACATTGCTTTTGTTTCTTCGATAATCTCAATAATATCTGGTAGTTTGCTTATGTCACCTACTTTAATAGCCTCTTTAATAAGTTTACATTGTTGTTCAGTAGAGTCTTTCATTGCATAAATTAAAGGCAAAGTAACTTTTCCATCATTTAAGTCATCACCCATGTTTTTCCCAATCTGACTTGAGTCGCCTGAATAGTCAAGAATATCATCGACTAGTTGAAAAATTATTCCAAAATGAAGCCCTAGTCTCGAATAAGAACTAATCATTTCAGGACTATTACCGTTTGATAGACCTGCTAGACTTCCGCAGGCTTCAAATAATTTTGCAGTTTTAAATTGAATAACTTTAAAATATTGATTTTCATCAATGTCGGGGTTATGAATATTTAGAAGTTGCAAGACTTCCCCTTCCGAGATTGCATTAGTAGTGTCAGACAACACCTTCATGATTTTTATATTATCAATACCTACCATCATCTGAAATGAGCGAGAGTAAATAAAATCTCCAACTAGAACACTTGCTGCATTTCCAAAAAGTGCATTTGCAGATTTTATATTTCTTCTTTTTTCAGACTGGTCAACCACATCATCATGCAATAAGGTTGCAGTATGAATAAATTCAATAATTGCAGCAATTTTGTGATTAACTTCATTAATTTCCCCACCCATCCCTGAGATCAATAAGTGCAAAATTGGCCTCATTCTTTTGCCACCACTACTAATAATATGACTTGAAATTTGATTAATAATTGGAATATCTGAACTAAGCGATTTTTTAATCACATGGTTAACGGACTCTAAATCAGTCTGAATTGGGGATATTATGTCTTCTAAAGGCAAGATGTTTATGCTTAATGTGTTAATTTAGTTAAAATTTTATCACATTAAATTTAAATATAAATTCAAATGGTAATAGTTTATTAATAATTACTTGTTTCGAAGGATTTAATTAAATTGATAGTTTCTAATTTTATGAGTATAATTGCCGGTCTAATTTGTATATTATTTTAATAAGGTAATTTAAATGTACGCAGTGATAAAAACAGGCGGTAAGCAGTTTAAAGTAACTGAAGGTGACACAATAAAAGTAGAGAAGCTCTCAACTGAGGTTGGAAAAGTTTTCAATTTAAATTCAGTTTTAACACTTGTGGATGGCGATAAAGTAACAATCGGCACTCCAATAGTCAAAGGAGCTAGTGTTGATGCAACTGTCGTTTCACATGGCAAGGGTGACAAAGTAAAAATATTTAAAATGAATCGTCGAAAAGGTTATAGAAAGTCACAAGGTCACAGACAAACTTTCACTGAAATTAAGATTGATAAAATTGCAGTTAAATAGATTTTAAGGGTAATTAAATATGGCACATAAAAAAGCGGGCGGAAGTTCAAGAAATGGACGAGACTCTAATGCAAAAAGATTAGGCGTTAAAGCTTTCGGAGACGAGTTTGTTAGAGCTGGAAGCATTATTTTAAGGCAAAGAGGAACAAGAATGCATCCGGGTGAGAATGTAGGTATGGGTAAAGATCATACTTTATTTGCTAAAACAGATGGTAAAGTAAACTTCACAACGAAGGGTGCTTTAAAAAGAAAATTAGTTAATATCCTACCTGTTTAAGAAAATTTTAATGTATCTAAGGCCCTATCAGTTGATAGGGCTTTTTTGTTTGGAAAATAAAAATGAAGTTTATTGATGAAGCAACAGTTAATGTTTATGCTGGAGATGGCGGAAATGGTATTGCTTCTTTTCGTAGAGAAAAGTATGAGCCAATGGGTGGCCCTAATGGAGGTGACGGAGGAAAAGGCGGCTCCATCTTATTTGAATCAGACGAAAATATAAATACATTAATAGACTTTAGATTTGTTAAAAATTACCGAGCAAAAAGAGGTGAGAATGGAAGAAGTTCAGAATGCTACGGTGCTAAAGGTGACGATTTGATACTTAAGGTACCAGTGGGCACTGTAATATCTGAGAGACAGACAGGTGAAATAATTGCGGATTTTAAGGGGCATAGAGAAACAGTCTTAGTAGCAAATGGAGGCAAAGGTGGGTTAGGTAATGTTCACTTTAAGTCGAGCATTAACCGAGCACCTAGACAATGCACACAGGGTGATTCAGGTGAGGAGTTTGAGATTTATCTAGAGTTAAAGGTGTTGGCAGATGTTGGGTTATTAGGTATGCCGAATGCTGGTAAATCATCATTGATAAGGATTATATCTGCAGCTAAACCTAAGGTTGCAAATTATCCATTTACAACTCTCCAGCCAAATTTGGGGGTCGTAAAAATTGATATGCAAAGAAGTTTTGTAGTTGCTGATATACCAGGCTTAATTGAGGGGGCAGCAGATGGACATGGTTTGGGACATCAATTCCTTCGGCACCTCTCAAGAACAAAATTATTGCTTCATATTCTTGATATTGCACCATATGATGACTCTATAGACCCAGTTTTAGAGGCAAAAGCAATTATTAAAGAATTGGAAAAGTATAGCGAAGATATTGCCCGTAAAGAAAGATGGTTAGTTCTGAATAAGATGGATCTAATAAACGATATAGATAAAATTAGAAATAGTATTATAAAAAAATTAAATTGGACAGGTAAAGTTTTTTGTATATCTGCAATAAATGGTAAAGGTTGTAAAGAGTTAACATATGAGATTATGAAGCATGTTGAATTTGAAAAAAAAAATAATTATGAAAAAATTTAATTTCTCTGAAGCTAAAAAAATTGTCATCAAACTTGGCTCAAGCACAGTTACTAATGATGGAGATGGTTTGGATGAAAAATGTTTATCAAGCTTAATTAAGCAGATTTCAATCTTAAGCTCTCAAAATAAAAAAATTATTTTAGTTTCAAGTGGTGCCATTGCTGCTGGATTAAGAAAATTAGGGATTAAAAAAAGACCGAAAATTTTAAGCGAGCTTCAATCAGCAGCTGCCGTAGGTCAGATGGATTTAATTAGAATATACGAAGAATTATTCTCAGATAATAATTTAATATCCGCACAAGTCTTGCTTACACATAATGATTTGAGTGATAGAAAAAGGTATTTAAATGCCAGGTCAACAATTTTCAATCTAATAAAAAATAATGTCATACCAGTAATTAATGAAAATGATACTGTAGCTTCAGAAGAAATTAGATTTGGAGATAACGATTCGCTTGCTGCAATGGTTGCTAACTTAATTGAAGCAGACCTTTTGGTACTATTGACTGATCAAGATGGCTTATTTTCTTCAGACCCAAGGGAAGACAAGGGAGCAAAGCTTATTCATCACGGCTATGTTGATGATAAAAGTCTTGATGATCTAGCTACCGGAACAAAGTCCAAAATAGGAACTGGAGGTATGACTACAAAAATTCTAGCAGCACGAAGAGCTGCTTTAAGTGGAACACATACTATCATTGCTTATGGGAAGAAGGTTAACGTCCTTGTGGATTTAAGTAAGGATGAAGATATTGGTACATTTCTTCAATGTAGAGAGGTTAAATTGGTAGCAAGAAAAAAATGGCTTGCCGATAATTTAAAATCAAACGGAAAAATATATATAGATTGCGGCGCAGAAATAGCCTTAATTAAAGAGAGTAAAAGTTTATTAGTAGCCGGAGTAATAAAAGTTACTGGGACTTTTGATCGTGGTGAGGTTATACAATGCGTAAATGAATCAGAAGATGAAATCTTAATAGGTCTTGTTAACTATAATTCTGAAGAGGTAAGAAAAATAATTGGGCTTTCAAGTGATAAAATTGAATCAGTTTTAGGGTATGTTAACGAATCAAGTTTAATTCATAGAAACAATATGGTAATTATATCAACTGTAAGGAAAGAGAATGACTAAAAAAAAGGCTTTAGTAGCAATTATTATGGGTTCAGACAGTGATTGGCCAATTATGAAGCATGCGGCAGAGGTGCTTGATGATTTTAATATTCCATACGAAGCCCAAGTTGTATCAGCCCATAGAACACCAGATTTAATGTTTAAATTTGCTGAAGAGTCTGAAAAAAAAGGCTTTCAAGTTATTATTGCGGGGGCAGGAGGGGCGGCACATCTTCCAGGGATGGTTGCCTCTAAAACTACCTTGCCAGTATTAGGCGTTCCAGTGCCATCGAAGCATCTTGAGGGTCATGACTCACTATTATCAATTGTTCAAATGCCTAAAGGTATTCCTGTTGCTACATTTGCTATTGGAGAACCTGGCTCATATAACGCTGGTTTATTTGCTGTTTCATTAATTGCGGTAAATGATAAAGAAGCTAATCAAAAGTTAAATGAATTTAGAAAAAACCAAGTAACGAAAGTATTAAATATGAAGTTGGATGTAAAATAAGTTGGAGAAGATAATTAAATCTTCTGAATATTTGGGGATTCTGGGGGGTGGCCAATTAGGCAGTTTCTTCACTAAGGCAGCTCAAAAGATGGGGTATTCAGTTGTTGTATTTGACCCAGATGAGAAAAGTCCAGCTGGTAGAATTTCCGAAAAACATATATGTAAGCCATATAGCGATTTAAAAGCCCTCGACGAATTAAATGCTAGGTGTCTGGCAATTACTACTGAGTTTGAAAATATTCCTGCTGAAACGCTCCAATATCTTGAAAAAGGTAACATTGTTCGCCCCAGCTCCAAAGCAGTATCTATTGCCCAAAATCGCATCAAAGAAAAATATTTTCTTAGGGATTGTGGAATTCCTGTTGGGCACTATGTTGTTGTTGAAAATATTGAGTCAATAAAAAATATTAATTACCAAGATAAAATATTTCCAGGAATTCTTAAAACAGCTCAATTTGGCTATGATGGAAAAGGCCAAATACATGTTAATAACATTGCTGAAGTAGAAGATGCATTTATAATTTTTGATAATGCACCATGCATTCTCGAACAGAAACTAGATTTAGATTTAGAGTTTTCTATAGTGTTGGCTAGATCAGTTAGTGGAGAATATTTAGAATACCCATTGATTGAAAATCACCATAAAAACGGTATCTTAGATTTTTCTCTTATCCCAGCTCGAGTATCTTCTTTACTTGAAGAGCAGGCAACAAAGCTAGCTATGAAGATAGCTAATGAGTTAAGTTACATTGGAGTTATGGCGGTAGAATTTTTTATAAGTAACAATCACCTCTATGTTAATGAAATTGCACCTAGACCGCATAACTCAGGACACTTTTCTATTGATGCTTGTGTTTACAATCAATTTGACCAGCAAGTGTTAGCTATGATTGGAAATAAACCAAAAAATGAGGTAATAAAATTCCCCATATCTTTAATGCTGAATCTTTTAGGAGATTTATGGTTTAGGAATGGAAAACAAATAGAGCCAAAATTTGAAATGATTGCGGGGCCTGGGATTAGTATACATTTATACGGAAAATCTGAGCCACGTATAGGACGGAAAATGGGCCATATAACAATATTAGGCTTAGAAAATCAAACGCAAGAAGACGTGATACAAAAGACTGATGCATTAAGAAAAATTTTATTGGAAAACTAATAAGCTTCTAATATAAGAAGCTTAGAGTAATCACATTGATTTTAATGCAGAATTTAATCTTGACTTATGGCGTGCTGCTTTATTTTTATGAATAATTTTTTTGTCAGCAATTCTGTCGATAACAGGTGTATTTTCATCAAAAGTTTTTTTTGCAACTTTTTTATCACCTGAAAGTATTGCTTTAGTAATTTTTTTTAAAGCAGTTCTTAATGTAGATCGCAGACTTGCGTTGTGAATGCGTTGAGTATCATTCTGTCTTGCACGTTTTCTTGTTTGAGCCGTGTTGGCCATATAACATCCTTATGTACTATAATTTAATGAGAACGTATTTTATCCATTTTCGCTTATAGATACAAGTATTTGAATACATTTACTTTACTAAATTTAGTTGGACCCAGCATGATAAAATGAAGTTAATATTGTAAACATTATTTATGAATCTATTTAAAACACTTGCTGGCGTTGGAGGAATGACCACTATATCTAGAATATTAGGGTTTATTCGGGATAGTATTATTGCAAGAATATTTGGGGTAGGTATTGAAACTGATGCCTTCTTCGTGGCATTCAAAATACCAAATTTACTGAGAAGGATATCTGCTGAAGGCGCATTCACACAGGCATTTGTTCCAATTTTATCGGAATATAAAACTAAAAAATCAAAAGTCGAAGTAAGCTTTCTAATTAATAAGGTAGCTACCTTATTAGGCATTTTTCTGGTTTTAATTGCACTTTTAGGAGTTTTTGGTGCTCCTTGGCTAATATATATTAGCGCCCCTGGATTTATTACAGATCCTGAAAAATTCAATTTAACCGTTAATTTACTTCAAATAACATTTCCTTATATCTTTTTTATATCTTTAGTATCTATGGCAGGAGGCATATTAAATACATACGGAAAATTTATCGTCCCAGCATTTACTCCTGTTTGGCTTAATATTTCATTTATTGTTTCTGCATTGTATTTTTCAGATTATTTTGAAGAACCTATTAAAGTTTTAGCTTGGGCAGTATTTTTTGGGGGCGTTTTACAATTATTTTTTCAAATTCCTTTTTTAAAACAAATTGGTTGTTTACCTAAATTTAATTTAGATCTAAAAGATAAAGGAGTATGGCGAATATTAAGATTGATGGGGCCAGCAATCTTGGGAGTCTCAATAATGCAAATCTCTTTATTAATTAATACTATTTTCGCATCTTTTCTTGCTGCAGGAAGCGTATCTTGGTTATATTATGCTGATCGCTTAATGGAATTCCCTGCCGGTGTTCTTGGGGTTGCTCTGAGTACTATCTTGCTTCCAAATTTATCAAAAAGTTTTTCAAGTAAAAAGACAGCAGACTATTCGGAGTTAGTTAATTGGGGCCTAAGGTTAGGTCTGTTGTTAGCAGTGCCCGCTGCAACAGCTTTAGTGATTTTAGCTATTCCTTTAATAACTACTTTATTTTATTACGGCGCTTTTACAGAAAAAGATGTTTTAATGACTCAATATGCTTTGACTGCTTATAGTGTTGGCTTAGTTGGTTTAATTTTAATAAAAATTCTAGCACCAGCATTTTATGCCCAACAGAATGTTAAAACACCGGTAAAGATTGCTTTATTCACTCTATTTTGCACACAGTTTATGAATTTAATTTTTATTGGCTATCTTAAACACGCAGGATTAGCTCTAGCCATTGGCATAGGTGCTTGTATTAATGCAGGATTACTTTTTTACCATTTAAAAAAGGGCAATATATTTAAATTGAATGATGATTGGGTGATGTTCTTAATTAAAATAATTTTTGCAACATTTGTGATGGCGTTAGGGTTATTTTATTTCAAAGGAACGGTTGATTTATGGATAAACTATTCAGCTTTCTCTCGATTTATACATTTATTAACTTTAATATTATTTGGCATAATTTTGTACTTTATTGCTTTAAAATTATGTAGATTAGATATTTCGGATTTCATTAAGAAAACTATTCAATAAATGCAAATATATAGACATATTCCTAAATTTGGTTCGCATTCTCCTTGTGTATTAACAATAGGAAATTATGATGGAATACATTTGGGGCATCAGGATTTAATTAATAAATTATTGATTAAATCAAAAAAGAAAAAATTACAGTCAGCAATCATGATTTTTGAGCCACACCCAAGAGAATTTTTTACACCAAAAGATGCTCCTTCAAGGATAACTAGTCTCCGTGAAAAAATTGAATATTTTCAGTCAAAGAAAATTGACAGGGTTTACGTTGTTAAATTTGATAAGAAATTCGCCAACATGTCAGGTGATAATTTTATATCAAAATTAAAAAAACAAATCTTAGCTAAAGCAATATTGGTAGGCGAGGATTTTCGATTCGGTAGTAATAGGGAATTTGGTATAAATGATTTACTAAAAAGTAGTATTGAAGTTTCTATTTTAAAAGAAATTAGAAAGAATAATAAAAGAGTTTCTAGTACCCACATAAGGGAAGCACTATCTCATGGGGACTTAAATTTAGCAAAATCCTTCCTTGGTAGAAATTATTGTATTTCCGGTAAAGTGGTTTATGGTGACCAAAGAGGTCGGGAGATAGGTTTTCCAACTGCAAATATTCATATGTTTCATAATCGCCCTCCAATAAAAGGCGTCTTTGCTGTAAAATTAAACGAGGAATTTGGGGTAGCAAACTTAGGTACAAGGCCAACAGTAACTGGTATCACTAAACTACACCTTGAAGTGCATGTGTTGAATTTTTCTAAAGATTTGTATGGGCAGCATGTCCATATTACTTTTTTAAAGAAAATAAGGGATGAAGTAAAATTTGAATCAATCGAAGCACTTAAATCACAAATAAAGAAAGATATTATTAGTGCTGAAACTTTCCTAAAAAATTATGACTGAAAATAAATATAAATTAAATCTTCCTGATACAGACTTTCCAATGCGAGGAAACTTAGCAAAAAGAGAGCCACAGTGGGCAAAAGACTGGGTAGAAAAAGACTTTTATAAGCAAATAAGGTCTGCAAGAAAAGGTAAGCCAAAATATATTTTGCATGACGGACCACCCTATGCAAATGGTGATATTCATATTGGCCATGCAGTTAATAAAATTCTAAAAGATTTTATTATTAAATCGAAAACAATTTCTGGTTTTGATGCACCGTATGTTCCTGGATGGGATTGCCATGGTCTTCCAATCGAGCTTGTCGTTGAAAAAGAGCACGGTAAAAATATTGATCCAAATAAATTTAGAAAGTTATGTCGTGAATATGCATTAATTCAGGTAGAAAAACAGAAAAATGATTTTAAGAGGTTGGGGGTTCTTGGAGATTGGGATAATCCTTATCTCACAATAAATTTTAAAACAGAAGCCAATATAGTTAGAGCTCTTGCGAAAATCTACGACAAAGGGTTGTTATATCAAGGAAACAAACCGGTCCACTGGTGTACTGATTGTGCATCAGCTTTAGCTGAAGCAGAGGTCGAATATGAAGACAAGCCTTCCCCTGCAATTGATGTTCAATTTGACTGTATTAATACTAAAGATATTGAAAATATATTTAGTATTAAAGAAGTAGGTAAAGCTTCAGCTATTATCTGGACAACTACACCATGGACGTTGCCTGCAAATGAGGCAATTTCAGTCAACCCAAAATTTAAATACGGGCTGTATAAATGCAAAAATAATTTTTTTATTCTTGCCGAAGAATTGGCTGATATTAGATTTAAGGCTTATGGAACTTCAGCAACAAAAGTCGCATCTTGTTCAGGTTCTGATCTAGAAGGAATATTATTTTCCCATCCATTCTTAGAAAAAAGTGTTCCAATTATTTGTGGTGATCATGTCACAACTGAAACAGGAACTGGCTTAGTTCATACTGCACCAGCGCATGGATTAGATGATTACATTGTTGGAATGAAATACAGCTTGCCAGTAGAGAATCCAGTTGATGCGAAAGGGAGATTTAAAAATGAGATTCAATATTTTTCAGGCTTAACTGTATGGGAAGCCAACCCTAAAGTAATTGATATTTTAAAGAATAAGAATTTATTGGTGCACGAGGAAAACTTTATTCATAGCTATCCCCACTGTTGGCGTCATAGAGCTCCAATTATATTTAGAGCAACATCGCAATGGTTTATCGGGATGGAACATAAGTCCTCTGATAATGTTTCTCTTAGGGAGTTAGCAAAAAAAGCAGTAACTAGAACTAAATTTTATCCAGAATGGGGAAAAAAACGTCTTGAATCTATGATTAAAAATAGACCTGACTGGTGTATTTCTAGACAAAGGAGCTGGGGAGTTCCAATACCAATATTCATTCACAAAGACACTGATGAGCCTCACCCAAATACCCTCAATTTTTTTGAAATTGTTGCTCAAAATATTGAGAAAGATGGTATTGATGCATGGTTTAATATTGAGCCGCAATCAATCTTAGGTGATGATGCTGAGAATTATATTAAAATAACAGACACACTTGATGTTTGGTTTGATTCTGGAACAACGCACCAATCTGTTTTAGAGCAAAGGGAGAATCTGGTTTACCCAGCTGATTTATATCTTGAAGGCTCAGATCAGCATAGAGGATGGTTTCAATCAAGCCTTCTTACAAGTTGCGCAATTAATGGAAATGCACCTTATAAGTCTCTTTTAACTCATGGTTTTGTAGTTGATGGCCAGGGGTATAAGATGAGTAAGTCGAAGGGCAACGTTATTGCTCCGCAAAAAATAATGGATCAATTTGGTGCCGATATTCTAAGGCTGTGGGTTGCCACTACAGACTATTCTGGTGAGTTAAATATTTCAAATGAAATTATAAAAAGAGTTGCAGACAGCTATCGAAGAATAAGAAATACACTTAGATTCCTATCAGCAAATTTAGAAGATTTTGATTCAAATAATATGCTCGTTAATCCAAATGAAATGTTGTCAATTGATAGGTATGGATTATATTTAGTTGAGGAATTACAGAGTAATGTCGTAAAAGATTATGAAGAATTTGATTTTTATTTGGCTATGCAAAAGTTTTTATCGTTCTGCTCTGAAGATATGGGAGGCTTTTATCTTGATATATTAAAAGATAGATTATATACGACAGCTGAAAATTCACATGCTAGGCGATCTGCACAAACTGCATTATTTCATATTACACAATCACTTATAAGGCTTATGGCACCTGTTTTAAGCTTTACCGCTGAAGAATTATGGAATGTGGTAAATAAAAAAAATAAAAGCACTATTTTTGTTGAAAGTTGGTATGAATTACCCAGTCACGGTCTTTCCGAAGAATTATTATTAGGATGGCGCCATGTACTTGATGTTAGAAACATGGCTAATAAAAAAATAGAAGCACTTAGAGAGAAAGGTGTGGTTGGATCTTCACTTCAAGCCGAATTAAAAATTTCAGCACCTTCAGATATCTATAAAAGCTTATCTTTTTTTGATAAAGAACTAAAATATATTCTAATAACATCTAACAGCATCCTTGAAGAATCTAAAAATGAGTTAGAAATTGCTGTCAGCGCCAGTAAGAACAGTAAATGCGAGAGATGTTGGCATTATGTTGAAAATATAGGACAAAACTCTAAGCATCCTAAGATATGTAAAAGATGTATTAGTAATCTTTTCGAGGAGGGTGAGGAAAGAAAGCATGCTTAAATATTTTTTATTAGCCGGCTTCGTTGCTTTATCAGATCAGCTTACAAAGGCATTAATAATTAAAAATATACTTGATAATCAATTTATTAAAGTTAATTCATATCTTTATCTTGTACATTTTAAAAACGAAGGTGCTGCATTTAGTTTCTTGAGTGATGCGGGAGGGTGGCAAAGATATTTTTTATCAATAGTTGCTGTTATAGCATCTGTATTTATTATTTTTATGATAAAAAAACATAGAGATGAGCTTTATACAGCCTTAGGGCTGTCATTAATACTGGGGGGCGCCATAGGTAATTTATATAATCGAATATCTTTGGGACACGTAACTGATTTCCTATACTTTCATTTTAACGACTATTATTGGCCTGCTTTTAATGTTGCTGATACTGCAATATCTATCGGAGTGGTAATTATAATTTATAAGACAATAATTAAAAAAAATGACCCAAATAAAGAATGAAACAAAATTTTGATGAGATAACGTTATATACAAAAGGGCGGGGCCTTTATGATATAACATTTCTTATTATTGATTGGGCTAAAAAACAAGAAATCCAAGATGGACTCCTTACTTTACTAATCCAACATACATCTGCAAGTTTATTGTTAAATGAAAATTATGATTCTGATGTACAAAAAGATCTTGAAAGCTTTTTTACTAGATTAGTTAAAGATGGAGACAGCTTATTCGTTCATACAATTGAAGGTGATGATGATATGCCTGCACATATTCGAACTGCGTTAACACAAACCAATTTATCAATCCCAATAAAAAATAAAAAATTATTATTAGGACAGTGGCAGGGGATATATATTTTTGAACACCGTTACAATGAGTTTGATCGAAAAGTAAAAATTCACCTAATTGGAGAGTGAGCTATTTAAAAGTTGTCCATTTTATTGGGTTAAACGGCTTACTATTCTTTCGTAATTCATAATAAAGACCATTAGTTGAATTGCCTCCACTATTACCTACAATCGCAATAACTGAGCCGCCTTTTACAATATCATTACTCTCTTTGAGTAAGGAAGAATTATTTCCATAGAGACTCATATATCCTTTACCATGGTCAATGATAATAATGTTACCAAACCCTTTTATCCAATCTGAAAATACTACCTTACCTGATGCAATAGCATAAACATCTCCACCTTCTTTTGCTTTGATAAAAATCCCTTTCCAAGCCACACCAGTATCTTTTCTTTTCGAATTAAATTTATGTATTATTTTTCCTTTAACAGGAAGCTTTAATTTTCCTTTGAGTTTTCTAAAATCAATACCGTCAAATTTATTATCTGGGATTAATTTATTATCAGCCTTAATTTTCTTACTAGACTTTTTATTGGCATTAGCCTTAATTTTTTTAATTAATGCTTTAAATATGGTAGTTAATTTTTTTTCATTTTGAATTAACTTTTGCTTCTTTTTTTTCTGTGATGAAAGTTTTTTATTAATTTTTTTTATTACTTTGGCTTTCTCTCTCTTTTGTTTTTGTAGTTTTTTTGCATTTCTTTCTTTTCGCTTTTTTAGCGAGGCAACTTTTTTTAATGTTTTGTTCGTTAATATTTTTGTAACTTCAATTTTTTTATAAGATTTTTTAATTTCATTAATCTCAACATCTTGTTGTTTGCTATAGTACCCAATATAGTAAGATTCTCTTGAGATTTGACTCGGATTAATTCCATCTAAATACATTTGCAAATAACCAGGATTTCCATTTGTGTATGCTTGATATAGCCGAGAAGAAAGTAATTTCTTTTTTATTTTAATTTTCTTTTCAAGCTTAAGAAGTTGTTTATTCAGTCTTTTAATTTTCTTTTTATTACTTTTAAATTTTTTCTTTATCTTATAAAGCTCTTTTTTTGTTTTGCTTATTTTTTTTTCTTTTTGTTTTAGCTCAGATGATAAATCTTTCTTGGCTTCAGTATTTTTTTTTATGTTTCGATCAAGCTGATTAATTTCTTTTTGTATTTTAATTATATCTTTTTCTGTTTTAGTAGCCTCATTTTCTGCAATGCACAATGAAGCAAATATTAAAATATTAAAAAATATAATGATTCTGATAATATTTATTACGGACCAATTTTTATTCATTGAATTTTATTAGAGTTTTACCTGTCATTTCTTTCGGTGGCACTTCCCCCATAATATAAAGTATTGTTGGGGCAATATCTGACAGACTGCCAGTTTTATTGATTGAACATTGCTTACCCATGTATAAAAAAGGTACCAAATTTGTCGTATGTTGTGTGTGTAATTGATTGTTTTTTTCATCCATCATCAACTCTACATTGCCATGATCCGCTGTTATTAACATATGACCATTATTCTTTTTTATTGCATCAGAAACTTTACCAATACAATTATCTAAGGATTCAATTGCTTTAATTGCTGCATCTATGTTTCCTGTATGTCCTACCATGTCACCATTTGCATAATTACAAATTATTACATCATATTTTTGACTAATTATTGCCTCACATAATTTATCTGTTACCTCATATGCGCTCATCTCGGGTTTCAAATCATATGTTTCTACTTTTGGTGATGGAACTAAAATTCTATCTTCACCTAGATATATATTTTCCTCTCCTCCATTAAAAAAGAAAGTAACATGGGGATATTTTTCTGTCTCTGCTATTCTCAATTGGGTCTTTCCTTGATTTGAAATAAATTGACCCAATGAGTTATTTATTAGAATTGGTTTAAATATTGCTTGTGCTTTTTTTTGCTTTTTATCGTAATCTGTAAGCGTAAAGTAACTTAAATTTTTTGGGAAAGGACCACGATTAAATTGATCAAAAGTATCATTTAAAATTGCATCAGTTATTTGTCTAGCGCGGTCAGATCTAAAATTCATAAACACAATCGTGTCATCATTTTGTATTCCTTTAAATCTATTATTTGTACTAATTAGCGTTGTGGATATAAATTCATCTGTTTCATTTCTGTTATAAGCCTCTTTTATTGCGTGCAGCGAGGTTTTTGCTTTATATTGAGATTTAGCATGCACTAGTAAGTTAAATGCTTTCTCAGTTCTTTCCCATCTATTATCTCTATCCATTGCAAAAAACCGTCCGCATAAAGTTGCTAATTCTCCAGTTTTATATTTTTTGCATGATTTTTCTATGCTTGAAGTATATTTTTCAGCACTTTTGGGGGGTGTATCTCGTCCATCTAAAAATGCATGTATGTAGACTTTCTTTAAGTTATTTTGTTTTGCTAGTAATAAAATTGCTTCAAAATGTCTTATATGACTATGGACCCCACCATCAGATAAAAGACCAAAAATATGGAGGACTT
>Ga0209383_1000589_pt1 | contig 25295 bp, 24 predicted proteins | sample CoawatmetaG02DNA_FD_187510 | JGI IMG/M metagenome (GOLD analysis project Ga0209383, IMG submission 187510) | Marine microbial communities from the West Antarctic Peninsula - Coastal water metaG029-DNA (SPAdes) (version 2) | ecosystem: Environmental > Aquatic > Marine > Coastal ... | reverse complement strand
TTTCCTTTAATTAATTCATATATAATTGGTTTTTCATCAGAAAACTGCAGTTTAATATTCTTTTTTACAATAAAATTAAACATTAAGTTTTAGCATCTCATTCTCAATCCATTCTTTTGTTTTTCTGTTAACTGTTGCTGCAGATAAATTTTTTGTAATTATCTCTGGTCCAATTGAAACCTGTATTACACCTGGTTTTTTAATAAATGAATTTTTTGGCCAATAAAGCCCTGCATTGTGAGCAACTGGAATTATATTTAAGTTTGCTTGAGTAGCAAGCCATGCTCCGCCTATATGATACCTTCCAATTTTTTTTGGTTTAATTCTTGTACCTTCTGGGAAGATTGTGATACAGAACCCTTTTTTAACTCTATCTATTCCTTGTTTCAGCATATGCTCTAATGATTTTCTACCATCACTTCTATTGATTGCTATTGGCGAAGTCATTGCTAGCCCCCACCCAAAAAAAGGAATCCACAGTAACTCTCTTTTTAATACCCAGACCTGAGGTGGAAATATTTCTTGAAATGCTAATGTCTCCCATGCTGACTGATGTTTTGAGAGAATCATAAAACAATTTTTTGGGATGTTAGATGCTCCTTTAACCTCAAAAGATAGATTACAAGTAAATTTTAGCCAAAATAATATAGATTTTGCCCAAAACGTAATAATTTTGTATCTCAAAATTGCTGTAAATGGAAAAGTCATTATTGCAATGATAGTGAAGGGGATAGTAAATACAATCAGACCTACTTGAAAAATAATGGAGCGAGTTATCATAAATTAATAATGTTTCAATATTTCATCAATTGCATCACTTAAATTATTGAAAATCCAAGTGTTTTTAGGGTATTGATTTGTCAAAATTGTTTGCTCCCCGTTTCCTGTTTTTACTAGTATTGGTTGAGCTTGAACTTTATCGAAAGCGAGTAAATCTCTTTGTGAGTCTCCAACTGCTGGTATGTCTTTTAAAGAGACATTATAGTATTCATTAATTTGATTTAATAATCCAGTTTTTGGTTTTCTGCAATCACATTTATCAAGGTCGGTATGAGGGCAATAAAAAAATTTATCAATGTGACCACCTAATGCTTTTAATGTAATAGAAATCTTTTCATTAATTCCATTAAGTGCAGCCATATCATAAAGGCCCTTACCAATCCCAGCCTGGTTTGAAGCAATAACAACTTTAAATCCATTTTTATTAAGCTTAGCTATTGACTCAAGACTTCCTGGAATAGGAACCCATTCTTCAGCATTTTTTATATAGTCTGAGCTGTCATAATTAATTACTCCATCTCTATCTAAGATAACAAGTTTCATTATTAGCTAAGTAACTTTGAAATATCGGCAACACTATTTAATGCTAAATAGAGTTGATTAAGAAGTGAGTGACGGTTTGATTTTATTTCCTTATTTTCTGCGTTAACCATGACCTTGTCAAAAAAATTATCAATTGGATTTTTTAATTCCACAAGAATATCTAGAGCCTTAATGAAGTCTTTATTTTCAATAGATGCTTTAATTATTGGGTGTAGATGTTCTAATTTATCATGCAATTCAATTTCAGCTTCCTCTTCAAGAAGTGTTGTATTCACAGATTCAATTATGGTTTCATCATACTTTTTTAAGATATTTCTTACCCGTTTGTTAGCAGAAGCTAAATCTTGTGATTGGATTAATTTTGTAAATGAGTTTAATGCCTTTAACCTGTTTGGCAAGTCATTAATATAGGCATATTTTAAAGATAAAACAGCTTCAACTTGTTCAGAGGTATATTTTTTCTCTTTTAGATAATTGAATAACCTTTCATAAATAAATTTTATTAATAATAATTTTTCTCGCTCATTTTCTGAAGGAATAAATTTATTAATAAGTTCTATGAAGTTTAGAGGAATATTTTTTTCAATAATTATTCTTATAATACCTATTACATTTCTTCTTAATCCAAATGGATCCCTGTCACCAGTAGGAATCTCATTAATAGAAAATAAGCTAATTAAAGTTTCAAATTTATCAGCAAGCGCAGATAGGTCTCCCAGCTTATCCCTCGGTAATGTGTCACCAGAAAATTTTGGCTTGTAATGATCTTCAATAGCATTTACAAATTCACTTGATTCGTTAAGTTCAATTGCATAGTATCTTCCCATTGTTCCTTGTAATTCTGGAAACTCACCAACCATTTGGCTAACAAGATCTGACTTTGAAAGAATAGCTAATCGTTCAAAATCAATTTTTAGTTCTAAGTTAAGCTCCGAGTTAATATAAGACATTATATTTGCGACTCTTTTAGCCCTTTCTTCCTGAGAGCCTAGCTTATTGTGGTAAATAATTGATGAAAGTTTAGTGGCGAATGACTCTAGCCCTTCTTTTTTATCTTGATCAAAAAAGAATTGAGCATCAGATAATCTAGGACGAATTACTCTTTCGTTTCCCTCAATAATATTTTTAGTATTTTGAGGGTTTGAGTTAGAGGTGATAATAAATTTATTTGATAGAGAGTTTTTAGTATCAAAAAGAGGGAAATACTTTTGATTTGATTTCATTGTTAATATTAAGCATTCCTTAGGAATTTTTAAGAATTTTTCTTCAAATTCCCCGATTAGTATATTTGGTGACTCCACCAGTGCAGTAACTTCATTTAGCAGGTCTTCATCTTCAATTATTTTAAAACTACCGTCTTGTGAATCAAGGTATTTCACAATTTCGGAATTAATTTTGTGTTTTCTATCCTCGAAACTAACAATAACTTTTCCAATCTCTAATAACTTTTTTTCGTAATTATTAGCATGATCAATTTTTATTAAAGGAAGATCTGAGTCAAACCTATGGCCTATTGTTTGATTGTTAGATTCCATTCCATAGGCTTTTATTTTAAGAGCTTTACTTCCATGCAGTATTAATAAGTTCTTAATAGGCCTTACAAAATTTACTGTTGTCCAGCCATCATTGAGCTGATATGTCATCATTTTTTTAATTGGTAATTGATTGAGGCTTTTAGTAATGATTTCGGCAAGTTCATTTTCAAGCTTCTCACCAACAAATTCTTTTTGAAGGAATATTACATCTTCATCCCTTTCTTTTTTTTGCACAATATTTTCTAAATCTTTATATGACTCACCTAATGAATTAAGTTTTTTTATAAGAGCTTGTGTCGGTTTTTTATTTTCATCAAAACCAATTCTTGATGGCATCAGTTTTATTAATTTATTTTGGGTTTTTGCTTGCTCCTTAACTAAATTTATTCTTGCACCTATTCGTCTGGGGGTTGAATAAAAACTTAAGTCAATTGAATCAATTAAATTTTTAGCAAGTAATTCTTTTGCAATAAACTCAGAAAATTTTGAACCCAGCTCCTTCTGTGAGCTTGGTGGGAGTTCCTCTGTAAGTAATTCAATTAAAAGATTTTCTATTTTCAATTTTTATCACTTTTTTTATTTAATGAATCAATTACTTCCCTTGACTGCTCTGGGTCAGCAAGAGGGAAGCCAAGTTTTTTTCTACTTTGAAGGTAAGAGTTAGCAACTTCTTTGGAAATCTTTCTAATTCTAGCGATATAATCAGCTCTTTCTGTGACACTTATAACTCCTCTCGCATCCAGTAGATTAAATGTATGAGCTGCCTTTAATACTTGTTCGTAAGCAGGAAGTGCTAAGTTATTTTCTACCAGGTAGCTTGCTTGTTTTTCATGCGATGAGAAAGCTAGTAGCAAAAATTTTGAATCACTATGTTCGAAATTATAAGCGCTTTGCTCTATTTCATTTTGTAAAAATATATCTCTATATTTCAGATCTTTAGTCCACTGAATATCATAAATACTATCTACATTTTGAATGTACATCGCTAGTCTTTCTAGCCCATATGTAATTTCTCCAGTAATTGGCTTGCATGCAATACCACCAACCTGCTGGAAGTAAGTGAATTGTGTAACCTCCATTCCATTAAGCCAGACCTCCCAACCTAAACCCCAGGCACCTAATGTTGGGTTTTCCCAATCGTCTTCTACTAACCTAATATCATTTTTTTTAAGATCAAATCCAAGGTTATTAAGAGAACTCATGTACAAATCAACTATATCTTCTGGAGCTGGTTTTAATGCCACTTGAAATTGATAGTAGTGTTGAAGTCTATTTGGATTTTCACCATAGCGTCCATCTTTTGGCCTTCTGCTTGGCTGAACATAGGCAGCTTTCCATGGCTCTGGTCCAATAGCCCTTAAAAAAGTTGCTGTATGCGAAGTCCCCGCACCAACCTCCATGTCATAAGGCTGAATGATTGCACAATTATTTTGACTCCAATATTCTTGGAGGTTAAATATAATTTCTTGGAAAGTAAGGTTCATAATTTTTGCTTTAGTGTTATGTTGCATTTTACTGCTTTTTTAAGCCACCTCAAAGAATTAGATATTAAGAAATATATTATTTGAAATATTTTTTTTTATGTAAATAAAATAAAGACCTTAAAAAATAGACTAATAATATTGATAGAGATAGTATAAATATTGGAATATCAGTAAAAAAAGTGTACGGAGTACGGCCTTCATATGCTTGAACCATCTGAGTTAATGTACCAGACATAAATTGTGGTAATTCTTTTAAAACCTTCCCATCAATATCAATGAAAGCTGTTACACCTGTGTTTGTAGACCTTATCATCATCTTCCCTGTCTCAATTGACCTAGCTTGAGATATTTGTAAGTGTTGCTTGGCTGCAATTGATTTGCCATACCATGCATCATTACTTATATTTACATAAAGGTTAGGCATACTAGCTTTGCTATTGTAGCGTTTTATAATTTCACTACCAAAAACATCTTCATAGCATATGTTTACGGCAACAGATGTTTCGTTGACCCAAAATTTTGGAGCGTCCCGTGATGCACCTCTATGCAAACTATTAAAGGGAATATGTAGCCAATTTTCATAAACATAACCCAAGTACTTTTTAAAAGGTATAAATTCGCCAAATGGAACTAGATGTTCCTTTCTATATATTTGCGTCCGATCTTGTCCAAGTAAAAATGCTGAATTATAAAATTTATGATTATTTGATTCAATAGCACCCAAAATAACGTTACTATTGTTGTGGAGAGTATGATCTTCAATATTTTTTAAAAATTTTTGAGGTAAGTCGTTAAATAAAATTGGCATAGATGTTTCTGGCAAAATTATTAATGAGGAGTCACTGCTTAAAATTAACTTTTGGTAGTGATCCAAGGACACATTAATCATATTTTTATCCCACTTTTTATCTTGAGAAATATTTCCTTGGATAAGGGAGACGCTAAAAGGATCTCCCTTAGGTTTTGTCCACTCAATACCCTTTAGGTATTGTCCACCGACCCAAATAGATATAAGTACTGTTAGTATTAATTTTTTAGCGGAATCTTTTTTAAAAAACTTAAAAATTAGAACAGATGAAAGAACAACTAGGAATGAGATTCCGTGTATCCCAATTATAGGCAAGTAACCTATTAACGGACTATTGGGAACTTGGGTGTAACCTAGGGAAAGCCAAGGAAATCCTGTAAATATCGTACTTCTTAATAATTCAATTAAAGTAAAAAATGCAGGTATAAAATAAATAGTATTTTTATACCTCTTGAATAAAGAAAAAGACAAAAAGAAAAGGGCAAGATATAAGCATAATGCTAATGTTGAAAGAATCGCTATTAGGGAGGGCATACCTCCGAATTTTTGTAAGCATATATAAATCCAGTAAATTCCGAAAATGAAAAAACCGTTCCCATACATGAAGCATTTAATATTTTCTGAGCCGTTACTGTTGGTTATGTAGAGCAGACCAATTATTGATAAAAAAATTAAAAAATAAAAATTAAATGGTGAGAAAGCGAGTATTGAGCAGGAGCCCAATATAAAGGGGATGATGTACTTGTTGGTAAAAGGTAGAAGTGTCATTAAAGTACTATTTTAAAATTATAAATAGTACTTTAACTTTATTAATTAAGAAGAACTAGCTTTAAAACATATTCTCAGGCCTATCAACCTCATATTTTTGACCCTCAATTTTTGAATTTTCATCAACTTCATTCATGAAGACTACTGACTCAACATACCCATCAATTATATCAAGCTCTGTAGTTGGAAAGTACCTTCCATTTTCATCGGTGTTTAAATTATGGTAATACCATGTACTTGCAATGACCTCGTTTGAAGATTTCATTTTTAGATCTAATTTTTTTGCAGGATCACCAATAATATTTACTATCTCTTCTGGTGTTAGTAGCCCAATAACACTAACAAACTTACGGTATTCTGTCGGTATTTCTGTAATTAAAAGCTCCTTCTCAACATCTTGAATACTTTCATGATGATTTGTATAACCCACTGATACGTACAATAAAAAAAATAAACCTGCAATATATTTCATAAGAAAATCCTCGTAATTTATAATAGATAGAGCCTTTTAATTCGGATAAAGTTCAAAGTATTAGAGTTTAGTTTCAGGTAAATTAATATCAATTAAAATTGTATAAACTTTCCTACTATCAGCTCTGAGTATGGTTATATCAAACCCATCAAATGATATTTTTTCATCTTTTTCAGGTAAATATCCAAATTTATGAATAACTAATCCACCTATAGTTGCAAACTCTTGATCGCTATATTGAGTACTAAAAAATTCATTAAAGTCAGATGTATCTGTACTGGCTTTAACTCTAAATTTTCTCTCTTGACTTTCAATAATATTATCTTCAGTTTCATCATAATCAAACTCATCTTCAATATCACCAACTATCTGTTCAAGAACATCTTCAATTGTAACCATTCCCGAAACACCCCCGTATTCATCTACAACAATAGCAATATGATTTCTATTTGTTCTAAAATCTTTAAGCAAAACATTTAGCCGCTTGGATTCTGGAACAAAATTAGGGGGTCTTAACATATCACGTATTTCAAATTCTTTATCCGTATTAAACTTAAGGAGATCTTTCGCTAATAGTATGCCAATAACATTATTTATGCCGTCTTCAATAACTGGAAATCTTGAGTGAGCTGTTTCGATTACAAAAGGAATAAATTTTCCAGGTGGTTTTTGGATATCAATAACATCCATTTGTGATCGTGGAATCATAATGTCTCTTACCTGCATTTCTGAAACATTAAGAACTCCTTCAAGCATCATTAATGAGTCTGCATCCAGAATATTTTTATCAAAAGCAGATTTAAGTATATCTGCGAGTTGCCCCTTATCATCGGGATTAAGTAGGAATTTTCTTATTTTTTTTATTAGTTGTATTTTTTTACTTTTCATATTATTTAAAACTTTGGTAAGGGTTTTTTATTCCTAAAATTTTTAAAATTTTCTTTTCTTTTCTTTCCATTTTTCCCTCATCTATTTTATTTTCATGATCGTACCCCAAAAGATGTAAGTAACCATGAATAATCAAATGAGCGTAGTGATTTATTATTTTTTTTTGTTGAAATTTTGCTTCCTGTTTTATTATTGGGTGACATAAAACAAGATCACCTATTATAGGCTTAGTATCTATTAGGAATGATAAAACATTGGTAGCACTATTTTTATTACGATATTTCATATTTAAATTTTTTGATTCTTTTTCAGAAACTATCCTGATAGTTAACTCAGTTTTTTTATTTGAAACAATAGAAAGCCAATCATAGCAATCTTTTAATCTTATTTTGTTTTTTTTGTGAATCGTGTCTTGTATATAAATTTTAATATTATTTTTAATGTTCATAATTAATTTAATTGCTGTCAAACTTCTCATATGCATTTATAATTTTTTGCACTAATGGATGCCTAACAACATCAGCTGAAGTAAAGTTAATAAATTGTATCCCGTTAATCCGTTTAAGTATTTTCTGAATTTCTATTAATCCACTTAATTGATTTTTCGCTAAATCTATTTGTGTTACATCTCCAGTTATAACTGCTTTTGTACCAAACCCAATTCTAGTCAAAAACATTTTCATCTGTTCGGGAGTAGTGTTTTGTGCTTCATCTAAAATAATAAAACTTTGATTTAAAGTCCTTCCTCGCATGTATGCAAGTGGTGCAACTTCTAATATACCTTTATCAAACATTCTTGTTACATTGTCATATCCAGCTAAATCATACAATGCATCGTAAAGTGGCCTTAGATACGGGTCAACTTTCTGTGTTAAATCTCCAGGTAAGAACCCTAATCTTTCTCCAGCTTCTACAGCAGGACGAACCAAAACAATTCTTTTAACTTTTTCTCGATTTAATGCATCTACTGCAGAAGCAACAGCAAGAAAAGTTTTACCCGTCCCAGCAGGGCCAATACCAAAATTTATATCATTTTTTTGAATACTATTTAGATAATCTATTTGCATCGGTGTTCGGCCTTGAAGCTCATCTTTAAGTGTAATAAGTTGGGGGGATTCTTTTATGTCTTTTTTATCAATTTTATTAACTTCTACCAAACTTAATTGAATATCTTCAGGGCTTATTGCTCTACTTGCTCTCGCATAAAAACTTTCAACTAGCTGCGAACCAAGTTCGATATTTTTTTTTTGGCCTGAAAATGTAAAAACCGTTCCCTTTCTATTAATCTCGATATCTAAGCCAGCACTTATTTGCGCTATATTTTCATTTAGAACTCCGCAAAGATTTGCTAGCTTTTTATTATCATCTTCTGGTAGCATTAATTCAGTTTTCATGAATTTATTATTTTTCCAGCCTGAGTATAAGAGCCATATTGGTTTATTTTATAACTAAAATTTTTGATAAATAATTTTTTGCTCATAAATTAATTTTTTTAAAAGTCCGTAAGTATAGATTTTTTTGAAGAAATCTATTAAATATGTAAATATATAGATTATTAGAGTAACATTTTATTATGGAAAATTTCCCAATATTTTTAAATCTTAAGAAAAAATCAGTATTGGTGATTGGCGGTGGCGATATTGCACTTCGTAAGGTAAAGCTTCTGATTAAAGTTAAACCAGAAATAAAAATTATCGCAAAACAATTTTGTGAGGAGCTAGAACATTTAGCTAAGTCTAATTCAATTAAATTAATTAAAAGAAGTTTTACTGTGTCTGACATTGATAACCCCATAATTATAATTGCAGCTACAAATAACATTAAATTAAACAAGTCACTTTCTTTAATAGCAAAGAAAAAAAATATTTTGATAAATGTTGTTGATCAACCAAGCTTATGTACTTTTACAATGGGCTCAATTATCGAGAGAGACTCCCTAGTGATTGCTATCTCTAGTGCTGGTAAGGCTCCTGTTTTAGCAAGAAAACTTAGAGAAAAAATTGAAATATTGATACCTCAGGGTTACTCAATATTAGTTGAGTATGCAGGTAGCTTAAGGAAGATGGTAAAAGAAAAAATAAAACTAGTAAGTAAGAGGAGGTTTTTTTGGGAACAGTTTTTTGAAAGTGAAATTATTTATAACTCATTGTTGAAGCAAGAAAATATTGATAATAAATTAATTAATAGTCTAATAAAACAATCCAACCTTAAGTTAGGAGAGGTTTATCTGGTGGGGGCTGGTCCTGGGGAAAGAGATTTATTAACGTTACGAGCTCTTCAGTTAATGCAAAAGTGTGACTTATGTATCTATGACAATTTAGTATCCAGTGAAGTGCTTGAGTTAGTTAGAAGAGATGCAGATTTAATATATGCAGGAAAAAAGTTAGACCAACATACCCTCAGTCAACAAGAAATAAATAAATTATTAATAAAATACGCGAAGAAAGGTAAAAAAGTTTTACGTTTAAAAGGTGGCGACCCCTTTATTTTTGGAAGAGGCGGAGAAGAAATTGAGTCTTTAATGAAGGAAAAAATTAATTTCCAAGTGGTGCCTGGAATTACAGCAGCTAATGGTATTTCAGCCTACGCAGGCATACCATTAACACATAGAGACTTTGCCCAAAGCTGTTTATTTTTAACGGGTCACTTTAAGGAAGGAAAGATTGATTTTAATTGGCCTATGTTGGTTTCAGAAAAACAAACTTTAGTTATTTACATGGGCTTATTAAGTTTAGCTGATTTAACTTTTAATCTTATAAATAATGGGATGAAGAAGGACACTCCTGTTGCAGTTATCGAGAGCGGGACAACTAGTAAGCAAAAAGTGATTATTGGAAAATTAAGTCACATAAGGTCAAAAGTGTCTAGAGCAAACGTTAAATCTCCAGCATTAATTATTATTGGAGAGGTTGTTAATTTAAGACAAAAACTTAATTGGTTTAAGTAAGTTTATGCACTGATTATAGGTATGGTTATTTTTGCTTCTAACCCACCTTTTTCTATATTTATGAGTTCAAGTTTTCCATCATGAGATTTTGCTATTCGGTCAGCTATTGTTAAGCCTAACCCACAACCCCCTGAATTTCCTCTTGCTTCATCAACTCTTTCGAAGGGCTTAAGGAGTTGAGCTTTTTGTGCTTCAGGAATACCTGGACCTTTATCAATTATACTTATTGATAAAGACTCTTCATTAAGGGTGGCCTGTAATAGTACCTCGTCATTTGAGTAATAAAATGCATTATTAATAAGGTTATCTAAGCACCTCTGAAAAGCAAGAGGCCTAATATCTATAAATAATTTTTTTGGAACCTCTATCTTTATATTCTTTTTTTTCAGTATAAAGTTTTGTCCCATACGACCATGTTTAGTCTGAATTTCTTTTAATAACTTTCCTATATTGACAGGATTTTTTGGCTCATCATCGAAGCCTCTAGCAAAATCAAGGAACTGATTTAATATCTCATTAAGTTCTTGCATATCTTCTTCCATGCTTTTTTTAAGTTCTTCAGAGCCATCAGGAAGCATTTCAGTGGCAATCCTGATTCTTGTTAGTGGAGTTCTGATGTCATGAGATACACTTGCTAGTAAAAAGCGCCTTTCGTTATTGATTTTTGCTAGATTATCTATCATTTCGTTAAATGCTATGCTGAGCTCTTTAAATTCATCGACGCTATCAAGAGGTAGTTTGTCTACAGCATGACCTCTTCTAACCTGATCTGCAGCTTCTATTAATCTATTAATAGGTCTACTAATTCTTTTAGTTGTTGCGTACGCTGCTACGAGGGTAAGAATGGCAATAATTGTCCCCCAACCAAACCAGTGCCACGGGAAGGGGCGGTCTGAAATTGATTTCGGTATTGTGACCCAAAAAGGGTCGCTATTAATATCAAAACTCACCCAAATACCATCAATACCATAGTGATTAACTGCAATCAGAGTTCCCGGGGGAAGTTTTTTACCAATCTTGCTAACAACAAGTTTAATAAACGGGTCCTCTGGCATCGGCTCTATTTTTTCAAAATAATTAGCTGGGTAAATTCTTACATTTCCAGTGCCATCTAGCTCATTGAGTAACTGCAATCTTTTATTAGGGGAGGCGGCTGAAATAGATGCTTTTGTAAATTTAACAATCGTTGCAATTTCTTCAGCTAATGTCTCTGCTCTAGGCTCTCTTTCGTATAGATCAAATATTTTAAGAGAAAAAACCTGACTTATAACTAGAAGTGCAGCAATAAGCAATACAAACCTTGTAAGTAATTTTTTTGGGAATAAATTCAATTATGATATTTCGCCATCAGGATTAAAAATATACCCATAACCCCATTTCGTTTGGATAAAACGGGGACGATTTGGATTGTCCTCTATGAGCCTTCTGAGCCTAGATATTTGAACATCAATACTTCTATCAAAAACATCAAGCTCTTTCCCTTTAGCCAGCTGCATTAATTGGTCTCTAGATAAAGGCTGCTTTGAATGATCGGTGAATACTTTAAGGAGGTCAAACTCTCCAGCAGTAATAGAAATATTTTTCCCATCTTTACTTAAACTTCTGGTTCCAGTATTAAATTCGTAAACCCCAAATTTAATCAGTTTATTTTTTGATTCTGTTTTAGGTGTATTCTGCCTCCTAAGTATTGCGTTTATACGAGCTAAAAGCTCACGAGGATTAAATGGTTTAGGTAGGTAGTCATCTGCACCCATCTCTAATCCAACTATTCTATCCACTTCATCGCCTTTGGCAGTTAGCATTATGATCGGAATATCAATCTTATTTACCCTATAGCGCTGACAAATAGTTAAACCAGATTCCTCAGGCATCATTAAGTCTAAAATAATTAAGTCGACTTCATTTGCATTCACAACCCTATCTAATTCTTTTCCACTTGAAGCTGTAATAACATCTAAGCCTTGATCCTTAATGTATTTAGCAGTTAATTCTCGAATTTTAGCGTCGTCATCAACCAAAGCAATTAAATATTTTTTTTCAATCATAGTTATGTTTTCTTTTTAGGTATAATTTTAAATAATATATGTAATATTAACTTGTATACGCATACTTTAATAGTTACAATTTTGTTACAAAATTACATGTTTTTGTAATATTCCATTAACATTCAAGTAGGAAAATATCTGTCCAGTTTAAAAAGTTTTGATTATTGAATTTGAGTAAATTTTTAAATACTAACTTGCTGTTTTATATAGTTTTTTTTGCTTATAGCCACTCTATCGCTGAAGTAAAAACAAACGATATCCCGGTAGCAGATGACCAAAAGTATACTGATTCTTCTGATTTAGAAGGAATTCATGAAGCATTATCAATATTTTCAGATTCAAATGAGCAATACAATCTAATATACGAACAAAAAAAGAGAGAAATGCTTGATAGTGTAGAAGAGCGTTTTTTAGCATGTGACTCAGATAGCGATCAAACCCTTGATGTGTACGAGACAACACAATGTTTACCCCAGGTAGCACGGCAATTTAGAGAGGTTGACACAGATAATGATAACTTAATAACATTGGATGAAATGTCAATTTTAGCAAAAAATTATCAACAGAGATTTAATAAAGATAAAAAATCATCTGGTACTAAAATTGCTGAGGAGAATCAAAAAGATCCTGCAGCCACACTCGAAGGTGATAAATCAGTAAATATCGATAATAAGTCTTTATAGCGCTTTACTTAATTCAAATTTATTACTAGACTCAATCTCCTATGATTGAGATAACCTCCTACCCAAGTTACACCCAACTTAAAAAATCTTTAACTAACTTATTAATTGAATCCCCATTTTTAGACTTATGTTTTTTTGAGGCTTTGGAGGCTTCAAAATCAATTGGGGGCGAAACAGGATGGAGGTCTTTTCCAATAGTTGCCTATAAAGATGGAGAGGTGGTTGGTTTTATGCCAGTTTTCTTAAAAAGTCATTCGTACGGAGAATATGTTTTTGATTGGTCATGGGCTGAAGCTTTTGAAAGACATGGCTTGAGCTACTACCCGAAAATGATTTCTGCAATTCCATTTACCCCAATTACTGGCAAAAGAATAGTATCAGATGATTTGGAAATAAAAAAATTAATGATTAAGGCATTAGAAAAAATTCTGGTAGAACATAAGGTTTCTTCCTGTCATATTTTATTTCCCGAGAAAGAAGACTCTGATTTATTTAAAAGCATGGGGTGGTTGGTTAGAGAGGGAGTTCAGTTTAAATGGGAAAATAAATCATACATATCATTTGATGATTTTTTATCAGATTTATCCCATAACAAGAGGAAAAAAATTAAGCAAGAGAGGCGAAAGGTTTTAGAAGGTGACATTAAGGTAATTATAAAAACTGGAAATGAGATTAACAAGGAAGATATTGATTTCTTTTATTTATGTTACTGCAAAACTTACGAGCTTCATGGCTCCTCTCCCTACTTGACCAAAGAATTCTTTTTAAAATTATTTGAATCAATGCCTGACAAATTAGTTTTTATTTTTGCAAGAAGAGGCGGCGAGAACATAGCGAGTGCTTTAAATATAGTTGGTTCCGATACTCTTTATGGCCGTTATTGGGGTGCCTTAGAGTATGTTCCTAACCTTCATTTCGAACTATGCTATTACCAGGGTCAGGAATTTTGTATTGCAAATAAAATTAGTTATTTTGAGGGTGGCGCTCAGGGCGAACATAAACTGGCCAGAGGTTTTAAGCCATTTAAAACTTTTTCCAATCATTTCATTGCAAATAAAGATTTTAGATCAGCAATAAATAATTTTTTAGACAAAGAGGTCGACCACATGAATCTTTATGTAAATGAGCTGGATGAAAGAAGCCCTTTTAAAAAATAAATTGAGAGTAATTTTTTTAATTAAGTATCAGGTTTACTAGGGAATACAATGCTAAGCCTAATAAAATAACTAAAATAAAGCCCACAATCAAAAAATATTTTACTCCATTATTCTCAATAAATTCATCATCGTGATTAAATTTTTTGTTTGATTGAATACCACAAAAAGCAGATAGAACACTTTTAATTATAGAAATAATTTTCATTTTATATTAATTTAAGATTCTGCCTCAGGTCTCCTAAGATTTTTACCTCTACCAGCTTTAAATACTTTAGCAGCTGTATTTCTTAGGTAATTATCTATTACACCATATATTCTCTTTATTCTTTGCTCTGGACGTCCTGTAAAGCTTGTTACGTTGAAGTAATCTGTTTTGCTTGGGGATTTTTTTGAGAAGTAATAATCACTGATTGCAAGTCTAGGTTTGATTGATGTCACTGGCTCTACCGAGTGCCATGTAAGGTTTGATGTTTCCATGACCACCAATCTATTGAATTTAGAATTAATCTTGAAGGGCCTTAAGACTTTGTCATCCCATAACTCCAAGCATCCTCCGTCGGTTTCTTTATGATGTGGTGTTACATAAAATAATAAATTTAATCTTCGGTATCTTTTTCTATATGCATCATGTGAGTTATCAATATGAGGATTTATAAAATTACCTTTGGCTAACTTTGATATTCCAGATGCATATAGAGTTGGATCTGCTTCAAGCCCATTTATTTTTGTAATACCACTTATCAAACTTAAGATTTCTTTATTGTGGAATACCTCTGTAATATCACTTAGTATCGAATCAACTTCATCTAATTTTGCAAAACCATAACCCCTTTCTCTGAAAGAGCTATTATAATCCCATGGAAAAATCTCTTTAGGGAAGGCCTCATAAATTTTTTGGGTAATACTTATAGGCAGAAGATTATCGATATAAAAAAATTTTGTTTTGGTGAATTCATTTTTTGAAAAATATTGTTCTACGAGTGCACTAGAATTCTGCTTAAGTTTTCTTTGAATAATTGAGATTAATTTTTTTTTCATTTTAAACATTTAAAATAATTAAAACAATAAAATTTATTTCAGTCGGGTTTAATTTATTAAATACTCTCAATAATAAAATGGTAGTGATGGAGAGACTTGAACTCTCGACCTCAGCATTATGAATGCTGCGCTCTAACCAACTGAGCTACATCACCATATGATTAATTAACGTGAGATTATATTTTTTTAACTTCCTAAAGTCAAAGTCATATTAAACATTAAACCTAAAGTGCATAATATCACCATCTTTAACAATATAATCCTTTCCTTCTAGCCTCATTTTTCCAGCTTCTTTAGATTTTTGTTCTCCGTTAAATTCAATATAATCCTTGTATCCAATTACTTCAGCTCTAATAAAGCCTTTTTCAAAGTCTGTGTGTATAGCTCCGGCAGCTTCAGGTGCTGCGGCACCAACTTTAATAGTCCAAGCTCTCACTTCCTTAACACCAGCGGTAAAGTAGGTTTGTAAGCCCAGTAAGTTTTGTGCTGAACGAATAACGCGATCAAGCCCAGGTTCTTCTAAACCCATCTCTGAAAGAAATAATTTTTTTTCATCATTTTCGAGTTCAGCAATATCAGATTCAATCTTTGCTGATACTGCTACTACCGGCACATTAATATTTTCAGCATAGGTTGCCAGCTGATCTAATAAATCGTTATTTTTAAATCCATTTTCATCTACATTTGCTAAAAACATTATTGGTTTAATTGTGATTAAGCATAATGGTTTTAGAAGGCTATGTTCGTCCTCATCTAAGCCTAAATTTATTGCCAACTTACCATCATTAAAAGTTTCCTCAACTTTTCTGTAAATATTTAATAAATTGATTGCATCCTTATCCCCTGATTTAGCTTTCTTAGACTCTTTTTGTATTGCTTTTTCTAGGGTCTCCATATCGGCAAGAATTAACTCTGTATTTATAGTTTCGATATCAGATAGAGGATTAATTTTCCCAGACACATGAACCACATTGTCATCAGAAAAGCATCTAACAACGTGCATAATTGCATCAGTCTCCCTTATATTTGCTAAAAATTTATTACCTAAACCTTCTCCTTTTGATGCTCCTGCTACTAAGCCAGCTATATCAACAAATTCGACTATGGCTGGTAGCGTTTTTTCAGGACCAACTATTCTTTCAAGCTCTGTAAGCCTAGGATCTGGTACCTCTACGATGCCTACATTAGGTTCTATCGTGCAAAAGGGGTAATTATCAGCATCAATCCCAGCTTTAGTAATTGCGTTAAAAAGTGTTGATTTACCTACGTTTGGGAGACCTACAATGCCACATTTCATAAAAAGTCCTAAAGATATTAGTTTGAGTGAAGATTAAGAAGTGCTTTATCAAATTGACCGGTGGTCAATAATGCAAAAATCTTATAACTATTAAATATAACCTCTTGAATGTCGTTTTTTTCTGATTTTGTTGGTTTTTTAAGGACGTAATTACTTACTAAACTCTTTTCACCTGGATGACCAATTCCTATTCTTAATCGCCAGAAATTATTACTTTGAAGGGATGAGATGATACTTTTTAATCCGTTGTGCCCACCGTGCCCACCTCCAAGCTTTAGTTTTACTTTAGAAGGTTCTAAATCTAGTTCATCGTGAACAATAAGAATTTCTTCTGGTTTTATTTTATAAAATTTTGTAAAAGCAGCTACTGACATACCACTGTCATTCATAAAGGTTTTTGGTTTTAATACAAAGTAATTACTTTCTTCTGTGTTCTTACCGAATGAACCTAAAAATTTTGTACTATCATCCATAACTAATCGATGATTTTCACATATAAAATCTATCCACCAATAACCGGCATTATGCCGGGTATCTTTATAGGGGTCACCTGGATTTCCGAGCCCAACGAATAATTTTATGCCGCCCATCTATCTAGCCTTATGCACTGTTTATTAGTGTGCATCTTAGTTGAGCTACTTCTTTGGATCTTCTTTTTTGGCATCGGTTGTATCTGAAGAATCTGACTTGTTATCAGCACCTTCTTCACCTTCAGCACCTTCTTCACCTTCAGCACCTTCTTCACCTTCAGACGTTGCTTCAACAACTTCTTCCACAACAACTTTCGGTTGCGACACTGAGGTAATTATAGGGTCATTATCTTCACTTAATGTGGTTAATTCAACGCCTTCAGGGGCAACTATTTCTGATAAGTGAATTGAGTCACCCATCTCAAGGGCTCCCAAATCAACTTCAATGTATGTTGGAAGATCTTTTGGCAAACAAGAGATATCAACATCAACCATAATACTAGAAACAATACCGCCTTCTAATTTAACTCCAGGAGCAGAATCTGCATTAATGAAGTGGAACGGAACTTTAACGCTAATTTTCTCATTTTCATTAATACGTTGAAGGTCAATATGTTGTATTGTATTTTTGACTGGATGCATCTGATAATCCCTCAATAAAACTGATTCTTTTTTCCCGTCTAGAATTAAGGTGAGTATTGATGCATGAAATGCTTCATGTTTAAATTGTTGGAACAATTCTTGCCCATCAAAAACTATAGATTTTGACTCTGTTGTTCCACCATAAAGGATTCCAGGGACTTTCTTATCATGACGCAGGCGGCGGCTCGCACTCGTTCCCTTAACGTCTCTGTTTTTAGCATTTATTTCAATTTTCATTTTTATTACACTCCTAAAAAAAATAGACCCGCGACCAGGCCTACATATTGATCATTATTGATCAAATTAATAATTATATTAGTCCATAAACAATGAGCTTACTGAATCCTCATGACTAATTCTTTTAATAGTTTCGGCTAAAATTTTTGCAACCGACAGTTGTCTGATTTTCTTACAATTTTTAGCATTTTGATCTAGCGTAATTGTATCAGTAATTACAATTTCATCAAGTTCAGAGTCTGTTATTGATTGGATTGCACCACCAGAAAAAATAGGGTGAGTTGCAAATGCAACTACTTTTTTTGCACCTTGCTTTTTTAATGCAGCAGCTGCTTCACAAAGGGTGTTAGCCGTATCTACAATGTCATCAACAATAATACATGTTCTATTATTTACATCCCCAATAATGTTCATAACTTCTGATACATTTGGTTTAGGGCGTCTTTTGTCGATTATCGCTAAATCTGACCCTAGTATTTTAGCTACCGCACGAGCTCTAACAACACCACCAACATCTGGCGAAACAATAACCATGTCTTCATAGTTTTGCTTAATTAAGTCCTCAAGTAATACTGGCGTTGCATAGATATTATCTACAGGAATATCAAAAAAACCTTGTATTTGATCAGAGTGAAGATCCATTGTCAGTAAGCGGTTAACACCAACACTTGTAAGCATATTTGCTACAACTTTTGCAGTTATTGCAACCCTAGCTGACCTTGGCCTTCTATCCTGTCTTGAATACCCAAGATAAGGAATTGCTGCTGTAATTCTTGCCGCAGAAGATCTTCTTAAGGCATCAACCATTACCATAATTTCCATTAGATTATCGTTGGTAGGGTGACTCGTTGATTGAAGAATAAAAACATCTTTACCGCGAACATTCTCAAGAAGCTCAACCATAGTTTCTCCATCACTAAAGCAGCCAACAGTTGCCTGCCCTAGACTAATGCCTAGATTTTTTGCTACCTCTTTTGCAAGATCTTTATTTGCAGTTCCTGTAAAAACCATCAAGTTGTTGTCCACGATCTTGTCCTTATAAAATGGCTGGGGAGGAAGGATTCGAACCTTCGCATGCATGGATCAAAACCATGTGCCTTAACCAGCTTGGCGACTCCCCAATAGTTTAACAGTAATTAAAAGGGTGTGTTGAAAGCCCCTTTACAATAAAACTTTTAATATTTTTAGGTTTACCTTTATCATCATCAACTAATCTAGCTTCATTTTCGTCTTTAACTTTAATGAATACACTTGAGCCAGATCCTGACATTCTTGCAAAACCGAAGTTTTTTAACCATGATAACAAGGTAGCTATTTCTTTATGTTTTTTAATTACCGTACCTTCTAAATCATTTTTAGCTAAGTCATAACTTTCAGCATCGAAATAGGTCGCTATTTTCAACGGAATTGATGGTTTTGTCAATTCAAATGAATTAAAAATTGATTGTGTTGAGATTGAAAGATCTGGGATGCAAATAAAAAAAGTTGACTCAGGAGTATCAACGGGGCTAAGTTTTTCTCCAACACCCTCTACCCATGCATTCTTACCAAAAATAAAAAATGGAACATCTGCTCCAAGATTTAAACCTAGCTTCATTAGTTTATTTTTTTTAAAATTGATTGAGCCTAAAGAATTTAGGGCCATTAAAATAGTTGCGGCATCTGAGCTGCCACCTCCAAGACCAGAACCAACTGGGATATTTTTATCAATAACAATGTCTGCTCCAATTTTTGTACCTGCTAATAAAATTTTTGCGGCTTTGTAACCAAGGTCTAATTCTTTTGGTATTTGAATAGCAGTATTTTGAAGATTTACCTTTCCGTCGTCTCTCAGCTTTATATAAATTTCATCATATAAATTAATATTCTGAAAAATGCTTTGGAGGTTATGGAAACCATCAGCCCTCTTATTAATAATTTTTAAAAATAAATTTAGCTTTGCAGGAGCAAGAAATTTAATATAACCATTTTTTTCTAAGTTACTATATTTTTTCATATCACCCACTCTGTAATAAATACTTTAAGAGCTAATGGTGGTTTTTCTAATTCAATAATATTAGGCATATTGATTTTATTAACATTGATTAAACCCTTAAATTTAATATCCCAGTCATTGAATTTTATGGAAACATTATTTGTCTCTGTTAGCTGCACTGGATAATTGATTAATAATTCATTCAAACCAAAAATACTCTCCTTGTTACCAAATATTTTATAAATTAAACTTTCTATTTCATTTTTAGTTTTTGAATTTGGTTTAAAATTTATTGTTTTTGTTGTTGAATCAAGGGTAATTTTTGAAACAAGAGTATTAAATGGGTTATAGATTGATATTGAGCTTTGGTTGTTGCTAAATCTCCAGTTAATAAATCCGGAAAAGCCTTTTTGTTCAACAAAAAATGAAACTTTACCAGAGAACTGGAATTCTGAAATTTTAAGGGTTTTTTTTGTTTTTTGATATTGCTCGTAAGTAATGTTTTCAGAATTTTTTATTTCTAATAAAGTGCAGCCATTAAGTAATAAGACAATTAAAATAAAAGAAAATCTCATTGAGGCTCCTGTCGATGACTATGCTTAACGAAACTTGTTTATAGTATCTAATAGTACCTTATTATCTGGATTACTTCTTAGAGACGATTGCCATATTTTTGAAGCCTTTCCTTTCTCTTGCATTTTCCATAATACTTCGCCAAGATGGGCGGCAATCTCTGGGTCTTCTTGAACAGCATAAGCTTTTTTTAAAAATTCTAATGCTATCTTATTGTTTCCAAGTCTATAATAGACCCAACCCATACTATCTAAAATATAATGATTTTTAGGTTGAATTGAAAGTGCAATCTCGATATTTCTTTTTGCTACATCAAGATTAATATTTCGATCAGCGTATGAGTAACCTAATGCGTTGTATGCAACAGCATAGTCTGGCTTAATCTTAATAGCCTCCGTAAGTAGCTGCTCCATCAATAAAGTATTTCCCATTTTTTCTGATAGGACTGCATAATCAAATTTGAATTCTGCTGAATCTTTAAAATTATTATCTTCTTTTTTCATTAGTTCATAAGCATCCTCTTCTCTATTATTATTTGATAGCAGCGAGGCTTTGGCTTTAAGTATAATTAATTTTTCATCAACGTTTATGGAATTATACGAATCTAAAAGAGCTAGAGCATTATCAACTGTTTGATGCTTTGCTGTAAATTGCGCACCCAAAATTTTGGCTTCTAAAAAGTTTGGCCCTGATGATGACTTGTTAAGCCATGACATCGCAGTCTCGTAATCATTTCTAATTTCATAAATTCTAGCTAGATAGATGTAGATTTGACCTGGTTGCCCGTAACCACGCTCTAAACTTTGATTAAAATATTTTTCAGCAAGCACGTTATCATCGAGCTCTATAGCTAGCAAAGCAACTGTTAGACTCATATCTGAAGAAGCAAGTGAGCCATTTACTAACTTTAAAAATTCTTTTTTAGCTTTGTCGTATTTTTTCAAGTTCGTAAGAACTTTTGCGTACTCAAGTCTAACTTCATTTGATGTTTGATTTCTACTTAAATAATCCTGGTAAAAAGCTTCAGCTTTTTCTGGCCAATCTTGCTGGATAATAAAGCCTCGAAATAAAACTGCGGTTTCCCATTTTGAATCGATATTTTCAATAATATCTAATTCTTTATTTGCTATATCTTTTTTATTCGCAAAAAAAGCAGCGTGTGCAATAGCAAAATGTGCTTCTTTTGAATCAGGATATGGCTTGGCAATTTTAATAATAAAACGTAATGCATTTTTTTTATTTTCTACTTTTGAGAGTATGCTATTGAGATATAAAAAACCTTCTCCCCTTTCCTTATCTTGCTCTAAAAGTTTTTTTACAATGGGGGTAGCTTTACTAAGATTGCCACTTGAAATATACAGCTCAGCAAGTATTTGCTTTACTTGAAGTGATTTGGGCTCTAGTTTACTCCAAACCTTTGCAGCATCAAGGGCAAGTCGACCATTTCTTGAGCTACCTGATATTCGAGTAGCACGCTCTGCTAGCGGCGTACTTTTGGTTAGTTTTGCTAAATCTAGATAAAGGTGTCCAGCTGTATTTAACTCTCCTCTTTGTGCAGCAATTTCTGCTAATAAAAATTTATAGATAAATTCTGCATTGGCTTTTATAATTTGTGGGGGTGACGACGGATTAAAGATTTCTTTATCCTGTGTTTCGTTGTCTTTTGTCTCGTTGACTTGTGCATTTAAACTTGTATTGAAGTATAGAAAACACAAAGCAGTTAGTAAGGTAATTATTTTTTTCATATTTATTTTAATTGTTTTATTAATTTTAAAAAATTAAAGCTATTTTATCTAAATGTTTATTCTAAACTATTTAATATTAACCGCATAAACTTAATAACAATGACTGTGATTAACAGAAATAATTCAGTATCTTTTTATTAGAATTAACTTCTTGAAACTTTTTTTTTAATATAAACTCTATATTCAAAAATTTAAAAAACAAATTTTTAGGATTACTATGAGTAGTAACACTCTTCAGGTCAAAAACTTATCTAAGTTGTTTGGGGATAACTTGGCAGTAAATGATATTTCTTTCTATCTAGAGAAGGGAGAAGTACTTGGGTTTTTAGGCCCAAATGGTGCTGGAAAATCAACTACAATGAGGATGCTCACTGGAAACTTAGCGCCCTCTAATGGCGAAGTTAAAATTTGTGGTATTGATATTATTGAAGAGCCGAAAAAAGCTAAAGCCTTACTTGGCTATCTTCCTGAGATGAGGCCGTTGTATAAAGAACTTACTGTAGATGAGTATCTAAGCATTGCCGCTCGATTTCATAATGTCCCTTCTTCTAGAATAAGAAAGTCGGTTGATTTAGCAAAAGATAGGTGCGGACTTTCCCATATGAGTAAAAGGCTTATTGAAAACCTGTCAAATGGTTACCAGCAAAGAGTAGGAATTGCACAGGCAATTATTCACAACCCTGAAATTGTTATACTTGACGAACCCACTGTAGGTTTAGACCCTATTCAAATTAGAGAAATTAGAAAGCTAATTAGAGAGATTGGTCAGGAACACAGTGTAATTATATCTACCCATATATTGCCTGAAGTTGAGATGGTCTGCGATAGGGTGCAAATTATCAACAAAGGAGATCTTGTGTTTCATGGTTCTGTAGATGACCTTAAGGAGCAAAGAAAAGGGAATAAATTATTAATAGGTTTTTCAAAAGTACCGACCATAGCAAAATTAAGAGCAATAAAAAGCGTAAGCAAGGTTGAAAAAGATGGAAATGGAATGTTTAGATTCCACTTTAAAGACAAGTATATGCCTGCAGAGGAAATAGTAAGTTTATCTGTTAAGGAAGGTTGGGGCCTTTATCATATTGCTCCCGATATAACGAGTTTAGAAGATATATTTGTAAACTTAACTCAATCAAATAAATAATAGAGAATATAAACTTATGATTATTAATGTTGCCAGGAAAGAGCTAAAGAGTTTATTTGCTTCGCCAATGGGTTGGATAATTTTATCTTTATTGATGTTTGGCTTTGGATTTATGTATCTAGATGGGGTAAATAAATACTTTGAGGTTATGTCTGGTTCTGTAAGACCTGCGGAGAGGGTGGGGGTCACAATTTTTGTGGGACAAACTGTTTACGGCATTGCAAATTTTTTATTGACCAGCGCTACTCCTTTGTTAACAATGAGACTTATTAGTGAGGAGAGAAAAAACCAAACATTACCCTTTCTATTTAGTGCGCCAATATCATTAACTGAGATAGTATTAGGAAAATTTTTAGGACTAGTCATTTTTCTGAGTATTTTAGTTTTATATATATTTGCTATGTTAGCTACGTTAAATATTTGGGCTGATATTGATTTTGGATATTTACTTGGTAACTCTTTTGGGTTGTTACTTTTAATAGCAAGTTTTGCGGCCTTAGGTCTTTATTTTTCAAGCCTCACATCCCAGCCAATTATTGCTGCAATTTCAACTTTTCTATCCTTAATTGCTATGGGCGTCTTGGGAAATTATTTCGCAAGTGATCCAGGCCATTGGTTTGGTTATATATCAATGACAAAACACTATCAATCATTTACAAGGGGTGTGATTGATAGTTCAGATGTGATTTATTTTATTTTATTTATTACTACATTCCTAACCTTAACAGTTAGAAGGTTAGATTCAGATAGGCTAAGTGGATAGTTAATATGAAAGTTAATAAAAAATTAAGACTTCAATATTTAGTTCAAAACAGTTTTTTTGTTTTACTTTTTATTTCACTCGTTATTTTAATTGGGTACTTAGGGAACCAATTTGTTTATGTAAAGGATATGACACAAGCAAACCGGAGTGTTCTAACCCAAGGGAGTATTGAGGTACTTGATGGCATGGATGGGCCTGTTAGTTTGACAGTTTTTGCTAGCAATGATGATGCAAATAAAGGTGAAACCTTTCGCCAGGGCATTGTTAATTTTATTGCAAAGTATCAAAGGGCTAAATCCGATTTTACTATTAACTTTATTAACCCTATTGAAGAGCCAAAATTAGCACAAGAGCTTGGAATAAGGACTGACGGTGAGGTTATTGTTGAGTACAATAAAAGAACCGAAAGCATCACCCCTCCATTTGCAGAGCAAGATTTAACTAATTTATTGGTTCGGCTGTCTCGATCCAATGAAAAGCCTCTAATGTACCTTGATGGCCATGGCGAAAAAAACCTAATTGGTATTAAAACAAATGATCTTGGTGGATTCGGCAGTCAGCTTAAAAAAAGAGGACTAAAGTTATCAAATCCAGATTTAATTACTATGAAGGAAGTGCCTAAAGAAGGCGCAATGTTAATTATTGCCAGCCCACAGGTGAATGTGAGTCAAGTTGAAGCAAATAAAATTTTAAATTACGTAAATAGAGGCGGTAATTTATTATGGCTACTTGAGGATAACGATTTTAAGGGACTGGAAAAGTTAGCGGAATATTTAGGTTTACAGGTTTCTAAAGAGTCTGTGATTGACCCTTCATCATTTAGATCTGGTGGTGATGAAAGTATTACGTTTGGTGTGAAGTATGGAGACCATCCAATAACACGTAATTTTATGTTGCGTACATTGTTCGATAGCGCTCACGAGGTGCTTGCTAAAGGAACTTATGAGAATGGATGGGAGGTAAGTGATTTAATAGATGTGGGTGCTAGTGGGTGGCTATCATATGCCGGTAAAAATCAAAAAGATAAGCTAAATTTTATTGAGGGCAAAGATAAGGCTGGGCCTATCAACATAGCTGTTGCGCTTAAAAGAAAGTATGAAGAAAAAGGCCAAAGAGTTGTTGTTGTTGGGAATGCTTCATTTCTATCTAATACTTTTATAACCTCGGGGGGTAACCTGGACCTTGGTATAAATATAATTAATTGGTTAGCTGGGGATGATCAGTTAATAACAATTCAGCCAATGCCATTAAAAGATATTAATGTAACAATTCCGAGTGATAGTAAGTCCGTATTCCTTGCG